>Ga0181521_10006265_pt1 | contig 12955 bp, 13 predicted proteins | sample PEATcosm2014_Bin_32_FD_119764 | JGI IMG/M metagenome (GOLD analysis project Ga0181521, IMG submission 119764) | Peatland microbial communities from MTU Mesocosm Facility, Houghton, MI, USA - PEATcosm2014_Bin02_60_metaG | ecosystem: Environmental > Terrestrial > Soil > Wetlands > Peat | place...
CTGGCCTCCAACGATGTGGCTCTACTCGGGGTGAGCTTCGTCCACCCGAGCAACCCACGATGCTCGTTGCGCCGGCCCTTCTTCAGGACCGGGCAGCAGCTTCCATGCTGACTAGAATGCTCAGATGATCTCCGCCGCCGTGCTGCGCAGCCGGCCAGGCCCGCTCGCCGCCACCCGCGCCGAGCTGGTCGACATCGAGCGCCGGGCGCGCTTCCGCCGGGATCGCCTCGCCGTGGCACGGTTGCGCTTGCGCGAGGCCGACGCGCTCCTCGACCTGGTGGAGGAGTGCCGGCTCCACGACATCCGGCCGCTCCCGCCGGTGCTCTGGGGAGCGGTGGCCCGGCTGATCGGGGCGGTGGAGCCGGAGCTGCGCGACGAGCTGGGGATCGATCGGAGCGCCGACCACGTGAGCGATCTCCTCTTCGCCGCCCAGGAGATTCTCCAGGCGGAGGCGCGGCAGCGGCTGCAGCCCCAGCTCGCTCGGATCATCCCCCTCTTCCCCGCCGGCTGAACGGCGCCCCGGTCTCCGACCCCATGTCCTGGGAGATGACCGCGGCGGGGACCGTCCACCTCGACGACATCGTCACCCCGCATGGGCGGCGGGCCCGCCAGATCGGTGGCTCGAGCCTCTACTGCGCGCTCGCGGCGGCCCCGCACGCCCGGGTCCACGTCAGCACCATCGTCGGAGAGGACGCCGCCGCCGAGCTGCGCCGGACTCTCGCCGGGCTCCCGGTCGAGCTGGGCGGGGTGGAGGTGAGCCCGGGACCCACCTTCCGCTGGCACGCCGTCCACGACTTCGAGCGCTGGGTGGCGGTGACCGTGGCCGAGGAGCCCGGCTGCGATCCGGAGTGGCGGCCGCGCCTCACCCCCGAGGCGGCGCGCGCCCCGGTGCTTTTCCTGGGCAGCATGCGGCCCTCACTGCAGCGCGACATCCTCGCCCAGTCATCGGCCCGGCTGATCGGGGTGGGCAGCATGACCTGCTTCACCGGGCCGGAGCGCGATTCGGTGATGGAGGTCGTGACCAGCTGCGACCTCCTCTTCCTCAACCGTGACGAGCTGACCAGCCTGTTCCCGGAGGCGCCCGGCTGGGAGGCGGCCGCCCTCGGCCTGCGGGGCCGCGGCCGTCTCCGCGCCGTCGTGGTCAAGGCCGGACCGTCGGGGGCGGCCCTGGTGACGTCCTCCGGCATCACCGAGCTGCCGGCCGCCCCGGTGGACGAGGTGATCGATCCCACCGGGGCCGGGGACGCCGTCGCCGGCGGCTTCCTCGGCCTCTGCGCGGCGGCGGAGCGCGACGACGAGGAGTTCTTTGCCGCGGCTCTCGAGGAGGGGCTGGCGCGGGCCGCCGCCGCGGTCGCGAGCTTCGGCACGGCGGGGCTGCGCCGCATGGCGGTGAGAGCGACCTGAGCGCGTCGCTCTCGTCATCGGAACGAAAGACGCGCCGGGTTACAGTGCCTCCATGTTCATTCGCTATGGCCCCGGTCTCGGCTTCCCCCTCTGGTTCGACATCATCGGTCTGATCCTCTTCGCCCTGATGATCGCCTCGATCGTCTGGCTGGTCGTCGTCCTCGCCCGCCCGGGTCGCCCGGTGCGGATGGGCTGGTACGGCGGCGGCGGTGGCGGAGGGTACGGCCCGCGCTTCCGTCACCCCGCCCTCGACGAGCTGGACCTCGCCTACGCTCGCGGCCAGCTGACCCGCGACGAGTACTTCCGGCGCCGCGCCGACCTCACCGGCTGGGGGCTTCCCGGTGGCCCCCCTCCCGGCTTCGGCGGCCCCGGACCCGGCGGCCCCGGTCCCGCTGCACCGGATGCCGGTGCAGACCCGGGGGCTCCGACCGCTTCCTGACCGGCGGGCGAGGCTAACCCGTCAACGCGCCCACCCCGTACCAGACGGTCACGCCTCCGGTGCTGATGCCCGGCCGGCCCAGCAGCTCCGTCATCAGCCGGGTCACCTGTGCCGCCCCCTCCGAGGGCCCAACGATCACTGTGGTGACATCCTGGGCCCGCATGTCGGCCAGGTAGGTGGCGCGCACCCCGGCCGAGAGGGTCGCCGGCGCCGGCGTGCCCAGGTCACCGACCGCGTTGAGCTCCTGCCCCAGCGGGTCCATCTCGGGGCCGACCAGGTGGCCGCCCGGCCCGGGGGTGTAGACGATCCCGAGCTGTGACTTGAAGGCCATCCCCGAGACCGCCTCCCAGAGCTCGGGGGGGTAGTCAGGGAAGAACTTCCCGTACGGGGTCATCAGCACCGAGCCGGTCGACGGCAGCCGCTGCGCGGCGCCGTCGGTGAAGAAGGCCGGAATGGTGAGCTGGGCCGAGGCGATCGGCAGGGTGGGGATGAGCGGGACCAGGGCCACCGCCACGATGGCGAGCCCGCCGGCCCTTCGGCCGATCGGCTCCTCCAGTACCCGCTCGACGAAGATCGCGACGATCACCGCCAGGGCCAGGTAGCCGGCCACCATGAGGCGAACCGGGAGGAGGCTGCCGATGATGGGCAGGTGCTCCGGGATAAGCCAGGGCAACGGGATCCGGGTGGCGGCGCCGTGGAGGGTCAGCCGCCCCCCGAGGGCGAGGACCATCGCGCAGAGGAGGGTGATCGCCGCCGCCAGCACCGCGGGGCGACGCCGCATCCGGATGGCGACGACCACCGCCAGGATCAGCAGCGGGACGCCGATGTAGACGCTCGAGTCGAAGACGGCGGACGGCCCGCTGAAGAGCTGGAGGTCGGTGGGGATGACGAATGATGTCGGTCGGGCCACGAACCCGTACCCCTGGAGAGCTCCGGAGGGGCGCTGCGGCCCGAGCAGGAGCAGGTACAGCGGGTACATGAACGGGCTGAACTCGTAGAGGAGTCCCCCAACCGCCGCCGACAAGAAGCGTCGCGTGTAGCGGCGGACGGCGAGGAAGGCGACCCAGCCGGAGAGCGACATGCTGACGACAGTCAGCACGTTGTAGGCGACGATCGGTCCGGCGAGGAGGGTGATCGGGGCAAGGACCAGCGACGGGAAGAGGATCGACGAGTTCCACATCAGGTTGACGCCGCCCGGGTAGTGGAGGTAGTCGGTGAATAGCGGGTTGAGGTGATGGCCGAGGGCAAAGGGCATCCACTGCAGCGCCCAGATCGAGAGCGAAGGGTCACCGGCATTGCCCACGATCGTGTCGTGGCCGGTAAACAGCCCCGGCCACAGCGCCGCCAGCGCCAGAGCCAGGTAGGTGACCGGCGCCAGCACGGACGGCGCCCGGCGGCGGAGACCGCGATTGCCGGCGCTCCCTGCGGCGTCGGAGGGTGGGGTCGGGGCGATGGGGCCGCCCGGTCCCGGTGCGTCCCGCGCGCTCATGGCCCGGTCAGCGCCAGCTCAGCGGGCGCCATCCCCGGTATTGCACCAGGGTGCGGACCGCGCGCACCCCGTCCATGGCGGTCAGCTTCTTGCCCTCGGCGCGGGAACGGGCCGCGTAGCTCACCGGGACCTCGTAGATCCGGTGGCCGGAGCGCAGCACCTTGGCGGTGATCTCCGGCTCCAGCTCGAAGCCCCGGGCGCGCAGGTCGAGCGAGAGGGCGAGCTCTCGCGGCATCACCTTGTACCCCGTCTCCATGTCCGAGAGGTAGCAGTTGTAGATCAGGTTGGTCGCCAGGGTCACGAGCCGGTTCCCCATCACGTACCAGTACGAGTACGCGGTGTGGCTGGCGAAGGCCCGGGAGCCGTAGACGACGGTTGCCCGGCCCGACCGGAGGGGCTCCAGCAGGCGGGCGTAGTCGGCGGGGTCGTACTCGAGGTCCGCGTCCTGGATGAGCACCACCACCCCATGCGCCCGGCGTAGCGCTGTGCGGATCGCCGCCCCCTTGCCGCGGTTCACCTCGTGGCGGAAGGCCCGGACCCGCGGGTCGGCCTCGGCGCGGGCGCTCATCAGCTCCCAGGTCCGGTCGGTCGAGCCGTCGTCGACGAGGATGACCTCCAGGTCGACCGGGGATTCGAGGACCGCGTCGAGCACCCTGGAGAGGGTCCGCTCCTCGTTGAGAGCCGGCATGAGGACCGAGAGGAACGGTGCGGCCATGGGCTGGCGCATCCTACCCCAACACGCCGCCGTTGCCGGCATCCCCCAAGGGCCGATCCGGATCCTCGTCGCTCGAGCGCCACCAGGCGATGGTCCGGGTGAGACCCTCCTCCAGGGGCACCCGCGGCTCCCAGCCGAGGAGCTCCCGGGCGACGCTGATGTCCGGTCGCCGCCGCCTGGGGTCGTCGACCGGCAGGGGCTCGAAGACGATCTCGCTGCGGCTGCCGCAGAGGTCGCGAGTCATCCGCGCCAACTCGAGTACGGTGATCTCGCTGGGGTTCCCGATGTTGACGGGGAGGGCGCGATCGCTGGCGAGCAGTCGCTCGATGCCGTCGACGAGGTCGTCGACGTAGCAGAGGCTGCGCGTCTGTGAGCCGTTGCCGAAGACGGTGATGGGCTCGCCGGTGAGCGCCTGGGTGACGAAGGCGGGCACGGCGCGTCCGTCGTTGCGGCGCATCCGCGGGCCATAGGTGTTGAAGATCCGCACGATCCGGGTGTCCAGGCCGTGGTGGTTGTGATAGGCCATCGTGAAGGCCTCGGCCGCCCGCTTCGCCTCGTCGTAGATGCTCCGGGGTCCGACCGGGTTGACGTTCCCCCAGTAGGTCTCGGGCTGCGGGTGCACCGCGGGATCCCCATAAACCTCGCTGGTGCTGGCGAGCAGGAATCGCGCCCCCTTCGCCTTGGCCAGCCCGAGCGCCTTGTGGGTGCCCAGCGTCCCGACCTTGATCGTCTCGATCGGCATGAGCGCGTAGTCGATGGGGCTCGCCGGGGAGGCGAAGTGGAGCACCGCGTCGACCTCGCCCTCGACCTCGAGTTGCTCGGTCACGTCCTGGTGCCGGAAGCTGAAGGCCGGGTTGCCGAGCAGGTGGGCGATGTTGCCCATGCTGCCGGTGAGGAGGTTGTCCAGCACCACCACCTCCATGCCGCGCTCGATTGCGCGCTCGCAGAGGTGCGAGCCGAGGAACCCGGCCCCGCCCGTGATCACCACGCGGCGCATCGGCCGGGTCTCCGTGGGCATGGCTGTAGATCGTAAGGGAACCAGCGGCGCCCCGGTCGGCACTCTCGGCCGGCACCAGCGGCCGGGGCAGCGCGATCGTTAGAGTCGCCAGCGATGGCAGGGCAAGCCGACGACCAGGTGGTCTGCGTCGTCGGCGCTGGCTACGTTGGTCTCGTCACCGCGGTCGGCCTCGCGGAGCTCGGCCGCACCGTCCGGGTCGTCGAGGTGGAGCCCGACCGCCGGGCAGCGGTGGCGGCGGGCATCTCGCCCATCTACGAACCGGGTCTCGACGACGTCCTGCGAGATGTGGTGGCCTCGGGCCGTCTTCGGGCGGTTGCGACCATGAGCGAGGGCGTCGCCGGCGCCGGGATCATCATCGTGGCCGTCGGCACCCCCCCAACTCCGGACGGTGAAGCTGATCTCTCCCAGGTGCGCCAGGCGGTCGGGGAGGCCCTCGACCACCTCGCATCGGGGGCCGTGATCGCCATCAAGAGCACCGTTCCCCCCGGGACCACCCGGAGCCTCGCGCGCAGCTGCCCGCGTGGCGACATCGCCTTCGTGATGTTCCCCGAATTCCTGCGCGAGGGCTCCGCGCTCGACGACCTCCGCCGTCCCAATCGCGTGGTGGTCGGCGGGGACGACCCGGCGGCGGTGCGGCGGGTCGCCGCCCTGCTGGGCGGCCCGGAAACCACCAGGTTGCTCTGTGACAGCGTCAGCGCTGAGCTGATCAAGTACGGCTCCAACGCCTTCCTGGCAACCAAGATCAGCTTCATCAACGAGATGGCCCAGCTCTGTGAGCTGACCGGGGCCGACATCGAGAAGGTGGCTGATGGGATGGGTCTCGACCCCCGGATCGGCCGCAGCTTCCTGAGCGCCGGCCTTGGCTGGGGCGGCTCCTGCTTCCCGAAGGACGTCCGCGCCCTGGAGACATCGGCCGGCTACCACGGCCAGAGCTTCTGGCTCCTGAAGGCCGCCATCGAGGTCAACAGCCAGCAGCGGCGGCGGTTCACCGGGAAGCTGGTCCAGGGGCTGGGTGGGAGCCTGGACGGGCGCCGGGTGGCGATCCTCGGCCTCGCCTTCAAGCCCTTGACGGACGACATGCGTCAGGCGCCCGCGCTCGATGTCATCCGCCAGCTCGAAGAGCTGGGAGCGGTTGTCGTCGCCACCGACCCGGTGGCGCTCGACCGGGCCCGACCCCTCCTGCCACGGACGACCCTCGTGGATGACCCCTACGTGGCGGTGACCGGGGTCGACGCCGTCGGGGTCGTCACGGAATGGCCGGAGTATCGCGGCCTCGACTGGGAGCGGGTGCTCCGGCTGATGCGGGGACGGCTCGTCGTCGACGGCCGCAACTGCCTCGACGGGGAGGTGATCGCCAGAGGCGGTGGGGTCTACTTGAGCATGGGCCGCCGCCCCCGGGGCCGCGCACCGCTACCGCCGGCGGAGGTTGCAGAGCTGGTCGCCCCCGCAGCGATACCGCCGCTGACCCTGGGGTAGGAGATCCGCCCAGATCCTCAGCTGCGACACCCGCGTCGAAGCCGACCAGATGGCGGGCTTCGCAGAGGCGCTCGACGGTCGCCTGGGCGTCCGGCCGCCGATCGCCGGCGTGGGTCCCCACTTCGACCTGCTTCTCGGGCCGGCGGCGCCCGTGCGGCTGACGATCGTCGACGACTTTTCCCGCCTCCTCGAGGTCAGCCGCGACGCCGCTGCCGACCTGGCCGCGGCCCTCGACAGGCGCGACCCCGGATCCAGTACGAGACTGGTGATCGCCGGGTCCCAGGTCGCGGTCATGGAGGGGCTGCTGGCCCCCGGGTCTCCCCTTCACGGCCGGGCGACGTCGCTCCGGCTCGCGCCGCGCCGCTTCGGTGAGGCGCGAGGCTTCCTGGCCGGCCTCGACACCGAAGACCTGGTGGTCCGGTACGCCGTCGCCGGCGGCCGGCCCCTCCACCTCTCCCGGATCGGGCGTCCGTGGAGTCTCAGGACGGCGCTCTGCGAGGACGTTCTCAACCCGCTGGGTCCCTTCTTCGACTAGGTGCGGTCGGCCCTGACCGCCGAGCTCGGGGCCGGTCTCCCCACCCACTTCTCACTGCTCGCCGCCCTCGCTCGCGCGCCCAATCTGGAGTGGAGGGACGTGGTCCGCTGGTCTGGAGTGGAGGAGTCGGCAGCGTCGCGCTACGTCCGGATCCTCGAGGAGTCGGGGATCGTGGAGGCGGCTAACCCGGCCCTCGCGGCCCATTCGGCGCGGCGGCGCCGCTACCGGATCGCGGATCGATTCACCCGCTTCTGGTTCGGGTTCGTCTTCCCCCACCAGGCCGAGCTGGCGGCGGGGCTGCGCCCCGACGAGCATTACGACCGCTCCGTCGCCCCCTTCCTGGGGCCCTACGTGGCCGACGCCTTCGAGGAGATCTGTCGGGACTGGCTCCGGGAGCGCCACCGCGACCTGGCCGAGGCGGTGGCCCCCTGGTGGGGTCTGGCGCGGCGCGACCTGCGCCGCCGCGGGGCCGGGTCGAGCGAGGAGATCGGCGCCCTCGGCACCCGGGATCGGGAGGTCACGGTGGCCGCCGACTGCCACTGGCAGAGCCGGCCCGTGGGTCTGGAGGTCCTGCGTGGCCTGCTCGAACGGAAGCTCCCCGCCCTCCACGAGGCTGGCGCCGAAGGTCGCCGAACCGAGGATCGCCCTCTTCTCCAAGAGCGGCTTCGAGCCCGACCTGGTCGCCGAGGCCTCGGCCCGCGGTGACGTTGACCTCGTCGACCTCCCGGCCCTCCTGGAGGGTGTCTCCACGGGTTGAACAGCCGCGGGCAGCCGGCCGGCAACCCCGCGGCCTCCACGCGGCCCGCTCCGTGGGGTGGGACAATCGCCGCGAAGGATGAAGGCGCGGCTCCGACCCAGCAGTAACCTGACCCGGCTGCTCACCCCCGGCCTGCACGTGAAGCGCTGGCTGCTGCTGCTGATGGTCGGCATCGTCATGGTCGCCCTGGCCATCGGCTACGTCCTGCGCGACATCTACTCCTCCAACTTCAGGTTCCCCGATTTCGTCTCCGACCTCACCCTCCAGTTCCTTCCCCGGTCCGTGCGCGGCCTGCTCTTCCTGGCCGTGGGCGTCGCCATCATCGGGATCAGCTTCTACTTCCTGGGCAAGTCGGTGCTCGGCCCCTTCCTTCCGGGGGGCGCCGGCGAGCGCGGCTTCGTCCAGCAGCTCTACGACTACCGGCTCCTCTCCCGGGGCCCGCGGGTGGTGGCGATGGGCGGGGGCACCGGCCTGTCGGCGCTGCTCCGGGGCATCAAGAAGTACACCGGGAACATCGTCGCCATCGTCACGGTCGCCGACGACGGCGGCTCGAGCGGCCGCCTCCGCGACGAGTTCCGGGTGCTCCCGCCGGGCGACTTCCGGCAGTGTCTGACTGCCCTCGCCGAGACCGAGCCGCTGATGACCGACCTCTTCCAGCATCGCTTCTCCGGCGAGGGCGAGCTGGGCGGCCACTCCTTCGGCAATCTCTTCATCATGGCCATGGCCGAGATCACCGGCGACTTCGAGCACGCCATCCGGGAGTCCGGGCGGGTCCTCGCCGTCCGCGGCGCCATCGTCCCCAGCACGCTCACCGATGTGGTCCTCTGCGCCAATGTCGGGGAGGAGCTCCGGGTCGGGGAGTCCAAGGTCCCCGTCGGCGACGGACACATCGATCGCGTCTTCCTGGAGCCCGCCGCGCCGCCCATCAACCCAGAGGCGGAGAACGCGGTCCTCAACGCCGAGATGGTGATCATCGGTCCCGGCTCGCTCTACACCTCGATCCTCCCCAACCTGCTGGTCGACGGCATGATCGAGGCGCTGCGGGCGAGCCCGGCGGTGAAGGTGTACGTCTGCAATGTCGCCGGCCAGCCCGGCGAGACCGTCGGCTACACGGTCAGCGAGCACCTGGACGCGATCCAGGCGCACGTCGGCGCCAACCTCTTCGACTACGTGGTGGTGAACAGCAACCTCACCCCGCCGCTGCCCGCGTCGGCGCGCCGCGCCGGCGTCAACCGGGTGACCTTCGACCGCCAGCGGGCGCAGCAGCACCCGGTCCGCTACATCCTGGCGGACGTGGTCAGCACCGCGGTGAGCTCGCACCACGACCCCGAGAAGCTGGCCCGGGTGGTGATGAAGCGGATCTGGCGCGAGCGCTGATGGGCGCGGAGCCAGGGCTGCCCCGGACCGCCGACCCGGGGGCCTGAGCGTCGCCTCGTCCGGCTGGGCCCGGCAGCCCGCGAGCGCCCCTCAATACAGGAGGTCGTGCTGGAACCGCCAGCGCAGCCGGCGGGTGAGCGGCTCCCCGGCCCGCCTCCAGAGCCGGTACCTGCGATCGTCGAGGACCAGGTCCCACGTCCCCACGAACTCCCGCAGGTCGGAGGTGAAGCCGGCCTTGAACTGCATCAGCCCGCCGAGGGGATGGTCGCCCGCGGCGACCTGCTCCTGGGTCGGCACCGCGAAGAGGTCGTAGCTGCGCACCCCCCGCTCGCGCAGCCAGCGCATCGCCTCCCACTGGACGAGGTGGGGGGCCATCACCTCGTGCCGGTGGGTGACCGAACCGCCGTCCTTGTACCAGGCCCGCTCCCCGAGCCGGACCACGTAGGCGCCGGCCAGCACCTCATCCTCGATCCGGGCGAGGAAGAGCTGGCCCTGGCCGCTGGCCTCGAACAGCCGCCAGTAGCCGGCGTAGTACGCGAGCGGGCGCAGCAGGTAGCCGGCGCGCTCGAAGGCCGCCGCCATCAGCGCGTACATGGTGGTCACCCCCGTCTCGTCGCAGGGGATCGGCTCGACCCTCACCCCGTGGCGGCCCGCCAGCCGGATGTTGTAGCGCGTCTTCGGCCGGAAGGAGGCGAGCAGGGCCTCCTCGTCGAGGGAGAGGTCGACCACCGCGGTGGCGCGGGAGATCTGCACGTCCTCGGCCTTGCGGAGTCCGAGGGCGGTCATCGCCAGCCGGTTGGCCGGGGTGTCGGCCAGCTCCGGCTCGACCTGGACGCAGAAGGCGCCGTCGAAGGCGCGCCGGGAGGCGAGGGTTCGAGCCAATTCCTCCGCGCTGCGGACGCCCGGGCCCTTGGGCGCGTACCAGAGCCCGCCCAGTCCCGGAACCTGCCGCCGGAGAAAGAGGACCGCCGCCGGCCGGGCCGGGTCGTCGGAGACCAGGTAGGCGGGCCGCCAGCCCCAGCCGCGCTTGAACTCGCCCCAGGCCCGGCTCTGGAGCATGCTCCCGCCGTCGGGGTTGGCGAGCACCAGGTCGTCCCAGCGGTCGATCTCGGCGCGGCTGGCGGGCCTCATGCCGGCACGGCCGGCGGGCGGCCGCGGCCAGCCGCACGCATCTCCCGAGCGGCGCGGTAGGCGCGGTAGCGCCAGGGTCGGAGCGGCAGGTCGAAGGTGCCCGGCCGGGTCACCAACCGCCCGCCGAAGGTCTTCTTGAACCGGCTGAAGCCGGCCCAGGGGTGTTCCACCGCGTCGTCCGGGATGACCCCCCAGAAGTCGAACGCCGTCCTCCCCTCGGCACGGCAGTCGAGCACGATCTGCCACGCGAGCGGCGCCGCCGCGACGATCTGACGCGAGCGTTCGGGGTCGTCCGCAGCGTGGGCGTAGTAGCCGGTGGTCGGGGACTCGAAGGCGATGACCCCGGCCACGCTCTGCCCCTCCACCTCGGCCAGGTAGAGGGAGGCCGCCTGGAGGCCGAAGAGGGTGGTGCACACGGTGCGGTAATACTCGTCTGGGTGGGGGTCGAACCGGTTGCGCTCCCCCGTCATCCGGATCAGCCGGAGGAACTCCTCGACCTCCCGCGGCTCACGGGTGCGGCGGATCGAGACCCCCTTCCTGGCCGCGGCGTTGATGCTGCGCCGCCGCCCGGAGAGCAGCTCGGCGCGCAGCTCCTCCTCGGTCCGGCGCAGGTCGAGGACCAGGGTGTGGCGGGGCTGCACGCTGCGGACCCGCGCCGCTCCCCGTGCGGCCAGCACCGCCTCGGCGGCCGCGGCCTCGCTGCCGGAGGCCACCTCGAGGTCGGGTTCGACCCGGACGAAGTCCGCTCCCAGCTCGGCGCCGGCCGCACGGATCGCGTCGATGGCGTCGCCCAGCCGGTCCGGGTGCTCGAGCGCGGGCCCGTAGGGGAGATAGACGTAGGTGATCCCGCGCCCGCGGTGGCGGACGCCGGCCCAGCGCCATCCCTCACCCCGCTGGTGCATGATCTCGTCGCCCAGTGCCCGCTGCACCTCCATCCACGAGCGGCTCTGCATGACATGGCCCCCGGTCGCAAACAGCTCGCGATCCCATTCGACTCCGGGCAGCCCCGCCGCGACACCGTGCACCCGCGCACCGTAGCACGGGGGGCAGTTGAGAAACCCGTTGCGCGACCTTACAATTCGGGCCATCACAGCACCCGACGGGAATAGGAGAGAGAGCATGGCCGAAGTGATTACTCGCGACTCCCTGGCCGAGATGTGGAAGGCGAAGGTCGAGGACGAGGAAGGCGGGACATACGCCATGACGCGGGCGCGCGACGACGTGCGCTGGTTCTTCGACGCGATCACCGGGGCCCTGCAGAAGGGCGGAGAGGTGCGCATCCACGGCTTCGGCAACTTCAAGATCCAGCAGCGCGCGGCACGGATGGGGCGCAACCCCCGGACCGGCGAGGCGGTTCGTGTCCCGGCGCGCAAGGTGGTCCGCTTCTCCCCCTCCGCCACCCTCTCGGCGTCCCTCAAGGGGAACGGCCGCCGCGCCAAGCGCTGAGCACGGCGGCGCCCCATGCCGTCCAGCTCCGCGTCAGCTCATCCGCCGGGCCGGCCCGCCGGCAAGCGCCCCACCCGCCGCCGCGGGCGTGTGCTGGCGGTCGGCTTCGCGGTCATGGCCGGCGTGGTGGTGGGGGCTGGGGCCGTCGCCGCGATCAGGCTGGTGAGCACCCCCCCGCCGCCGGACCTCCATCTCCAGCTCGCCGCCGCCCTCGCGGTCGCCCCGGGCCCGGCGCCGGCCATCCCCCTGCCCACGACCGGAAGCTTCGACCTGGTCTCCTCGGACGGCGGCCAGGTCGCGAGCCTCGCGCCGACGGCCGTCGTCCCGATCGGCTCCATCGCCAAGGTGATGACCGCCCTGGTGGTGCTCAAGGCCAAGCCTCTTGCCCTGGAGCAGAGCGGGCCCAACTACACGATCACCGACCAGGACGTCACCTTCTACGACCAGGTGGTGGCGGGTGACGGCTCGAACCTCCCGGTGACGGTGGGCGAGCAGTTCAGCGAGCGGCAGCTGCTCCTCGCCCTGCTCCTCCCCTCGGCCAACAACATCGCCGAGACCCTGGCGGTCTGGGTGGCGGGCTCGCAGCCGGCCTTCATCGCCGAGCTGAACAGCGAGGCGAAGACCCTGGGGATGACCCAGACGACCTTCGCCGACGCCAGCGGTTACAGCCCACAGACGGTCTCGACCGCCAGCGACCTGGTCAAGCTGGGCCAGGCTGCCCTCGCCAACCCGGCTCTCACCTATCTGGTGGGCACCCCGACCGCGACGATGCCCGACGGCACCACCATCCACAACCTCGACACCAATCTGGGCACCGTCCCGGGCTGGTTGGGGATCAAGACCGGGTCGACGCCCCAGGCCGGCGGCTGCCTGCTCTTCGCGGCCGAGCACGCCGGCCCGCTGGGCGCGACCTCGGACGTGCAGGTGGTCGGCGCTGTCCTCGGTCAGACCACCTCCAGCGGCGCCCTCGACGACGAGCTCGGGCTCGCGCTCATGGTGGCCGCCACCGCGGTGAAGGCCGCCTTCGAGGACTACCCGACCATCAACCCGGGGTCGCTCAAGCCCCCCGCGGTACCGGGCACGCTCCGCTCGGGGTGGGGGACCAGCACCGGCCTGCAGGCGAGCTTCGAGAGCGGCCTCTCCTCCGTCGAGGTCCGGGTCGGTGCCA
>Ga0181521_10006269_pt1 | contig 12948 bp, 10 predicted proteins | sample PEATcosm2014_Bin_32_FD_119764 | JGI IMG/M metagenome (GOLD analysis project Ga0181521, IMG submission 119764) | Peatland microbial communities from MTU Mesocosm Facility, Houghton, MI, USA - PEATcosm2014_Bin02_60_metaG | ecosystem: Environmental > Terrestrial > Soil > Wetlands > Peat | place...
CGAGTGCATCGCCGTGGAGACGCCTCAGCTCGCCGGGCCCTTCGGTGCGCGGGGGGTCGGCGAGCACCCGATGATCTCGGTGGCACCGGCTCTTGCCAACGCCATCCATGACGCCACCGGCGCCGAACTCACGCACATGCCCGTCCGGTTCGAGGACGTATGGCGGGCGATTCACCAGGCTCAGCTCGTCGCCACCTGGGTTACCAAAGCTCCGGCCGTCTAGGCCGAGCGGCAGTGCGCCCGTAGCCCCGGCGATGGTTGTTCCGCACGCTTGTGAAATGTTTCCCGAGAAGAAAGGAAGGGATCATGCCGGCAAGTGAAAGCTGCAGAAGACGGGGTGATTCGGCATGAGCACCAGCCCCGCCATCGACGAGCAAGTCGTCGAACAAGTCGAGACAATTCTTCTGCCGGTGCCGGACAATGCGCGCACCTCGACTGCCGGTCACCAGTTCTGGATCTGGTCTGGCGCGAACATCGCGCCGATCAACTGGGTGCTCGGCTCTTTGGGAATCGAGATCGGCCTGAGCCTGTTCCAGACGGTCTTGGTGCTGGTGGTGGGCAACATCATCGGCATGGCAGCCTTCGGCTTTTTCGTCCTCATGGGTCAACGCTCGGGAGTGAGCCAGATGGTGATGGCACGCAGCGCCTTCGGTCGCCGCGGCGCCTACCTGCCTGCCGCGGTTCAGGGACTCATTTCGGCCGGCTGGTGCGCGGTCAATACCTGGATCGTGCTCGATCTGGTCCTCGCCCTTATCGGCAAGCTCGGCTACCACGGCGGCACCAACCTGAAGATTGTCATCGTGGTCCTGATCATGGGCCTGCAGATCTGGCTGGCGGCGAGAGGTTTCAAGTCGATCGCCAAGTTCGAGCGTTACACCGTCCCGGTCACCTTCTGTGTCCTCATCGCGATGACGGTCGTCGCCTGGTCCAAGAACAACGTCCACTGGGGCTATGCGGGTGCTCACCTGCACGGATGGGCGCTGCTGTCCGCCGAGAGCACGATCATGACCGCCATCGGGATCGGCTGGGGCTGCACCTGGTTCGCCTATGCGTCCGACTACTCCCGTTTCCTGCCCAAGACGCTGTCGCGGTCCAAGGTCTTTTTCGCCAGCGTCTTCGGCCAGTTCCTCCCAGTGGTCTGGCTCGGCATCTTCGGTGCGACACTTGCCACAGTCACCCAGAAGGTCGACCCCGGCGCGCTCGTCGTCTCCAACTTCGGGATACTGGCTGTCCCGGTGCTGCTGCTCGTGCTGCACGGCCCGATCGCGACCAACATCTTGAACATCTACAGCTGCTCGCTGTGCGCGCAGACGCTCGACTGGAATCTCAACCGGCGCAAGATAGCGCTTCTCGTCGGCGCCATCGCGCTGGCGTTCACGATCGTCCTGGTCTTCCAGAACAACTTCGCCAGCACCCTGGACAGCTGGCTGTCCGGACTGGTGATGTGGATCGCCCCCTGGGGTGCGATCACGCTGATCCACTTCTATTACTTCGCTGGCCAAGAGGTCGACGTCGATCTGTTGTACGACCCGCCCGGGCACTCCCGGATCGCCGACGTGCGCTGGTCAGCGGTCTTCGCGTTCGTCGTGGGTGCCGTCGCCGCCTGGTGCTTCGAGTACGGCGAGGTCGGTTGGCTGATGGGTCCCGCCGCCACCGCTCTTCACGACGTGGACATGACATGGCTGGTCGGATCGATCGTCGCAGGGGCCGTTTACCTCGTGATCGGTCGCCCGAGCGTCTCCCCGTTGTTCGCGCCGGGCTACAAGGCGGCCGCGAAGGAAGTGGGTGTGTGATGCAACTTGTGATCCGCAATGGCCGGTTGGCCAACCCGGGCGGTTCCCATGAGGGGCTCGTCGACGTACTTATCGACGGCGGCCGTTTCGCCGCTGTGGAGCGGGCGGGAGTTCGTGTCGACGAGGTAGCCCAGGAAATCGACGTGAGCGGCGCCTTGCTCAGCCCGCCCTATGTCGAGCCTCATGTGCACATGGACACGTGCCTGACTGCGGGTGAACCGAGATGGAACGAGAGCGGCACGCTGTGGGAGGGCATCGCATGCTGGTCCGAGCGCAAGGCGATGCTGACCCATGAAGACGTCGTCACCCGGGTCAATGAGGTGCTGCGGTGGCAGGTTGCCAACGGCGTCCTGCACGTCCGCAGTCACGTCGACACCACCGACCCGTCGCTTGTCGCTCTCGACGCGCTCATCGATGTGCGCGAGCGCGTGAAGGACGTCGTCAACCTCCAGCTCGTGGCGTTTCCCCAGGAAGGCATCGTCTCGTTTCCCGACGGCGACAAGCTGATCGCCGAGGCCGCCCGCCGCGGCGTCGACGCGATCGGGGCCATCCCGCATTTCGAGGACACTCGAGAGGATGGGGTCCGTTCCCTCGAGATCGCGGTCTCGACGGCTCTCGATGCGGGGTTGCTCATCGACGTGCACTGCGATGAGATCGACGACGAGCAGTCGCGCTTTGTCGAGGTCTTGGCCACACACGCCCTGCGCACCGGGCTGCGGGGTCGGGTCACGGCCAGCCACACCACCGCGATGGGCAGCTACAATGCCGCCTACAGCTACAAGCTGCAGCGGATCCTGTCCCGAGCCGGTATCAACCTGGTTTGCAACCCGATGGTGAACCTCCACCTCCAGGGCCGTTTCGACGCCTATCCCAAGCGCCGGGGCCTCACCCAGGTGAAGGAGATGCTCGGAGCCGGGGTCAACGTGGCCTTCGGCCACGACGATGTGATGGACCCGTGGTTCCCGATGGGCACCGCCAACCCGCTGCAGGTTGCGCACGTCGGGGCATTGGCCACCCAGATGACCTCACCGACCCAGATTGCCGAGTGTTTTGCGATGGTCACGTCACGGGGAGCCGCGGCCCTTTCGCTGGGCGACTCCTACGGGATAGCCGCGGGCCGTCCGGCAAGCCTCATCGTGCTGCCGGCGACCGACCCCTTCGACGCCGTCCGGCGCCAGGTGCGACCGTGGTACGTCATCTCTCATGGCCGTGTCGTGGCGGAGACGCCTCCCGTGTCCGCCACACTCACCTGGCCGGGGGAACGAGCGACGAAGATCGACTTCGTGCGCGAGCGCGACGTCAGCCAGGCGACCTGGCCGCGCTAGGTGACCTGAACGCCGGGGGAGTCCGAGCGGACTCTCCCGGCGCTGGCTGTCGGGGGGGCGCGCGGCCCTTCGGTCTCCTTAATGAGATTGTAACTTGCGTAATGTAGCTGTAACATAAGGGCGTGAAGCGCGTCACCGGGTGGCTGCCAACGCCGTGTTCAGTGCATCGCTGACGGCTCTCGAGCCAGAGGCCGTCCGATGACCGTCCTGTCGGCCCGGCCGGATGCCCAACATGTGGCCGCTCGGCGAGCCGGCGTGGTGCTCGGAGCCTTCTTAGTCCTCGCGGTGCTGGCGGTGATGCTCGACGCGATGTCGGCACGCGTCTATGCAGGCGGTTCGGACAGGGCCACCGCGATCCTCGAAGGACAGGCGATGGGCGGCGGCAACGTGTTGTTGCACGGGTGGATTCTGACCCACGACTCGTTCTGGACGATCGACGCCTTCTTCTACGCGCTGGTGGTGCACATCGCCGGTCTCCGGCCAGGCCTGTTGAACCTGGAGCCAGCGGTCGCGGTCGCGGTCGCCGTTGTGATCGGTGCCCTTGTTGCCAGCCGGGGGCACCGCGGGAGTCCCGCCATGGCCGGAGCCGGCATTGCCGCGGTGTTGCTCGCGTTTCCCACCTATGCGATGGCATCGTTCTTGCTCGGGGGCCCTGACCATGTCAGTACGGCGGTCCTGGCCCTTGTCGCGTTCGCCGGACTGAGGCGGGGCCGCTTCGACTGGAGATGGGCGGTCGCAGTCGCGGCGATGGCCTTCGGAATGCTCGGCGATCTCTTGATGGTCGCTTACGGCATCTTGCCGGTGATGGGAGCGGCCGTCGTCTCGATGTTGCGCAGACGAGACTGGCGCGCGGGAATCGCCGCGGTGACTGCGTCCGCCACAGCCGTCGTTGCAAGCGAGCTCGTCAGTTGGCTTGCCCGCGCGATGGGAGCGTTCAAGTCCGTTGACGGAGTGTCTGTCGCGCGCCTTACCCAGATGGTTGCGAACTCGCGGCACATGCTTGGGTATGTGGCGGGCCTTGTCGGTTTCACCTTCCGGTTCGACACCGGTCGGGTCCCGGCCGTCCTGCAGGACGTGCACGTCGTGGGGGCGCTGTTGATAGTCGCCTGTTCGCTCTTCGCGGTGGCGAACCTGGTGAAGGGCGTCGTCCGCGGCCACCGAGGGGAGGCCGCCACCCGGCTGGAGGTTGGCCAGTGGTGGCTCGAGGACGTTCTGGTCCTAGCGATGGCGGGCTCGGCGGCGACCTTCGTGGTCCTGGCGGTGAATGGGGTGCCTGGTGCCCGCTACCTCGTCGCCACGGTCGTGTTCGCGAGCGTGCTCAGCGGCCGGGTCGTTGCCGGGGCTTGGCAACATCTACGACCGGGCCGGATTAGCCGAGCGGTCTGCGTTGCCGGAGCCACTGTCTCGTTGTGCTTTGCCGCCGGTCTCGGTTGCACCCTGGCCCAGCCGGTCGCAGCCCAGCGCTCGTTGACGCTCGTTTCCTGGCTTGAGGTGCATCACCTCAGAAACGGGCTCGGCGGTTACTGGGCGTCAAGCATCACCACTGTCGAAAGCAGGGGTGCTGTCACCGTACGGCCGGTGTGGGAGGACTCGGACGGCAAGCTCGGCCGGTACATGAAGCTGTCTACGGCCACGTGGTACGCCGGGGAGCATTTCCATTTCCTCGTCTACCAGACCCCTGTGTACCAAGGCGTGGACAGCGTCTCGGCGACCAGGACATGGGGACGGCCCACTAGGACCTACACCGTCAGCGACTATCACGTGCTCGTGTGGTCAATCGGCATGAGCGTCGCACCCTTTCCATAGTCGACCGCCACGGCGCCACCGGTCGTCCGGCGGCCGATCTCGGGTCCCTCATCCGCCACGCCCATCCGCCCGAGGGGTGCTTCGGAGGCGTTGCGTTCCTGGCATGCGGGTGCGAGGCTTGTAATCCGCACCTTGTTGCGGCCAGCGTCAGCCACGCTGAGCCACGAGTCGCAGGCGATTGGGTCAGTCGTGATCGGAGGTGTGAAAGTGCGCAGGTCACTCGTGGGGGGACTGTTTGCAATAGCCGCAATTTTCTCACCAGTCGTGGCGGGCCCGTCCTGGGTTACTGCCGCGCGCCTGCGCGCCACAACACCAATTGGAAGACAGCTGGCGGAATTGAAGGGCTCCGACGCCCTTGGAGGTGATGCCGTCGGAGTCTCAGTGGCCATCTCCGGCACGACAGCCGTCGTGGGAGCCCCCGGCCACGCCAAGGACGGCGGCCGGGCCTACGTGTATACGGGGACGGCGGGCCACTGGGAACAGGTCGCCGAGCTGAAGGGAGCCGACACCGTCTCCGGTGATTTCTTCGGCTATTCGGTTGCCATCTCTGGCACGACGGTGGTGGCGAGCGCACCGGGCTACGCGAAGGACGCCGGTCGCGTGTACGTCTTCACCGAGACGGCCAAGGGCTGGAAGCAGGTTGCCGAGCTGAAGGGTTCCGACACGGTCGCGAGTGACTACCTCGGCGATTCGGTGGCCGTCTCCGGCGCGACGGTCCTCGTGGGCGCCGACGGCCACGGGAAGAATGCCGGCCGGGCTTACGTGTTCGCCGAGACGGCTAACGGTTGGAAGCAGGCTGGCGAGTGGAGGGGATCCGATACGGTTGCGGGTGACGGCTTCGGGTATACGGTGGCCGTCTCGGGCCGGTCGGCCATAGTGGGCGCGCCGGACCACGCCAAGAGCGCCGGACGGGCTTATGTGTTCACAAGCACGGCGAGCGGCTGGAAGCAGGTTGTCGAGCTGAAAGGTTCCGACACGGCCACCGACAACGGCTTCGGCGTCTCCACGGCAATCTCGGGCACGACCGCAGTCGCGGGCGCACCGGGGTTTGCCGGGGCTGCCGGCCGGGCGTACGTGTTCAAGAAGACGGGCGGGGCCTGGACCCAAGCCTCAGAGCTGCAGAGCGTCGGTGCCGTCGCCAAGGAAGACTTCGGCTACACGGTGGCCATCTCGGGCACGACCGCTGTCGTGGGTGCACCGGGCTTGGCCAAAGACGCCGGCCGCGCCTACGAGTTCACCAACACGGCGAACGGCTGGACGCAGGCTGCTGAGCTGAAGGGCTCTGACACGGTTGCCGACGACTACTTCGGCTATTCCGTGGCCGTTTCGGGTACGACCGCCGTCGTTGGTGCAGACGGTCATGCCAACAGTGCCGGGCGGGCCTATATTTTCAACGCGTGAGGCCGGCCAATCGTGCCGCCAACGGCTTGTTTCGAGCCCACCGTGAGCCCGTGAGCCCGTGAGCCCGTGAGCCCGAGATGGGATTCGAACCCATGACCTGCGCATTACGAGTGCGCTGCTCTACCACTGAGCTACCCGGGCGGCTCTCTGACAGCTGGGTGCCGGCGTCGACTAGAAGCCCACCGGCCCTGGCCTGGTCATCGTAGGCGCGACCGACCCTGACCGGACACTTCGCCCCGCTGGCAGACGACGCGTAGACCGCCGCTGCCGCTCAGAGCGCCCGTCGCCGGTAGCGGCGGACGGACACCGGAGCGAGCACGGCGAGGATTCCGAGCGACCACAAGACTGCCCACAGGACCGTGGAGCTCATGCGACCGGTGCTGACGATGCTCGTGAAAGGTGGGAAGACCAAGTCCGGTTTGGCCACCCCGGACATGAGGTCGCGCGCCGCGTTGACGACGATGGACACGGGCTGATGCTCGGCGAAACCCTGCAGCCAGCCCGGCATCGTCTGCAACGGGACGAAGGCGGACGACGCGAAAGTGAGCGGGAAAAGGACCGGGAACGACATCAGCTGCGCTGTCTCGCTGTTGGGTGCGGAGAGGCCGACGAACGCGAATCCCCAGCTCAGCGCGTAGGCGAACAACAAGAGGAGCAGGATACCCGCGAGGTACTCTCCGACGTTGGTCCCGATGCGGTAGCCCACTGCGTACCCGACGGCCGTCATCAGGATCATCACGAAAAGGTTGCGGCACAGGTCGGCCGTAGTCCTGCCACCGAGCACCGCCCAGCGCGACATGGGAAGAGCGCGGAATCTCTCGATGAGACCCTTTTGCAAGTCCTCGGCGAGGCCGATGGACGTGCCGATCGAACCGAAGGCGACCGTTTGCACGAATATGCCCGGCATGAGGAACTGTACGTAGTGGTAGCCGGGCGTCGGGATCGCACCCCCGAACACGTAGCGGAACAAAAGGACGAACATGACGGGTTGCACGCTGGAGAAGAAGATCGCCTCGGGCAAGCGCGTGTAGGCGATGAGATTGCGCTGGGTCACCGTCAGCATGTCGGCGACGGCCCAGTAGAGCCTGCCACCGGACGGTGATGGATCGGCGACCGGGGTCGCCGGTGCCGGGATCGTGGTCGTGGTCATCAGCGGCGACCCCTCCTGTGTCCTTGCGGGCGTTCGTTCGTGTTCGAAGGATTCTCGGCTCCTTCGGCGCGTTCGGCTTCGGCCCGGTGTCCCGTTAGGGACAGGAAGACATCGTCGAGGCTCGGCTCGCGCAGCGCGAGCGTCGTCGGGGCGATGCCTTCCGCCTCCAGGATCCTCAGTGCTTCGGTGACGATGCGAGGGCCGTCGTTCACGTTGACCTCCACCGTCCGTCCGTAGACGACGGGTGCCTTCCCGTTGACCGTCTTGAGGGCTCTCGCGGCGCGCAGTGCGGTCGGTTCGTCATCAAGACCGAGGTCGAGAACGGTCACACCCATGTTCGCCTTCAGCGTGGCCGGTGTTCCGGCCGCGATCACTTTGCCGTGGTCGATCACCACGAGGTGCTCGGCGAGCCGGTCGGCCTCCTCCAGGTACTGAGTCGTGAGGAGCACCGTTGTGCCCTCGGCGACGAGGCCTTCGATCATGGTCCACACATCCGCGCGGCTTGCCGGGTCCAAGCCGGTGGTCGGCTCGTCGAGGAACAGGACCCTCGGATGGGCGACGAGTGATGCTGCGACGTCGAGGCGTCTGCGCATTCCTCCGGAGTAAGTCTTCGTCGGGCGGTTCGCCGCGTCGGACAGGCCGAACTGCTCGAGAAGTGAGGAGGAGCGCTCCTTCAGCTGCCCCTTGGGCATGTGATTCAGCCTTCCTGTCATCCAGAGGTTTTCAGCACCGGTGAGGTTCTCGTCGATGGCCGCGAACTGACCGGCAAGGCCGATCAGTCTGCGGACCACATCAGGCTCGGCCGTGACGTCGTGACCCAGCACCCGGGCCACGCCGCTGTCAGGTTGCAGCACTGTCGTGAGAACCCGCACAGCTGTGGTCTTGCCAGCTCCGTTCGGACCGAGCAGCCCGAAGATCGTGCCTTGTTCCACGGCGAAGCTGACACCGTCGAGGGCCCGGACGCTTTTGCCGAACGTCTTGTGCAGATCCTCAAGTTCAATGGCGAGCGTCATGCGGGTCTCCTTGGGGGCACTCGTCCGGGCCATGGGTGCAGGACGGCTAAGAAGCTGTACTATTTGGACATCAAATATATTAGCAACTAAGGTAAATCATGAGCAACGACAAACGCAAGCGCAGCCTCGACGAGGTGACCCGGGCGCTCCGGACGTTCCTGTCCGCGTCGGACGCCTTTGACGAGGCACTCGGAGGTGTGCTCGGGCTAAACGCTACCGACGTTCGTTGCGTTGACCTCCTCGAGCAGTACGGCACTATGACTGCCGGTGCTCTCGCAGGCGTGGCGGGGCTCAGCACCGGTGCCGTGACCTTCCTGCTCGATCGCCTGGAGCGTGCCGGTTTTGTGCGCCGCGTCCGCGACGACCAAGACCGCAGGCGGGTGCTCGTCGAGCTCGCCCCGTTCGCCAGGTCTCAGATCTCCGAGCTGCACGCAGCACTCCACGAAGCTTTGAAGCGGTCCGCGCAGCACTTCTCGATGTCCGACCTCGAAAGCATCACCACGTTCCTGCGCGAGGGGGCGAAGCTCTACGAGGCGCAGGTCACTCTGCTCTGCTCGCAGATCCCTGCGGGGACCGCCTCGCGCACGTCCGCCGCGAGAGCGGCCATCAAAGCGGCGGTAAAGGCGCAGGCGAAGGCCGAGGCCCTGGAGAAGCTTGAGCTGGCAGCACGAAAGCTCCAAGCGAAGGCGAGCGAGTTCGAGCGCAAGGCTGGGCGGCTCTAGTCGGCCTAGTTTGCGCCACCAGCCGGTTCAAGAGTTGAGCGGCCGCCCGGCCGCCAGGTTGGTGAGCAGGGCGACGAGTTCGGCACGGGAAACCTTGCCTAGAACCTCGCCCAGGATCCTGCCTTGCCTGCTGACGAAAACAGTGGCCGGGAGATCGCCGACGCCGAAACGGGTGGCCAGGGAGATGCTTGCGATGCCCGGAGCCTCCGCAACCGGGTATGCCGCCCCGGTCCTGCGTACCATGGCCAGGGCCGCTGCAGGCGACGGGTCGTTGACGTCGACCCCGAGAAAGTGGATCCTTGTCAGTTCCTTGTCGGCGACTGCCGCGAACGTCCCGAGCTCGGCCTGACAAGCGACACAGGTCGACTGGAACCAGTTCACCGCGCCTGGACCGTTGTCCAGCACGGCCCGGGTCAGTCTCCCGCCGCTGCCGAGGCGCGCGAGATCAAAACCTGGGACCTTGGCCGGAGACGCGTACAGGACGAGGTTCGCGTACTTCGACGTCGGGACCTCCCGAGATAGCACCGTTGCGTACGCGACGAACCCAACACCGGCCAGGACCAACGCGGTGAAGCCGGCCGCCGCGGCGGGCTTCCGGTGCCGGGTCACGTCCCTGGACCGGCGTCCAGGTGACGGGCCGGTGGCCCGCGCGGCGCGCTCTTGCCTGTTCCCGGGTCGACTCTCACGGCCCATGGCCGCATGGTAGTTCCGCGTCCCACCCTCCCGGCATTCAGGACCCGTGCCCCGCCACCTCTTATCCTGGCGTTGCCGCCGGGCAGCGCGCCGGCCGGGGGTGAAGGAGAGGAGAAAAGCGATGAGCGTATTGGCCGTTGATGTGGGGACGAGTGGCGTCCGTGCTGCCATCGTGCGGCCCGACTCCTCGGTCGATCACATCCATCAGGTCCAGGTGCTGCCGAGCACGCCCTCCCAGGGCTTCGTCGAGTTCGACGCGGCCGAGATCGCCAGGGCCGTTCTCCAGGTTTCCATCGCCACGCTTGCCGAAGGCGGGAGTGTCGACGCGGTGGGAATCAGCAGCCAACGTGCGTCGACGGTTGTCTGGGACCGCGCGACGGGCGAACCTGTCGCGCCCGGCATCGGGTGGCAGGACCTCCGCACAGTGGGGTATTGCCTGGCGCTGCAGGCACAAGGGATCCGTCTCGCGCCCAACCAGAGCGCGACCAAGCTGGCGGTGCTCTTGGACATGGCTGACCCGGACCGGTCGCGCGACCTGTGCGCGGGAACCGTGGACACCTGGATCGCGTGGACGCTCTCGCGGGGCAGCCTGCATGTTTCCGACAGGAGCAACCTCGCCGTCACCGGACTGCTCGACGGCAATGCCGCCGAGTGGGATGAGGCGGTGCTCGAGGCGTTGAGGATCCCGCGAGGCGTCCTTCCACGCCCGGTCGATTCCCTGGCTGTCCTCGGCGAAGCGGGCGCGTTGCCGGGAGCACCGCCGATCGCCGGGCTGGCCGGTGACCAACAGGCGTCGCTGGTCGGTCAGGGCTGCGTGCGCCCCGGACTCGCCAAGGCGACCTTCGGAACCGGGGCGATGCTCGATCTGTGTGTCGGAGGGGTGCGCCCAGCCTTTCCCCGTCGTGGGCCAGGAGGCACTTTCCCGATCGTGGCCTGGAGCCAGGGCGGCAAGCTCACCTGGGGAATCGAGGCCATCATGATGTCGGCCGGCAGCTGCATCGAGTGGCTCCGGGACGACCTTGGAATCTTGTCGTCAGTCGCCGAGTCGGACGCCCTGGCTGCCTCGTGCGCCGACGCGGGCGGAGTCTGGTTCGTGCCGGCGCTTCTCGGTCTCGGCACTCCAGTATGGGACTACGGTGCCCGCGGCACGCTCCTCGGGCTCACGCGCGGTTCTGGGAGAGCCGAGGTCGCGCGCGCGGTGCTGGAAGGGATAGCGCATCGCGGTGCTGACCTTCTTGAGGCCTCGGAGACGGACTCGGGCCTCTCGATCGGTTCCCTCCGCATCGACGGGGGCATGAGCACGAACCGGACGTTTACCCGGGCGCTCGCGAACGCCATCGGCCGTCCGGTCGAGGTCTCCGCCGTCACGGAGGCGACGACGCTTGGTGCCGCCTACCTGGCCGGAGTCGCGGTCGGCACCTGGGAGAACCTTGAGGAGGCGTCGTCCGGGCTTCAGCCCGGGGCCGTGATCGAGCCCACACGGCGTTCCGACCGCCCGCGGTGGCTCGAGGCTCGCGGCCGGGCGCTACGGACCGTACCGGAGCTGTCCGACCTGGATTTCTGACTCAGGTCGCCACGGGCGTTCCGGGACGGTTGGCCGAAGCGGACCAGTTGAGGGCGGTTTCGGGCGCCGTCAACTGGTCCGGCCCCGATCGGTGCTGTCGAAGTCGCGGGTTGGTGCGGACCCGTTACCTGAGGTGACGCGGAGTCGCGGGGGGGCATTGACGTCCCGCCGAGCCCCAACCCGTGCTGCGGCTCGCGCCCTGGCCGCGGATCGCGCCCTCCTGCGCCGTATGAGGCGCTCGTAGCGCAGGCCCGGATGGAACAGGGTGAAAAGCAGCAGACCGAAGACAACTGCCGCGAACGGGATGATGGCGTTCGACTCCGGCGCGAAGAGTGGGAACAGCACGAAACCGGAGAGTGCCGCGGTCCAAGTCCACAGGATCACGACCGTTCGGCGCGGTCCATGGCCGAGCCGAACGAGCCGGTGGTGGACATGGTCGTTGTCCGGAGTGTCGATTGCGGTGCCCTTGGCCATTCGCCGGACGTATGCGAAAGCCATGTCGGAGATGGGGACTCCGAGAATGAAGAGGGGAAGGAACAGTGGCGCGTAGAAGAAGTACGTCTGGCCGCTCACGCCCTCGGTGCGCCCACCGATCTCCATCGTGGCGGCAGCCATCAACAGCCCGAGGAACAGCGCACCGGCATCGCCCATGAACACCCTGGCGGGATTGAAGTTGTGCGGAAGGAAGCCGATGCAGACTCCGCAGGTGATCACGGCGATGAGCGGCCCGAGGTTCGTGGACTGCAACACGCCGAGCTCGACGAGTCGCAGTCCGTACACGGCGAGCGCGCCCGAGGCGATGGCGACGATGCCGGCCGCGAGCCCGTCCAGGCCGTCGATGAGGTTGATCGCGTTCGTGATGCCGATCACCCATAAGGCGGTGATCAAAGGAGTGAGGTCCGAGGAGAGCACCACCGTACCCGCGAGGGGGATCTTCAGCCAGAACATCGTGGCGCCGAGGAACACGAGCATCATCGACGCGAGCACTTGGCCCGCCACCTTCGCCGGAGCGGAGATCTCGCGGGCGTCGTCGAGCAGCCCGACGCCCAAGATGACCGCGGCTCCGAGCGCGACACCCAGAGGCTCGGAGGAGCCTTGGAAGATCGCGTTCAGATGCCCGACGTGGTCGGCGACGACCATCGCGATGCAAAAGGCGATGAACATCGCGGGACCGCCGCCATAGGGGACGGGGTGGTGGTGGAGGTGGCGCTCGTCGGGGACGGCGACGTGGGAGAAGCGAGCTGCCACGCGCCGGAGCGGGAACGTCAGCAGGTAGCTGCACAGCGCGGCGATTCCGCCCACGAGGGCATAGTTGCCGATCGGTGGCATGGCGGGCCCGGCTCAGACCACGACCAGCTGGGTGGTCGTGGTCGTCGTGTCCTTGAGGATCGTCGCGAGCGGCACCGAGGAGGGTGGAGGCACCACGTGCACCGGCTCTCCCCACCTGCTCACCACAAGGCTCACCGTGAATCGGCTCGCAC
>Ga0181521_10006273_pt1 | contig 12945 bp, 5 predicted proteins | sample PEATcosm2014_Bin_32_FD_119764 | JGI IMG/M metagenome (GOLD analysis project Ga0181521, IMG submission 119764) | Peatland microbial communities from MTU Mesocosm Facility, Houghton, MI, USA - PEATcosm2014_Bin02_60_metaG | ecosystem: Environmental > Terrestrial > Soil > Wetlands > Peat | place...
GCTTGCAGGCTGCCGAAATGTTCGAGCAGACGGCGGGTCGTGGATTCGCCCACTCCGGGGATTTCGCGCAACTCAGTGGCGCGGTCCCGGATCTGGCGGCGCTTGCGATGGAAAGTTACGGCGAAGCGATGGGCTTCGTCGCGGATCTGCTGCACCAGATGTAAGACGGGAGAGTGATGATCGAGCACTACGGGCTCGTCTTCCTGTCCGTAGACGTAAATGATCTCTTCTCTTTTGGCGATGGCGGCGAGCGGCTGGTTGATGGTTTCGAGGGCTTCGAGCGCTTGGGTGGCGGCGTGCAGTTGTCCCAGGCCGCCATCGATCAGCACCAGGCTAGGCATTGGCTTTTTTTCTTCCTGCAGGCGCTGGTAGCGGCGCGTGACCACCTCGCGCATGGAGGCGAAATCGTCGACGCCTTCGACGGTCTTGATGATGAACTTGCGGTAGTCGGATTTTTTCATCTTGCCGTCTTCCCACACCACCATTGAGGCGACCGTTTCCGCTCCCTGAATGTGCGATATGTCGAAACACTCGATACGCTTCGGTAGCTCGGGAAGCGCGAGCGCGTCTTGCAAGGCCTCCTGGATGGCGCGTGCATTCGGCTTCAGGATGCGGAAACGCTGGTCGTAGGATTGCTTGGCGTTGGTGCCGGCGAGATCGATGAGCTCGCGCTTTTCTCCGCGCTGCGGAACGGTGAGATGCACCCGTGTGGCGCGGGCGCCCTCGCCCGCAAGTTGTTCGCTCAGGGCGTCTTCGAGTTCTTCGCGATCTTCGAAGTCAACCGGGACGTAGATGTTGCGGGGGACATAGGGTTGCGCTAGATAGAGCTGCTTGACAAGAGCGGAGAAGAATTCGCCGGGGTGGAAGGAGTCGGCAGTGGGACGGGCGGGGACGCCCGTCTCTCCATTGTCATGTTCGTTTTGTGGTGCGGTGAACCCAGGCAGATCTTCCCAGAAAAACTCGCGGCGGTCTAATACCTTTCCTCCGCGCATGTGGAACAGATTCACGGCGAGCATCTGATTTTCGTAGTGATAGCCAAAGACGTCGGCGTCGTCGCCTTCGACCGCCGCGATGCGCTGCTTCTCCTGCAGTTGCTCGACGGTGGAGATCAGATCGCGACAGCGGGCGGCGCGCTCGAACTCCTGCGCTTCGGCCGCTTCGGACATGCGCTCGCGCAACGATTTGACCAGATCGGTTTGGCGTCCTTCGAGAAAGAGCTTCACATCGCGCACGGCTTCGGCGTAGATCTCCGGTGTAGTCAATTCCTTCACGCACGGACCCAGGCACCGCTTGATATAAAACTGGAGGCAGGGCCGCGGATGGTTGCGGGTTAAATCCACTTTGCACGACGGCACCATGAAGTGGCGATGAATCAGGTCGACGATGCGATAGGCGAGATTGGCGGGGAAGTACGGGCCGAAATAAACGCTGCCGTCCTTGCGCAGGCGGCGAGTTACGTAGACGCGGGGGAAGCGCTCGGCCAGCGTTAACTTCACGTAGGGGTAGGTTTTGTCATCGCGCAGCAGGATGTTGAAGCGCGGCTTCTTCTGTTTGATGAGGTGGTTCTCCAGGGCGAGCGCCTCTTTATTATTGGCTACTACTATGTAGTCGACGTCGACGGCTTCGCGGACCAACGTGCCGGTCTTCGCGTCCTCCCAGCGGCCCTCGTGAAAATAGGAAGAGACGCGCGAGCGCAGGTTCTTAGCCTTGCCGACGTAAATGACTTCGCCTTCGGCGTTTTTGTAGAGGTAAACGCCGGGGGACGTAGGTAGGGTGCGGATTTTCTGGGAGAGATCCATCGCGAAGCTTGTCAGCTAAAGTCTATGATAGGGCCTGCGGCACCCAGGATTCAGCCCATTGGCAAAGCGGAAGTGTCGGACCGGAGATTTCTCGGACATGAAGAGCAGGGGTAGACAGTGCAATCGCTTGGTTACAAAAGTTGCCCGAAATTCCGAGAACCTCTTGTTGCTAAGGGAGAGGCTTCAGATCTACCTCTACGAGCGTGTCAATCCCAGATGCAACGCGAACCAGTTTGCCCCTTCCCGCGCTCTCACTCCATTCGTGAAAGCCATCGGCGGTCAAGTGAAGGATCACATCTTTGTCGGGCGGAATCTCGACTCGGTGATTGTGAACCTGTTGATTAAATAAAACTGACATCTCGGGCGACTCCTTCTGCCCGGGTACTTCGAGTTGGACACTGAACTGCAGCACTTCCTCCTTTGTTTCTTGATTGATTACGCGAAGGTGTATGAATCCCGGCCTCGGGGGCAGGTGCACGGGCAGGTTGCCATAGGTGTGTTTGGCAGTCAGTCTTATTTCCATGGCAGGAGTCCCATAGAGGAAAGCGTTCAGCTCCGGGCTGGAGGGGGTATAGGCTACCTTTTCATCGTCAGCTATAACCGTGTACCTCCCCGGACAGACATTCTGAAACCGATAATGGCCTAACTCATCCGTTCCGATCGTCGGGAGCATGGCTCCCAAACCCACGCCAAGAGGCCACGCAGTTACGCGCACGCCTTTTGCTGGTTGGCCAGCAGGGTCGAATACAGTTCCCTCAATTACGCCCGTGCATGTTGGTTTCTGAATTGCACTCTGTGAGACTGAGAAAACTGCGTAGAGCAGACACGCGAACAGCAAGGCCAGTTTGCTCATCAACGAATGATAACGAAGAAGTTGGAACAGTGGTTAGGAGTAGTTGGCCTAACATCGCGTTTACGCCAACTGCTGCTAGAACGCGAACTGCAGATCCCTCGCTCCGCTCGGGATGACAAGGCAGAATTCTAAGAAGCCCATCCCTTTACGAACTCCACCAAGCTGCGCAACGCGATTCCCGAAGGCCCTTTGGCGATCCAGGGTTTGTTCTCTTCCATCCAGGCGGTGCCGGCGATGTCGAGGTGGATCCAGGGCGTGTCTTCCGCAAATTCTTTCAAGAACATCGCGGCGGAGATTGCCCCGCCCCAGCGTCCGCCGGAATTCACGATGTCGGCAATGTTCGATTTGATGCCCTCTTTGTATTCGTCGTCGAGTGGCAGGCGCCACATTTTCTCGCCCGCTTCCTTATTGGCTTTCGCAAAGCGCTCGTACATCTGGTCGTCGCTGGCGAAGATTCCGGCGTTCACGTAGCCGAGGGCTACGACTACGGCGCCGGTCAGGGTGGCGGCATCCACCAGATGCGTGCAACCCAGTTGTCGGGCGTAGCAGAGGCCGTCGGCGAGAATGAGACGTCCCTCCGCGTCGGTGTTGATAATTTCGATGGACTTGCCGGACATGGCGATCTGCACGTCGCCCGGCTTTTGCGCCTTCCCGGAGGGCATGTTCTCAGTGGCGCAGATAATCGCCGTGACCTTCACTTTCGGCTTCAGCAGCGCGATGGCGCGCATCGCTCCGATCATGGTAGCGGCGCCGGCCATGTCGTACTTCATTTTCTCCATGCCGTCGGCGGGCTTGATGGAGATGCCGCCGGTGTCGAAGGTCACGCCTTTGCCGACCAGGCCAAGATGAACTTTGTCCGCCGCGCCGACGGGGTCGTAGCGCAGGACGATCAGCGCGGGAGGTTCGTCGGAGCCCTGAGCGACTCCCCAGAATGCGCCCATCTTGAGTTCTTTGATTTTGTCGGCGCCATAGGCTTCGCAGCTCAGGCCGACTTCCGCTGCCATCTTCTTCGCGCGCTCGGCCAGTATGGTCGGCGTCATGCGATTGGAAGGTTCGTTGACCAGGTCGCGCGTGAAGTTCTGCGATTCGGCCACAATGCGTGCCGCTTGCAGGGCGCTTTCCAATGCCTTCGTATCGCCGGGCACGTCTTTTGGCACAACGATGGTGACGGCGTCGATCTTTTGGTCCTTGCGATCGCTCTTGTAGTAGTCGGGATCGAAGTTCCCAACGAAGGCACCTTCCACAATCGCACGCACGCCGTCATTTGCAGAGATTCCGCCGGGTGCACCGTTCTCGGGCACAGCGCAGGCAAAGCTGCGGATGCTTTTGCTCTTGAGCGTGCGCACGGCGGCTCCGGCGAGCCGGCGCAATTCCGCAGCTGAAAAATTCTTGGCCTTGCCGCCGCCGATGAGGAGCAGGCGTTTGGCTTTCAAGCCAGCGGGACGGTGGAGCAGCGTAGTTTCGAACGTCTTGCCGGTGACTTCGCCGCTCGAAATCACGTCCTTGGCAGCGTCGCGCGCCGACGCATCGGCGCACGCAACCGATGGTGAAGGCATATCTTTTTCGCCTCGGTCTTTTTCGGCTCGATCAAGAACTACTGCGACCAAGCAATCGGTTTCCAGTTGAGACGGAGCGGAGGAAGAAAGGTTTGTATTCATGATGGGTTGTCTTCAGTATCCACGGAAAAAGGGGCAACGCGCAACTCAGCAACGGGCATGTGGAGTGCATGAGAACTTGGGCTGTCCCTGTTCAATTCTGAATCTGCTACCATTCCCGCGTCATCTGGAATCTCATCGCTATGCATTGGTGGGCATCGATTGCCGGCATCGTTCTGATCTTCTTCATCCTGATGGATGCGTTTGAGACCGTGGTTTTGCCGCGGCGCATCAGGCGGAATTTTTTTCGCCTCTCGTCCCGGTTTTACAAGAAAACCTGGGGCCTCTGGACCCGAGTGGGGCGGCATGTTAAGTCCGCGAACCGGCGCGAAAACTTCCTGGCGTACTTTGGGCCGCTGTCGCTGTTCCCGCTGCTGGGCTTCTGGGCGCTAGGTTTGATTTTCGGATTCGCCTGCGTGCAGTACGGACTGGGCGAACATCTGTCCCTGGGCAATGAAAAGATCACGTTTGGGAAGGTGGTCTATCTCAGCGGCGAAACTTTCTTCACGCTGGGGTATGGAGACATCACACCCAACAACTCCGCCGCCCGCGCTCTCGCCGTCATGGAAGCGGGCATGGGCTTCGCGTTCCTCGGAGTTGTGATCGGATATCTGCCGGTTATCTACAATTCGTTTGCCGCGCGCGAGACTGAAATTTCGCTGCTGGATGCGCGCGCCGGATCACCGCCGAGCGCCGCCGAGTTTCTGGGCCGGATGGGCTGCTGTCCCGACCAAAGGGTGCTCGACGAAATCCTTCGCGACTGGGAACGCTGGTGCGCCGACCTGCTGTCGAGTCACATTTCTTATCCAGTGCTGGTTTTCTTCCGCTCGCAGCACTCCAATCAATCCTGGCTGAGCGCTTTGACCGTCATGCTCGATGTCACGTCGCTGGTCATGACCGGCGTGAAAGGCATCCACCCGGACCAGGCGAAGCTCACGTTTGCCATGGCACGGCACGCCGTCGTCGATCTGGCCCAGGTGGTGAACGCGGAATACAGTCCACATGACGCCGGCCGGCTCACGGCAGAAGATCTAACCCGGCTGCGAACGGAACTCGCCCAGCACGGCGTGACTCTCACCATTCCTCAAAACGATGGCGCGGACGCGCAGGAACGGCTGGCCGAACTTCGCATCCTCTACGAACCTTATCTTTATTCGCTGAGTCGACGGCTTTTGATGACCCTGCCGCCATGGATCAGCACCGATCGCAAGAAAGACAACTGGCAAGGTGGTCCATGGGATCGCGCGATTCAGGCGCGAGCGCTGGAACATCCGGGACGACCCGCCGACGACCATTTCTGATGGGAGGATCGGGTGGTGTGAGGTCGTTGGTGAAGTCGCGATCTTTCGTCAACCACCACCTCGAAAGAAAAAGTCTCGTTCGACTGGCGAGCGGTGTAAAATGTAGCCGCTGCAGATCGTGCATCATGGTAATACGTACGCTGTGTCCCTTTTCCACCCCTTCCCCGGGGATTCTGCGGCAAACATAGTCCCACTGGTGAAAATACGCCGTGTCGATTCATCGGTACTGTTTTTCTCTTTTCCTTGCCGTTACGGTTAGCTTCATTGGCGCGCCTGCACGTTCCTGGTCGGTGGGGTTTCAGCCCGTATCTCCGGATGAATTGAGGATGACGAGCGAGCCGAAAGCACCGGGCGCGCCGGCCATCATTCTGTTTCGCGAAGTTGACCGCGACGACGGCGGGACGGCCAATACCGTTAGCGGGATCACCCTCACCGCGCATGAAGACATCTACCTTCGCATCAAGATCCTGACGGAAGAAGGCCGGAAGTACGCCGACATCGAAATTCCGTATTGGAAGGATGCAATCGGCATCACCAAGCTTCACGCGCGCACCATTAAGCCCGACGGATCGATCGTCGACTTCGACGGGAAGGTGTTTGATAAGACGATCGTGAAGGCACTGGGAGTAAGGTATCTCGCCAAGACTTTCACCCTATCCGATGTGGCGGTGGGAGGCATTATCGAATACTTCTACACGATCGACTTCTCTGCACGGTACGCGGTCGAGTCGCACTGGATCCTGACCGACGAGTTGTTCACCAAGAGTGCTAAGTTCTCGCTGAAGCCGCGCACCGGTTCTTTCTTCCACCTACGCGTGCAATGGAATCTGCCGGCTGGCATGCAACCGGTGATCGCGCCGAATCATGACGTCCATCTTGAAGCGCGGGATATTGCCGCTTTTCACGTGGAAGACTTCATGCCGCCCGAAAACGAGTTGAAGGCGAGAGTGGACTTTATCTATACCAACTCTTACGAGAGTGATCCCGACAAGTATTGGAAACAGTTTGGAAAGCAATGTAACGACTGGTTTGAAAGCTTTATCGGGAAGCCCAAAGTCATGGAGCAGGCCGTGGCTCAGATTGTTTCGTCCAGCGATTCGCCGGAAGTAAAGCTCGAAAAGATTTATGCCCGCGTGCAGCAATTGCGCAACCTAACCTACGAAGCAGCGAAGACGGAGCAGGAGAAGCAACGCAGCAAGGAAAAATCTCCGAACAACGTCGAGGAAGTATGGAAATGGCAACGCGGCAGCGCCGTGGATTTGACGTGGCTTTTCGCCGGATTGGCACGCGCGGCGGGCATTGAAACCTACGGCGCGTGGGTGTCCGACCGGTCCAACTATTTTTTCGATCCTAAGACCATGGACGGGAACCGGTTGAACTCGAACGTTGCGCTCGTGAAGGTCAACGCGAAGGATGTGTATTTTGATCCTGGATCAGCGTTTGTCCCGTTCGGGATGCTGCCCTGGAGCGAGACGGGGGTGAGCGGATATAAACTCGACAATGACGGCGGAGTTTGGATCAAGACGACCCTGCCCGACAGCTCTCAGTCCCGCATCGAGCGCAAAGCGGAGCTCAAGCTTACGGATGAGGGAGATCTCGAGGGCAAACTGAAGGCAACGTTCACCGGGCTTGAGGCTTCGCATCGCCGCGTGGAAGAGCGGTTCGCCGACGATGCCGCGCGCAAGAAATTCCTCGAGGATGAGGTCAAGGGATGGATTCCCAGCACCTCCGAAGTCGAACTTACGAACCAGCCTGACTGGAAAAGCTCATCGCCTGCCATGGTTGCCGAATTCACGCTCAAGGTGCCGGGGTGGGTCTCAGGGGCCGGCCGCCGCGCGCTTCTGCCGGTGGGCCTGTTCGGGGCTACGGAGAAGCACTTGTTCGATCACGCCGAGCGCGTCCACCCTATCTACTTCGCGTTTCCGTTCCAGCGGGTGGACGACGTGACCATTGAGCTGCCTTTGGGCTGGCAGATCCTGAACGTGCCCGCGCCACAGAAAAACGATGGGCATGTCGTCGTCTACACTTCAAAGGCCGAAATTAACAAAGGCACGCTCGAACTGCACCGGGTCCTGAATGTAGACATCATGATCATGGAGGCGCAGTATTACCCTGCCTTGCGCGATTTTTTCCAGGTTGTGAGGACCGCCGATGAACAACAGGTTATGTTGCAACCATCGAGTGCCAGCGCGAGGAATTGATTTGCGAAGGCTGCGAATTCTACCTCTTGTCCTGTGCGTGCTCATCGCGGCGCGACACGCGCAGGCGGGCGATGCGCCGTCGTGGATGCACGCGGCTGCCGCAGCCCCGGTACCGGCCCACGACGAAAAGACCGACGCCGTCCTGCTTTATTCCGAGATTAACGTCAGCGTTCAATCCGCGGAGAAGATTAAAACGCACGTCCGCGAGGTCTACAAGATTCTCAGGCCGAGCGGGCGAGAGTATGGCACGGTCATTGTCTCGTTCAACGGTCACAGCAAGATTAATGGCCTGCGCGGCTGGTGCATTCCGGCGCAGGGAAAAAACTACGAAGTCAAGGACAACGAGGCGGTTGAAATTGCGCTCCCGAAGATTGAGGGCAGCGAACTCATCTCCGATGTGAGAGCCAAGTTGGTGCAGATCCCAGCCCCCGATCCCGGCAATGTCCTTGGATACGAATATGAGCAGGAGGAGCAACCGTTAGTCCTGCAGGACACGTGGGACTTTCAGCGCGAGATTCCGGTGGGCGAGACTCACTATTCACTGCAACTTCCGGCAGGATGGGAATACAAGTCTTCGTGGGTGAACCATGAGGAGGCAAAGCCGACGCAAGCGGGAGGCAATCAGTGGCATTGGGCGTTGAGCGATGTGAAGGCGATCCGTCGTGAGGCCGACATGCCGCCCATGCGGGGTGTGATGGGCATGATGATCGTATCTTTTTTCCCCCCGGGCGGCCCGTCGGTGCGAAATGGATTCAGCAACTGGCGCGAGATGGGGGCGTGGTACTGGAGCCTGGAACAGGGGCGAGCCGATGCTTCGCCTCAGATCCAGGAAAAGGTTGCCACGCTTACGGCTGCCAGCAATACTTTGCTCGGGAAGATGACGGCGTTGGCTGAGTTTGTGCAACGCGACATCCGCTACGTGGCCATCGAGTTAGGGATCGGAGGATGGCAGCCGCATCCCGCGCAGGATGTGTTCGCCCATCGCTACGGCGACTGCAAAGACAAAGCGACGCTCATGCAATCCATGCTCCACGAAATCGGCGTGGATTCTTATCAGGTCGATATCAACGTCGAGCGCGGTTCGATTACACCGGGAACGCCGGCCTACCGGGGATTCGATCACCAGATTATCGCCATCAGACTGCCCGCCGACGTTGAGGATTCGTCGCTTTCGGCCGTCATGCAGAACCCGAAATTGGGCCGCCTTCTTTTCTTCGATCCTACCGACGAGATGACTCCGTTGGGGCAGATTAGAGGCCCGCTTCAGGCCAATTATGGCCTGATCATTACCCCGGATGGGGGAGAACTGGTGGAGTTGCCGGAGCAACTGCCAAGCATGAACGGGATTGAACGCGAGGGCAAGCTGACGCTGGACGCAACGGGCACGCTAACGGGCGAGGTGACTGAAACGCGCATCGGGGACCGGGCGTGGCACCAACGCTGGCGTCTGGGGATAGTGAGCAAGAGCAGCGACCAAATCAAACCGATCGAGGATCTGCTGGCGGGCTCGCTGTCGCGTTTTCGGATTACTCGGGCGAACGTGGTCAATCTCCGGCAGCCCGACCAGCCTTTAGGGTTCAATTATTCGTTTGAGGCGGCGAATTACGCGAAGAACACCGGCGGCTTGCTGCTGGTACGGCCGCGCGTGCTGGGTGAGAAAGGGAGCGGCATTCTGGAGACGAAAGAGCCGCGGAAGTTTCCGATTGAATTCGAGGGGCCAGTTAGGGATAGCGATCGTTTCGAGATTACGATCCCCGCGGGCTACGTGGTGGACGACGTGCCGCCTCCCGTTGATGCTGACTTTGGCTTCGCCAGCTATCATTCGAAAACCGAAGTGAACGGAAATCTGATCTACTACAGCCGCACGTTTGAAATCAAAGAGCTCAGCGTCCCGGTGAAACGAGCCGACGAACTGAAGAGGCTCTACCGAATGATCGCCAGTGACGAGCGCAACACGGTGGTGCTAAAAGCGGATGGGAGGTGACGAAACGCCCTTCTATTTTCGCTGGGCACAGCCGCGGACGCATTACAAATCCTCGTGGCCAAATGTGGCGGTCCGCGCTGCGCGCCCATCCTTGTTCACGAGGGTGCCCGTAATTGTCGAAAACAGGCTTTGCGCTTTCGATCCCGGTTAATGCGCTTAGGGGCGATTCTTCGCCGTCCCTCCGATTCACAGCCAGTCCGCAAAAATTCAGGGGCCGGTGACATGGACGCCACAGGCCCCTCTCTCTCGTATCTGTGAAACGCCTTTTTGAAACGCCGGCAATGCCGCGCGTCAATCGCTCAATCCCGGTCAGGTACCGTTGGCGCACTCTTCCCCAGCTGACCTCCGGCTCCGGGATAAGGTTTGTCGTCTCCCATGATTCCTCTCCAGAGAACGCGATTGAATAAATCGGCATTGACCAGGTCGGCGTGGCTGAAGTTGAAACCTTTGGTGGCTTGCGCCCACCACTTGCCATCGTGGAGCGACTTGACGGCGGCGGTGATCGGGCGGTTTCCGGGGTTGTTACACTCCGGTACCAGGGTCGGGTCCACCGGCGGCTGGCACAGGATGCCCGGAATGGAGGCGGTATAGGGCTGCAGGTCGGGTTGCTGGAGGAACACGTCGGACATGGGTAGAGCGTTCGCGTCGTTGAGCCCCAGGTAATTGACGCCGAGGATATCCTCGATGGTCCGAAGCACGTTGGTGGAGTTATACATGGTGTGGACCACCGCGCCGCTGTTGGTGTAGGGAGACGCTATGAACACCGTCGAGCGATGGGCATCCACGTGATCCGGCCCGTTCTGGGCGTCATCTTCCACGACGAAGATCGCCGTATCCTTCCAATACGGAGAGTTGCTTACCGCTTCGACTAGACGGCCTACTGCATAGTCGTTGCTGGCCATTTCGGCGAGTGGGTTTTCCAGTCCTCCAACATTGGTTGAGAAGTTGCCGAAATGGTCTTCCATGAAATCGACCATCTCGAAGTTGGGTAGATTGCCATTCTTCACATACAGATTGAACTCGCGATTCCACTCGTCAAAGCGGTACTGATCGGGAGTGTTGAGGTCCCAGCCTCGATAGTAGAGATCCGTTTTGTCGAGCAGAGACTTACGCACGGGCACCGCCTGCACCACCTTGTCGGCGAAGGCATTGCGGTCGATGGGGATGTAAAACGGAGAGCCGGCATACGGGTCGACATAATAATTCTCGTCGGCGTAGAGCCCGTAGTGGCGAACGGTCAGTCCCGCCCGCATCACGCTATCCCAAATATAGCCACCGAGCGCGTCGGGATCGAGGTCATCGGCGCCTTGGGAAGCGGTGATGTCCTTCGATCCAGGCTCAATGGATGAGCCGCCAGTCGGATCGAACAGGGTGGTAATGCGGACGGTACTGGGGCTGGGGGTTCCCTTGGTCGTGTCAGGAAGGGCGATGCCGATGTTGCGCGGATTGCCGTTCCAGTCGAAGGGAATGTTGTAGTTGGCGTTGCCATAGCCGACGAGCACGTTCTTGGTCGTGGCATCGTTGGCGTGGCCCTGCGTATCCCAGTTCCAGCCGTCGCCGCTCACGTCGCCCGCATCGTAGTAATTGTCCAGCAGCGCGAAGCGTTGCGCGAGTGCGTGCTCGTTCGGAGAGATGGGCTGTGGGAACTGCACTCGCTTGGGATCTCCGTTGCCTTGCGGCAGATCGCCGAGGATCTGATCGTAGGTACGGTTTTCCTTTTGGATGTAGATCACGTGTTTGATGTGGCTGTGCAGGAACGCCATCATCGGATCATGCTTCGGGTTGTTGAAGCCGTTGTTGGCATCCACCAATTGCGACAGATAGCTGAGGGTATTGGCGTCGGGGACGGGAATGGTCGACAACCCCGCCTTCAGCAGGGCCAGGATGTATTCGTTGCGGGAGGTCGGATTCGGCGGCGGGCAGAGAAGCTCCGCATACTCTGGCGGGATGCCCTCGCCGGGGCAATCGGACCGGTATTCAAGGTTTTTGCCCGCGTTGGATTTCATGTTCACTACATACAAAGTGTTGCCGTCGGCGCTGACCGTGACCGAACTTGGGTACCATCCGGTGGGGATGCGGCCGAGGAGTTGTTGCGAAGCTACGTCGATAACAGCTACGGCGTTTTCACCTCCGAGGGTGGCGTAGAGACGAGTGCCGTCGGGGCTGAGCGCCAGGGAGTTGGGACTGGAGCCTTTGTAGTTGTAGCCTGGACGAGCTACGGAGATTCGGCTCTTGACTGCATCCTTCGTGGTATCGATGACTTCGATCTCATCAAGATCGCCGTTCGAGACATAGAGCCAATTCTGATCGGCAGAGAGCACCATGCGATTCGGTTCACCGCCAACATTGATCACCTTGAACGATCCCGAGGCGCTTACGTCGAGTACTTGACCGTCGCGCTGGCTGCTGACATAGGTCTTCACCGGCCCGCCCTGGGGATTCGACACCACTACCGGCCAGTACGGCATTTCGCCTACGGCTGCACTTTGTCCGGGAGCGAAGAAGACAATTTCGTTGGTGACGAGGCGAGTCGCCGTATTGATGATCGACAGGGAATCGTTTTGGTAGTTGGCCACGTACAACGTCGTGCCATCCGGACTGATGGCCAAACCCGCGGCCAGGGCGCTGAACGGGATGAACATATATTGCGCAATGGGGCTGTTGTTGACCGGCGTATTGTTGAACAAGCCGCCAGTGGGGTACTCCTGTATGGGAACGTTGGCTGGTTGGTTATGATTCAAGAGGACGAACGGAGCATCCGGTGTGTAGGTACCGTCGGCACTGGCTCCGCCGCCGGCCGACCCATAAACTTCAACACGGTCGTCGATACCTCCAGCGACGTAGAACTTGGTACCCGAGGGATCCCAGATCAAGCCGTGATAGGTGTTGGGAATGTTGATCAGCTGTTTCTGCTTTGGTTTCGCGCCGCGGACGTCGAAAACGAATACCCACTCCGCATTCGGTGTGGTGGTTGACGACGGCAGTCCGGTCAGGGGGTAGAGCGCATCCCACAAGATGGGAGTACCGTCCGCTCCCTGAGTGTAGAAGCCTGTGTTGTAGCCGGTCGTCAAGACTAGTAAGGCGGTGCCGTCGGGGCTGAGCGCAGTGGTCACCGCACCATTCGCGTTGGCAGACCCATCGGGGCGCAGCCC
>Ga0181521_10006274_pt1 | contig 12942 bp, 8 predicted proteins | sample PEATcosm2014_Bin_32_FD_119764 | JGI IMG/M metagenome (GOLD analysis project Ga0181521, IMG submission 119764) | Peatland microbial communities from MTU Mesocosm Facility, Houghton, MI, USA - PEATcosm2014_Bin02_60_metaG | ecosystem: Environmental > Terrestrial > Soil > Wetlands > Peat | place...
CAGCGCGTTCTACAACACCATCAGGGTTGACACTTTCAGCGTGTTCTTTCATGTCGTGGTGCTGTTGATCGCGCTGGTCGTGATCCTGACCTCGTTGGAATATCTCGAAGTGCAGCGCATTCGCTCGGGCGAATACTACGGGCTCATCCTCTTCGGCACCGTCGGCATGATGCTCATGTCGTCTGCCGTTGAGCTGGTGCTGATTTTCATTGCGCTGGAAATCTCGTCCATCTCGACCTACATTCTTGCTGGAATGCGGCGCCGCGCTGCCGAGAGCGCCGAAGCGTCGCTGAAGTATTTCCTGCTCGGTTCCTTCGCGACGGCGTTTTTCCTGTATGGCGTGGCGCTGGTTTTTGGCGCCACGGGCACGACCAATGTTTACGGCATTGCGCGCTATCTTCAAGGGCAATCTTCGCTGCTGGCTTACCTCGCTGTGGGTCTGATGTTTGTAGGCCTCGGTTTCAAGGTTGCATCTGCGCCGTTCCACGTGTGGACGCCGGATGTATACGAAGGCTCTCCCGCACCGGTGGTAGCTTTTATGTCCACCGGGCCGAAGGCGGCAGCATTTGCCGTGCTGCTGCGCGTGTTGTTCGCAACCGGCGCGCCCGGCTGGTTCTGGATGGTCTGGGTCTCGGCGGTGCTCTCCATGACGTTGGGCAACATCGGTGCGCTGGTGCAGCAGAACGTTAAGCGTCTGCTGGCCTATTCCTCAATCGCCCACGCCGGATATCTGCTGGTCGCCTTCGCCGCCGCCAAGCAGGTCGGAATCTCCGCCGCTATCTTCTATGCGGCTTCGTATGCGGCGATGAACGTCGGCGCCTTCGCCGTGGTCAGCCACTTTGCTTCCGCAGGAGAAAAATACGTCACGCTCGACGATTACGCCGGCCTCGGCCGCCGCTCTCCGCTGCTGGCTGCAATCCTCACCATATTTCTGCTATCGCTGATCGGCATTCCTGTGACTGGCGGCTTCTTCGCCAAGTTCTACGTCTTCTCCGCGGCGCTGCAATCGAACCTGGTCGGACTGACCATCATCGGCGTCATCAATAGCGCGATCGCCGCGTACTATTACCTGCGCGTGATCATTTACATGTACATGAGGGATGAGCGAGGCGAGGTTCCGGTCGCGCGCATTCCGGCCGGATTGGGGATCGGATTGGCGATCTGTTTGATCGCGACCATCTATCTGGGTGTGCTGCCGGGCCGCGTGCTCGACTACGCCATGCAGAGTGCGCAGGACTTGATGAAGTAAGCTCTTGTGCCAGTTTCGTCACATACTCCTGTACGGTGCGCTTCACCGCGCTGCTTCCGGGCAACTGCTCCCGCCCGATACGACCGGACACCCGTGTTCACTGGCGAACACTTCCTCGCCTAATCCCAAAACTTGCGCTCGCTATCTGCCTATACTTCTTTCGCGTAGCGAACCTTGCTCTGGCACTAAACCTGCATCCATCTGTCGGTGGAATATGCCGTGAACCGCGGGCTTGCAGCGTGGGTACACGAGGGAATGGGGAAATGCTGATCGCGAACTTGGGTCAAGATCTTCGATACGGCTGGCGCGTGCTCGGCAAGAGTCCGGGCTTCACGGCAGTGGCCGTGCTGGTGCTGGCGCTGGGCATTGGAGCGAACACGGCCATCTTCAGCGTGGTGAATGCGGTGCTGCTGCGGCCTCTGCCCTTCGATCAGCCGGGCCGCCTGGTGCAGCTCTATCACATTCCCCCGCCGGCCAGTTTTCCGGGCATTCCCCTGTTCACCGTTTCGCCGGCCAACTTTCTGGATTGGCGGGCGCAGGCGCACAGCTTCGAGGGCATGTCGGCTTATGGCTTCGGTCGCTATACGCTGACCGGCACAGGCCATCCTGAGGCGATCCGAACCGTGGCCGTGACCAACGGGTTCTTTTCGATCCTGCACGCCGAGCCGCTGCTGGGCCGCGTCTTCCTGGAAGGCGAAGATCAGGCCGGCCGCGATCACGAAGTCGTGTTGAGTTATGAACTGTGGAGTACTCGTTTCGGCGCCAACCCGGACATCGTCGGGAGCCATATTCAGCTCAACGATCAGGCTTATACCGTGGTCGGCGTGATGCGTCCTGGCTTTGTTTTTCCCATCTCCAGTGACCCTGCGGATGCCCCGCAAATGTGGAAGCCGCAAAACTGGACCGACCAGGAGCGCGCGGTGCGTGGCGACCACAATTACGGGGTGATTGCGAGGCTGAAGCCGGGCGTCGCTCTCGCCGAGGCGCGTGCCGAATTGAGCACGATCTCCGATCGCCTGGCACAGCAATATCCGAAAGACAACAAAGGCTGGGGTGCGACCGCGATCACGGCACGCGAGGATCTGGTCGGCGATGTGCGGCCGGCACTGCTCATCTTGCTGGGAGCGGTGGCTTTCGTTCTGCTGATTGCCTGCGCCAACGTCGCTAATCTGGTGCTGGCCAAGACGCTATCGCGGCGCAAGGAGATCGCCATTCGCTCAGCCCTGGGCGCCAGCCGCCGCCGGCTGTTGCAGCAGGTTCTGGCGGAAACCGTTCTGCTGGCGATCGCCGGCGGCACCCTGGGGCTGATCTTCGCGCATTACGGGACGGTGTTCATCGTGAGATTTGTGGGGCAGCAACTGCCCCGCTCCGGCAGCATCGGGCTTGACGGCTGGGTGTTGACGTTTACTCTCGGCGTTTCGCTGCTGACCGGACTGGCGGCCGGCCTGCTGCCCGCGTTGCGTTTGACGAGAGAAGGCGTGAGCGAAGCGCTGAAGCAAGGCGTGGGCCGCACCGCCTCCGATTCCGGCGGCAACCGCACGCGCGGCATGCTGGTGGTGGCCGAAGTCGCGCTCTCGCTGATGCTGCTGATCGGCGCCGGCCTGCTGATCCGCAGCCTGTGGGCGCTGCACGGCGTCAATCCTGGCTTCGATGCGGACCATGTGGTGACCATGGACCTGTCGATCTCGGCGACCAAGTTTTCTGATCCGGCACAGCAGATCAGCTTCTTCGACCGCGTGCTGCGGCAAGTCCGCGCACTGCCGGGGGTGCAATCGGCCGGGGTCATCGACGCATTGCCGCTGAGCGGCGGCTCGCACCAGCCGGTGCAGGCCGAGGGCCAGTCCGTGGTTCCGATGTCCGATCAGCCGGAAGTCGACGTACGCCTCATCAGCCCCGGCTACATGAGTGCGATGCACATCCCGTTGCTGCGCGGCCGCGAGTTGGGCGACTCCGATGTGGCAGGACGGCCCAGCGCCGTGCTCATCAGCCAATCGATGGCGCGGCAGTTCTGGCCAAACGAGGACCCTATCGGCAAGCATCTCACCTTGTACTTTTTCCCGGAGTTGACGCGCGTGGTTGTCGGCGTGGTGGGCGACGTGAAAGACGATGCGCTGAACCAGACGCGCTTCCCATCCGCGCTGTACTTGCCGTTGGGTCAACTGACTGCCGCTCGAGATGAGGGGTGGCATTCCTTCGGAATGACGCTGGCCGTTCGCACCAATACCGATCCGCTGAGCGTGGTTTCGGCCATCGGCAATTCCATTCACCAGGTCGATTCCGAAGTGCCGTTGCTGAACATCAAGACGATGCAGGATTTGGTGGATGAATCGCTATTGCAACAGCGCTTCACCATGCTGCTGCTGGCTGCGTTCGCCGGGCTGGCTTTACTGTTGGCCGCAGTTGGAATCTACAGCGTGCTCTCGTATGCGGTGCGGCGGCGGACGCATGAGATTGGCATCCGCATGGCGCTGGGCGCACAGCTCAGCGACGTGTTGCGCATGGTGCTGGTGACCGGCATGAAGCCAACTCTGCTGGGCGTGGTCATCGGACTGGCAGGCGCGCTGGCCCTGGGGCGCGTGTTGTCCAGCGTAATCTATGGCGTCAGCGCACGCGATCTCGCCACCTTTTGCATTGTTGCGGTGACGATGACCGGCGTCGGTCTGCTCGCCAGCATGTTGCCCGCGCTGCGCGCGACCAGAGTCGATCCGATGAGGACGTTAAGGGAAGAATAGCGAGATCAGAGGCGCGTGTACGATCTTTCCTGCCGCACCGCGTGAGATCACCGGGCGAGCCTTCGATTTGGTGGTTGTCAACCGAAACGGCGCGTGATCTGTGCTGCATTGCGAGGTGATGTCGGAGAAGACTTCAGACGTCAGGGACAGAAACGGAGACCCCGCCCAAGCAAAAGCCTGGGTGGGGTGCCCGGAAACGTTGTGAACTCACAACTGACAACTCGCAAATAGTCTAGGGCGAGAACTCCCAGACCGTTCCCTGGTTGTTCGTTCCACAGATGCTGGTAGTGCCATACAAATTACCGTGTGCATCCCAACCTAAAGCGCCGCCGGTGGGAAAGTATGTGTGATCCCAAGCCTCCGGAGTGCTGTATTGCCAACCGCTTCCCCGCGTCAGCTCAAAAATGTAGCCGTAATTAACAGTGTTGAAACAGCCACTGTAAGCTGTTTCGGTGCCCCAGAGATTCCCGGCTGCGTCCAGCGCCATGTTGGGAAACACGTCATCGCCGTCCAGGTTCGCGTTACCATGATGAAGCTCGGTGAAAACCCAGTTGCCATTGGAGGGGGAGAGCATGAAAATCAAACCGACGCTGGAGGCGCAGCAGCCATCGTAATCATATGTGCCGAAGAGATTGCCGGAGCTGTCCTGAAGCAAAGAGCCAGGGCTGGTGCCCAGAACTGCGCTTGGGATGTCGTACAACACAGCCTCGGTCCAGCCGCTTCCAGACGGAGTCAACTGGAAGACAACGCCGCCGCCATTGGTGCCTCCCAATCCCGTCATCCCATAGAGATTGCCGTCGTTGCCGAAAAGCAGGGTCGTGGGGCTTCCGCCGTCGCTACCCCCGGTGAAGTTGTAGAGGATGCTCTCCTCCCAGCCTCCCATGGACGGACTCAACTCAAATACGGCGCCTTGCTGGTGCGCGCCGCCGGAGTAGGACACGCCATACAGATTACCGGCCTGATCGGAAACCAGTCCGCCGCCCTGCCATGCGTCCGTGGATCCGGTAAAGCGATAGAGTACGTTTTCCGTCCAGTAGCAGGACGTTGACGGGCAGATGTTGGGCAACGGTCGCAGGCCGAAAATCAGGCCGCAGTACCCGCCAGACGTGCAATTCTGAATTCCTCCGGCAGCGCTGCCGTAGGGAATCCCATTCGGGCCGACGATCACCCCTGCGGGTGACCCACCGCTATTGCCACCAAGGAAGTTGTACAGCGTGCTAAGCAGCCACCCGGTACCGGCTCGCGCCAGTTTGAAGACCGTTCCGGCGCTGCCGCCCTGGGTTGGTCCGTAGAGGTTTCCTGCCCGGTCAACGGCGACACCAGAGGGACTGGCTCCATCTCCCTCGCCGCTGAAATCGTGGATCACTTTGAAACCTCCGGACTGCTCGGGCATGCAAATGTCGCCCCCGTTGCCGAGAAGGGTGAACGACTCCGAAGGAATCGTGCCCACCTCATTCTGCGAAGCGGAAGAAGGCCCGGAGTTTTCATCCCAGTAAACCGGTCCGCCATCAGCAGTCACAGCATTCTGGAGGTTCAGCCAGTAGGTGCCCGCACTAAGGGCCGGGCCATTGAAGGTCGTCGCCTCGGTGCAGACGTCGTACGAATACTGGTTCGCAGAGCAATCGCTCTGGGTGAAGGTCACCGTCTGATTGAAGTAGCTGGTGCCGCCGTTTTCGCCAGAGGTGATGGACAATTGGACCGTCTCCAGTGTGTCGCCTTCGGTCAGCCACATCGCGAAGGTGGCGCTTGTAATGGCGCCGCCGGGGAAGCTGTCGCTAGTCACAAACCCAAAGTTGATGGTCCAGGCGTCAGTGGTGCCGTTGGTCGGGCCGTTGCTGTAAATGTAGTCATCGTCCCGTAGCCAGCGGGCTTGTTTTTGTGAGCACGCTTGAAGGGCGGACCTGCGTGACGCCCCCAGCTTGGACGGACGAACCGCTCGCGATACATTTGCGGGCGATGCCGCTTGGCCCGGATGGGCGAGGCGCTGCGCAAATTGCGGCATTCTTGCCGCCTGCACCGCCGTCGGTGGAACCGAATTCTGTGCCCAGGCGGGAAGCACAGCCAGCGCCGCCATTAAGATTATCGCCGCGCATGAAATTGCACTGACAATCGAACTCTGAAACCGTCCTCGGCTCTGCATTGGCTTGTCCTCCTCGCCATGGGTTTGAAAAAACTTGACATAAGAAAAATGGGGCTTAGCGTCCTCGCCTTGCAGCTTCAGGACACCACCGAACGAGCGCGCTCGGACGTCAGGAAGAAGTCAGGTCGAGGGTCTTGTTTCTCGCCGCGGAGGCGCAATCGAACCGGGGGTGGGAAAAAGGCCGGGAATCTTCTCCCGATACACCCACCAGAATTTCACACTCCCGGCTGATGGTTTGTCAGTGACGTATGACAGGCAGGGACGTGATAACGGGAATCTCTGTGGGTCGGCTCAGCCACAACCCGCCAAGCCCCGCTCTTTTCCTTGTGCTTGCTCTAACCCACGGCTTGTCCGGGCGGTTGTCCCTCTGCTGGATGACGAAGTGCGCGGGACAGACGCGCCACAGGGAGTTGCGAAATACGTGTTTCCCGCCAAACAGGAGACGACTTCTCCAGTGGACTCCGGCCCGATAGCGGTGCCGTTATATGGCTGACCTGCCAAGTGGTGAGGATGTCAACCACGATAGTTCGTTCCAGATTCGGGCCGTGTCGCAGATGGCAAGGATGATGGGAGGTAGAACCGTCAAATCGGCGGTGACGGTCAACGGAATCGGAACATAAGGGAACGCGATTCGACAAACCACGCCAGCAAGTCCTTTAGATTGGTGGAGCTAGTCGGGATCGAACCGACGACCTCATCGTTGCGAACGATGCGCTCTCCCAGCTGAGCTATAGCCCCGCAGAAACAACGGACGAGCAGTTCTGGTCACGCCGCAGCGTCATACCAGCCAGTCCATTATACAAGCAGACTGAGCGCGGCGAAAAACGTGCGCCTGCCTAGGTGACGATCAAGGCTTCCACAATTGCGGTGAGGATCACTAAAATGAATCGCCCCCTCGGAGCTGAGAGGCAATGCCGGCCCAAAGCGCTGGGCCTGCGTCGCAGGCTCGGTTTTGCTTTCCTTGCAGTTTCCGTAGTTCGTAATAGCGCTGTGCAGGGGCAAGATGAATTGAGGTATGCGGATGGTTCGCAGTCACGTTGGCGGCCGAACAAAAAGCCTTCGCCGCGCGCGCAAGATCAAGCAGTCTGCGGGCGCAAAGCTGGGAGTGTCGCCTTACTTGTATTACGCACTGCTCCTGCTGGTGATCGTCTTCTTCGCCCTCATTCGGTTCCGCTTGCGTGGCATGCCTTTAGAGCGCGACGAAGGGGAGTACGCGTATGGTGGCCAGCTATTGTTGCAGGGCATTCCTCTTTATAAGCTGATGTACACCGTGAAGCTACCCGGTACTCATGCTGCTTATGCGGTGATTCTGGGTATCTTTGGCCAGACTCAGGCTGGGATTCACATTGGCTTGATCCTGGTAAACGCCGCAACCACGCTTCTCGTATTCTTAGTTTGTAGACGACTGTTCGGCCGGCTGGCCGGACTGGTCGCGGCTGCCAGCTATGCGTTGTTGTCCACAAGCCCGTCAGTGACGGGCTTTGCAGGCCACGCGACCCACTTTGTGGTTATGTTCGCCCTGGGCGGAGTGTGGCTGTTTCTGGACGCGCTGGAATCTGGCAAGAGCCGGCTTTTTTTCGGCGCCGGACTGCTATTCGGATTAGCTTTCCTGATGAAGCAGCCTGGGCTTCTCTTTCTTGTCTGGGCTGTGGTGTATTTGTTGTGGCGCAAACTAAAGCGTCCGGTGAATTGGAAGAGCTTGGCGGCTCAGTTATCGGCACTTCTTTTGGGAGGCGCGCTGCCGTTTGCTGTGACTTGTCTGCTGGTCTGGCGAGACGGAGTCTTCCACAAGTTCTGGTTTTGGACGTTTTTGTATGCACGCGAGTACGGCGGAGTCGCAAAGCTGACGGATGGGCTAAGGTTACTCCAGATGAGCGGCGCCGGCGTCATAGGCCCTGCGGTATGGATCTGGTTTATCGCGGCGGTGGGATTGACGGCCTTCCTGTGGAGCGCTCGTGCCAAGGCCCATGCTTTCCTGGTGATTTCTTTTCTGCTGTTTTCATTTCTTGCGGTCTGTCCAGGACTTTATTTTCGGCCTCATTACTTCATTCTGATCTTGCCGGCCATCTCCATGCTGGCAGGAATAGCTGTGAGTTGCGGAGCCGAAGGGATGTTGAAGTGGAAGGGGTCGCGCGCACTAAGCGCGATCCCCCTGCTGGCATTCTTGCTTGCGTTTTTCGCCGCCCTTTATCAGCAGAGAGAATTTCTTTTTCAGATGGAGCCCACACAAGCATGTGAGGCGCTCTATCGCCACAATCCTTTCCCGGAAGCGCTTGCAATTTCAAACTACATTAGGAGCCATACTCCGGATGATGCGACGATCGCCATACTGGGCTCGGAACCTGAGATCTATTTCTACTCCCACCGGCATTCGAGCACCGGATACATTTACACCTATCCGCTGTTAGAACCGCAAAAGTATGCCTTGACCATGCAGAAAGAAATGCAAGCTGAGATTGAACACTCGCGCCCTGACATACTGGTTCTTGTCAATATGCCGAAGTCATGGGTGTCATCCTCTACTACTAGTTCGACCGGGCAAATGTTGGATTGGGCTAACGCGTATATGCGAGAGAACTACACTATCGATGGGCTGGCGGAAATAGGCAACTATACCAAATACTATTGGGGAGCTGAAGCCAGGGACCGTCACCCATCTGTGGCGCTCAACATCATCGTTCTCAAGCGGAAGTCTTCTTGACTTCTTGCGTCAGGCTTTGCTCAATCCACTGCCAGGCGCTTGAGGAGCGCAGCTTTCAGCTCCTGAGACTCACCTTCCATCTTGTCGAGCAGAGTGTCGACACGCTGCACAAGTTCCGGATTCTCACGCTGTAATGTCTCACGCAGTCCCTGCACCGCTATCAGGTTCTTGAATAATTCAACCATCAATCGCAGAACTTCCGCCTGCTGCGATGAGGAGTCCCGCGGAGGGACAGGCTCGCCGACCGGCTGAGCAAGCTGGGTTGCTGCCGGCGTGCTGTTGGCCATCTCCTGGCGTAGCGCGGCGATCTGCTGCTGCAATGCAAGCATGTCCTGTCGAATTTGCTGCAACGCTTCGAGCATCGCGCGATCGAACTCATGCATGGGCCGCGAATACCAGCCAATAAGCTTGCGCAGAACGCGTTTCAAGTACACGCCAGCCGCCCCGAACTCACTGTGGGGCTCAACTTCGCTTAGGCGCGCGGCGATTTCTGACAGGCGCGTGAGGTTTGCGGCTTGCATGGTGAACTGTGAGGAGCGGTTTGCAGCCGAAGCCATCGAGCCCTGGCTGGCCCGCGGGGCGGGGTTGGAACCAGCGCCGTTCTTTGCCTCGAGGTATCGGCGCACCTCGGCCATGGCCTGGTCCAGATTCATAGTGGAGAGGATTTGCAACTTCGGCATGTTAGCGTTCGTCGACATAGCTTCGCCCGGAGACCAACTCCCTGGCGCGATTTCCGCGGTGCGCCTTGAGATACGCCACATTTTACCGTAGGCACTGCATCGACGGACGTTCCCTCAGCGGCTAAAACCGTCTTATGACATGGCTTCCTGCGGCCGGCTGAAGAGGCCGCTGAAAAAGTCGAAAAGCAGGTCCCTCGACTCCTCGCCCGAAGCGGGCTTGATCGCTCGGGATGACACATTTAAAGGAGTTGAAACGGCGCACCCATTCGGCAAGCTCAGGGCGTGGCCCGGACGCGGACCCTTCGGCAAGCTCAGGGCAGGCTCTGAAGGTCCGCTCTACCCGGATACGCTGAAACTGCTTAGGCTGCAATTTGCAGCGTGCTGTTGTAATCAGCCACGAAGCGCTCAATGCCTTGGGTCGTGAGCTCGTGCCGCACATCGAAACTTTCCCACGGGGCGTTTAGACCGATTTCTCTATAGGGAATTGGCTTTAGCTGCCGGCCTTCGGCATTCACCGCCGGGTAGGAGAAATGGGCGTCAGGCTGTGGGAGACCTGCTTCGGCCCACTGTTCCAGAAGCCTTGCCGGAGCGGTGGCCAACTCTGTTCCGACGGAAAAAGCACACAGCAGATGATCGATGCGGCGGAGGCTGGCTGCCAACACATGAACATGACCATCGCCGTGGGCATACATTTTCTTGATATTCCAAACCAGGTCCATTCCGTTCTCGCCATGGTCGTCGAGTCTCCCCACAAATGGAGAGACGTAAACCGGATCTACGGCGCCCTTGGTGGCAGCGTACACGGCCGCGGCCTGCTCCTGGCTGAAGCACAACGTCACGTTGACCCGCATCCCCCGCTGCACCGACATCTGCGCCGCGCGCAGGCCTTCCGGCAAGCAGGGATATTTGATGTAGGCATTTGGAATCCAGGAAAACATCTCTTCGCCTTGCTCCAGCATTTCTTTGGCGGTTGTGCGGAAGTCGGCGAAGACCTCAATCGACACTCCAGCCTGGCCGACCAGCGGTGAGATCTGTTGCACGATGGTCTTGTAGGCTTGCGTCTGCTCTTGCGGGCTTAGTTTGTGGCCCGCCTTGATCCGCCGCTGGATGGCGGGGTTCCTGGCAACATAGGTCGGATTGGTAGTCTGGCCGTCCAGGAATCCAAGTTCCGCGCTGACGCGTAAAGTCTCGTCCGGATCGCCACCGTCCAACAATATTCTGGTTCTTGGCTTGTCTACCATTACATCTGTCCTCCCGTCTGCCCAAGCAGTTAGACGCTGATGGATGCCCTAATGTTGTGCTCAAAAGCGGGAGTCAATTTTCCTCCTGTGCCGGCATGTATTCCGCCAAACCTGATCGCCATTTTCCACAGCTAAATCGCGCAGAAACACTCGCACTTGGTGCAGGGCGCGCGCAATTGCTGCTGACAGCGGCGGGCATTATGATGATCGTATGAACCTCGGCATCTCGGAGATGATCTTCATTCTGCTGCTGGCTTTGGTGCTGGTGGGACCAAAGAAGCTGCCTGAGGTCGCCCGCCAGTTAGGCAAGTTCCTCGCCGAGTTCAAGCGCACCAGCAACGAGTTCAGGAGCCAGATTGAAGCCGAAATGCTGAACATCGAGCGGGAAGAGCGCGCCAAGAAGCCGCAAGAAGGTCCGAAGCTGCTGCCGCCCGAGCAGCCATGGGAGCGGGTGATGAGGCCGATCACGGAATCGGTGAGCCGGACGAAACAGGAATTCGTCTCCCTCGTGAACCCCGATCCTGAACCGCTCCAGACCATCGTCTTGCCGAGTGATCAGCCTTCCTCGTCCGCTAAAGCAGGTAGCGACTGACCATGCCCAGCCCCGCCCTGGAAACCGCCCAGCAACGCGCCTCGGAAGAAATGACCGGCATGAGCTTCCTTGAGCATCTCGAGGAGCTGCGCCGCCGCATTATCCACAGCGCGCTTTACGTGGTGGGCGGCTTTGGCGTCTGCTGGTGGTTTCACGAAAAGATCTTCGCCATCATGCAGAAGCCCATCGTGACGGCCCTGGCCAGTCATCATCTGGACCAGAAGCTGGTCTACCTGAACCCCACCGATCCCTTCAACATGTACTTGAAGATCTCATTTCTCGCCGGGATCTTCGTGGCATCGCCGTTCGTGCTCTATCAGGTGTGGGCGTTTATCGCGCCCGGACTTTACCGGCACGAGCGCCGCTACGTCATGCCGTTCATGTTCAGCACCGTGGGGCTGTTCCTGGCCGGCGGCTACTTCGGCTACAAGATGGTGTATCCCGCGGCGCTGGATTTCCTCATCAGCTTCAGCGGCCAGTTCACGCCCATGATCACGGTCCAGGAATACACCAACCTGTTCCTGACCATCATTGCCGGCCTGGGCATTGTCTTCGAGATGCCGATCCTGGTTTTCTTTCTCTCGCTGATGGGCATTCTGAGCGCCGGCTGGATGTGGCGCAATTTCCGCTACTCCATCCTGGTCATCTTCATCATCGCTGCCATTATCACGCCCACCGCCGACATCATGAACATGTGCATCTTCGCCGCGCCCATGATCGTGTTGTACCTGTTCAGCATCGGCATTGCCTGGTTCGTGCATCCCACCCAGCGCAAGAAGCGGGCCGCCAAGTCGGCAGCGAGCAAGTAGAAGCCACGCCATCTCATAAGTTGGTTTTGGAAGGGCACGGCTTCAGAGGCCGTTGAAAAAGTCAAAAAGCAGGTCCCTCGACTCCTCGCCCGCAGCGGGCTCGTCGCTCGGGATGACACATTTAAAGGAGTTGTAACGGCATCAATAGACAAGGCTGACCGCGACTGAACCTTTCCGCCGCTTCCAGAAATGGAAGTGAGCGAGATGCAAGACGAACAGAAACAAAGCAAGAGCACCAGAACAAGCGCGACCACAAAACGCCGACACAAGGCCCCACTATCGCCGATGCTGGCTCAAATGGGTTTTACCCGAAAGAGCCTAATGGAGTTCTTTCGGCATTTCGGATACATCAAAACGTACCGTCCGCGAGAATCCATTCAATCTGCGAAAACGGTACGAACATCATCTTCCGATGCTTCACAAACCGCTTCTCTTGCGGAATCGCCTCGTGACCGACTCCGGCAAGCTCACGCTGAATCGCTCCGGCTAAATCTAGGGAGTCGAACCAAACGCCGCCAGCGTTCATTGCCACAGCAACGCCTGAGTGCGGCTGTTTCAGGAAGGTGACCTTGAGTGTAACCAAGTGTTGTGCGCCCGATGCATTAGTTGACATAAGTTCTCCTGTTTCGCGGAGCTTAACACTGTTGACATCATGCGAGCATGATGCGAGCATACAATGAGATTGGACGTGTGCGGAGTCGAACCGCAAGCGGGAGCTTCTTAGGTGCCCCACCGGAACCACTCACCACGCCCATGTGAAAGGCCCACGCCAGACTCGAACTGGCATCCCCGAGCTTA
>Ga0181521_10006279_pt1 | contig 12933 bp, 23 predicted proteins | sample PEATcosm2014_Bin_32_FD_119764 | JGI IMG/M metagenome (GOLD analysis project Ga0181521, IMG submission 119764) | Peatland microbial communities from MTU Mesocosm Facility, Houghton, MI, USA - PEATcosm2014_Bin02_60_metaG | ecosystem: Environmental > Terrestrial > Soil > Wetlands > Peat | place...
AGCGAGTAGTCGGTTTGTCCGAGAGTTTGATTATGCAGACAACCGTCCGCCACTCTCCTAGCTGGCGGACGGTCATCTGCTTGCGCTACAGCCCAGCTCGCTTGAGCAGCGAGGCCGCCGTCACGTCGAGCGCCTTCGCCACCTTGACGATGATGTCGAGCGAGACGTTGAACTCGCCGCGCTCGACCGAGCCGAGGTAGCTCCGATCCATCTTGGCGTACCGGGCGAACGACTCCTGCGACCGGCCACGTTCGATCCGCCGCACGCGGATCGCCCTGCCGAGTGCGATGCACGCTGCGGACTTCTTGGCCGGCACGGGTCAGACCACCTTCCCGATCATCGCCACGGCCTTGATGCCCGCACGCGAGGCGAACACGTAGCCCTTCGCCGGTTCGTGCACCAGCCCCGCGTTGATGAGCGGACGCAGGACCGCCATCGGATCGTCGCTGTGGTCGATCTCGCGCCCCACGTCCTCCACCGACCACATGCCCTGCCAGCCCTGATCGTCACCCGGTACGAGGGTGTAGAGCGCCTCCCGTTCGTAGCCGTCCCACTGCTGCGTGTTGTCATCGTCGGTCATCGTTGCCTCCGTGTGTTTCTCTTTCATCCTCACCGGCTGTGTGAGGAATGTCAACACACGACCTCGCGCACGTGCGTAGTCGCCCTCTGAGCGACCTCCGCTCGCTGCCAGCTATCGACAACGGTCCGGCTACGGAGGTCGCTCAGCGGCGTGCTGGTGCGTGCTACCGGATGCAGTTCGCCCACACGACAAACGTCGCCTCGACGGCTCCGGTGTAGGCAGGGGTCGGAGGGTGTGTGACTTCGATGGCGGTGGCCCAACCGTTCGCTCCGTTCGGGCCGGTGCTGGTGATGACGCCGATGTCTTCGGGTTCGGACCGGAAGCCCCCGCCACCGATAGGCGTGCTGCCTTCCGGGCAAGTCGCCGCGCTCGACAACCTCTGCCCGACGTAGAGTTCGCGGAGTTCAGTGATCCGTTCTTCCACGACGAACACGGACGATGGCCCGACGATGCTTTCACCGCGAGGGCCGGGAACGGTGGATACCGGACCTGTTTCACCACGTGGTCCCGGCACGGTTGATGCTCGCCCTTCCGGTCCTTCGATGGACTGGCCGGCTTCGCCGCGAGGACCAGTGATGGACTGGCCTGGGCTACCGGCAACCCCGGCCGGTCCTTCGAGGTTGAACTTCCCTGCGGCTGGCTTGGCTTTCAGCTTCGCTAGCTTCGCAAGCACGGACGGGGCGATCTGGCGCTCGCTTGTTATGAGGACGCGCGAAGCCGCGTAGGTGCCCGTCGATGAAACAAGCGCTGCGACGAGTGCGGCTACGATCGCATTGCGCATGATGCTCTCCTTTCACTCGAACGCGAGAGGCGTCGTCCGTAGACGACGCCTCCCCATAAGCGGCCATCCGGCAGGCCGCGATGACCCACACCGCGACGGCGAGGTACGCCGCGATGCCGACCGACGCGATCACAGCCGCGGTATGTCTTGCACGGACGGGAAGCGACCGAACATCGCGTCCAGCTCAGGCGTCCGCTCAAGGTCCCGCAGGACGGGACGCTCGTACACCTGCTCCATGCAGCAGGTCCTCTGCACGAAGCGACGCGACCCGACCTCGCGCATCTCCGCCTCGTACTCCGCCTCGGTCAGCAGGACCGTCTCCGCGAGGACCGCGACCCCGTCGCCTATCAGTACGATCAACATTCACCATCTCCTTCGCTTCTCGGATGTCACGTGCACCGAGTGCACGTACCGCATTTGACATGTGCGTCCGCACGCAGGACAGCGAGGTCCCGCGTGCAGCCGCGACGTTGTACAGGCTTGTGCCGGCTGCCACCGCCGACATCACCTCCTTCTCGGACTTCGTCAATGGCCTGGTCACCTGTGCTCCTTCCCGAAGCTGCACAAGGACCCGGCCGTACTGGCCGGGTCCTGTGTGCGTTGGCCTAACGGAATTCCACGCCCGTTGCCGCAAGCGTGCCGGCCTTCGAGTAGGTTTCTTCCGCACCGCTCGACTGCGCGTCTTCGCACTGGACAGAGAGCAGTTCTTCCTGCGTGATCGACCCTGTGCTGGCGACGACGATCGCGCTCGATGTGTTCGCCCCGGACGTCTGGGCACCTGCGATCGAGAACGTTTCGTCGATGACCGTGCTACCGAGCTCCACCCAGCACTCCATGCTTTCGGCCACCGAGCCTTGGTGCCGGTTTTCGAATGACAGGGACCCCGTTATGAGGTAGTCGCCCGGCTGCAGGTGCCGCGCGAACACGTAGGTCTTGTGCCCTTTGGGCATGTGTTCGACAACGTTGGTGATCACGTCGGTGATGGGCAGTGCAGAGCCGCCTGACCCTGGTTCACCCTTTTCACCACGTTCACCCTGCGGACCCGTTGCTCCGGCCGGTCCGGCCGGCCCGGTGATGGATTCGCCTTTTTCGCCGCGTGGACCTGGGACGGTGGACGCTGCCCCCGCCGGACCTGCTTCGCCACGTGGGCCAGGTACGGTGCTGGCGCATGCGGGTTCGACTTTCACTTCACATGCGGGACCGCGTTCGCCCTTTTCGCCACGTGGCCCTGCGGGACCTGGGACTTCGGAAGCCAAGCCTTCAGGACCAGCTTCTCCCGGTTCCCCCTGCGGACCAGCGGGTCCGGGAATCGTGGAAGCCGGGCCAGGAGCGCCCTGTGGACCTTCCACGGATTCCCCTTCGGGTCCAGCCGGCCCAGCGGGTCCAGCCGGCCCTGTGGCTCCCGCAACCCCCTGCCGACCTTCGATCCCTTCGATGGAGACGCCGCCCGTTGACATCTTCGCTTCGAGCGCCGCCATTTTCGCGTCAAGCGGTCCTGCGCCCGTCCAGTTGGACAGGAGGTAGTGCAACACGTTTGGGGCAATCTTCTTGATGGATGTCACCTGGTACTTGGGTTGTGCTGCCTGAGCGTCCGTCGCTATGGCAGGGAGCCCGATCGTTGCCACGGCGAGCGCCGCAAGCGCGATCCTCTTGAGTCGTTGCACGTTGCTTCCTTTCTCGGTTGTTGACTTACCGCCAGGAAGCAGCGTTCGCCCCCCGATGGTTGCAACAAAAATCGAATCAACCGAATGTAAGTAGTGCAATTCGAGAGGCGCTGATCGGGCTAGATTTGGAGTAGTGAACCTGTCACAGTGGAAGGCTGCTGTACGCGAGCGTGCGGGTGGGAAGTGCGAACGGTGCGGACGGCCAGAGGAACCGCGTCCTGACGGCAGGGATACGAAGCACCACGCCCACCACATCGACAGGGATCCAAGCAACAACACGCTGGAGAACGGCGAGTACCTGTGCGCACGGTGCCACGCTGACGAGCACGACCGGCCGGGACTCGTCGCACTCGATGATGCGATGCGGCACCAGGCGGACGAGACGAAAGAGAAGATCAAGGCCGCTCGTGCCAAGCAGGTCAACCCACCCAAATCCGAGGCGGCTAGGCGTCGTATCGGCGAAGCGCACAAGGGTAGGACGGTCAGCCCCGAGCAACGAGCTAGGATCAGTCGCACCATGCGTGAACGCGGAGTCGGTGGCAACCCAGGAACGCGCAGCGAGGCCACCAAGGCGAAGATGCGGGCAGCCTCCGCCCGTCGATGGTCACGACCAGAGGAACACGAGACTGCGAGCACGCTGGCAATCCAACGGGAGGCTCGCAAGTCAGCGAGCGATGCCGAGAGCACCATCTCGCAGGACCCGCTCGCGCCGTCGAGTCGATAACAGGCAAAAGAAACGCCCTCCGGAGAGGGCGTTCTCGCACGGCCTGATATGTCGGGCGATTTACTTGACGTGGACGCACTCCGCAGCCGGCGCATTGTGCCGTGGCTTGTCCTTGTCCTGCGGCTTGTCGAGGATCAGCGTCACCATCGGTATGAGCTGGTCTTTGGCCTTACGCGTCCACCGGCCTTTCACGATGCCGACGAACTCGCCGTGCGCGACGTGATCCTTGATCGCGACCTCTTTCCTGTCCTTCCCGACCCATGACTCCGTGATGCGCGCCACGGGTCCGCTGCCGTTCCCTGCGCCGCGCACGGAGCGCTTCACGGGTTTGGGCTTCGCCGGCTGACGCGCCGCTTTGCGTGCCGCATCTTTCGCCGCGCGCTCGGGGGTCTTGCGGCTGCGCTGCTTGGACTGCTCCTTGAGACGGTCCGTGACCGTCGTGGTGCCGGTCATCGCTGTGGCTTTCGCCGCGATGTCCTGCTTACGCTCGACGGCCTTGCCTTCGTCCTGCGCGAGCAGCGCCGCATCACGCTCTGCGGCGTCGGCCTCGTCTACTGCGTTCAGTGCCTTCTCGATGACTAGTGACATGGTGTGCTCCTTCTTCTCGGGTTTACGTTGAGTGCTGCATGACCGCGCGCCGATCCGCGAGCGCACGCGCGGTTGGACTACGCCTCACGCGCGATGATGTCCTCGTAGGTCATGGGCGGCGTGGCGAGTGACAAGTCGTGTGCTGCCTGACGCGCGGGGGACAGCGGGCGGGGAAGCTCGATGTCAGCTTCACCGACCAACCGCACGATGCGTCCGACGCGGCGGTCCATCTCGTTCTGCTCTGTGGCGTCCATGTCCGTTCCTTTGTTCTCGGTTGTGCTCATGGTTCGATTATCAACAGTTCACATCGTTCCTGCAACCGAAACATCACAAGATCAAATACCCGTCGAGAACGGTGAATGTGTGACTGTGTGAACCGGCACGTGCGAGAGCGCCCTCTCGCGAGCGAGCATGCGAGCGCGGTTGAATCGACACAGGCGCGCTCGACCGCCGCGAGATGCGGCTCTCGATGCTGAGCGACGAGGATTACCTAGCTGCGGGAGCGCAGGGACGGAGCGAACTCACAAGCTACGACGCCCCTGCTGACCGGGTAGTTCATCTCCGGCTGCTCCCGCCTTCCCTACCCGGCAGGGTCCAGCCATACCGGGTTGCCGCCTGCATAGCGGCAGGAAGTAGTGGGCGGCACGGGCTCCCTCCCGTGCCACCACTCCGCCCTGGTGACCCGACCACGGGAAGTCCCAGGGGTAAGCCTGGACACGCGGGAGCGAGGACCCGCGTGTCAGCGCTGCGCGAGTCGTATCTCCCGCGCTGCAAGTTCATGGTTGAACACCTTCTGCGTTCATGGAAAGGTCAGATTTTCCGGCTTCACGCTGAACGGGACGAACACCTGGACGTGGACGATCTGCCCGTCTTTGAGCGCGCCATCCGACCGGATCTTCGGGTTGGTTTCTTTGAACTGGAGGACGGTCATGTTGTGCTTTGCCGCGATCGACTTGAGTGTGTCCGGTGGCTTCCTCACGCGGTATTTACCGATGCGGAACCCGCCGTCGATGGTCGGGTTCGGCGTCCACTCCAGCAGCGTGACCGTGACTTCCTTCCACGTCATGTACCCGCCATCCTCGGGCGGGCGGCGGAACTCTTCACCCCAGGTTAGGTTCTCAAGCCACCAGCGGGCCGTCTTCTGGGTGCCGAGTGCCGGGGGTATGGGAAGGGGGTAAGCGGCGTCGATCTGGACGACGGGAGGGGCCTGCGTGAGCAGTTCCGCCTCGGTGGTCGCCATGTTGTCGAGGGCTTCACGGTCGGGTTCGACGCTGTTACCCGAGTTCCACAGGACCATCGGGACTTCGAGCGTGAAGGGCTGGCGTCCCTGGTAGACGGTCAGCGCCTTGCGTTTCGGACGGGCACCGATCGGGTGGCCGCCGTAGCCGAGCGTGGGTAGCGCGGGGTTCGTCGGCTTGAGCCCACCGACGACGTGCCCTTGATCGGACTTGATGGTGTAGTCGTATTCCACAGGTCACTCCTTGGAAGAACTTGCGGGCGATGCAAGGACATCGCCCGCCGCGCTTACGCGCGTCACCGTCCGCGCCGGGCGTGACGGCAAGATGGTCACCGGCCTTCCGCCGCTGCGAGCCTCGCGGCCGCATCGTCGGCCTCCTGCCGTGCGGTGGCTGCGTCGGCTTCGGCGCGTGCAACATCGGCCTCGCGGCGCGCGATCCTGGCCTCGGCTTCGACATCAGCGGCCCGGTCCTCGGGTGGCGTCGTGAAGAACCGCGCCTGCCGGCCCTCGACCTGTCTGTCACGTGCGGCCTTCTGGCCGCGCATGAGGGCGTTCATGGGGCTGTTCGAGTCGCGGGTCATGCTGCCTCCGTGACGATCGGCGTCTGGCTGGGTGGGACCTCGAGGTGGGCGGTGGCGGCCAACTGCTCAGCGATCCGCGCCTCACGTGCCGCCGCCCTCTGCTCCGGTGGTAGGTCCGCGTCTGGGTTGATCGGCTTCACGTCGGGTGCTGCCGCAGGCGGCAGGCCGGCAATCTCGCGCCTACGGAGCTCGTCCGCCTCGTTGACCGGCTGCGGCTCCGCGACGGGTTCGTTCTGCGCCTCCCCGACGGGCGGAAGCTGCTCGCGGACCTCCTGGAACGGGGAACGGGAGACCGTTTTGTGGAACTCCGCAAGGTGCTCCGGGCGGACGATATCCGGGTAGCTGCGTGGGTTGAAGGACCCGGCGGGATGACCCCGGAGGACGTGCTCGCGCTTCGCGGCGTTCACTGCTTCGACCGCATCCTTCTGGCGCTGCTTCGTCGCCTGGCGCTCGTAGCCGTCCGCTGCTGCCTGGTCCTCGGCCTCGTATGCCGCCTCAACCCATGCGATCAGGTCGGGGGGACGGAACTCCGTCAACCGCGGCAACCTGCGACGCATCGAGTTCTCGCGCGTCCTGCGTGCCTCGGCGATGATTGACTCCGCATCCTCGTTCCTGCGCGGGATCTGACTCTCGATCCGCGCCTCGAAGTCATCTCGGCTCTCGTCCTCGGGCTTCACCTTCGCGGCGATCCACTCCGCGACGACCTCAGCGCGGTTCGCCGGGATGCCCGGTGGCACGAACACGGGAAAGTCCGCGTGGCCCTCGCCGACAACGGCTATCGCCTCCAGACGGAGCAGGTCGATCGCCTCATCGAGCCGCTTGAGGTCCACGCCCAGGTTCTCGACCTTGTGTTTGACCTGGATGGCTTTGCGCGCCGGGAGCGGCTTCCCTTCGAGGGCCGCCTGTGCGCCGGCCGCTACGTCCTCCTGATCGACCGTCTTGAGCCTGGCTTCGGCCGCGATCAGTTCACCCTTCGTCGCTTCCTCCTGTGCGAGGAGGCGGCTGTACTTCTCTGCGATTCCTTGAGTGCCCGTCATTGTGGGTCTTCCTCTCGGTCGTGTGTTGGTTACGTGCCGGGTATGACCTCGGCGTCCGCCTTCGGTTTGTGTCCCTTGAAGGTGGGTTTGGGTTTGGTGCCGATCGCGAAGTCCGATGGTTTCTCAAGCATCGTTTCTACGGCTTCGAGTACAGCCCGCTTGTTGAGCGTCCCTATCGTCGTCCGGAGATACGTCTGCTTCCGTGGGTCGCCGTGCTGGATGGAGATGACGACGGGGTTACTCTTCACGCCCATGCGGCTTCACCCCTCCACGTCCATTCGCGCCAGTTGCGCCACGACTTCCGCCACCACTGGCTCATCGTGTCACCACGTAGCCGACGCGCTGGCGGCCGTAGTCGATGCAGGCCGCTTCGCTCGGGTTGAACACATCGAGTTCCGACCCGCTGCCAATGCGGTCGAGGACGGTGAAGCGCCGACGCCCGAAGACCGGGTGTGAAAGCTCGATGTGCGTGTGCAGCGGTAGCGAGTTCATCGCTACCTCACCGACGAACGTCTGCGCGCCGCTGGCCGTGATCCCGGCCTGCGCATAGCACGTGGATGACACGTAGTGCCAGTGCGGTGTGAGGGACAGGACGGCGAGGACCGCCACGAGCGCGATCATGCGTTTGCCACCAGGTCGCGTGGGAAGACCTTGCTGCGGCAGTGGGCCTCGTTGAGCGGTGACGGCCCGCTGCGTGGCTCGTGCCACTGATGCGTGACGCGCGTGTCGGGTACCTCGTTCTCGGGATGGCCCAGGTAGTCGAGCCGCGCGTGCAGGTCGCAGTCCTCCCATCCCCACGGTTCGGGGAACGACTCGTCCCAGCCCCCGACCTCAAGCAGCCAGTCACGGTGGTACAGGTGCACGTAGAAGCCCGTGCACAGGATGACATCGGTCGGCACCAGACGCAGGTACTGCGCCACGATGTCCGTCTCGAAGATGACCTCCGGGTCGGTCGTCAGGATCAGGTCGTGCGACGCGAGCGCGAGGCCGACGTTCCGTGCGCGGGACGGCACACCGGACGGCCGATCTGTGCGGGCGTACCTGGCACCGAACTCCTTGCACACGGACTCGGTGTCATCCGTGCCGCCGTCATCCACGACGATGACCTCGTCGGGGACGGTGAGCGTCGCCAAGCGTCGGAGGCTGTTCGCGAGCAGGGGTGCCCGTTCGTACGTCGGCAGCAAAAGGGTGACTCCGGTCACTGGCCTCGCCGTCCTTTTGCCGGGAGAGCGGCGATGTGCGCCTTGAGCTGCCGTGCGATCTGTTCCCATGTCCGACATCCCTCTTCGAGTACCTCGATCCGCTCGATCAGGGACTCGATCACCAGGGCGGCGACCTTCGGGTCCTGGGTGATCCTCTCGGTGACGATCAGCGTCACTGGCCTCGCCGTCCACCGTTGCGCTTGACGAAGCGACCCGTGGTCGGGTGCTGCGGCTGTTTGTTCCGTGACTGCGAGCGCGCGTCGCGGACGTTCACCTTCGGGCCGTCGCTGCGAGGCGTGGGTGACGCCGCCTCGCGTGCACGTTCGCGGAAGGGTCGGGATTCGTCAACGGTCATACCGTCGTCCTGTGGACGCTGCCGTCAGCGTGGATCGTGAGATACGTCGTGAGGCCATCGGTTGCGGCGATGTGGTTGAACACGTCCACGGCATCCGACGGCTGGACCGTGATCGTGCCGCTGACTTCCTCCGGGTATTCCTTGGCGATCGTGGCGATCTGCGCGGGTGTGAGTCTTATGCTCATGCGTCCTCCGTGGTGTTGGTGACAGCGCCGGGAGCGTCGGACGCATCGGCGTCGAGCACGGTCGGGATGCTCGTCAGTGCCGGGTGGCCGGGTGCGGCGTTGGATGGGTGAGTCACAGCGGAGGTGTTCTCCCGTGCGGCTGCGATCGCGACCATCGTCTTGACGACGAGTTCATCGTGTGAGGGCGTGCCACCAACGACCGCCGCCACGAGCTGATCCTTCGTCAGGCCGGTCTTGGTGCAAAGCTCGTCAGTCACTCCAGATCGCACCCAAGCTGTGAGCCATATGTGAAGCCTCTCCTCATCCGGCACGAGCCTGTGTACAAGTGTGAGTACGTCATCTGCCATCGTCTGCTCCCTCTCGTTCGCGGTCGGCGTTCGCCGCCTGTGCCATCTCCCGAGCTACACGTGCCTGATGTGAAGTCGGACCCTCGTCATCCACGCGGACGCGGCGGACCTTCGTGAAGTCGATGGGCGTGAGCACGCGCGTCACGACGGCGTGCTTCCGGGTTCGGTGTACGGGGCACGCGGGCCGTAGGCGTCGTTCGCGTGCTGTGGCCGGCCCTTGGGCGTGGCGGCGGCGGCGCGTGCGACGGTCGCCTGCTTCGTCTGCCCGCGCGGAGCGGGTCGGACTTTGATGCTTGGGCGCTTCGTCACTCATTCACCTTCCGTCGTTGCCTTCGGCAACGGTATCCCGGTGTGTGCATCGGGCCACGTGCCGTCCGCTTCGGCCTGCGCCTGGCGCTCGTCTTCGAGCACAGGGTCGGGCGCGATTTCGTCAAAGAGGATGTCGCGGAGGTTGTGCCAGCATCCCTCGCGGTCACGCCAGCCTCGATGAAGCTCGTGAACCTCGACGCCATTCCTGATCGCCTGGCGCTCGCGGCTGATCCGGCCCTGCTCGGCCCACAGGGCCTGCGCCTGTGCCTTCTGAGCGGCGATGGCTTCCTCGCTGTCCTCGTCATCCCGCTTCGTCAGGTTCAGGACGCGCAGCGCTTGGCGGACTGACTGGTCGATCTTGATGCGGTCGCTGGCCGACTGCTCACGATTCAGCATGTCGATGAGCACGATGGTGCGTTCGGCGTGGGCAACCTGCGCCTCGTCCCAATCGTCGGCTGCGCCCGATGTGAACCATGCCTCCCACTCGCGCTTCGTCGCCGCGAGGAAGGACCGACGACCGGGTATGGGCAGAGGGTCCATCACGCCTCACGTGTGTTTCTGCGCGCTTCGCGCCTATGACCCGCCCAGGCGGCACCTGGGATGACCGTGCCGACCGTGCGAGAAAAGCAAACTGCACGAACGGTTTCTTGCCTGCTTACGCGCTCGCGATAGCTGCAACACAGGGTTACTAGCCCTCTTGTGTGAGATGTCATCGTCATCCGCTCACGTCCGGGTCGCCGCCCGCCTCCCAGACCGCACGCCGTCTCCGGACCTCGGCGTCCGTATACGGTGACACCGATGGTCCCGTGTTCGGGACCGGACCCTTCATCCTCCGTTGCAGTGCGATCTCCACGGCGGCGCTGTTCGGCGCGGTTGCGGGACGTACCTCGAACTGCCGGTCCGCACGCATGCGATCTGGTACGTCCTGCGCCCTCGTCACCTTGCGGGTCGGGATGATCTCGAAGCTCACGACTTCACCTCTGACGCCGCCTCGCATTGCATCGTCATCACATCGTGTGTCATCACATCACACAAGACTTGTGAGTCAATTCCTGTCACGGCTTCGCCGCCTTGGGCGGTAGCGGCATGTGCGGTGCGATGATCCTCGCCAGGTCGTCAACTGCGTACTCTTCGTGCGAGCGGTGGGCGATTTGTAGCGTCCTAGCGATGCCCTTGTCCGCACAGCACTGTGCCTCGAACTGCGTGAACAGCGGATGGAAGTGGCAGTGCACCAGCTCGTGGACGATGTAGTGCCGCTGCCAGGATCGGGAGCTCTCATCAAAGTCAGCAGCGAGCCAGATCATCGCTTCCCTTTTCGGTCCCATGGCTTGAACAGCGGCTTTGGCATTCTCAATCATCAGCGGCTTGCGACTCAACTCGATCCACCAGTCCGCCAACAGCATCCGCCCCTGCAGGTCCGCGATGTACGCGCTCCAGTACCTGTGTCGCTCGCGGTTCACAGGTACATCGCCTTCACGTCGTCGCTTGCGTCGGAACACACGCCGACGACCATCGTCCGCTTCGCCGGATGCAGGAGGACGGGCGGATCGAGCCACGTGATGTACGTCTGCGGCGACCGCTGGCGTTCGCGTCGTTTACGTGCGAGGTCCGCCCGCTTCTCGGCGTCGTTCATGCGCCCACCAGCCTCCGCACGCATCGCGGGCAGTACCACCCGCGCACCCACACCCACCCGGCGAGTGTGTCCGTTTGCCTCTCACACCTGCTGCACGAATGCAGCCTAACCACCCTGCTGTTCATCCCACACCCGCTTCCACTCTTTCCGTTCCGCCTCGCGTCGTTTCGCCGCCGCTGCGAGCTTCGCTCGATGTGCGGCTGTGAACACACGACCCCTCGCTGCCTGTGACAGCTTTGCCCGCGCTTCCGGTGTGTGGTGTGAACCCTTCTGCACTAGTGAATTCTATCTGCGCAAAGAAAGGCGTCCGCAACCCGGATGCTTGCTATGACCTCGGGTGAAACGGCCTGTCTGCTATCCCGACGGAGTCGGGGATAGCCAGGCGAGTACCAGTTCGACCACGACCGGTGGTACCCACGAAAGCCCCGATGTTTATTGGGGTTTTCGTCGTTTGTGTGCGGTGGTACTTCGGGCCGATACCGGCGTGGTGGTACTCGTGCTCCGTACCACTAACCGTCCAGCGGACCGAACTTACCGTCCGTGGTTTCCATCAGGCCGGAGTCCGGGTCCTCAGCCCACTGATCGAGCAGCTTCAGCAGCCGACCTCGGCCGACCTGGATGCCTGCCGCTTTCGCCTTCGTGGCGATCCAGTTCTTCGACTGCGGTGACGAGAGCAGCGACAGGATCGAGTCGAGCAGCTGAGCGCCGCTGTCATCAGCGACGATCGAGCCGTAGTCACCGCCACCGAACCCGAGTGACAGGTTCAGGAACTCGTCACCGTCACGCTTCCGCTTGCGGACGAGCGTGATCGTGCCGTGATCCTCCTTCGAGCACGTCTGACCACCGGCCACGAGGTAGCAGAGTTCGAATGTGTCTTCCTTCGGCGATCCGCCGCGCGGACGGTGTTTGACCGTGTGACCCGTGTTATCCAGCGCGAGCGCGGACGCACCCGTGCCGACGAGCGGGTCGATGTACTTGACCACCAGCCGCGTGCAGTGCGACGGTTCGTTCTCGTTCAGGTTGAGCTGCGCGAAGATGCGCGGCAGGCTGTCGATCACGAGCAGGTCCACGTCACCCAGGAAGCCGCTCATCTCCTTCAGCACGACAGGGTCCTCCAGCAGCGCGAAGTCGAAGCCGTCGAAGTAGATGAAGTCATCCGCCATCGCCGCGCGCACATCATCGGGCCGGCACTTCAGTATGCACTCCATCCGTTCCGCCATGCGCGGCGCGCCGTTCTCGACGTCGATGTAGACGGCACGGCCACCGGCTGCCACAACATCCACGCAGGCCGTCAGCGCGGCGAGGGACTTGCCACAGCCTCGCGGCCCGAACCACAGCGCACGTCCGGGTCGCATGTAGCCCGGCATCCCCCGCGTCCACGGTCGCGGCTTCGACGTGTCCACCTTCGAGAGGGTCACGCACGTCTTCATCAGCTTCTCGAACGCCTCGTCGGGCGTCAGCTCGTCATCGGGTTCATCTGACATCGGTTGTGCTCCTTACAGAAGGTCATCGTTCGATGCGACTGTATCCGCGCACATACATCGCAAATGAGGCGCCGCCCCGCTGACAAGGACGGCGCCTCTGAACGATGGTCCCGGAAGGAACAGGGAGGCTGATACGAAATGCCGGGCTGCGCGTCTAGTCACCAACACTCCGTGCTATTGACAAACTATCCCGCCCGGCGCATTTCCTCATGCCTACGGCATCGAC
>Ga0181521_10006289_pt1 | contig 12925 bp, 10 predicted proteins | sample PEATcosm2014_Bin_32_FD_119764 | JGI IMG/M metagenome (GOLD analysis project Ga0181521, IMG submission 119764) | Peatland microbial communities from MTU Mesocosm Facility, Houghton, MI, USA - PEATcosm2014_Bin02_60_metaG | ecosystem: Environmental > Terrestrial > Soil > Wetlands > Peat | place...
AAGTACTTTCCGCGTCGCAGTCTCACCTCAGCGGCTAAAGCCGGCCCTGAAAACAAGCCGGTTACCGCAGCGGTGAACCGCTGCGCCACCCAAAATCAAGTGCGAGATCGACTTTTTCCGCAGCCTGCTAGAGCACGGGAACGCTCCCTTTGAGGTTAATCAGGGCGCGCAATCAGCGGAAAGGTCGAGTGACGACTCGCGCGCTGTAAACTAATCGGCGTGAATATTCTTTACGGAATCAATACGGTTACGGAGGCGCTCAAGGCGCGCGGGCGCAACTTCGAGTGGGTGGGCGTCGCCAGGGAACGAAACGATATTCGCCTGAGGCGGGTGATTGACGAGTGCCGCAAGATCGGCGTTCCGGTGCGTGTTTTGTCGCGTGTGGAACTCGACGAAATTGCCGGCAACGCCGCCCATCAGGGACTGGTGGCCGCGACTTCGGCGAAACAATATAGCGATCTCGATGACATTGTGGCGTCGCGTCGCGGCGAGCGCTCGCTGATCGTCGTGCTGGATGGAGTCGAAGATCCGCACAACCTGGGAGCGATCCTGCGTACCGCGGACGCGGCGGGAGCGGATGGCGTGGTGATTCCCGAACGCCGGTCGGCCGCGGTCACGGGTGCGGTGGCGAAGGTTTCGGCGGGAGCGAGCGAACACCTTCCGGTCGCCAAAGTCACGAACATATCGCGGGCGCTCGAGGAATTGAAAGAGAAGGATCTTTGGATCGTTGGATTAGACGAGCGCGGCGAGCAGACTTATGATGCGGTGGACTACAAGATGCATTGCGCCATCGTGCTCGGCGCCGAAGGCAAAGGACTGCACGATCTGGTGCGCAAACACTGCGATTTCCTGGTTTCGATTCCAATGCTGGGGAAAGTGCCGTCGTTGAATGTATCGGTGGCGGCGGGTGTGGTGCTCTACGAAGTTGTGCGGCAAAGGCGCCTGGGCGCATCGAAATAATCATGAGACTGCTGGGTTGGCTTGGTCTGCTCTTTGGTCTGACGGCTAGTCTGATTGTTCCCGCGACGGCGCTTAACCGGGAAGCTTTCACCATCACCAGGTACGACCTGGAAGTGCGCCTTGAGCCCGAGCAGCAAAGGCTGGGCGCGCGCGGCCAGATCACGGTGCGCAACGATTCCGGTCAGCCGCAGAGGGTCGTGGCGCTGCAGATTTCAGCCTCTCTCAATTGGCGTTCGATTCGGGTGGACGGCAAGGCCGTTCAATTTGTTTCGCAACCCTACATCTCGGATATCGACCACACGGGCGCGCTTTCAGAAGCCATCGTTACGCTGCCCGTCGAAATCAAGCCGAAAGATTCCGTGGTGGTCGAAATCGGCTACGAGGGTGTAATCGCGCTGGATGCGACGCGACTGACTCGGGTCGGAGTGCCGGAGGAGGTCGCCAAACATTCAAGCTGGGACCAGATCAGTCCATCATTCACGGCGGTGCGCGGCGCGGGATACGTGGCGTGGTATCCGATAACGACGGAGTCGGCGGATTTTTCGGAGGGGAACAGTCTGTTCGAAGTGGTGGATCGGTGGAAGGCGCGCGAGGCGGGGAGCGAGTTCAAAGCTAGAGTCACAATGTCTCGCGAGAGTGGTGAAGCACCGCCTTTGATAATCTGTACACCCGGCGCTGTCGCGACGATCGAACAGTTCAGCCGCGCGCAGAAGGTCTCGGCGGAATGCTCGTGGGCAAAGCTCGGCACAGTCACGCCGACATTCGCGATGGCCGACTATCAAGACCAGTCAAAGCCTCCTTTCTATCTGTTCAGTTTTCCCGGCCACGACGAAGGAGCGGCGAAATACGCCAAGGCGCTCGAACCGGCAATGAAGTTTGTAACCGGGTGGTTTGGGCCGCCGAGCGCGCCAGTTGCCATCGCCGATTTTGCCGATCCGAATTCTGCTCCGTTTGAGAGTGGTACCTTGCTAATGGCGTCGATGGGCGCGCAGGATTCGAAGCTCGCGGGGATCAACCTGGTTCACGAACTGGTCCATTCCGCTTTGCCATCGTATAGGCCGTGGGTGTACGAGGGGTTGGCTCATTTTGCCGAGGCGATGTATCGCCAGGAGCAAGGTGGACGTCAGGCGGCGCTCGACCTACTGGGGCAGCACCGGGCGGCGTTTCTTGATTCGGAAGAAGAAGTATCGGCCGCGCTGCAGAAGAACGTCGGTCAGAAGAACACGAGTCAGAGGAGCGTTGGGGAGAAGAGCATCGGCCAGCCGCTGGCCGGCACGTTTGATGAAACTTACTATCGGAGCAAAGCTGCGTATGTGTGGTGGATGTTGCGCGACATGATAGGCGACGACGCGCTGAAGCAGGCCATTCGCAAGTATCGAGCCGAGGACGATAAAGATCCAAAGTATGTGGAGCAGTTAGTCGAATCCGCCGCCAAGCGAGACCTGAGTTGGTTCTTCGACGACTGGGTGTATCAGGATCGCGGCCTGCCGGATTTCCACGTGCAATCGGTGCATCCGTGGAAAACGGAAAAAGATGTGCAGATTGTTACCGTGACGCTGGAGAACCTTGGCAGTGCAGGGGCGGAAGTCCCGTTCACGATAAGGTTTGAAGGCGGCGAAATCACGCAACGGATTGAGGTGCGCGGCAAAGGCACAGCGACCACGCGAGTTGAATTGCTAGGCACGGCGAGCGAAATCGTGGTCAACGACGGTAGTGTTCCGGAAAGCGATTTGACGAATAATGTGTTCAAGATTTCCGCGCCGTAGAAGAAGCTGTTAGCTTTTAGCTTTTGGCTTTTAGCTAAGAGCCAAGAGCTAACAGCGGTTTCTGATTTTCTTGTTCGCTTTGTAAGGAGACAGTTTGCCCTACATCCAATTTCTCGGTGCTGCCGGGACCGTGACTGGCTCGAAGCACCTGATCAACACTGCCTGCGATTCGAGCGACAAACATGGATTCCAGGTTCTGATCGACTGCGGACTTTTCCAGGGACAGAAAGAATGGCGCGAACGCAACTGGCACGACACTCCGGTCCCGGCACGTGAAATTGATGCGGTTGTTCTTACCCATGCGCATCTCGATCATTGTGGCTGGATTCCACGTCTGGTGAAAGAAGGTTTCCGCGGGCCAATTTACGCCACGCAGCCGACCATCGATCTGTGCTCAGTGGTGTTGCCGGACTCCGGACACCTGCAGGACGAAGACGCCGCGTTCTACAACAAGAGGAAAGTTTCGAAGCACCATCCGGCGCTGCCGCTGTACACGCTCAAAGAAGCGCAGGATTGCCTGAAGCGGTTCGAGCCCGTTGCGGTCGGGGAAACCACGCAATTGAGCCCGGAGCTGGCGTTTCGCTTCGTGCATGCCGCGCACATTCTGGGTTCGTGCATGGCAGAAATCACGCTGCAAACGAACGGGCGCAGCCGACGGCTGCTTTTCACCGGCGACCTTGGCCGCGTGCGCGACAGCCTGATTGCGCCTGGCAAGGTGGTGCACTCCGGGCCGCAGGAAAACGAGACCGCCGATGTTCTGGTCATGGAGTCCACTTACGGCAACCGGCAGCATCCCGATACCGATCCTCGACCGGAACTCGCCAGCCTGATTCGCGAGACCGCGCAACGCGGCGGCAGCGTGATTGTTCCGGCGTTCGCCGTGGAGCGGACGCAGAAATTTCTTTTTATCCTGAAAAGACTAATGGAGACGGAACAGATTCCGCGCCTGCCGGTTTATTGCGACAGCCCGATGGCGATCAGGGCGGTCGAGATTTTCCTGAAACACACGGAAGAATACACGGAGCGAGCCGCCGATTTGATCAGGACATACGGCTCGCCGGTCGAGTGGCCGGGCTTCACGTTTGCACTAACCGCCGAGCAGTCGAAGAAGATCAACGAAAGCCACTATCCGTCGATCATCGTTTCGTCGAGCGGGATGGTTACTGGCGGCCGGATCCTGCATCACATGGCGCAGCGACTGCCCGATCCGAAGAACCTGGTGATTTTTATCGGCTTCCAGGCACCGGGCACGCGCGGCGCCATCATCAAGAGCGGGGCGCGGGAGGTGAAGATCTTCGGCCAGTTCGTGCCGATCCGCGCGCAGGTGGCGGCGCTCGAACAGTTCAGCGATCATGCCGATCCGCCGGAGATGTTGGAGTGGTTGCGGACATTTAAGAACCAGCCGGGCACGACCTACCTTGTCCACGGCGAGCCCGCCGCGGCGGCGCAACTTCGCGGCCGGATGAAGAAAGAACTGGGATGGAACGTGCAGGTGGCGGAGTACATGGAGCGGGTGGAAGTGAAGTAATTTTGTAATTTTGAAATGGGGTAATTTGGTAATTTGAACCCCGGCGGTAGTGCAGCCCAAGGATTCCTGATCGACGAAATCACTGACGAGTATTGCCTATGACGGAAGCAGAGTTAAAAAAACATCTCGATGCGGCGGAGAAGAGCCCGAAAGAGATTGCGGCGGCGGTCTCCGGTTTACCGGAAAAAGTTCTGCGCTATAAGCCTTCCCCCGAGAAATGGTGCGTGCTGGAAGTGCTCGGGCACCTGGCGGATGCCGAGATCATCTACGGATACCGTCTGCGGCAGATGCTGGCGGATAGTAAGGCCGTCATCGCGCCGCTGGATCCGGACGCATGGGCCCGCAATCTGAACTACCTGGATTCGCCTCCCTCCGAACTGGTCGCGTTTTACGGGTTGGGGCGTCATCACAACTTGCGTTTGCTGCGAAGTTTGAAGGCTTCTGACCTCTCCAAATCGGCTTTTCATCCAGAACTGCAACGGGAGATGACCGTTGCTGACCTCGTGGAGCGGATGGGCGGGCACGGTGCGGCACATCTGCAGCAGATTGAGAAATTGAAAGCGGCGGCGGGCAACAAGTAGTTTCGGCCCGCCGTACTAAGCTAAGTGCGGGGTGTGGGCTGCGGTGAAAGCGATGAGCGCCTGCAACTTTGCCAGCGCCGCTCCGGAATCTATGGCATTGGCGGCCAGCGGAACTGCATCGCGCAAGTGATCGGCCCGTCCGGCGGCGACGAGGGCGGCGGCAGCGTTGAGCAGCACCACGTCGCGGCGGGCGGATTTCTTTCCGGCCAACACTTCGTGAATCAGCGTGGCGTTGAGAGTGGCGTCTCCGCCGGATATGTCATCGAGCTTGGCGCGCTGCAGGCCGAATTCCTCGGGCGTGACTTCGTAGGTGTGAACTTGTCCCTCGCGCACTTCGGCGATGCGCGTGGGGGCGGTGATGGTGATTTCGTCCAGGCCGTCGCTGCCGTGGACGACGAGCGCGCGACGCAACCCTAACATGCTGAGCGCCTCCGCAAGTTTTTCGACAAGATCCCCCGAATAGACGCCCACTACCTGGCAGGTGGCGTGCGCGGGATTTGTCAAGGGACCGAGCAGGTTGAACACCGTGCGCAGACGCAACTCACGGCGAGCGGTCTGCACGTGCTTCATCGCCGAATGCATGGCGGGAGCGAAAAGAAACGCGATTCCCACTTGCTCGAGGCAGGCGGCGATCTGCGCGGCCGGCAGGCTGATGTTCACGCCCAACGCTTCCATCACGTCGGCGGAGCCGCACTTCGAGGTCACGCTGCGATTGCCATGCTTGGCCACGCGCACGCCGGCTCCAGCGACGACGAAGGCCGTTGCCGTCGAAATATTGAATGTGCCGCTGGCATCGCCGCCGGTGCCGCAGGTATCGACGAGCGCGTCGCGCCCGGTGCCGCTGGCGTCGAGAACGGAGTCGGCGTGGAGTCCGAGTGGAATGGCGGCGGCGCGGACGGCGTCGGCAAATCCGACGATTTCTTCGACCGTTTCGCCCTTCATGTGCAAGGCCACGAGCAGCGCCGCAATTTGCGCGTCTGAGCATTGGCCGGTGAGGACTTCGGTCATCACCGCGTGTGCCTCTTCGCGGGAGAGCGACTGACGGTGACTGGCGATGCGATGGAGGGCGTCGAGGATCACAAGATCCAAGCTACAGCAGAAACGAGATTACTTTCAAACCGGATTCGGTGCCGTCAACGTTATCGTCGGTCATTGTCGTCGGTCATTGTCGTCGGGCATTGTGGGCGGGCATTGTCGGCGATCATTGTCGGCCGTCAGTGTCTGCGTTCGCAAGCTGCTTCGCAACCGGAGCAAAACCCCTCCCAGTGCCGCAATCGCGGCCAGCCAGATGGCAAGTGCCGAATTCACTACCCAGCCCGGCGCTGCCCCGACCCGGCGCAGCAGAAACGGCAGAAAATCCCACGTCGTGATGTGAACATAATCCCACGGGTCCCATGCCATGGCATCGGTGTTCAATTCCCAGGCCTCCATTTTGCCCAAAGCAAAGGCGGCGATGTTCTTGAAACGCAGAGCAATCACAAATGTCGGATGCCCGAACGTCTCCATCTGGTAAATTTCCAGCGGCAACCAGAAGGCGAGCGATGCTAACTGAATCATCAGGCTGCCCGCGATCAGCGCCCATCCCGCGCACCAGATCGTTCTTCCCAGACGTTCTCGACTAAAAAATGCTCGATAACGCAAGAGCATCGGCACAGCGACGAGTGTCACCAGTTCGACGGTGGTCGAAACATAGCGGTCGCCCCAGGCGAAGTCGCCGCTCCAGTAGGTGTATCTCGCGTAAAAGCAGATATAGGCCAGCAAAAGGAGAAGAGAGCTCATCCCATACGCGCGCACCTCTGGAGTCAGGCGCTTCCATAGCAATGCCAAAAGGAAAATTGCCAGCACGAGAAGAGGATCGAAGAGAAAAATAGACTTCTCAGGCTGCAATAGCGGGCCGAGAAAGCCTACGTGAAAGGGCGTGCTCCAGGGAAAGTTCGCCGGCAGCGTGGGATCGATCTGGCGCTGTTCCCGGGCGAATATCGTTACATATGTATTGGTGAAGGATCCGAAGCGGTAAAAGTGGTAGGCGCGATCGAGCATGAGAAAGAACAAGTAAACCGGTGCGGCGACTTTGCAGTAGGCGATGAGACGCCGCCGCAACGCCTGGCCGCGCAATCCTTCAAACCAAAGCACCAGTACGACAAAGATCCCTGCCGCGATCAGATCCAAGCCCGTAGTGAGACGCGTAAGCAGGTTCAGCCCCAGCGCGCAGGAGCCCGCGAATAGCGCTCGCCAGCTGTCCGTGCGCAGCCACTCGTACTGAAATGAAAAGCCAGCGAGCGTCAGCAGCATGATGTAGTTGTTCTCCATCATGTTCTGCGTGTAGTGAAGATGAGTTGTGCAGAACATCAACGCCAGCACGCCCGCTACGGACTCCTTCGCGCTAAAACGTAATTGACCGAGCAAGCGGAATGCGACGAGCGCGGTAAGAATGTTCACCAAAATGTTGGTGCTGTAGCTGACCACAATGCTGCGCACGGCCGGGTCGTCGCCGTAATCCGAGAAGATGGGCCAGTGCGCAATCCACGTGCCCAGGAGATCGGCGGGCAGCATGAGCAGCGACTGGCCGATGCCATACCAGCTATAGAGACGCCCGCCACGGCCGTGCAGGCCAAACTCGGGATACTCGTTGGGAAAAACCTGCGGCTCCGAGGTCCAGAGCCAATGCGTGGTTTGAAGGCGATGCGTCGTGTCGGAGGTTCCCAACTCGCCAGATTGCACCACGAACGCGAGCAGCCCTGCGGTCAGACACAACAGAAAAAGGGGATCGCGCAGCCATTGTGCGACGCGAGAAATCATCGAGAGCGCCCCACCTTTCTACTGGCAGCCTTCTACGTATTGGATCGCATCAAAACGACCTGCGTAGAACGTCTCGATCTTCCCATTATCGGTTTCAAATCTGATGCCGTACCCACCACTGCTGGACCGTATTGTCAAATAGTGGCCCTCGGGGCCCGTATAGGCGTGCGGTTCGACTTTGAGCCTTGCGCCGTACACTTGCCGAGCACGCTGTTCCGAATCGCCGACCTGAATCCCTTTCACAGTAGGGACACCAGCGCCATCCACGTCTATCCTTACCAAGCGACCGTTCTCAATCATGAACGCGATGTGAGCATGCTTGGCAGGATTCACGTAGAAGCATCCTTGGTCTTCCTTATTGTCCGGCTTCGAAAACTTTTCGTGGAGAACTAAGTTCAGTTGAGGCAGGCTCATACCAATCTTCACGGGGCCGAACCCATCCTCACGGACTGCCCAAGCATCAGCGGCAAGGGAAGTGCTGATGCTAACGATGACGAAGACTGCGAGCACTCCTAACCTGCGCGTAATCATCGACAACATTCTATATCGCGGGCAGAAGGTCGGCTTTGTTATGGAATCAGTTACACCACTAACGTTCAGGCCGACCCCGTGTCGAGATTCGGTTCTACCCCACCTCCACGAGCCCGTAACTGAGCGCCCAGCGCGACCGCATCTCCTTGAGCGCCCGATCAAACTCTTCTTTTGATATCTCGGCATTCGGCCCCGAGATCACAAACGCAGCCTCGCGCTTGGCCGCTTCCAGCAGTTGGCGATCGCGGATGAGGCTGGCGACGCGGAAGCTTGGAATGCCCGCCTGCTTGGTCCCGAAAAATTCGCCCGGACCACGCAGTTCGAGATCGAGTTCCGCGATCTGGAAACCGTCGTTCGAGCCCACCATGGCGTCGAGACGGCGTTCGCCTTCTTCGGAAACCTTGCCACCGCGCATGAGCACACAATAGGATTTCGCCGCCCCGCGGCCGATGCGCCCGCGCAACTGGTGGAGCTGCGCCAAACCAAAGCGGTCGGCGTGCTCGATCACCATGACGGTGGCGTTGGGGACGTCGACGCCGACTTCGATCACCGTGGTCGCGACCAGGACTTCGATCTTGCCCTGCTGAAATTCGCGCATTACATGCTCTTTTGTGTCGGCATCAAGACGGCCGTGCAGCAAACCGACATGCAGGTTGGGGAAAATCTTGTCGCGCAACTGCCGGTGCATCTGCTCGGCGGCCTTCAGTTCGCGTTCTTCGTTTTCCTCAATCACCGGATAAACCACGTAGGCCTGATGTCCGGCGGCGATTTGCTTGCGGACGAAGTCCCAGACTTCGGGCGCGCGCTCGTCGGGCAGGGAGCGGGTGACAACCGGCGTGCGTCCCGGCGGAAGTTCGTCGAGCACGGAGAGGTCAAGGTCGCCGTAAAGAGTGAGGGCGAGCGTGCGCGGGATGGGCGTCGCCGTCATCACCAGCACGTCGGGCTCGGGATCAGTAGCCTTGGACTCGGTGGAGAGCCGGGCGTCCTCGCCCGGCTGGACGGGGCGGAGCCCCGTCCCCACACGGGCTTCGTCCGATTTCTTCATCAGCTTCAGGCGCTGCATCACGCCGAAGCGGTGCTGCTCGTCCACTACCACCAGGCCTAACTTTTCGAATTCGACTCGGTCTTGAATCAGCGCGTGCGTTCCGATGACGAGTTGCGCGTTTCCTTGCGCGATGTGGCGGCGCACGTCGCGTTTGCGGTCCTCGTCGAGCGAGCCGGTCAGCAGAACGATCCGGTAGCCGGCTCGTTCGAGAATCTGGCGGGCGGAAAAATAATGTTGCTGCGCCAGAATTTCGGTGGGCGCCATTAACGCGACCTGGTAGCCGTTTTCAATGGCGATGATCGCGGCCTGGAAGGCCACGATGGTTTTGCCCGATCCCACATCGCCCTGCAGCAGCCGCCGCATCGGGCAAGGCGTCTGCATGTCGGCGGCAATTTCTTTCAGCACTCGCTTCTGCGCAGCCGTCGGATGAAACGGCAGTATCTTCTTAATCGCCTCTCGAACACCATCGCTAAGCTGAAAGGCGATTCCGGTTTGCGCCTTCTGCTCGCGGCGCTTGAGTTCCAGCCCGAGCTCGATGAAAAAAAGTTCATCGAAGATCATTCTTATGTGCGCCGGGGTGCGCGACGATTGCAGATCGGCAAAACTCTCACCCGCATCCGGCCAGTGAACTTTCCACAACGCTTCGCGCGGAGACACCAGGCTCAGATGCGCGCGCACCGCGGCGGGGATTGCATCGGGAAGATTGGGGTTCAAATTTTCGAGCGCCCCGCGGATGATGCGCCGGAACCAGCGCGGCGTGAGCTTGCCCTGGCCGGTCGATTCGTAGATCGGAACAATGCGTCCGATCTCGAGTGAGGCGGCTGCCCGTTTTTCGGCCTCTTTTTCGGCCGCCCCGGCGCCACCCTCTTCATTGATGTCGCCGAGAATCTCGAATTGCGGCTGAACGATCTGCAGTTCGCCGTCGCGGCCCTCTTCGACCTTGCCGTAGAGCGCCAGCATCTGTCCGGCCTGGAAGCGGCCCTGAAGATACGCGGCGTTGAACCAGATACACTTCAGGCGAGTGCGGCCCTGGCCGACCGTGAGCTGGAAGATGGGCATACGGCGCGTGCGGAACAGTCCCGAGTTGCGGACTTCGGCGATCACTGTCGCCATCTCTCCGGCGCGCAGTTCGGCGACCGAACGCGGGTTCAGCCGGTCTTCGTAGCGAAACGGCAGGTAGTGCAGCAAATCGTCAACGGTTCGAATATCCTTGGCGGCAAGGACTTCGGCCAGGCGCGGGCCGATGCCTTTCACGTACTGCACTGGAGTGGACGGTTCCAGCATCGTAAGCGATGTTAGCAGCCGGGGTCCCCATCGTGCCCGTTTTTGACGCGATGGGGTGGAGGAGCGGAGGCTGGCTTGGCAGGACCCGGATCAAGAATAAGACGATGAAGAATTTTCTCGACGCGCTCGTGTCCGTGCTCGCAGGCAACGCCATCTATTTCCTGCTCATGCCGCATCTGCCCAGGGTGGCGCGGCATGCGCTTTTCAAGGAAGACTGGGGCCTGCTAGTGGATTTCGCGATCTGCACGATCATCTTTGCCGCGGTGAAGTATGCAAGGCTTGATAAATGATGATTGACGGAGACGCGGCTGGCCGCGTCTGAGACGAGGCAAGCCTCGTCTCTACATGAAGGCTGCGCGGCCGTGAATTCATGAAGTAAACTCATCGCGTCATGTTTATGCGCATCCCATGCTGACGCCGCGCGCACCGATTGCCGGGCTGGGTCCGTACCGCTCGCCCATCTTGAGCCGCGGCGGGCTGGGTCTCGATCTTAACGAGAGCATGGCCGGATGTTCGCCGCGGGTGCTGGCGCGGCTGCGCTCGCTCTCGGCGGCGGAGGTGTCGATGTATCCGCAGCGCGAGGTTGGCGAGCGGCTGATCGCAAATTTCCTGCGCATCGCGCCTGAGCAGGTGCTGCTCACCAACGGAATCGATGAGGCGCTGTCGCTGCTCTTTACAAGTTACCTTGGCGCGGGCGATGAACTGCTCTTTGCCGACCCGACGTTCGTGATGTATCCGATGCTGGGCGAGGCGCTTGGGGCGAAAGTGGTGCGCCTGCAGTCGGGCGAAGACCTGGCGCTTCCCGTTGCCGATTTACTGGCTCGGATTTCGCCGCGCACTCGTGTGATCGCGATCGCGAATCCCAACAATCCCACCGGCCTGGCGGCTCCGCGCGCGGACTTGTTGAGGATTGCAGAAGCGGCGCCGGATGCGGCGGTGCTGATCGACGAAGCCTACTTCGAGTTTTGCGGCGAAACCCTGATCCCGGACCTGGCGCTCCATCCGAACCTGTTCGTCGCGCGCACGTTTTCCAAAGCCTATGGACTCGCCGGCCTGCGCCTGGGAGTGCTGACCGGCGCGGCGGAGCAGATCGGCTACCTGCGGCGCTTCGGCTTGCCATTCAATGTGAATGCTGCGGCGCTAGCTTGCATGGAAGAGGCGCTGGCCGACCAGGCGTTCGTCCGCGACCACGTGGCGCAGGTGAAGGAGGGCCGCGAGCGGCTGGCGCAATTGTTCAACGAACTGGGCCTGCGCTTCTGGCCGAGCCAGACGAACTTCGTTTTTGTGCGAGTGGGTGCGTCCGCACAAACATTCGTGGAGTCGATGCAGCGACGCGGTATTCTGGTCCGCGATCTCTCGGCAAGCCCGGGCTGCGACGGATGTGTTCGGATCACCGTCGGGACGCCCCGGCAGATGGATGGAGTGTTGAACGCAATTCGCGAGGCGGCGGGAAGCCAGGTCTGAGGCCTAGCCGCCCTAGTCCCCGCTGGCTGTCTTTTGCGGGCTGGTTTTCGCGATGGCTGCGGCCGCGATCTGGGCGACGTCGAGCAACTCGGGCGGGGTGTCGCTGATCGCCGCCAATCCGTCGCGCAGCATCGAATTGCAGAACGGGCAGGCCGCGGCGACCACGCTTGCGCCCGTGGCCACCAGTTCCTCGGCGCGCTCCAGGTTGACGCGCTTGCCCGACTCTTCCCCCAGGAACATCAAGCCTCCGCCGCCGCCACAGCAGAAGCCGCGTTCGCGCGCCCGTGGCGGATCCACCACCTGGCCGAAACGCGCCATCACGTCCCTGGGTTGGTCATAGACGCCGCGATATCGTCCCAGGTAGCAGGCGTCGTGAAACACCATGCTCTTCTGCGCGGCGGCGTCGAGCGGCAGCTTGTCGCGGTAACGAGCCAGCAATTCAGTGTGGTGCTCGATCGGGATGTTGCCGCCGTGTTCCTTCCAGTCCACGCCGATGGTGCGCACGCAGTGCGGGCAGATCGAAACCATTTTTTTCACGCCGGCCTCGCGGATTTGTTCCAAATTTCCCTGCGCCAGTTCGCCGAACAGATAATCGTTGCCCAGGCGGCGCGCGGGATCGCCAGTGCACTTCTCCTGGCGCAGAACGCCGAAGCTGATGCCCAGGTAACTCAGCAACTCGACCAGGGCCAGCAGAATCTTCCGTCCGTTCGGATCAAACGATCCCAAGCACCCCATCCACAGGCAGTATTCCTGGGTTCCGTCGAAATACGGCAGGCCGCTCTTCTCGATGAACTTTTCCCGATCCGACGGCGGAAATCCAAGCGGGTTCCCCTGCCGCTCCAGGGTGACGAACATTTCGCCGCCATGACTGTTGTCCCACTTGCCGGTATTCACCGCGCCGCGCCGCAGACCCACGATCAACGGCAGGTGCTGGATGCCCACCGGGCACTGGAACTCGCAGGCCCCG
>Ga0181521_10006297_pt1 | contig 12911 bp, 11 predicted proteins | sample PEATcosm2014_Bin_32_FD_119764 | JGI IMG/M metagenome (GOLD analysis project Ga0181521, IMG submission 119764) | Peatland microbial communities from MTU Mesocosm Facility, Houghton, MI, USA - PEATcosm2014_Bin02_60_metaG | ecosystem: Environmental > Terrestrial > Soil > Wetlands > Peat | place...
CTCCCGCCCCTTCTGCCAAACGCAATAGAGAACCGAAGACTCCATGGAGAAAATCTATCTACGTAAGTATTGTAACGCTTAGCGTAAAGCTCGATAGCTTCGCCAAACGCATTCCGATGGAGGCAACCCCTGCCACCTCACATCTCTACATCATGGGGCCGCTGGGCGGCGGCGGAATCATGCGTCTTTTCTCCACTCATCCCAGCACCGAGGACCGGATTCGCCGCCTGGAACAGATCAGTAGGTACACGCGACTTCGGGTCACGTCCTTATTCACCCGGGCGCTTGAAAGGTCAGCGGACCCATTTATTTCTGAGACCTGAGGAATCAGTCTTGGGTCGGCACGCTTATCTGTCCTGCGCGGGATGCCAGATATGCAGGATTTCGACGGCGTCCGCCTGCACACTATACGCCACGATGTGAGGCAATCGCTCAAGCAGTAATTCGCGGGTTCCTTCCTCACGGCCTATTCGCCCCCGATTGGGAAACTTGCGCAGAGAACGGATTGCCCTCTGAATCTCGACGACTGTGGAATGTGCCAAATGCGGCTGATGTTTCCTCAGGTATTCGTGAATGCTTTCCAGGTCTTCGGCGGCGGGTGCAGTCCAGCGAATTCGCATCAGGACTGAAGCATGCGGTCGATGCGGGCGTCCATTTCTTCTTCCTCAATGAAGTCCCCTCGGGCAGCGGCGTCCAAACCCTTTTGTACGCCGGCGCGGAAATGGGCGTCCTCCTCCAGGAGGCGCAAAGCGGCATTCCTCACAAGGTCTTCCGTATCCGTACCGGTGTGGTTGGCGATTTGGGAGAGCCGCGCTTCCTGCTCCGAGGTGAAATGAACTTCCATGCCCCAAATGTATCTGTCACCCGGGCTTGTGTCAACCAGACGGTCAAGCACCGAAGACCGGATTCGCCGCCTGGAACAGATGCGGTAGAGCGCTGTAGTTCAACAAACGATTGTGATAAACTCACCGCGACTGGATTGTCGCATGAGAAATCGAATTTTCACTGCCTTGCTCGCCCTCGCTCCGCTCATTGTTTGCGGCCCGGCACTGGCGCACCATTCGGCTTCGGCGATCTTCGATATGACGAAGGTCGTCACGCTCAAAGGAACCGTCACGAAGCTGGATTGGGTGAACCCGCATATCGTCATCTACATGGACGCAAAGACCGATGACGGGAAGGTGGATAGCTGGAAATTCGAAAGCGAACCGCCGAAATGGTTCAGCCAGGTCGGGGTCGCGCGCGCCGACATTGCGGAAGCCATAGGGGAGACGGTTACAGTTGAATTCCTGAAAGCCAAAGACGGATCGAAATACGGATTTCTGCGAAAGATCAGTTTCCCGAACGGTAATTCAATCGCATTCCAGGTGGCTGGTGAAAAACTTGAGGAAGACGGGCAAGCGCCACGTCCCTGAACCGCGGCTCTGGCATGAAATTTGGTTTCCTCGCGGTCTGTATTTTAGGCGGCTCGCTTTCGGCTCCCGGTCAAACATCCTCGACACAAAAACCGCTGACCGCGGATGAGGTTTTTAAGAACATTCAGGTACTGAAGGGACTCCCCGTCGATCAGTTCATGGGGACGATGGGGTTCTTCGCCTCGGCGCTGGGCTACAACTGCACAAACTGCCACGGCGACGACGTGGTCGGCAACTGGGCCAATTACGCAAAAGACCCTTCGGAGAAGCTCGTCGCGCGCCGCATGATCCAGATGGTCAGCACGATCAACAGCACGCTTTTTCAGGGGCGCCAGGCGATCACTTGTTACACGTGCCATCGTGGCAGTCCCGTGCCGAAAATAATTCCCAGCCTGCTGGAGCAATACAGTGAAGTCCCCGCGGACGATCCGAACGAAGCGGAGATTAAAGCCCGGGCGCCAACGACTCCCGGCCCCGACGAAATTCTCACCCGTTATACAGATGCCCTCGGCGGCGCGCCCCGCCTCACCGCGCTGACCAGCTTCATCGCGAAGGGCAGTTACGAAGGGTTCGACACTTATCACGGGAAGGTGCCCGTGGAAGTGTATGCGAAAAGCACGGGTGAGCGTGCCGTCATCGTTCATACCCAAAATGGCGACAGTATCACCGCTTTCGACGGGCGAAACGCCTGGATCATGGGCCCGGACAGGCCTGTCTCGGTGCTGCAGCTTGGCCCGGGGGGCGATTACGATGCGATCAAAATGGATTCAAGCATTGCGTTCCCGCTGGGGCTGAAACCAGCGCTCAGCGACTGGCGGACAGGCTTTCCGACAACTCTCATTGACGACCGCAGGGTTCAGGTTGTGCAGGCGACGGCCGGCGGAAGTCGCGTCAAGCTGTACTTCGACAGAGAAACCGGACTGCTGACCCGGCTGGTGCGATATGCCAAAACGGCGGTCGGTCCTCTGCCTGCACAGGTCGACTATTCCGATTATCGTGAGGTGGCGGGGGTGAAAATGCCCTTCCAGTGGCGCGTCTCCTGGACAAGCGGCCAGTCCACCTTTACACTTGCCGACGTGCAGCCGAACGTCTCCATCGATCCGGCGAAGTTTGGCAAACCCGTTCCACCTGCCGCGCCCGTGGTGGCGCCCGCTAAAACCGTGCAGTAAGGCAGCATGGACCCGGGACCACGGTTTGGTAGGCTGATTGGCTGTAGAGAAGCGGGGAGAGCACCTATGAAATCACTGTATTGCGCGCCTGCGATATTGCTGGTTCTGTGCGGATCGGCGCCAGGCCAAACCGCGACCGCGTCCGCAGATAAGTCCGCGCAGGCGGGATCCGCGCATCCGGACTTAAGCGGAATGTGGATGTTCACCATTATTCTTCCCAGCACCCCATTGAAGAGAGTGGTGAATGGGGAGCTGACGGTTTCGAAAAACCCGTCCGCACTCGCTGTTCCTCTAAACTCCCCACCGGCCGGCGCCTTGCCTTCGACCGCCGCTCCGTCATATAAGCCCGAGTTTCAGGCGAAGGTCAAATCCTTATTTGAAAACGAGAACAAAACCGACCCGGCCTTTTATTGCGGGAAACCGGGAGTGCCGCGCATCGGACCTCCACGCAAAATCGTTCAGCTGCCGAACGAGATGGTCTTCCTGTATGAAGATGTATCGGGCGACCCTTACCGAGTCATTCCGACCGACGGACGCCCGCATCGGGCCCGGGGAAACCCCTCCGCTTACGGCGACTCGGTCGGCCGCTGGGAGGGCGATACCTTCGTCGTTGACGTCACGAATTTCACAGATGACACCTGGTTCGGCGAGGGCGGCTATTTCCATACGGACAAGATGCACGTCACGGAGCGATTTTGGCGCGTCGGCGAGAACCTGGCCTGGCAGGCGACTGTGGAAGACCCGAGCGTGCTGGCAGAGCCCTGGACGATGCCGGCGAAGGTCGTAAAGCCCTCCACGAATCCGCTGGAGGAATCGCCTCGCTGCGTTGAGGATGACGGCGCCAGGCTGCTCAATAACGACCATCACGCCCAGCGATAGTTTGCGCAGGCGAAAACGCCTACTCCACATTGCAATTGAAGCACTTGCTGGATTTTTGAAGCAGCCCGTCGATTTGTCCCGAGTGGTCCGATTCGGACCTTTTTTCTCCTGTTTTGTTGCATTTAGACGACATTTCGTGTAGGCTTGAAAGCTTCGGGTCTTAACGCCCCCATCTTGCTCCATTGAAAATCCTGGGAGGGATCGTTTACTTGCAATCGCACTGTTTCCACAGCCGCAGCCCGCGTTGGATGCTGCCGCTGGTTTTCCTGATTGCCATCCTGTTGATGGCTCCCGCGCAAAGTTTCGCGCAGAACCCGCCGGAGGGCGGCGGAGGTGAAGCGAATCTCATCGTTCCCGACCTGAGCCAGGCGACCTTCCTCGGCACTGACGGCCATACGCTCCTCCTGGCCGGATTGATCGTTTGCGCATTCGGTCTGCTGTTCGGACTGGTGACCTACAAACACATCCGCGATCTCCCGGTACATACCGCGATGCGAGAGGTTTCGGAACTGATTTGGGAAACCTGCAAGACCTACCTCTTCACCCAGGGGAAGTTCCTCCTTCTGCTCGAGGTTTTCATCGGCGTCATCATCGTGGTCTACTTCGGGCTGCTCGCGCACCTCGAAGCCATCAGGGTGATCGTGATTCTGCTCTTCAGCCTGCTCGGGATCGCCGGGAGCTACGGCGTGGCGTGGTACGGCATCCGCGTCAACACGTTTGCGAATTCGCGCACGGCCTTCGCCAGCCTGCGCGGCAAGCCGTATCCCTGTTACCAGATTCCTCTGCGCGCGGGCATGAGCATCGGCATGGTGCTGATCAGCGTCGAGCTGCTGATCATGCTCTGCATTCTGCTGTTCATTCCAAGCGACTATTCCGGGCCCTGCTTCATTGGTTTCGCCATCGGCGAATCGCTGGGCGCGGCGGCTCTGCGCGTCGCGGGCGGCATTTTCACCAAGATTGCCGATATCGGCTCCGATCTGATGAAGATCGCCTTTAAGATCAAGGAAGACGACGCGCGCAACCCAGGCGTGATCGCCGACTGTACGGGCGACAACGCGGGCGATTCGGTGGGACCGAGCGCCGACGGCTTCGAAACCTACGGCGTTACTGGCGTTGCCCTGATTACCTTCATCGTGCTGGCCGTCTCCAGCCCGCTCGTTCAGGTTCAGTTGCTGGTCTGGATTTTCGTCATGCGCATCGTGATGGTGATCACCTCGGGCGCGTCCTATTTCATCAATGAGGCTTTGGCAAAAGCGCGCTACGAGTTTGCCGATAAGTTCAACTACGAGTCGCCGCTCACTTTCCTCATCTGGCTGACGTCGTTTCTCTCCATCGCCCTGACCTACATTGTGTCGTATTTCATCATTCCGGATCTGGGCGGCGACGGCACACTCTGGTGGAAGCTCTCGACCGTTATCACCTGCGGCACGCTGGCCGGCGCAGTGATCCCCGAACTCGTAAAGGTCTTCACCTCGATGGACTCGCGTCACGTGCGCGAAGTGGTTACGTCATCGCGCGAAGGCGGCGCATCGCTCAATATTCTCTCCGGATTCGTCGCCGGAAACTTCAGCGCCTTCTGGCTCGGCATGGCCATGCTGGTGCTGATGGGCGCGGCGTATGTGGTGAGCACGCACGGTCTGGCCGCGCTGATGGTGGCCCCGGCGGTATTCGCGTTTGGCCTTGTCGCTTTCGGCTTCCTCGGCATGGGTCCGGTGACGATCGCAGTGGATTCCTACGGTCCGGTGACGGATAACGCCCAGTCCGTTTATGAACTTTCGCTGATCGAGCAGATCCCCGGCATTCAGTCGGAACTGAAATCCAAATTCGGATTCGACGTGAACTTCGAACGCGCCAAAGAGAATCTCGAAGAAAACGACGGCGCGGGCAACACGTTTAAAGCCACCGCCAAACCCGTGCTGATCGGCACCGCGGTGGTGGGCGCGACCACGATGATCTTCTCGATCATTGTTTTACTCACCAACGGCCTGACCACGAACCTCGATCACCTGTCGATTTTGTATCCGCCTTTTCTGTTGGGCCTGCTGGCCGGCGGTTCGATCATCTACTGGTTCACCGGCGCATCCTGCCAGGCGGTCACGACGGGCGCTTACCGCGCGGTCGAGTTCATCAAGGAACACATGGACCTGACGAGCGCCGCCAAGGCCTCGGTCGCCGACAGCAAAGCTGTGGTCGAGATTTGCACACAATACGCGCAGAAGGGCATGCTCAACATCTTCATCGCGGTGTTCTTCGCGACGCTGGCCTTCTCATTCGCCGAACCGTTCCTGTTCATCGGCTATCTGATTTCAATCGCGCTGTTCGGTCTTTATCAGGCGATTTTCATGGCCAATGCGGGCGGCGCCTGGGATAACGCGAAGAAGATTGTCGAAACGGAACTCAAGCAGAAGGGCACGCCGCTCCACGACGCCACAGTGGTTGGTGATACGGTGGGCGATCCGTTCAAAGATACGTCGTCGGTGGCGCTGAATCCGATCATCAAGTTCACGACGCTGTTCGGGCTGCTGGCGGTCGAACTCGCCGTATCGCTGACGAGCAAGAACGGTCCGAATCTGGGACGCGGTCTGGCGGTAGTGTTCCTCGCGATTGCGCTGGTGTTCATCTGGCGGTCGTTCTACGCGATGCGCATCGTAGCCAAAGTCAAAGAATAAATGGAGATGCGCCTTTCAGGCGCGTTCTGGACTGGCGCTTGAAAATCGCCATTCTGCGGGCTCGCGGCACAGGCCCGCCTTGACAGGATTGTTTTCGATATAGCGGACGATTCGTCGCTCCTCTGCCGAGTCGCGTATCCACCGGTCGAAGTAATCCCTGCTCCAGAACGCGCCGGTTCTGTTCAGCACTCGATTCGCTTGCCTTGCGCTCCCGGCTTTTATGGCTGAAACCACCCTGGCCAGATCAACGTACGGAAAGACGACCACGTGGATGTGGTTCGGCATCACCACCCAACTTTCGAGGTCGTAAAAGCCCTTGACCTGTCCTCCCAGCAGAACGTCCCGTATAAGGCATGCGATATCCGGACGCATCAACTAACAAGGCCCGGTGGTCTGGGCATCGAGAAGGCGGTCGAAGGCAGTAAATTTCGCCCCCTCTGTGGTCCATATTGCGGCAATTCGCTCCACAGGGATCGAACCCGCCAGACGCCATGTGACGAAACAAGGCTTGCCCGTGCACTTCCAATGCGGCAAATGAGAATGTTGATTCTCCACTATTCGTGGAGTGGCTCATCTCTCTGGATTTCTCCCGGAGATGCGCCTTTCAGGAGCGTCTGTTCAGTGCACCGGCAAACGCGGCTGGAAGCCGCATCTCCTACTCCACCCTGTCAGGGAATGAGAACACGGGGTTGATATCAACCGGAATGTCGGTGGTAGCGGCCAGCGCGTTCTTCAACTCCGGCGGCATCCGGTCGTACTTCGCGAACCAGGCTTCGGCCCGCGCGCGGTCGCCTGTAGCTTCCATGTCAAGCAACTCCCTCGCCAGTCCCGCCAGCGCCGCGGAGATCTTCGTCATGTCGATCGCATAACGTCCACCCGAGTAAGTCAGCGCACGCTGCTCGGTCAGGTAACTGAACTCCATCATCTCGGCGCGGCCGTGCGCTTCACCCGTGCCGAAGCGCAGCGTGCGGAAGATGCCCGCCACGTATGACGCGTAATACTCTTCAAGGCGCTCCTTCGGCATCGCGCCATGGTCCACCAGCCACTTCAGGCCGAACATACCGACGACATCCGCCTTCGCTTCCTCGAGCCCGGAGTAGACCGGACCAATCGACTCGCGGATATCCACCTGCTTTCCGTTCTTGCGCGCGAAATCGGGGCCGAGCTCATGTGAAATCTCATGCATCAGCGTGGAGGACAGATACCCTTCGGCGGACGCCTTCGCCGCCTGCGCCGGCTGCATCAGCCTGCGCGCGATCGGGAGCACCACGTAAGTCACGCGCGCGTCCATGAAGTTCTTGAAGAAAATCTTCTTCGTTCCCTTCTCCTGATGAATCTTCGGATCATTGGGAAGATTGTCGGCTACAGCCTGATAACCATGCCGCAGGTCGCCGGCGCGATACGGAGCGTCCATCACCTCCATGGGCGTCAGATGACCGCGCCTGGAAGGCCGCGCCACTGCGTCCACTGGCAGCGCGTCCTGGATATCGGGCACATAGCGCTGATAGACGGCCAGCCGCCGGCTCTCCTCCTCATTGCGGATCAGCACCGATGCGCCATAGGATGTTTTGACTCCCAGCAGATCGTCGAGGTAAGTCTCATAAGGCGCGAAGATGACGTCGAACTTAGGGTCTTTGAGATCGAGCCACGCCAGATCGCTCTTGTAGAAATCGTCGGTCAGAAGTGCTTCCGCCCGCAGCCGCAGAAACTTTGCGAACGCCGGGTCGGCACTGAGTCCGGCCGCATCCCGAAGCGCCTGTGCCATGGGCACAAGCTGCGCCTTGAACCCTTCTTTGTACGGAACTCCCACGAGCCGGTTGTTACGCGATTTCACAACGGTGTAGTTGTCGTAAATCGCCGCCTTGTCTTCGGGATGTTGCGCGACATACTGCGCGACGCGGGCGCGCGTCAGATCGTGCGGGTACAAATCGTGTCCGGGCGGCATCGGTGGCGCGCCGGCGAAGGGGCGGTTTTCATCGATCAGGTCCCAGCGCCCTCCCATGATCATGAGCAGCGTTTTGAGTGCGGGGTCCGTGGTGCTTTTGTAGAGCGCCAGCCCGTCAAGATCACTCTGGCGCCAGTAGACGTCGTCGAGCAGGCGGCAGGCTTCGACGAGTTTGTCGACCATTTGTCGCTCGCGGGCAGTCATGCCCTCGGAGTGGAACGGCATCTCGACATTTTTCCATTTGGCGAGACGCGCGGCTACGTCAGCGCTCTGGGACCATAAGGACACACCACTAACGAGTATGAGAACGGCCTGCCTGAGAATTCCCATAACCTTCGTATTGTAGCCGCCTGAAAGACGGCTGCAGGCAGGATTGCCAAGCCCTGCAATCACGGCAAGTTGAAACTGAATGACTCTCCGAGATACACCCGCTTGACTTCAGGGTCCTGCGCGAGTTGATCCGGGCTTCCGTCCCGGAAGATCTTCCCCGCGTTGATGATATACGCTCGGTCGGTGACGCTCAGCGTCTCGCGCACGTTATGATCCGTCACGAGAATGCCGAGGCCGTCGCGTTTCAGATCCAGAATGATGCTCTGCAGCTCGATCACCTGAATAGGATCGATTCCCGAAAACGGCTCGTCGAGCAGCAGAAAACTCGGGTCGATGGCCAGCGACCGCGCAATCTCGACGCGCCGCCGCTCGCCGCCCGAAAGCTGGTAGCCTTTGCTGCGCCGCACCGTGCCCAGTCCCATCTGGTCGATCAGCTGGTTCATCTTGTCGCGCCGCTCGCGGCTGGTCATGCGCCGCGTTTGCAGGATCGCCATCAGGTTCTCTTCGACCGACAGCTTGCGGAAGACAGACGCTTCCTGTGGCAGATAGCTGATGCCGCGCTGCGCGCGCCGGAACATCGGCATGCCGGTCAGATCCAGGCCGTCCAGCAGCACTTTGCCCGAATCCGGGCTGATCAGACCGACCACCATGTAAAACGATGTGGTCTTCCCCGCCCCGTTCGGCCCCAGCAGGCCGACGATCTCGCCCCGGTTCACTTTCACTGACACGTCGTTGACCACACGACGGCCACGGTAGGACTTGGAAATCTCAACCGTCTCGAGCGTCTGCATCACTTTTTTTTGCGGAGATGACTCTTTGACTGCTGCTCGGGCGTGCCGTCCACCTGCAGCCGGTCCTCGTCCGTGAAGTAAGTCAGTTTCAGGCCTTTGGCGTTGCCGCCCTTCGTGTCGTTGAGTTGGGGCGCGCCACCGGTCAGCACGATCTTGCCCCCGTCCGTATAGTACTCCGCGTGCTCTGCTGTGCCGATGCGCTGGCGGTCGGGGATCACCTGTACGATCTCCACCTTGCCGTCTCCGAAAGCGTGATTGATGCGCGAATCGGCGTCGGAATCCTGCTCGTTGAGCCAGGCCTTGAGCGTCGCGCTCTTCACGGTCAGCGCAGGACGGCGGAAATCCACGCCGCCGGAGTAACTCGCGAGACGATCCTGGTCGGTGTAGGTCATATGCTGCGAACGCACCACCGTAAACACCGGTTGCATTTTATCCTCGAACTGCGTGACCACTTTGCCGTCCGCCACGATCGTCTTCGTGTCCCGGTCGATGTCGATGTTGTCGGCCTGAATGCGGTTCGACGACTGCCAGACCACGGCGTTTCCGGCGTAATGGATCAAATGGTTATGATTGGCCGATGTGACGCGATCGGCCGTGCCCTGTGTCGGCTCGTCCTTATCCAGCATGGCGGATTCGCTCTTCTGCTGGTCTGGCAGGCGCGTAGTCGACACGTGCCCGCGGGCGTCGAAATCGCCCGTATCCTGATTGAGCTGGATGCGATCGCCCGACGTCGAACCGGAATCGTCGGAAATGCGCGCATTCGTTTCGAGGTTCATCACATTGCGGTCGTTCTCGAGAGTAGCCACATCCGACTGCGCTTTGCGGACGCCTTCCATGTAACGAAAGTTGTCCGACTGCTTCATCAGCTTGAGCTGACCGTGTTCGTCGAACGAGGCGTCGATCGTTTTGCTGCTGGTATAGGCGGTCGCCAAATCCGCCTTCTTCTTTTGCCGATCCTCCGCCGACGGGTACGTTTCAGTTGAAGCAACCGTGGCATAAAAGGACTGGATTTCGTTCCTGTCGCCATACATGACTTTCATGCGCTCGGCTTTGAGAAGACGGCGATGGCGGGAGATCTGGTTCGGCAGGAACTCGAGAGTCCCTGGTGTTTCCGTCTCGACGCTGGCGATATTCTTGCCGTCCGGCTTCATGTTGAGATCGAGTGCGTTGGCCTTCATCACTTTCGTGTCCGGCGTCTTGCCGTCCGGATCGGGGAGAGGCTTCGATTCGATCATGCCGTTCCCGTTCGCCTTAGCCACCGTGAGAATACTTTCCGTGTTGACCGTCTTGAACGCGAGGTAAAGCTGCTCGCCGGTCATGGTGGTATCGGACCCGGTTCCGTGCGCGATGAGTTTGGCGTGGCCCGTTCCTATCAGGCTGTCCATTTCGCCGTCGTCGTTGTAATGGACATGGATCAGCTCGGCGCCATATTCGATCTGCCGGTTTGGTTCCTTATCCGAGCCGTGGGCATTGGGCGCGGTAATGGAGCTGATGAGGCCGTCTTTCATCTGCACGGTGCTCGCGGCCGCGTCCACCACGGTTTGATCGCGCGTCAGGCGGGACCAGGGAAAAAGCTGAAGCACCGCGCTGGTTTCGTTCCACGCCAGTTGCTGCGACTCGACTTTCATCGGCTTGCTGTTCGGTCCCTTGCCGCGCAGGTTCAGTGTGACGCCGCCATTCAGAATCAGCGTATGGTTCTCCGGGTCGTAGGAGGCGCCGGTGCAGACGCCGTCGCCGGTCTCGAACGTGAAAGAGACGTGCTGGTCGGTGACCGCGAGGCCCGATTTGCTGTCGAAATTAATGCCCGACGCCGTGATGGATGTGAGCTGATGGGGCGGCGCGCCCTCGAGTGGAACATCCAGGGTGATCTCGGCGACACCCGGCGAGTAGAGCTTGTTATCGCCAGTGGTGAATTGAGCGGCGGAGCTCTTCACGCGGTCGTAGTGAAGGCCGTCTTTCTGATAGATCCGGAGCTCGATGTCACGCAGTTCGGCCCTTTCCGAATCTACAGATTGCTTAAAATCCTTCGCGAATAACTTGACCTGAGGCTGGCCGTTGCCGCTCTGCCCCCACTCCCAATCCGTAGCGGCTGTCTTGGTATCCAGGGAAACCGGGGGCGGTACGGCGCGTTGATTGGTTCGCTGGGCCGTCCGCTGCGCTCGGTAGATCCTGACCACGCCGGCCAGGACCAGGGCTATCGCCACCAGCAGAAGCCAACGGAATATTCGCATCATGCGGGAAGTACCAGTTTAGCGTCGAGGCCAGGGTCCGGTGTTTACCGGGGACGCGTCTGCGCGAAGCGGCGTTTCAGAATTGAAACAAACCGCGCACTCCCGGTCGCATACACTAGGACTAATCGGATGTCTTCAAGAGACCTGTCCCGGCCCGATCCGGAAGAGTTACTGCGGCAGATCCAGGCCCAGGAAGAGCATGATGCGCGCGGCCGCCTCAAGATTTTTCTCGGGTATGCGCCCCGCGTCGGCAAGTCCCTGCGCATGTTCGATGAAGGTCGCCGCCGCCGCAAACGCGGCCAGGATGTCGTCATCGGGGCGATCCAGTCGAAAGGTTCGCAGGACCTGGAAAATCTCATCCGGGAATTCGAAGTGGTACCGTGCATGCGCATCGACGGCAAAGAAACGATCGATGTCGAAGCCGTGCTGGCGCGCCACCCGCAGGTTTGCCTGATCGACGAGATGGCTAAGGACAATCCGCCCGGCAGCCGCCACTCCCACCGCTGGCAGGACGTCGAGGAACTGCGCGCCCACGGCGTCAACGTCATCGGCGCCATCAACCTGCAGCACATCTCCGAGCAGCAGGACGCCGTCGAACGCATTACCGGGCGGCGCGCTCCCAATTCGGTCCCCGAGAGCTTCATCCATTCGGCGGATGAAATCGTCATCGTCGACGTCCCGGCCGAAGAATTACAGCTCAACGGCAGCGGAGGAGGCGTCAGCACCCTGACCCCCGCGCAACTCTCCGAACTGCGGGAAGTGGCTCTGCTGCTGGCCGCGCAGGTCGTCGAGCACCAGTTACAGCGCTACATGGACGCCCACGGCATCCTGCAAAGCTGGGGAACGCAGGAACGCATTCTCGTCTGCATTACGCCGCGCAGCAGCGCCCGCGCCATGCTCGAAAGCGGGGCGCGCGCCATGAGCCGGTTCCACGGGCAGTTGCTGGCGGTCTACGTGAAGCAGCCCGAGGAACTGTCCCGCGCCGCAGAGGAGGCTCTGCAGGAGAATCTGGCTTATGCCCGAAAACTGGGCGCTGAGGTGCATATGCTTGAGGGCCGGGACGCGATGGGCGAGATCATCCGCTTCGCCCGGGAGCAGCGCGTCACGCAGATTTTTATCGGACACACGCAGCAAAGCGCCTGGAAGGTCTGGGCGCAGAATCCTGTCGATCGCCTGATCCAGGCCTCGGAAGGCATGGACGTGCGCATCTTCCCCAGCGCACAGGCATCGCACGCGGGCGCGCCTGCCTGATGGCTCCCGCTCCCAAACGAGGCAAGCTCAAGATTTTTCTCGGCTACGCGGCCGGCGTCGGCAAGACGTATCAGATGCTGCGTGAAGCCCAGGAAATCAAGCGTCAGGGGCGCGACGTCGTCATCGGTTATTTCGAGCCGCATGGCCGCGCCGAGACCATCGCCCAGACCGAAGGACTCGAGTTCGTCCCCCGGCGCATCTACCAGCATCGCGGCGCCACTTTTGAAGACA
>Ga0181521_10006298_pt1 | contig 12909 bp, 11 predicted proteins | sample PEATcosm2014_Bin_32_FD_119764 | JGI IMG/M metagenome (GOLD analysis project Ga0181521, IMG submission 119764) | Peatland microbial communities from MTU Mesocosm Facility, Houghton, MI, USA - PEATcosm2014_Bin02_60_metaG | ecosystem: Environmental > Terrestrial > Soil > Wetlands > Peat | place...
CATTGCCCGTCTCCGCTTCACCGGCACTGTCAGAATAACTCTGGACAGAAGGGCGGCAAAGGAATTACCATCGAACGGTAACAGCGTCTTTTCCTTCGTGTCTCACCGAAGGGGTTCACCCCAATTATCGGTGTTTATCTGTGTTCATCGGTGGCTGATATCTTTCTTGAGAATAGTGGCTGGCCAAGGGCACACAAAGATGAGCCCCCCATGAACTCCACTGAGCCCGGCTATCTTGATCCCTTGACGGAGCGGGTGCTCGGCGCCATCTTCGAGGTTTCCAATACCCTCGGCGCGGGCTTTCTCGAAAAAGTCTACGAGCGCGCGCTGCTTGCGGAACTCGCTATCCGCGGCATCCCGGCTACCGCCCAAGCTCCTTTGGCTGTCACCTACAAAGGCCGCCACATTGGCGAGTACTTCGCCGACATTCTGGTCGACGGCGTTCTTGTAATCGAATTGAAATGCGCCGACCGTCTCTCTGGCGAGCACTTCGCCCAATGCCTCAACTATCTGAAAGGCTCCGGCCTCGGTCTCTGTCTTCTGGTCAATTTCCAAAGGCCCAAAGTCGAATGGAAGCGCCTCATCCGCGGCATTCATCCGGACGATCCTCTGCTAAAATAAAAAGGCCCTCCCCACCGGCATCTCATGAAATTTGGCGTCATTGTTTTTCCCGGCAGCAATTGCGACCACGATGCCTTTTACGCGGTCAGCGCCAATCTCGGGCAGCAGGCGGAATTCGTGTGGCACGATTCGACCGCGCTCGGCAATCCGGATGCCGTGATTCTTCCCGGCGGCTTTTCTTACGGCGATTATCTCCGCTGCGGCGCCATCGCCAAGTTTTCACCCGTCATGCAGGCGGTGAAAACATTCGCGGCCCATGGCGGCCTGGTCCTCGGCATCTGCAACGGTTTCCAGATCCTGGTGGAAGCGGGACTGTTGCCGGGCGCGCTGGTGCGCAACCGAGGGCTCAAATTCGTCTGCCGCGAAATCGGATTGCGCGTGGAAACCGCGCATTCTCCCTTCACCGGCGCGCTCGAAAAAGGCCAGGTTCTGCGCATGCCCATCGCCCATGGCGAAGGCTGCTACGTGGCCGACGAGCGCACACTCGACGAGCTCGAAGGCGAAGACCGCGTGGCCTTCCGTTACGCGGATAATCCCAACGGCTCGCTGCGCGATATCGCGGGCGTGCTGAGCCGCGAGCGCAACGTGCTGGGGCTGATGCCGCATCCGGAGCGCGCCAGCGATCCCCTCATGGGATCGAGCGACGGCTTGGGCGTCTTTCAGTCCATGCTGCAAGCCATCCGGGCAGTGCGGCCATGACGACCGCGGCCATCAGTCCGGAGTTGATCGCGCAGCACCAGCTCACCCCCGGCGAATATCAAAAGATCGTCCATATTCTGGGCCGCCAGCCCAGCTATACCGAGCTGGGAATTTTCAGCGTCATGTGGAGCGAGCATTGCTCCTACAAAAGCTCGCGCCTGCATTTGAAAAAGCTGCCCACGCGCGGCAAGCTGGTGGTGCAGGGGCCCGGCGAGAACGCCGGCATCGTCGATATCGGCGGCGGCTGCGTCATCGCCTTCAAAATCGAATCGCACAACCACCCCAGTTTCATCGAACCGTTTCAGGGTGCGGCGACGGGCGTGGGCGGAATTCTGCGCGACATCTTCACCATGGGGGCGCGCCCCATCGCGGTGCTGAATTCGCTGCGCTTCGGCAGGCTGGACGACTCCCGGACGGGCGCGCGCAACCGCCGCATTCTGGGCGGCGTCACGAGCGGCATCGCGCATTACGGAAACTGTTTCGGCGTCCCCACCGTGGGCGGCGAGTGTATTTTCGAGTCGTGCTACGACGGCAACCCGCTGGTCAACGTCTTCGCCCTGGGAGTTTGCAAAAAGGAAGACGTGTTTTACGCCAAGGCGGCGGGCGTCGGCAATCCCGTGATTTACGTGGGCGCGCGCACCGGCCGCGACGGCATTCACGGCGCTTCCATGGCCAGCGCGGAATTCACCGAGGAATCCAAACAGAAGCGGCCCAACGTGCAGGTGGGCGATCCATTTATGGAGAAGCTGCTGCTGGAGGCCTGCATCGAAGCCATGCAAACCGGCGCCATCGTGGGGATTCAGGATATGGGCGCGGCCGGCCTGACCTGTTCCACCTGCGAAATGGGCAGCCGCGGCGGAGTGGGGATTGAAATCGAGCTGGACCGCGTGCCGCAGCGCGAGACCGGCATGACCCCCTACGAAATCATGCTTTCCGAAAGCCAGGAGCGCATGTTGCTGGTGGCCGAGAAGGGACGGGAAGAGGAAGTCTTCCGCGTCTTCCGCAAGTGGGGACTGGAAGCCGTCGAGATCGGCTTGGTCACCGCCGATGGCAAGCTGCGCGTGCGCCAGCATGGCGAAATCGTCGCCGAGATTCCCAATCGCGAACTGGCCGACGAAGCGCCCCTCTACGACCGCCCGCACAGCGCGCCGCCGGAAGTAACGAAGGCGCCCGCTCTGCCCGAAGGCGTTACCGTGCAGGATGCGTTGCCGGCCCTGCTTGCCGCGCCCGATATCTGCTCCAAGCGCTGGATCTGGGAGCAGTACGATTACCAGGTGCGCACCAATACCCTGGCCGGGCCGGAGCGCGCCGACGCGGCCGTTCTGCGCATCAAGGAGACCGGCGCTTCGATTGCCATGTCGCTGGATGGCAACGGGCGCTACTGCTACCTTTCGCCGCGCGAAGGCGCGAAGCTGGCCGTGGCGGAATGCTGCCGCAATCTTTCCGTAATGGGCGCGCTGCCCGCGGCGGCCACCAATTGCCTCAACTTCGGTAATCCGGAGCGGCCCGAAATCATGGCGCAACTGGTGGAGGCCATCGAGGGAATCGCGGAAGCCTGCCAGTTTTTCGATACCCCCATCACCGGCGGCAATGTCAGCCTCTATAACGAAACCCTGGGCGAAGGAATTTATCCCACTCCGGTGTTGGGAATCGTGGGGTTGATGAAGACCGAAGCGCCTGTGACCATTCCGTTCAAACGGGCGGGCCGCAGCGTGGTGCTGCTGGGCGGCGTGGGCGCCTGCAACGAGCGGCGCTTCGGCTCGACCCAATACGCCAAGGAAATGGCGCGGTCGCTGTGGGGGCTGCCGCCGGAGCTGGACATGGATCGAGAAAAGCGCGTGCAAGCGGCCATCCGCGAAATTGTGACGGCCGGCCTGGCGGAATCGGCGCACGATTTGAGCGATGGCGGCCTGGCGGTGGCGCTGGCGGAATGCTCCTTCGGCAAGGCGGGAATCGGCGCGCAGATCGATTTGGATAGCGGCCTGCGGCCCGAGATGCTGTGCTTCCACGAAGGCCCTTCGCGCGTGCTGGTTTCCACCGCCGATGCGAAACGCGTGGCGGAGATCGCGGCCCGGCACGGCGTGGAAGCGCCCGTGGTGGGGGTTACAATTGAGAAGGGGATCGAGATCCGGCAGCGCTCGATGACGCTCGGTTCTTGGGAAATTGCCGCGTTGCAATCCTTGTACGAACACTCTCTGGAGTCCAGTTTGTCCGCCCCGATAGCGCAAAATCATGTTTGATAAATTTCGCGAAGAGTGCGGCGTAGTTGCCATTTACGGCCATCCGGAAGCGGCCAAGCTGGCTTACCTGGGGCTGTATGCGCTGCAGCATCGCGGGCAGGAAAGCGCCGGCATCTGCACCACCGACGGCCGCGAGATCTTCATCCATAAATCCATGGGGCATGTGGCCGATATCTTCACCAAGCCGGTGCTGGCCACGCTGCCCGGCGAACTGGCCATCGGGCATACCCGCTACTCCACCGCCGGCGATACCGTGCTGCTCAACGCGCAGCCGTTTTCCGTCAACTGCAACAAGGGCAAAGTCGCGGTGGCGCACAACGGCAACATCACCAACGCCACCGAGTTGCGCGCCGAACTGGGCCGCAGGGGCGCCATTTTTCAAGCCTCCAGCGATACCGAAGTGATTCTCCACCTGATGGCGCATTCTTCCGAGCGTACTCTGGCGAGCGCGCTGCGCGACGCCCTCCTGCAGCTCGAAGGCGCGTTCTCCCTGGTGTTTCTGGCGCAGGACCGCATTATCGTGGCGCGCGATCCGCACGGCTTCCGCCCGCTGGCGGTGGGAGAAATGGAAATCTCCGGCGGCGGCAAATGTTATGTGTTCGCCTCCGAGACCTGCGCGTTCGATTTGATCGGCGCGGTTTATCTGCACGAAGTCGATCCCGGCGAGATGGTGATTGTGGGGCCGGAAGGCATCTCCCGCGAGCGCTGGGCGCCGGAGCAGCCGCGCGCGCAGTGCGTCTTCGAGCACGTTTACTTTTCGCGTCCCGATTCCATCGTGTTCGGACGGCCGGTGGTCGAATCGCGCGAAAATCTGGGCCGCCTGCTGGCGCGCGAATGTCCCGCCGACGCCGACCTGGTGGTTCCGGTGCCCGATTCGGGAGTCGCGGCGGCTATCGGCTATGCCGCCGAATCCGGGCTGCCGTACCGCCAGGCGCTGATTCGCAACCATTATGTGGGCCGCACCTTTATCGAGCCCAGCCAGGCCATCCGCGATTTCGGAGTCAAGCTCAAGCTCAATCCCGTGCGCCATCATTTGCAGGGACAGCGCGTGGTGCTGGTGGACGATTCCATCGTGCGCGGCACCACCAGCCGCAAGATTGTCCGCATGGTGCGGCAAGCTGGAGCGCGCGAGGTGCACCTCAGGGTTTCCTGCCCGCCCACCGTTTCGCCCTGCTTCTATGGCGTGGACACTCCCACCAAGAGCGAGCTCATCGCCTGCAACCATTCCATCGAAGAGATCCGCCGCTTCGTGGAAGCCGACAGCCTGGGGTATCTTTCCCTGGCTTCGCTGCGCAAAGCGGTGGCCGACGATCAGAAGCACGAATACTGCTACGCCTGCTACACCGGCAACTACCCCACCGAACTGATCAACATCGAAGAGCTGATCACGGCCCGGCAGAAGCGGCACTAACGCACTTCGCGGCCGCTGAATTCACCCGAGAGACGCGGAGATCCCGCACAGAGCGCTGAGAAGACCAAGAGAATCGAGCTCCGGTTTCTTCTCCGCGAACCTCTCTTTTTCCCTCGGCGTCTCCGCGGTGAATCGAAAACGCCTCAGACCGCATCACTTCTTCAACAAAGCTTGAATCTCCGCCGGCAGCGCGAATGTTTCCGGCGGAATATCGACGTTGTACTTCACCGTGTCGATCGTAATGCTGAATTCCTGGCCCCCTTGTTTCAGCGTGGTCTTGTGCGGCATGAGGATGTCGCCTTCTTTGCGATAGTCCTCCAGCACCGATTCCACCGGGATATCCCCCATGGGAGTCTTGGCCGTCATGGCCACTTTCACCAGCAGGAAAGTCTGCTTGTCGTAATATCGCGTGGCGGGCGAGCCCGTATTGGGGGTCATGATCACCTTGTAGCAATCCTTGCCGTCCACGGTTTCCACGGCTTCGGTCTTGACTTCCTTGTATTCCCGCTTCCAATCGGTTTCCGCCCGGAAATCGGCCTCGCGCATGGCTTGAGCCTTCTCTTCGCCGTCCTTGATGTGGGGGCCCTGCATGGCGGAAAGCGACCACGCCACGGTGCCGTCGGTGCCGTCTTGAATTTTGCCCATGCCTTCGATGTTGATCTCCGTATAGGTTTTGTTGGGCACGGCGTGGTAAGACGACACCGTGGCTTTAATCCCCATGGCGCCGAACGACATGCTGCCGGTGGTCACGATATTGTGCAGCTTGTCGTAGGCCGCTTTTCCGCCGGTGGCCTCGACATATTTATCGAGGATGGTTTCGGCCTTGGGCAGTTCGTCGGCCGCCAGCAGGCGCGCGGCCGGCGCCGCCAACAGCAGCGCCAACCCGATTTTCGTTACCGTAAGTTTCATTTCCGAACCTCTCTACTTCTTTTGCGTTTCGATCCATGCCACGGCTGCGTCCAGCACGGGGTCTTGTCCCGCCGCCAGCGCCTGGCGCGTGAGCCTGACCTCCTGGTCCGGGATCACGCCGATGCCTTCCAGCGGCTTGCCGCTCAGCGAAATGTAATTGGCGATGGCGTATTGAAACCCGTCGCCGTTGGGCAGGCGCTCGAAGACCGAAGGCAGCGCCGCACCCGCCGTGCGCGTTCCGAAGATCCGCGCGCGGTCCATATCTTTCATGCCTTCCGCGAAAATTTCGGAGGTCGATGCCGAGCATCCATCCACCAGGATCGCGAGCGGCCCGCGAAACGGCTGCGGCCGCGCGAACACCACGAATTTCAAATTGCTTTCGCGCAGATACATGGTGCCGAGCTGCTGTCCCCCTTTATCCACGAACCACCCCGCCAGTCCCATGGCCAGCCCCGCGATCCCGCCGGGGTTGCCGCGCAGGTCGATCACCATCCCATTGCAATCGCCGCATGCGGCCACCATCTCCCGCACCGATTTGATAATGTCGTCCGGCTGGAAAAAGATATTGAACCGCACGTACCCCACATCCGGCCTCACTTTTCGCGCCTCCACCCAGAAATACAGCGGCGGCAAATTGCCCAGCCTGGCCAGCACGCCGCGCGGCCGGATGCGCTCGAGCGTCAAATCGGATGCGTGCCCCGCTCCATCCAGGAAAGCGACCTTCACGGAGCTGCCCACGTCGCCCGTCAGCGGCCCGGAAGCGGAGCGCTCCTCGAGCAGGTCCAACAGCGTCGAAGAAGCGAACTCGCCGCGAACGCGCTTCAGGCGCTTGGACAGGTCCTTGCCATCCACGCGCAGAACTTCCCATCCCGGCTTCACCCCCGCGCCGGCGGCCGGCGAGTGGCCGTCTACCGCCGTGACCAGGGCGTGTCCATCGATCACGCGCAGCGTGATGCCGGGGTTGCCTTCGTGGGAGGGTTTGGCGCCTCCGCCGGCGTCGTCGTCGTCCGAGCCCATATCGTCATACAGATCCGCGGGGGCGATTCCGAAATGCGTCTCCTTCAGGCGCGCCAGCATATCGCTCATGATGGCGCGGGCCTCCGTCATGGTCTTGGCTTTTTCGATGCGCGGCCGCAGTTCGTCGTGCACCCCCTGCCAATCCACGCCGTTCAGTTTGGGATCCCAATGCCGGTCGCGCACCGTCGTCCAGACGTGTTCGAAGGATTCGATATTGAGCCGGCGCTGGGCTTCGGTAAGCGGTTTATCGGCGGCCGCGGCGCAGCACACCAATACGCCAACGGTAAGCGCGATACGAAATGACATTTTCCAAACTATAGCGTACTTGCGGCGCTAAAATTGGTGAGGCGGGATGGCATCCCGCGCGCCGGCCGTTTACGGGCGCTTTGGGCGGGGAACAGATGCAACTGGATGGAAAAAACCTGACGGTAGAGACCGTGTCCGCGGTGGCGCGCGGCAAGGAGCCGGTTCAACTGGCTGCCTCGGCCGTCGCCGCCATGGATCGATCGCGGGAGTTCATCGACCGCATGGCCGCCGGCGACGACCCAATCTATGCCGTGAACACCGGGGTGGGATTGCTGGCCGACGCGCGCATTCCGCGGCAGGATCTGGACCAGTTGCAGCGCAACGTCATCCGTTCGCATTGCGCGGGTGTAGGCCAACCTCTGGCGCGCGAGGTGGTGCGCGCCATGATGCTGGTCCGCGCCAACGTGCTGGCGTTGGGCTTTTCCGGAATACGCCCGCTGGTGGCGCAGCGGCTTTGCGATCTGTTGAACCACGGCGTCACCCCGCTGGTGCCCTCGCAAGGCAGCGTGGGCGCGAGCGGCGACCTGGCTCCCCTGGCCCATATGGCGCTGGTGCTGATCGGCGAAGGCGAAGCGGAATTCCAGGGTGGCATACTGCCCGGCGCCGAAGCCCTGGCGCGCGCCGGCCTTCAGCCCATCGAGCTGCATCCCAAGGAAGGCATCAGCCTCATCAACGGAACGCAAGCCATGCTGGCCGTCGGCTGCCTGGAACTGGAGGCCGCGCGCGTCCTCGCCGACACCGCGGACGTGGTGGGCGCGCTCACTTTGGATGCGCTGCGCGGCACTCCGCGGGCTTACGATGCGCGCATCCACGCGGCGCGGCCCCACCCCGGTCAGATCGCATGCGCGCGCCGGATCGAGCGCCTGCTCGAGGGCAGCGAAATCCGCCAATCCCACATCGCCTGCCGCCGCGTGCAGGACGCCTATTCGCTGCGCTGCGTGCCGCAGGTGCACGGACCGGTGCGCGACGCTTTAGAGGAAGCGCGGCGCGTGTTTTCCATCGAGCTGAATTCCGCGACGGATAATCCACTGGTCTTCGACGGCGAGATTCGTTCCGGCGGAAATTTCCATGGCGAATCGCTGGCCTTCCAGTTGGATTTTCTGGCCATCGCGCTGGCTGCCCTGGCGGGGATCAGCGAGAGGAGAATCGACCGCCTGGTGAATCCCGCGCTCAACGAGGAGCTGCCGCCGTTTCTGGCGGGCCGTCCGGGCCTGGAATCGGGGCTCATGATGGTGCAGGTGACGGCGGCCAGCCTGGTGGCCGAAAATCGCGTGCTGGCGCACCCCGCCAGCACCGGATCGATTACCACCAGCGGCAATAAAGAGGATTTCGTCAGCATGGGAATGACCAGCGCCACCAAGCTGCAAGCCATCGTGCGCAACACCCGCAACGTGCTGGCCATCGAAGCGCTGGCCGCGGCTCGCGCGGTCGATTTGCTGGCGCCGCTGAAAACCAGTCCCTTGCTGGAGCGGGCGCGCGCCCGCATCCGCGAAGTCTCGCCGCCCATCGAGGGCGATCGGCCCTTCTACCGGGATATTGCGGCGCTGGAGCGGCTCATCGCCGCCGGCGAGCTGGCTATCGCGATCCAGTTCTAACCGGGCTGCGCCTCGGACCCCGTTTCCCAATCCCGCATGGCCTCCGCCATGCGCGCCTGCGCGGCCTCATTCGGCGCATCCCCAAAAGCCGGCGGCGGCGCCGCAAGCATGGCTACATGGCGGCGCGGCGGAGGCGGTCGAGGACGCCGGCCCATGCGGGCGTGGCGGGCGGGCGATCGACCGCGATCCAATCCCAACCTTGCGCGTCCAGGCGGTGCAGCGTTTCATAGAGCGCGGCGGCATATTCGAGCGGCGACGCGGGCATTTCCGCGCCAAGGCGCAGACGGGCGCCGCGGCCCGGCGGGCCGGGTTCGGTGGCGTCCAGGAGATATAGAGGCGTGGCGGGGCGATAGTGGCGCGGGTGCATGCCGGGCGCGGCGTGCGCGCCGGCGGGCGGCTCGGCGGGCGTTCCGACGGGGCCGATCAAGGCTTCGATCTCGGGCAGCGGAATCACGCCGGGGCGCAGCAGAACCGGCGCGCCGGCGAGCGACAGCACCGTGGATTCGATTCCCACGCGCGCCGCTCCGCCATCCAAAACGTAATCCGCGAGCGAAGCGGGAACGTGCGCCGCGGCGGTGGGCGAAAGCTCGGTGAAACGGTTGGCGCTGGGCGCGGCGATGGGCACTCCGGCGGCGCGGATCAGTTCCAGCGCGATAGGGTGCGCGGGCATGCGGAAACCGGCGGTGGGTAAACCGGCGGTGACGATGCCGGGAATCGCCGGGCGCTTGGCAACCACCAAAGTGAGCGGACCGGGCCAGTAGCGGCGCGCCAGCTTTTCCGCGTCATCGGGCCATTCGGCGGCCAGTTCGCGCGCCATTTCCAGCGATGCCACGTGCACGATGAGCGGGCTGGTGCGCGGCCGGCCCTTGGCTTGGAAGATGCGCTCCACCGCGGCGGCATCCAGCGCGTTGGCGCCCAGGCCATAGACGGTTTCGGTGGGGAACGCGACCAGCTTACCGGCCCGGATGAGTTCCGCGGCTCGCCGAATGCACTCGTTGTGGTTGACGAGCGTCACTCCGGCAGATCGTCCTTGGCATCGCCGGCGATCTTGCCGGTCTTGCGCCAGACCAGGAAGGCGTGGATGAGCGGATCCAGATCGCCTTCGAGAACGCGATCCACATCGCCGATGGCCAGCTTGCTGCGCAGGTCCTTCGCCAGGCGGTACGGCGCCAGCACGTAATTGCGGATCTGGCTGCCGAAATTGATGTCGAGCTTGGAATCCTCGGTCTTGCGGGCGTCGGCGCGCTTCTTCTCCAGCTCGAATTCGTAAAGCCGCGCGCGCAGTTGTTTGAACGCGCTATCGCGGTTCTTGTGTTGGGAGCGCTCGTTCTGGCACTGCACCACGATGCCGGTGGGGAAGTGCGTGATGCGCACGGCCGAATCGGTCATGTTGACGTGCTGGCCGCCTGCGCCCGAGGAGCGGAAGGTATCGATGCGCAGGTCGTCCTGCTTGATATCGATTTTGATTTCGTCGTCCACTTGCGGATAAACGAAGACCGAGGCGAAGGACGTGTGGCGGCGCGCGTTGGCATCGAAGGGCGAGATCCGCACCAGGCGATGCACGCCGATTTCCGATTGCAGCAGGCCGTAAGCGTTCTCGCCGTTCACTTCGAAAGTCACCGATTTGATGCCCGCGCCTTCGCCCTCCAGGCGGTCGGTGATCACGGTCTGGAAGCCATGGCGCTCGGTCCAGCGCAAGTACATGCGGAGCAGCATTTCCGCCCAGTCCTGGCTTTCGGTGCCACCGGCGCCGGGGTGAATGGTGACGATGGCGCTGCGGGCGTCGTTTTCGCCGGAGAGCAGCATGGCGGTTTCCAGGCGCTCGAGCAATTCGGAGTAGGACTGCATGTCGCGCCGGATATCGCTCTCCACGTTTTCGCCTTCGCGCGCCAGTTCGAAGAGCGTATCGAGATCGTCGGTCATGGCGCGGATGCGCTCGTCGTTGGCGATGAATTCGTCCAGGCGCTTGCGGTCCTGCATGACCTTCTGGCTTTTTTCGGGCTGGCTCCAGAAATCGCGCGCGGAGATCTGCTCTTCGGTGGCGGCTAGCTTCTGTTTTTGCGCGGGCGCGTCAAAGATACCTCCGCACGGCAAGGGCCTGTTCGCGGAGGGGCTGGTATTCGCGGTCTAACTCTTCTACTGTCATGGGGGTTCAATTCAATTCTAGCAAAAAGCCGCGTTTCCCGACGTTCCGCGCGCGGGTGCGGCCCATCTGCTGGACCACGCCTTCGGCCTCGTGAATGTGGCCGCAGAAGAAATATTCGGGTTGGCGGCGCTCGATGAATTCGCGCACGGCGGTAGAGCCGGCGTGCAGGCCGGGGCGCACCCGGTCGAGCGCGGTGCCGTAGGGCGGCGCATGGCAGACGAGCACCAGGGGCGAGAGTTCCGCGAAGCGCTGCAGGCGCTCGGCGATTTCAGGTTCGCTGTATTCGCCGGGAGTGTCGAACGGGGTGGGACTCGAGTAACCCAGGCCGGCGATGTGCCAGTTGCCGGCCTGCCAATGGCGTCCGTGAAAATCGTGCAGGCCGAAGCGCGCGCACATGGCGCCGGTCTGCTGCGCCGATTCGTGGTTGCCGGGCAGCACGTAGACTTTGCCGCCGCGGGTTTCGAGAATCGGGCCGCAGCGCTCCAGCCCTTTGGCCCAGGAAACCTGGTCGCCGGCGGAGATGTAGAAATCGGCCTCCACGCGCAACAGGGTTTCGAGCGTCTTCCAATCATTATGGATGTCGGAAAAGATCTGCAGCTTCAAGCTGGCATGGTAACGCATGGCGGGGCGGCTGCGTATACTTGAGGTTCGAGGCCTCATGGGCGAGTACGACAACGAACTATCGAAGCTGGTCGCGGAGTTGAACCGCGCGGCTCCCAGCCAGCAGCGCACGCCGGCGGCGGGGCGCGGCGAATCCTCCGCGTCTTTGGCTTCCCTGGACGAACTGCTGGGGCGCGCGGCGGGACGCAACGCATCCGACGTGCTGCTGATTGTGGGCGCGCCGGCGGTGTTGCGCGTGAATGGCGCGCTGGCGCCTTTGGCGGGCGCGCCGCTGGAGCCGGAAGACGTGCGCTCGTTGGTGCTGCCGCTGCTCGAGCCGGCGCAGCTCGAGGAATTGCAGAAGCGCAAGAGCGTGGACCTGAGTTTCGTGCGCGAAACGGTGGGGCGCTTCCGCATCAACATCCACCACCAGCGAGGCACCCTGGCGGCCAGCATCCGGCTGCTGCCGTCGCGCATTCCTTCGCTGGAATCGCTGCATTTGCCGGCGTCGCTCGCCAAGCTGGCGGACCGGCGGCAGGGACTGGTGCTGGTGACCGGGCCGACAGGCTGCGGCAAAAGCTCGACCCTGGCGGCGCTGATCGACCTGGTGAATACGCGCCGCGCGGCCCACGTCGTGACCATCGAAGATCCGGTGGAATACCAGCATGTCAACCGGAGCTCGATCATCGAGCAGATCGAAGTTGGGCGCGACACTCCGGATTTCGCGGTGACGCTGCGCAGCATCATGCGGCAGACGCCGGACGTGATTCTGGTGGGGGAAATGCGCGATGCCGAAACCATGGCGACGGCCATGACCGCGGCCGAAACCGGCCACCTGGTGCTTTCCACGCTGCACACCAACGATGCCATTCAGGCGGTGGGCCGGCTGCTGGATTCTTTCCCCGCGGGCAACCAGCCGCAAATTCGCCAGCAGCTTTCCTTAGCGCTGGCGGCGGTGATCGCGCAGCAGCTTGTGCCCGGTCTGGATGGCGTCTCGCGCTGGCCCGCGACGGAAGTGATGATCGCGACCGACGCGGTGCGCGCCCTGATCCGCAAGGGCGAAGACCATCAGCTACGCTCGCAGATTTCGGTGGGCAAAAGCGAAGGCATGATGACCATGGAGCAATCCCTGGCGGACCTGGTGCGCGGCAACCGCATTGCGCGCGATACGGCCCTCGCGCATGGGTTCCGGACGGACGATTTGCAGCGGTATCTGGGGTAGCAAGGCTTTCACCGCGGAGGCGCGAAGACGCGGAGAAGAACGGCTCAAGGAAAATCAAAGGCAAAACCTGAGGGAACGGAGGAGGCGGAGACAAAGTGGGGCTGCCGCTTCCAAGGGCTCGCAATTCGCGGATGGCGGTTCGC
>Ga0181521_10006303_pt1 | contig 12900 bp, 12 predicted proteins | sample PEATcosm2014_Bin_32_FD_119764 | JGI IMG/M metagenome (GOLD analysis project Ga0181521, IMG submission 119764) | Peatland microbial communities from MTU Mesocosm Facility, Houghton, MI, USA - PEATcosm2014_Bin02_60_metaG | ecosystem: Environmental > Terrestrial > Soil > Wetlands > Peat | place...
CCAGCCGAGCGTCGGCGCCACCTGCGGGGGCACGGCCTACAGCCTCGGCCAGACCGGCGTGGCGATCAGCTCGATCGTCACCACCCCGGGCGGCTCGGCCACCCTCTACGCGGTGTGGACCGCACCCCCCGGCCCCCCGACCCCCATCCCGACCCCCACCCCGACCGCCACCCAGATCTACGGCGTCGACGCCATCGGGACCTCAATCGCCATTTCGGAAGCGGAGTACCCGACAGCCGGTTCGGCTAAGGCGGTGGTGCTGGCCAGAGACGATTTCTTCTCCGACGCTCTGACCGGTGGTCCGCTGGCCGCCGCTGTTGACGGCCCGCTTCTGATCACCGAGGGGGCCCCGATCAGCTCGACACTCGACCCCCGTGTTCAAGCAGAGATCGAGCGCGTACTGCCTAAGGGGGGCACCGTCTACATCTTGGGCGGAGACCTGGCGCTCAGCCCCAACATCGACGCCACCTTGGAGGCTCTGGGCTACATCGTGATTCGGGAAGCCGGGATCGACGAGTACGCCACCGCGGTCGACCTCGCCAATGCGATCGCGACCACCAGTTGGGGAACCCCCTCGATCATCTTCGAGGCGACCGGGCTCTACTTCTTTGACGCCCTCTCCGCCGGTCCGGCGGCCATCAAGGAGCATGCGGCGATCCTCCTCACCGATGGCTCGACCCAATCCCCCGAGACGGCTGCCTACCTGGCGGAGCACCCAGGGGACACCCGTTATGCCATCGGGGGACCGCTGGCCGCCCTGGGTGCCGACCCGACCGCCATCGGGGTCTACGGCCAAGACCTCTTCAACACGTCGGCCGCCGTAGCCAGCTACTTCTTCCCCAACCCTTCGATCTTCGGTGTGGCGACCGCAGCCGACTTCCCCGACGCTTTGGGCGGCGGGGTGTTCATGGCGACCGGGGGCCGCTTGGGACCGATCCTGCTCGTGAACCCGAGCACTCCACTGCCACCCGAGATCGTCCCCTATCTGAACAGCCTGGCGGTGGGGACCCAGTGTTACGTCTTCGGCGGACCACTTGCGGTGGGTGCTGACGTGCTGGCGGCGTTGCAGGCGGCGGTTGGCTGAGAACCGCCCATCCCAACGCCTGTAGGCGAGGACGCGTGCTGCCCCGTGAGAGCGGGCGCGGCGCTCGGCGTGCTTTGGTCAAGTCGAGGTCCCGTTGCCGACCGGCTGTAGCGCATATATACCGCGAGCAGCTGGCCACCCGCCGGCGAGCGGGATACAGGGTTCGAGCAGCTTCCACGCATAGGCCTTGGCCTGGATCGCCCAAAGGTCACCGTTCCGGGCTTCGGCCACGAGGTCGATGCCCAGATCCCGGGAGGGGCGGTCGGGCCAGTCATCCCAGAGCCACACCCAGCGGACCTGGGTCGCGTACTCGGGAGCGTGGGTGAGGAACCATTCGACGATCTGCTCGAACTGCTTCCCCCGCCGGTACTCGTTGGGATCGAGCCTTCCGATCAGGCTCACTAGGTCCGCCACGGCGACCACGATCGCGCGCGTCCGGGCAACTCGCAGGCGGACCGCCGTTGCCCCTGTGCGATCCGGTCAGAGCCACCCCGCCCAAGAGGTTCAAGGTCAACTACAAGATCACCTACCCGAACGGGAAGATCTATGTCGGTAAGGACCTGACCGACGCCTCTACGCCGCCGCTACCGCCAATGCCCGCGCATTTGTGCGCGCGGCATCGGACTTTCGTGCAGCAACCGCGCGATAATTGGCGGAGTGCCGAATTCCCAGCAGCCGAAGGGCCGTACTGGCCGCCCGACGATCGACCTGCACGCCGGAGCGGGCGAGGCCCCGACCATAGGCACCCGCATACCGCGCCACCTGCTCGCCGCGCTCGACACTGAAGCCACCCGCCGCGGGCTGCCCCGCTCCGTTGCGGTGAGAGAGGCGCTCGCCGCATGGCTGAACGAGGCGACCGGGTGACCATCACCCTCGACGAACGCATCGCCGCCTTCCACGCCGAAGCCGAAGCCGAAGCCGAGCGCCTTGCCGCGGAGGACCGTCGCCTCGATACTGACCTCGACCGCCACCCCGACTCGCCGACGCTGGCCGCGCTGGCGATCCGCGACGAGGCTGGTGCTGTCGTTGGCCGTGGCTGCGCCGATACCGCCCTCGGACTCGCCTATGAGGCCGGAGCCGACGCCGCGCTCATCGTCGAAGCCGAGCGTCTCGTCGCGCGAGTCGGCAACCTCGACAAGCCGGGACACCGCTACCTCGCCCTCCGGCTGACTCGCCTGGTGTGCGCCATGAACCGACGCCTTGCCGCATTTGCGGGTGTTCGGTGCACCATCGGCACCTTCAGTGTCGTCCAACGCGTCGCCGTCCTGCGCCGCACTCTGGCTGCCGTCGTGCAAGTGACCGCCGAGCGCACCGTCGATCATGGTCACGACCCGCCGCGACCTATCGACGCCCCCACGACCTCACCGCACCGACCGTGCGCGCCTCCGACCCCCACGTCAGCGGGGCCTAAATGGCTGCCTCGCGTCGGCGCGGTCGGGAACCCAACAAAAGGAATGGGAATCGCCTACTGATCGCTCACTGACGAAGGGGAAACGCCGCCCTGCTGATCGCCTCACAAACAGTCGGGGGCGACTCCCAACGTCAGTGTGTTGTCTATCGAGCAATGCAGGCTGATCCTCGGTGCTGAGTGCCCCCTGAGCAACATGGAAATCGAGGCGCTTCGAGTTCAACTTCAGTTGCTCGCTGTCTTTGCGCTTGACTCAGTCGAGGACAACCTGAGTAGAGGTGCGTCAGGGGGTAGTTCGGAGTGAGCAAGGCCATCATCTACACCAGGGTGAGCACCGAGGAGCAGGTAACAAATCGGTCGCTTGCGACCCAACGACAAGCGTGTGAGGAGTTCTGCGACCGGACCGGGTTGGAGGTGTACCGGGTCTATTCCGACGAAGGAGAGTCGGCAAAGACGGCTCAGCGGACCGCGCTCCAGGCAATGATCGAATTTGTCGCGAGGGAGGCGAAGAAGGTCGGCATCACCACTGTTGTCGTCTACCGGGTTGATCGGTTCTCCCGCAACCAGCTTGATCACCAAACTGTCCGAGCGATCCTCCGGTCCAAGGGCGTGGGTCTGAAGTCGGTCACTGAACCGTTCGATGAATCCCCTAGCGGGAACTTCATGGAGACGATGCTCGCTGCGGTGGCCCAATTCGATAACGAAGTTCGAGCAGCCCGAACTCGGGACGGCATGATGGCCGCTCTCTCTGCGGGGCGCTGGCTTTGGCAGCCTCCGCTTGGCTACGCGAAGTCCCTATCACCGGAGGCTCCGAGCCTCGTGCACGACCCAGCCTCGGCCCCGTTAGTGGTTGCGGCTTTCGACCTGCTTGCTTTGGGTTCGATGTCGCAGAGCGAGGTGCTCAGTCGAGTCACGGACATGGGCCTCAGGACGCGCAAGGGCAAGAAGCTGAGTCCGCAGGCGTTTGGGCAGTTACTCAGGAATCCTCTCTACTGCGGACGTGTCATCTCCCGAACGATGGTGTTTGAGGGGCCTGGGGACTTCGAGCCGATCGTGTCCCAGGAGGTGTTCAACGCGGTTCAGGACGTTCTGAGTGGTCGGCGTCCTTCCAAGTCTCGGCGATACGAAAGCATCGACTTCCCGCTCAGACGAATCGTTCACTGTGGGGTGTGCGGCTATCCCTTGACGGGCAGCTACTCGACGGGCCGGAATCGCAATCGCCGGTACGGATATTACTTCTGCTACCACTGCGGTGACGTGCGTGTGGCGAAGGATCGACTTGAACGGCATTTCGTTGAGAACCTCGAAAGCGTGCACGCTCATCCTGAGGTATTGGACCTTCTCGACGCGGTTGTTCGAGAGGAGTGGAAGGGCCGAAGCCGGATTGCCCTGGCGCAAGAGAGGAGCATTAGGGCCAAGCTGGAAGAGTTGCAGGGGCGTGAGAACCGCCTGATCGACGCTTATATCCATGAGCGAAAGATCGACCAGGGAACTTTCGACGCACAAAAGGCGCGGCTCTCAGAGGAAAGGGCGGCTCTCGAAAGGACCCTCGCTGCGAGCAAACCATTGGCACTCGACCTCGATGCCACCATGAAGTTCGCCCGAGAGGTTCTTGGGGACCTAGCGGGATGTTGGAACCGCCTCGATCCCGATCAGCGACCGACCTTCGCGTCGGCCCTCTACCCGAACGGGATCTACTTCGAGGATGGGTTTATTGGAACCGCGCAAAACTCCTGGGTAGTGGGTGGTTTTTGGCAGCCATCCGAGGGTTCGGAAAGTTTGGCAGCCCCAACGGGATTCGAACCCGTGTCTCCACCTTGAGAGGGTGGTGTCCTCGGCCACTAGACGATGGGGCCTTCGGGAGCCTGCCAAGGCAAGCTCCAGAGCTCGGGGGGGAGGACTCGAACCCCCAATGACAGGGCCAGAACCTGTTGTGTTGCCGATTACACCACCCCCGAATGGGCAGAGAGCAAGGCTAGCGGACCGGCAGGTCGCCCAAAGTCCTTGATCGCGGGCAGATCAGCCGAAACCCAGGCGAAGCTGGCTGAGCTCTCGATATCCAATGACCCTTCCCATGCCGACGGCGATCGCCTCTTTCAAGAAGTACGGCACCGTCGCGAAGCCCTTGATCGGTGAGGTCCGGGTCGGCGTCGGGTACGCGACCAGGCCCAGTCCGCTGGCGATGGCCATCGATCGGTCCTCGTGGAACGGGTCGGTGGCGATCAGGACGGTGCCGTCACCACGCGCTCTCAGGACCGTGTCCGCGTCGGCCAGGTTCTCGTAGCTGTCCGATCCGCCCACCTCGACGATGGCGGACGAGGGCACGCCGTGCTGCTCTAGATACGTCCCGCCCGCCTGGGCCTCGGTGAACTGGTCGCCCAGCTCCTTATAGCCGGTCGCGACGATGAGCGGGGCGAAACCGCGGCGATAGAGGAGCAGCGCCTCGTCCAGGCGGGACCGGAGGTCGGGCGAAGGCACCCCGTCGTACTGGGCCGCCCCCATGACCACGATGGCGCTGGCCTGCCGAGGCGAGTACTCGCGCGACGTCAGCCAGACCTGGATACCGGTGACGACGAAGTAGCCCAGGATGGCCAGGAGGAGGAGAACGATGGCCCGGAGGATCAGGGGTAGCCGACCGATCAGTGGGATCCGGGGGACGAGCGACACTCAGCCTGCGGTGAGACGATCGAGACCTCGACGCAACCTCGCCAGCACGTCGTCGCGACCCAGGATCTCGAGGGGTTCGAAGAGCGGCGGGCCGACCGATCGACCGGTCACGGCGACGCGGATCGGTGTGTCCACCTTGCGGAGCTTCGTCCCGACCGATTGAGCGACCGCCTCGGTGACTGCGTACAGGGTGTCGCGATCCCATTCACACGTTGCGTAGGCATCGATCGCCTCGCTCAGGATCTCCGACGAGGCGGGGTCCCGGGCCACCTTGGCCCAGCTGTTCTCGTCGATCGTCGGCTCGTCGAGGAACAAGAAGTCGACCATGGACGGGGTTTCCCCGAGCACGGCCACCCGCTCTTTTACCAGTGGCGCGATCTCGGCAAACCGCCCCGCGTCGAAGTGATCGGGCGGCCACGGGACCACGTGCCCCGAGGGTGACCACGTCGAGCCGTCGGGGTCGGGGTCGACCCATGGCTTGACGGCGGCCTCGAACTCGGCCGTGGTCAGTTCGCGGATGTACTCCCCGTTCAGGTGGGTGAGTTTCTTCACGTCGAAGAAGGCCGGCGCGTGATGGACGTCCTCCAGTTTGAACTCGGCGATCAAGGTCTCCACGTCGACCTTCTCCCGGTCTCCCGGTGGGCTCCACCCGAGCAGGGCCAGGTAGTTGCGAAACGCCACGGCCAGGTACCCCTGGTCGCGGTACGACTCCACCGCGACCGGGTCCTTGCGTTTCGACAGCTTCTTGCGCTGCTCGTTCACCAGCATCGGGAGGTGGGCGAAGACCGGCAGGTCCACCGGCCCCCACGTGTCGAGCGCCCCCCAGATCAACAGCCCCTTGGGGGTGCTGGGGAGGAGGTCCTCGCCGCGGATGACGTGGCTGATGGCGGTGTCGCGATCGTCGAGGGCGTTGGCGAGGACGAACAGTGGCTGGCCGGACGACTTCACACAGACGAAGTCCTCGATGGCCTCGTGGGGGAACTCGACCTCGCCGCGGATGACGTCGTGGACCACCGTGGTGCCCACCTCGGGGGTCCGGAACCGCAGTGCGGTGCGCTCAGATCGCGCCAGCCCGCGGTCGCGGCAGTGTCCGTCGTAGCCGGGGGTGGGATTGTCGCGGGTCCGGGCCAGCACATCGTCTCGGGTGCAGTCGCACGCGTAGAGAAACCCGCCCGACCACAGCTGCTCGATCGCCTCGGCGTAGCGTTCGCCCCGCTCGGACTGCCGATAGGGCCCCTCGTCGGGCTCCATCCCGAGCCACGTCATGCCGGCCAGGATGGCGTCGGTCCACTGGGGCCGGCTGCGCTCGACGTCGGTGTCCTCGATCCGCAGCACGAACGTGCCGCCCGAGTGACGAGCTAACAGCCAGTTGAACAGCGAGGTTCGCGCGTTCCCGACGTGGAAGTAGCCGGTCGGGGACGGGGCGAAGCGGACTCGGGGAGCGCTCAGGATGCGGCGCCGATCACTGGGCGGGGTTACTCCTCTGAGATGGAGATGGCCTGGGTGGGGCAGCTGCGCACGGCCTCTTCCAGGCGCTCCCGCAGGGACTCGGACGGGTGCTCCTCCAAGACGTAGAGGTAGCCGTCGTCGCGCACCTCGAAGATCTCCGGGAGGATGCTCATGCACACCGCGTTGCTCGCACAGCGATCGAAGTCGACCACGACCTTCACGGACACCTCCCGGTTCCCCACACTTGTGACGAACTCACCTTACCGGTGGGGTGCCCGGAGCCCGGACCTCGCCCGGCGCGGGGGTCTGGGCACCGGGCTTCTCGATGCTCGGCGCATTCCTCAGGAGCTCCTTGAAGAAGGCCTGGTCGCTCAGGAGCGGCACGTCGGCCAAGAAGAGCCGCCCGTAGCGCTCGAAGTACATCAGCTGCTTGGAGAGCAGGAAGGTCGCCCGGTCGAACTCCGAGAACAGGCCGCCCGACGCGTCGGCCATCCGCCGCACCCGCCGCTGGAAGCGCAGACGACGGACGATCGCGCGCAGCGACCTGCGATGGGCCTCGACCCCCTGGGCCCTGGCCAGTTGCAGTTGGACCGTCTGGAGCAGGTTGGCCAGGCTGAACTCGCCGAAGGGGCGGGTCAGGGTCGGCTCGACCAGCTGGCGGATGAACTCGGCCATCTCCGTCTCGTCCATGCCCACCGCGATCCCAAGCGCGGGCCCGTACGTCTTGACGAGGTGATCGGTCACCTCGGCCCAGGCGTCCTCCTCCCCGAGCGCGGCGGCCAGCAGCCGCAGCACGAACCGGTGGGTGGCCGGGTCGAGCCGCCCGACGATCCCCCAGTCGACGATGCCGATCCGGCCGTCACGCAGCCAGAGCATGTTGCCGGCATGGGCGTCGCCGTGGAAGGTGCCCCAGCGCACCGTTTGCAAGAAGAACGACCGCACCACCTCTTGGACCAACGGGCCCGGATCGACACCGAGCTCGGCCACCTGGGCCAGGTCGTCGATCGGTACGCCGTCGAGGAGCTCCATCGTCAGCACGTTGGCCCCGGAGAGTTCGGGGTAGGGCTCCGGCACCACGATGCGAGGCAGGTCGACCTCGGTCAGCAACCGCCGGAAGTGGGCCATGGTCCGGGCCTCATTACGCAGGTCCATCTCCTCGCCGACCTGGATCCGGAAGCCGTCGACGAGCTGGAGGACCGACCCGGCCATCTGGTCGCCGGTCTGACGGGCCAGCACCTCGAACAGGGGCTGCATCAGGTCGAGGTCGGTGGCCACCTGGTGCTCGATCCCGGGCCGGATGATCTTGACGGCGACCGCGCGGCCGTCGTGCAGGGTGGCACGGTGCACGACCGCGATGGAGGCCCGTCCGAACGGGATGGGATCGAAGTCGGCGAACGCCTCGTCCATCGGCATCCCGAGGTCCTCTTCGACCCGTGCCCGCACGTCGGCAAACCGGGCCGGCGGTCCGGTGTCCAGGCAGGAGCGGAATTCCTGGGCGACCTCCTCGCCGAACATCCCAGGAGACGACGCCATGATCTGGCCGAACTTGATGAACGTCCCCCCGAGGTCCTCAAAGGTGAGGCGGAGCGGCCGCGCGAAGTCGCTCGGATCGAGCCGGCCCCGCGGTCGGCGGCGCAGTTGGCGCAGGACGACCGGGAGGAAATGCCGGGTCGCGACCTGGGCGATGTGCGCGCCACGACGGGCCAGCGCCGTCGGGCCAGGCTCGGGAAGCCGGCGTGGGTAGATGCGGGGAGGCGCTGGAACCGGCCCGGGATCGCCTATCACGTCCCCCTGACGGCCGTTCCCCACGGACGAAGGCTAGGTCACTGAGGACCAATTCCCACGGGGCCGTGACGAGCCGAACGATCGCGTCCGACCGGGCGACCTCAGGCGACCTCGCGGGCCGACTTCCTCCGGCGCCCTCCGAAGACGACCCCGAGCGGGGAACGGGCCAGGCGCCAGTGGCCAACGAAGTGGCCCACCGCTCCAAACAGCAAGGACACCTCCGTCGCCGCGACGAGCAGCGTCAGCACCCCGTCGTCGGTGTCGATCTCGAGTACCTGGAGCCTCCGACCGCCCGGTGTCATGTGGGACTCGTCGGCCGAGAACCCGCGGAGCGAACGCCATCCGATGGCGATCGCCTCGGACTCGACGGTCCTCGCGTCCGGTTCGATCTCGGCCTCGGCCTCTCCCGAGACCCGCCACATCAAAAGGCCGTCACGAGTGACCTGCACCCGGCACCGGTTTAGCGACCGGCTCAGAGGGTGCATGAGCAAGGCCTCGATCGTCACTCGGTCGGACAGGGGATTGCCGCTCGTTGCGGACTCCTAAATCTTCCGGCGGCCCGGTCGCACCTGCCGCATCTATCGGTGATTGTCCGGATTGGCCCCGACTGCCTGTCCGACCCCAACACTACGCCTTGGACGCACCGCGGCCCGCTTTTCGAGCGCCGCGATCGCCGCATGCGGCGAGTCGGTCGTGCTCACGATCGGCCACCTCGAGTTGGCGGTGACCACCGTCAGGGCGGCACACCACGGGCCGACACGGTCGTCGAGCCGCCCCGGAGCGCGGGCGCTGGCCCGGGCCGGACGGGCCGCCCCGGCCCGCTGTACTGGTCAAACGGGCGCGCTACCCAGTTTTTGTGGGTGGCGGAACTAGTGTCGGCAGCGAGTGCTCTTCGTTGAGATCTTCCGCCTGATCCTGGTACTGATCGGCGCCCTTTCCGGCTACGAGATCGGACATTCGACCCACTCCTCCACCGGGCAGGTCGTCGGGCTGATCATCGGGGCGCTGGTCGGGTACGTCATCGGTGGCATCCTCGGCCGCCTGCTGCGCAACACCGGCGACAGCGCAGCCGACCGGTTCGACCGCATCCCCCCCGGGGAGCTCTTCGCCGGCACCCTGACCGGGATCGCCGGGTTCCTGCTCGGCACGGCGGTCAGCGTGCCGCTCCTCGTGCTCGTCCACTCCCCCGTCGTGTGGCCGTGCGCCGCCGCGCTGGCGTGGGTCTTCACTTGGATCGGGTTCCGGGTCGGCATCGCCAAGGGCCGCCAGGTGGTCGCGGCGGCCGGGCTCGGCCGAATTCTCGCCCCGGCGGCCGAGCCGCCTCCCGGTTACGCCCTGTTGGTCGACAGCTCGGCCGCCATGACGCCCTTTCTCTTGGTCCTCGGCCGCTACGGCCTCTTGGTCGGGGGGCTGGTGGTCCCCCGGTTTGTCATCGATCAACTCCAGACGATGGCGGCCGGCCCCGACCCGGTCAGCTCGCGTCGGGCCCGCCGGGGCTTGGAACGCCTCGACGTGCTCCGCGACCTGCACGTGCCGGTGCATGTGGCGGAAAACGAGCTTCCCGAGATCGACGACCTGACCGACCGGCTGGTCGAGGTGGCGCGCCGGCTCGGGCTTCGCCTGGTCACCTGCTCGGGCCAGGTCCGAGAGACGGCCAAGCGCCGCGGCGTCGCGGTGACCGACCTGCGCCCGCTGGCCAACGACCTCACCCCGGACCACATGCCGGGCGAGCAGCTGGTGATCGACCTGACCAAGGAGGGGAACCAGCCGCGCCAGGCGGCCGGCTACCTGGCCGATGGCGACCTCGTCGTCGTGAACGACGCCTCCCACATGATCGGCCGGGAGAACGTGGTGATCGAGGTGCTGTCGACCCGCCGGACCAATCAGGGCCTGCTGGTGTTCGCCAAGCTGGCCGACCGGCCATCGAACGCCGGAGCGATCACGACCAACGAGCTCCGCACCCTCCAACTCGACGACCGGCTGGAGGTCGACGACGAGCTCGACGTCGACGACGAGCTCCGGATCGACTAAGCGCCCCGGGGGCCTCAAGCCTTGTTGACCGCGGCGACCAGCTTCTGGAGGGTGTCCTTGGCGTCCCCAAAGAGCATTGTCGTCTTCGGGTCATAGAGGAGGTCGTTGTCGATGCCGGCGAACCCGGGCCGCATCGAGCGCTTGAGGAACACGATGTTTGCGGCCTGGTCGGCGTTGATGATCGGCATGCCGTAGATGGGGCTCCCGGGTGCGTTGCGGGCGGCCGGGTTCACCGTGTCGTTGGCCCCGATGACCAGGGCGACGTCGGCCGTCGGCATCTCGGGGTTGGCCTCGTCCATCTCCTTGAGCTCCTCGTAGGGGACGTTGGCCTCCGCGAGCAGCACGTTCATGTGGCCGGGCATGCGGCCGGCCACCGGGTGAATGGCGTAGAAGACGTCCACTCCCTTGGCCATCAACGCGTCGGCCAGCTCCTTCGCGGTGTGCTGGGCCTGGGCCACTGCGAGCCCGTAGCCCGGGATGATCACCACCTTGCGGGAGTACGCGAGCAGCGTGCCCACGTCCTCGGGCGTGCCCGCCCGCACCGAGCGACCGCCGGCGGCCTCGGTGGAGCCGCTCGCGGTGACCACCGATCCGAACGCGCTGAACAGAATGTTGGGCAACGAGCGGCCCATGGCCGCGCTCATCATTCGGGTCAACAAGATGCCCGACGCTCCGACCAGGGTGCCGGCAACCACCAGCAGGTTGGAGTCGAGAGTGAACCCGGACGCCGCGACCGCGATCCCGGTAAAGGAGTTGAGCAGTGAGATGAGCACCGGCACGTCGGCGCCGCCGATCGGCAGGACGAAGATGACGCCGAGCACGAGGGCCAGGGCCAGCAGCACCCACACGAGGGTCGTCGACGAGGTCACCAGGATCGCGACGACGATGCCGAGCGCGGTGAGTCCCACGATCGCGTTGATCACCTGCTGAGCCGGGTACGTCACCGGCCGCGTCGGCATGAGCTCTTGGAGCTTGACGAAGGAGAGCGCGGAGCCCCCGAACGACACCGCGCCGACGAGCACGCCGAAGACGACCTCGAGGATCTTGTAGGTGGCGAGCACCTTGGTGTCGGCGCCGATGAACTCGGTGATCGAGACGACCGCCGCGGCACCACCGCCGACGCCGTTGAACGCCGCCACCATCTGGGGCATCGCGGTCATCTTCACCAGCCGGGCCGCCGGGACGCCGATGGCCACGCCCACCACCATGGCGATGACCATGAGCCCGACGTGGCCGAGGCCCGCCGTGACGAACGTCGCCCCGATGGCGAGAGCCATGCCCGCCGCCGCCAGGAGGTTCCCCGAGCGGGCCCGCTTGGGCGAGCTCAACCCCTTGAGGGCCAGGATGAAGCTGATCGCGGCGACCAGGTAGCAGAGGTCGATGACGGTGCCCCGGCTCACCCCGTACCCCCGTCGGCCGGCGGGTTCTCGGTCTGCTCGGGTTTCGCCGGGGCCGGTTGGCGCGGCTTGAACATGTGCAGCATCCGGTCCGTCACCACGAAGCCGCCGACCACGTTCAAGGTGGCCAGCACCACCGCGACGAAGCCCAAGGCCTCCTCCGCGCCGGTGTGGGCCGATCCGAGCACGATCATCGAGCCCACCAAGATGACGCCGTGGATCGCGTTGGAGCCCGACATGAGCGGGGTGTGCAGGATGCTCGGAACCTTGGAGATCACCTCGAAGCCGACGAAGGCCGCCAACACGAAGATCGTGAACAGCTCGAGCAGCTCGTTGGTCACGCGTCGCCCCCCTCGGTGTTGCCAGCGGGCGGCTCGGGCCGGATCGGGGTGTGAGGCAAGCCCAGGACCTCGGCGGTGGGGCCGTGGACGGCCTGGCCCTCCCTCAAGACGCAGCACCCGATCACGATCTCGTCGTCCCAATCCGGTGCGACGGCTCCGTCACGCCCGATGAGCGCCAGCAGGTTGGCCGCGTTGCGCGCATAGAGGAGGCTCGCGTGCGTCGCCATCTGAGACGGCGGGTTGGCGACGCCCACGACGGTCGTGCCGTCGACGACCACCTCCTCGCCCACCTTGGTCACCGCGCAGTTGCCGCCGTTGTCGGCGGCCAGGTCGATCACGACCGAACCGATGGCCATGGCCCGGACAACCTCCTCTTTGATGAGCACCGGCGCCTGGCGGCCCGGCACCGAGGCGGTCGTGATGACGACGTCGCTGGCCGTGACGACCGCCGCCAGCGCCTCTTGTTGGCGGGCCAGCTCAGCGGGCGACAGCTCCCGGGCGTAGCCGCCCGTCCCTTCGGCCGTGATCCCGAGGTCAACGAAGGTCGCGCCCAGGCTCTCGGCCTCCTCCTTGGCCGCCGCCCGGACGTCGTAGGCGCGCACCACCGCCCCCAGTCGCCGCGCCGTCGCGATCGCCTGGAGGCCGGCCACGCCGACGCCCATGACCAGCACCTTGGCCGGCGGGACGGTGCCGGCGGCGGTCATGAACATCGGGAAGAACTTGGCCAGGTGCTCGGCG
>Ga0181521_10006304_pt1 | contig 12898 bp, 9 predicted proteins | sample PEATcosm2014_Bin_32_FD_119764 | JGI IMG/M metagenome (GOLD analysis project Ga0181521, IMG submission 119764) | Peatland microbial communities from MTU Mesocosm Facility, Houghton, MI, USA - PEATcosm2014_Bin02_60_metaG | ecosystem: Environmental > Terrestrial > Soil > Wetlands > Peat | place...
CGTGCAGTTGCGATTACCGCCGTAACTCGGTCGGAACAGGCTCTTCACGACCCCTGAAGGCGTTTATCCGGGAGCCGTTCGTTAAGATAGGCGATGAATTGCTCTTTTTCACGGGGGCCGACGTAATACACGGGGTTGTGGGTGGCTGTTTGCTCGAGGAGCGGGTAGTACTTTTCCTGGGTAGCCGGCGTCGAGTCGTCGAACACGACGATCGGAACAGAGTGCCCGTTGCGCCAGAAGTGCTCGTCGTACTGCTCTACAGTCTCACCGACATCTCGCAGGCGGTAGATAGGAATAACGAAACACGGATCCTTTTCAGTGATCATCAGTGCCCTCCAGCGAGCGAATCTTTGTCACGGCAGCGCAGGCAGCTGTCGGAGGCACAACACCCAAATCCGTGACGGTCTATCGCTCGGAGCGAGCGGCGCTCGGGCGGCCGGCACTGACACTGCTTGTAGATGGCGAGTGCCTACGGCCACACAGTAGTGGCGACGATTAGTGCGCAACAGTGCAGGATGTGTGAAAAGATCGAAAATGCCCAGCGCTCAGGAGCTTATGACTTGCGAGCGCGGCCGTGACGTTGGCACAGGGCACTCGCCGTCGCTACGGCGTTCCATCTGTCTAGGAAGCTGTCTCCCGCCGGTCGCTTCACTGGTCTTGTCTTGCGTCGCCTAGGTAAGCGCATTCGGCCCGCGCAGAGCCTCGCAGCCCCAATGTCTCTGTGCCCCGTGTACGACGCCGCCCGGTCGATGGCGCCGGTCCGGAGTTTCCACCGCAGTCCGAACGTTTGGCACAACCGGTCACACTGCCGTTGCGGCTTTGGCCCAGTCACTGCGCGCCGACGCGGGGTGCTCACACGGCGTGGGCAAGATTCGCAACGTGTCGGGCGCGATGATCGAGATCAATCACCGTGGCGAAAATGTCGCTCCCCTACGCAGCGGAATGGATCGTTGGCATCGGCGTCTGGTGGCGGGTTCGCTGCGTGAGTCGCTCGCGGATCCCCATGAGTCCATTCTTGAGCGAGGGCGTCGGAACGGCGCCGATCCCGCACATCCAAGTCAGTGTATCCTCGATCAGCGCGAGCTCGCCTTCACGGCACTCGGCGCCAGTCGGTTCGCGGGCCAAATGCTCGCAAACCGGCTCGAGCCGCTGGCAAAGGACCTGGGCCGTACAGGCTTGATGAGCCCGGCACACGTTCATCGCGCCCCGAATGACTTCGAGGTCGGTCGGGCGGCCCGAAGGCATCGACGAAGTAACCATCGTCATTCCTGGTTGTAGTTAAACGTGTTCCGCCGGGATCAGTGCGCCGGGCGATCTCAACGCCTATCGATGCAACACCCTATGATTTTGGCCCTGTATGATCGAGCAAAGTTCCGGCGAGCGAACTGGCTACCGGTTTGCACTTCTTGTAGGAGGTTCAATGGCTTACGCGGTTATCCGGCACCGGCATAATGTGAGATTTCTGTGAAAATTTTGGTCATCACAGCGACGCCGTAGACGCGCCGATTTTGGAGGCTGGAATACTCTTCAATAAGCATGTTGTCCTGCGCGGTTGATTAGAACAGCTCGATGGACGGGGCTTGACTCTCTGCGGCACCTAGCTATTCGCGGAAGCGTCCCGTGAGATTCCCGGAGATAGGCTTTCCGTGCGGCGGGCGAGCAAGCCACTACCGCGAGCCGTACGACCAATAACAACGGCATCGTCAAAGGCCATGCAGTTCGCACTGTGAGGCTGCAGTCGACGGGGCGGCGTCCGCTCGCGCTCCATGACGGGTCACGCGCACTTCGCGGCTGCAAGCATTGAGGGTGTACTTGCGCTGCGTATAGATCCAGCACTCGCTCGTTCCAATAGGATATCGGGCGAGCACGGCTCGGCGTATATTTTCACGCTGACAGGCCCCCGGAGATCCCAGTGCTGTCTATTGCGCTCATGCTCATCCTACTGTTCGGGTTCTTTGGCGTGTTCCTAGGGTTTGTCTATTTTTCTGAAAGCGCGATCAGCCGCAAATCAATTTCCTAGGCAGGCCACTGCGGCATCCAGCGAGGCACGAACGACACATGGCGCTCTACGTCCTATTGGCAATCGTCGTCGCTCTCGTCGTCTACCTCTTATACGCGGTGATCAATCCGGAACGATTCTGATCACCACCAGGGAACGCCATGACTGCGCAGGGCTGGTTACAGATCGGATTGACGCTACTGGTCGGCTTTGTGATCAGCATTCCGTTAGGGCGTTATCTGGCCACGGTCGTGACCGAACGTGAAAGCGTGCTCGATCGCCTGTTCGGCCCGCTCGATAATGCCCTTTACAGTTTGATTGGGCGGCGGCTCTGCCGCGAGGCGATGGGCTGGAAAGCCTATACGCTGCACATGCTGGCGACCAATCTGGTCATGGCCCTGATTATCTTCCTGATTCTGGTGTTTCAGGACCGGCTGCCGTTGAATTCCCGGCACTTTACCGGCGTCGAACCGGTGCTCGCCTTCAATACAGCGGTCAGTTTCATCACCAACACGGACTGGCAGGCCTATGGCGGCGAGACGACCCTTTCGAACTTCAGCCAAATGGCGGCGATCACCTTCCCAATGTTCACCTCGGCCGCCACCGGCTTTGTCGTCGCCATGGCGTTCATCCGCGCCTTCACAGTGAAGGATGGCGGCGCCAACCTCGGAAACTTCTACAGGGATCTCGTTCGGTTTACCACGCGTGTACTGCTGCCCGCCGCGTTGGTGCTGGCCCTCGTGTTGATTCAGCAAGGCGAACCACAGACCTTGGCGGCCGATGTGACCGCGCACACGATGCAGGGCGCGGACCAGACGATCGCTCTCGGTCCGGTTGCCTCGCTAGAGAGCATCAAGCATCTAGGCACGAACGGCGGCGGGTTCTTCAACGCCAACGCCGCGCACCCTTACGAAAACCCGACACCGATGAGCAATCTCGCGCAGACGCTGCTGATGATCGTACTGCCAAGTTCGATCGTGCTTTGCTTCGGCGAGATGATCGGCAACCGGCGTCAAGGTTGGGTGTTGTACGGCGTTATGAGCGCGATGCTGATCATGTTTGTGCCCGTGATCGTCGCCTCCGAGCAAGCAGGTACGCCGCTCCTGGCGAGAGCAGGCGTTGAAACCTTAGCGACTGCCGATCAGCCGGGCGGCAACATGGAGGGCAAGGAGACGCGCTTCGGCATCGCCGACAGTGCTCTATTCGCCGGCGTCACCACGCTCTTTACCACCGGCAGTGTGAATTCCATGCATGACAGCTTTACGCCGATGGGCGGTATGGGGACCTTCGTCGGCATGTTGTTGCAATGCGTATTCGGTGGCAAGGGAGTGGGTTTCCTCAATGCCCTCGTCTACGGGATCATCGCCGTGTTTGTCGCCGGCCTCATGGTCGGACGCACGCCGGAGTTCCTTGGAAAGAAGATCGAGAAACCTGAGATCGTGCTGGTCTCTCTGACGCTGCTGATCCACCCGCTGGTGATTCTTCCGCTTAGCGCGTGGTCTGTGGTTGCGCCTTACGGTGTTATGTCGATGGGCAACGCGGGGGCACACGGCTATTCCGAGGTGCTATACGCCTTTGCCAGCTCCGCCGCGAACAATGGATCCGCGTTCGCCGGGCTGAACGCCAATACACCCTGGTACAACCTCGCGACCGCCACGGTCATCCTCCTCGGCCGGTATCCGCCGATCATCTTCATGATGGCTGTTGCGGGCTCGCTGGCGGCGAAGCCCACCGTAGCGGCCGGCCCCGGCACGCTGCGTACCGACAGCCTGAAGTTTGGCGCATTTTGGCTTGGCACCATCCTGGTGGTTGGCGCGCTCACGTTCTTTCCGGCACTTGTGCTCGGGCCGGCCGCCGAGTTTTTTGCGATGAAGAACGGTCTCCTCTACTGAGTTGCAGCGGCACTCAACAGCGGCAGCCATGAACAGCCCGTCGGCAACGATTTTGCGCAGAAAGACTCCGGGAGAACCGAGCCGGGAAACGCCGGGCATCGCCGCCTATGGTCCAGAGCTGTGGCGCCGGGCCGCGGCCGATTCGCTGAGGAAGTTCAACCCAAGGGTCCAGATCCGCAACCCGGTGATGTTCGTCGTCTGGCTCGGCGCGCTCGTCACGGCGGTGCTGACAATCGATCCCGGCCTATTTGGACCGTCGAGCGCTTCGGCGGGCTACAACGGCATCGTGACTGCCATTCTCGTGCTCACTGTGTGGTTTGCCAACTTCGCCGAAGCGCTTGCCGAAGGGCACGGCAAAGCGAAGGCGGCCTCGCTGCGTCGGACACAAAAGGAACTGATGGCGCGACGGGTCCTGGGCGACGGCAACACCGAGCAGGTTACGGCGATGTCCTTGCGCAAGTGCGATGTCGTCAGGGTGGACAAGGGTGAAATCATTCCGACCGACGGCGAGGTACTCGAGGGCGTGGCGTTCGTCGATGAGTCGGCCATCACCGGTGAGTCCGCCCCCGTAGTCAAGGAGCCCGGCACGGAAACATTTTCGTCGGTGACAGCCGGCACCTTGCTCATCTCCGACTCTCTCCTTATCCGCGCAACGGCCAACCCCGGAGAAAGTTTTCTCGACCGCATGATCCATCTCGTCGAAGGTGCCAAGCGGCAGAAGACTCCGAACGAGATGGCGCTGACGGTCCTGCTGGCGGTATTGACCCTGATTTTCGTCATCGTAGTTGCCGCCATGGCACCGGTGGCGATCTACCTGCGGGCGCGGATCAATGTTGCCGATCTCATCGCGCTGCTCGTGGCGCTCATTCCAACAACCATCGGTGCACTGCTATCCGCCATCGGCATCGCCGGCGTCGATAGGACATTCCGCTTCAACGTCCTAGCAATGTCGGGCAAGGCTGTCGAAGCGGCGGGCGACGTGCATACTCTGCTGCTGGACAAGACAGGAACGATCACAATAGGCAACCGGCAGGCGACTGCGCTCATTGCGCTTGCCGGTAGGAGTGCGAGTGTGCTCGTGCAAGCCGCGTACTTCGCTTCCTTGTCCGACACGACCCCAGAGGGCCGGTCGGTGATCGCCTTGACCGAACAGCTCGGCGCCAAACTCGAGTCCCTGCCGGAGCACAGCCGACGCATCGAGTTCTCTGCGGGCACGCGTATGAGCGGTGTTGACCTGCCGGACGGGCGCGTGATCCGCAAGGGGGCCGTCAATGCCGTCGCGGCTCACGTGCGGGAAGCGTTCGCCACGTCGGAACCTTCCGATCTACAACCGTTGGCTGACCGGGTAGCAAAAAGGGGAGCAACACCGCTGGCGGTGGCTGTCGATGGGACGATCCTCGGCGTAATTGCATTGTCCGACGTCCTTAAGCCCGGGATCCGCGCACGTGTGGGGCAGTTGCGCGACATGGGCATCCGCACCGTGATGGTGACCGGCGACAATCCGGTGACCGCCGCCGCTATCGCCGAGACGGCCGGCGTAGACGATTTCGTGGCCGAAGCCAAACCCGAGGACAAGCTCAAGCTGATCCAACACGAGCAGGCACAGGGTCGGCTGGTGGCCATGACGGGCGACGGCACAAATGATGCACCGGCGCTTGCGCAGGCCGATGTCGGCGTGGCAATGCTGTCCGGCACGAACGCGGCTAAGGAGGCTGCGAACCTTATTGACCTGGAGTCCGATCCGACGAAGCTCATCGACCTTGTAAGCATAGGCAAGCAGATGCTGATCACCCGTGGCGCCCTGACGACCTTTTCGATCGCCAATGACGTGGCGAAGTACTTCGCAATCATTCCGGCGATGTTCATCATTGCGCTGCCCGGGCTTTCGGGCCTCAACCTGATGGAGCTAGCGACTCCGCACAGCGCTGTGCTATCCGCACTGATCTTCAACGCGCTGATTATCCCGGCGCTAATTCCGCTGGCGCTACGTGGCGTACGCTTCCGGCCAACGAATGCGGAAGACACGTTTTACCGCAACCTTCTTGTCTACGGTGGCGGCGGGCTGATCGCGCCATTCATTGGCATCAAGGGGATCGACCTTATGCTGTCGGTGATGATCTAGGGCCCCGCGCGATGCGCGACATCCTGACAGGCGCCATCCGGGCCTCACTGGTGATATGGCTGCTATGCGGTCTCGCGTATCCGATGGCGCTGACGGGTCTAGGGCAATGGCTGATGCCGTTTCAGGCGAACGGCAGCCTAGAGCGCGGCCCTGCCGGCATCGTCCGCGGCTCATTTCTGATTGGGCAAGCATGGAACGGCCCGCAGTGGTTTCACGGCCGTCCTTCGGCGACCACGGATATGGACCCAACCGATTCGACTAAGAGCGTGCCCGCTGCGTACAACGCCGCGAATTCGGCAGGGTCCAATCTGGGTCCGACGAGCGAGAAATTGTTGGAGCGTCTAGTCAGGGACCGAAAGGTGCTCGTCGCCGCGCAACCGAACCTCGCGGACGCAGTTCTTCCGGCCGACATGCTGACAGCGTCGGCCTCTGGCCTTGATCCGGAGATCAGTCCAGCCAATGCAGCGCTACAGGTCGCCCGTGTGGGGCGCGCACGCGGAATACCACCGACGGACGTCGATGCCCTCCTCAAGCGCCGGATTGTCGGGCGTAGTCTAGGGGTCTTCGGCGAGCCACGGGTGAACGTTTTGGATTTGAATCTCGCGCTGCAACGCGCTTTCCCGCAAAACAATTGACTTGGCCGAACACACCGCAAATGGGAAGTCCATTAGCGCGTCCAAATCAATTCGGATCACAATTACTGACACGGGCTCGTGTGGAGCCGACTTCTCGCCACCAGTGCGTAAAGGCCTCTGACGCGCAGTTTGTGCCATGCAGCTCGCGCGTATCTCGCGTTGGCAGGTTGCAGCAGCACATCAGCCATCCGCTCAATCGGCTGAGTTGGGAGCTGAACGTGCAAACCGACATCGAGGGACGCACGTTGCATTCGCTCTAGGGAGAGCCAAATCGACAAGAGACGCGCGCGTCGAGTTGTTCGCGTAAGGTATATGATATGAGCATCCATCTGCTGTGTGCTTGCTCCAGCCGGACGCGCTGTGCCGCTACGTACGATCACCTTAACATGGCCGCTGCTTCTCGGAATCGGCGTCTTAATGCTTGGCGCAGGCCTGCAGAGTACGCTTCTTGGCCTACGTGCGACCCTCGAAGGGTTTCCCGCTCCGGTGACCGGCATTGTCATGTCCTGTTACTACGTAGGTTATCTGTTGGGCACGGCCACCGCGCCCCGGCTCGTGTGGCAGGTCGGTCACATCCGCGTATTTGCCGCCCTTGCGGCGGGAGCATCGGTAGCAGTTCTGGCCCAAGGAGCCTTCGTTAATCCAGTGGCTTGGGGCGCAATGCGCCTGCTCTCCGGGCTATGTTTCGCTGGCATATACGTTGTCGCCGAGGGCTGGCTCAACGATCGCGCGAATCGTGCAAATCGCGGCAGGTTATTCGCAGTTTACATGCTGATCGTGTACGTCGGTCTCGGCGCAGGACAGTTCCTGCTGATCCTGTCTGACCCGCGCACTGCTGGCCCGTTCATGCTCGTCTCGGCACTGATCTCCTTAGCGATAGTTCCGATCGTAGTGTCCGCACAGCAAACGCCGGAGCGCGCGGTACCGCACCGGATCCGCTTTCGCGACCTGTACCATAAGTCGCCACTTGGTGTGGTGGCGGTCAGCGTATCCGGTATGATTTCCGCCATCGTCTTCTCGATGGGCCCGGTGTACGCGCGGCTCAGCGGATTCGGAACCACCGGCGTTGCCACGTTCATGGCTGTAAGCATTTTCGCCGGCGTATTAACACAGTACCCCGTCGGCCGGTTATCGGATCGCATAGATCGCCGCACGGTGATCGCCAGCGTTTGTGCGCTCGCCACGATTGTTGCGAGTGTAATCGCAGTATTCAGCGACATGCCGCATGCGGTGGTCGTGATGCTTGCGGCAGTCTTCAGCGGGTTTGCGCTGACGCTCTACTCGCTTTCTGTCTCGCAAGTCAACGATAAGCTCGAGCCCGCGCAGATGGTCCCGGCGAGCAGTGCACTTCTGCGATTGAATGGCACAGCCGCGGCCGTCGGGCCTGTGCTGGCGGGCAGCCTGATCGCCGCCTTCGGGCCGCCAGCCTATTTCGCGACGCTCGCGACGCTTACCGGCACGCTGGCGGTCTACGATCTGTGGCGTAAGATCCGACGAAGGCCTGTGCCGCCTGCCCAGAAAGGTCCTTTTATCAACGCGCATCCGCAGGTGTGATCAACCGAGTGGCCGCTGCGACGCGCGCGATAAAATAACGGAGCGCCGCCCGGCCAATCAAATGCAGGGAGTTGGGCGCTTCGTCCAGTACTAACGTTGGGCCCAATCGGCCAGCCCATCGCCCATTGGCAATTCATCCGCGGGCGTTGTTGCGCCTAGCGTCTCTCGATGGCGACGCATGGTGACCTTATGCGAGCGACGTAAGTGACACTTGATTGAAGCCAGCCAGCGCTGCACCGCGCGGCGACGACGACAGTAGGTACGGCCGCTCTGCCTGTCGTGTTTGATGGTTTCCGCTGGTCGTCCAGCTGCACAAACGGGACGAACGACTTTTGGCTCACGTGCCGATCACCTCCAGTAACGAAAACAGCGTGCGGTGCCCGACGTGTGCCTCGACAAAATCGGCCAAGCCGTTCAGCGTGTCATCCAGTGACGGCGTGCGTTCGCCGAAGAGCGCGTGCATCACGGCCGTGTTTTCGAACAGTCCATGAGTGTAGAGCGCAAGGGTCTGCCCACTGCGCCATCCGCAGTCATTTGGAAGCGCGCGAAAAAGCGAAACAGGGTTAGGGGCGAGCTGCAGCGGTAGCGTCCGGCCATGCCGAATCTCGTACCCGTCGAAGCTGATGTTGCTTAGCGGTGCCCAGAACCCGTCGAGGGTTGAAAGCGTGTACCCGCCTCGCTGATAACGTTTAGACGCGCCGAACTCGGTCGAGTACGGGAGGAGACCTAGCCCCTTACCCTGGCCCTCCACACCGTGTGGATCCAGAAGATCGTGTCCGAGCATCTGAAGCCCACCGCAGATCGCCAGCGTTGGCTTGTTGGCCGTTACGTGCTCGGCGATCGCGGTATCGAGCCCGCTGCTTCGGAGCCACGCCATGTCCTCCGCGACGTGCTTGGAGCCGGGGAGAATCAGCAGATCCGCGTCAGCGATCGTTTGAGGCTGACGCGCCCAACTGAGCGAAAGTCCGGGCACGCGGCGAAGCGGAGTGAATTCGTCGAGATTGCTGATCCGTGGGTAGGCCACGACCACGACCGACAGCCCGGAACCCGACGCGTGTGTGTCAAATACACCGTCCTCTTCCGGCAACCCGTGGTCACGCCACATGGGCAACACGCCTAGTGTCGGGATGCCCGTCAGCGTCTCCAGCATTGCGGGGCCAGGAGCAAGAAGCCGCACATCGCCCCGAAACTTGTTCAGCACGTATCCCCGAACCAAAGAGCGGTGCTCAGCGGACAATAGCTGATAGGTGCCGTATAAATGAGCGAATGCGCCACCTCGGTCGACATCGCAGATGAGCACGGTTGCTGCCCGTGCGGCCTCGGCCACGCGCATGTTGACGATGTCGGTTGACTGAAGGTTGATTTCGGCGGGTGACCCGGCTCCCTCAATCACGACGACGTCGTGGCTCGCCAGCAGCTCATTCAGGCAGACCTGAATTGTTGGCCACAGACAATCGGAGCGTTGCCGCCACTCCATGGCGGACAAACGATCGTTGCGCTGACCGAGAAGTATGACCTGGCTTTGCGTGTCCTTCTCGGGCTTGAGCAGTACCGGGTTCATTCGCACGTCGGGCACGCAGCGCGCTGCGAGCGCCTGGAAGTATTGCGCGCTGCCCATTTCACCACCGGCTACAACGCGGGCGTTGTTACTCATGTTCTGCGCCTTGAACGGCGCCACCGTAAGCCCTTGGCGCGCGTACCATCTAGCCAGCGCCGTCGCGAGAAAGCTCTTGCCCGCGCCACTCGTCGTTCCGCAGACCATGACCGCCGCCGCTTGGTGGCTCATGTCGATTTACCTGGAGAAGGGACTGTGGCCGGCCGACGGATCATAGAATAGCCTTATAGAATAGATTACGAGGCGCGGCGCGTTCGATCTGTTGGACCAATTTTAGGTCAGAGCGCCAAAACGGTCACTTTCTGCAGATCCCGCACGGGTCCTGCGGAACTGCCGGGCGCCGAGCTGATCGGCGCCCAAAACTCGACCCGGCGACGTCTATGGGTGATGAACGATGCGATCGCGTCGGGACTCCCCAGGGCGCTCTTGCGGCCATTACGTTCGCCATTCCGCGCGAACAGCGGTTTGACTAGCTGCAGAACTAGACGCAGCGGTAATACGTACTTTCCGGCAATGCGAGCTGGATCCGGACGGCCGCGCTGGAAATGCCTACCTTTCAAAAAGGCAGCGACAGTCCCGGCGGGCCGGCCGCTGCGCGACTTCGTGGTTTGCCGCTAATTCACCGGGAGTACAGGCATACCCACAACGTCGCGGGACATCAGAGAAACGGTAGGCCGATGAAAAGCTCCGCACTTGCACAGCTGATTGCCTCTGCCGACAGACGCGGCGCATCGCCGAATGAGGTCCCCCGCCTTGGCGCTCGTCAGGCGGCGCGCGGTCTCGAGCAATGCGACCGCCTCGCTCCCGTTTCGCTTCGTGCCCACGTTGGCGTTCGCGGCGATGTCGCCCATACCACCAAACGCGGCGCGTCCTCCGACGAGGCCCCCACATCACCGCGATCCGGCGAGCCTTACATGCCGGTTAGGTTCAAGTTTGCGCAGAGTCTGCTGGTAGCAACGGCCTGGACGTGCCTGTCATACTGGTTTGCCCGCCCCTGGATCGCGGACCTTTCAGTCCTCGCCGGAAAGCCTCTCGCTTACCTGGCAATCCTTTCCACCGCAATCATTCCGGGGTTCATGAACTCGTTTCTTGCCACCGGCCTGCTTTTGGACCGGAGGCCCAAGCGCAAACCAATATCCTTCTACCCCAACATCAGCATTCTGGTGGCGGCGTACAACGAGGAGGACTCAATCGCCACCACGATTGAGAGCATCGCGCGACAGGATTACCCCGGAGGCCTCGAGGTCATTGTAATCAATGACGGCTCGACCGACGGCACGATCACGCAGTTGAGTAGCCTTTCCTACCCATGGCTGCGGATCATCGACCTTGAAAAGAACGCCGGCAAAGCGAAAGCGCTCAATGCCGGACTCGCGGTCGCGAATTACGACCTTACTATAACTTTGGACGGCGACTCGTTCCTCTACAGGAACGCCTTGGTCAACATCGTTGGTCGAATTCTTAGCGATCCCGCAAACACCGCCGCCGTGGCCGGGGCAGTTCTTGTTAGAAACTCGCGCCTCAACCTCGTCACCAAGATGCAGGAATGGGACTACTTCCATGGAATTGCTGCGGTCAAGCGGCTGCAGAGCTTGTTTCAAGGAACATTGGTCGCGCAGGGCGCGTTTTCCATATATCGAACGGACATTCTGCGGGCGTTGGGAGGCTGGGCCGACTGCGTGGGCGAGGACATCGTTCTGACCTGGGCGATCATTGAACAAGGCTACCGCGTTGGCTTTGCCGAAGACGCCTGCACATTTACCAATGTGCCGACAACGCTCGGACAACTCATTCGACAACGGCAACGCTGGTCGCGCGGATTAATTGAGGCGTTTAGGTTTCACTGGCCGCTGCTTTTCAAGCGCCGGATGTCGACAGTCTTCATCTGGTGGAATTTGCTTTTTCCGGCGATGGATGTCGCCTATACGCTGTTGTTCGTTCCTGGTTTGATTCTGGCGTTGTTCGGCTATTACTGGATCGCGGGCCCAATGACGCTCGCCGTCTTACCACTCGCAATGCTAATGAATTGGCTCATGTTCGCGACCCAGTCAGCGATATTCAGGGGACAAGGCTTGAAGGTTCGGCATAACCCCAGCGGGTTCATCATCTATTCGATTCTGTATGGGCTGATTCTGCAGCCCGCTTGCGTCGTCGGCTATTGGAAAGAGGCTGTGGGCGCAAAAAACATTGGGCTACAAAATGATGCTCGGCTGGCTGCTGTGCGCGCTCGGCATCGCAGGCGGTGTAAATCCGCAGGAGACGCAGATTGCTGCCGACATTTGGGCCGGACGAAAGGCTTTGGAAGCGGGAGAGCCCCGGGAAGCCCAGAGGCGCTTCTCCTCTGCCCTCACCTACCGGGAAGCGAGTAAAGACGACCGCTTTGCGGCTCTAGTCGGTCTTGGCAAGGCGGACCTCTGGCTGGGCCAGTATCGGGCTGCCGAAACGGCGTTCCGCGGTGCGCGCGCCATGGTGAGTAACGCGACAGACCGGTGTGTAGCCGATACGGGCTTGGCGCGCGCGTTGAACTCGCTGGAGCGCTACGGAAGCGCATACGCGCTCATGATTCCATGTGCGAGCGGAAGCCTAAAAGCAACCGTAGAGCTTTTACGGGCCGGGATCGCCTTGGGACTGGTGGATAAAACCGAACAATACGTCGCGGCGAGCCCCACGACCGCTCCGGCCAGCCACTTAGGAGCGGAATTTGGACGTCTGACTTCTGACGTCACACTGCAGCTCTCAAACCGCGGCGAAGGCGACCTTCTCTATAGTCATGACAGCGATGGCCTTTCCGTACAGACATACAGGCTAGGCACTTGGCTGCCAGGTGGAACCGGAGGAACCTACTTCGATGTCTGGCACGCCTCCGCAAGCACGTCATCAGTCGAGGATACGCAGCGGCACGAGCAGGTGAACGAGATAGGCGCCGGCAGCGCCACACGGATCGGCGATGTTCAGCATCTAAGGAAGCTCTGAAGAACTGGTCATGAGAGTGAGCTTCGGCAGGGAATGTGAGCGGAGACTGCGGAGCGGATCGGTTTCCCGGTGCGGTTCGGCGTTCTTTGCCTCAAAGCACTGTATTTC
>Ga0181521_10006308_pt1 | contig 12894 bp, 7 predicted proteins | sample PEATcosm2014_Bin_32_FD_119764 | JGI IMG/M metagenome (GOLD analysis project Ga0181521, IMG submission 119764) | Peatland microbial communities from MTU Mesocosm Facility, Houghton, MI, USA - PEATcosm2014_Bin02_60_metaG | ecosystem: Environmental > Terrestrial > Soil > Wetlands > Peat | place...
ATCTACAACAAGCAGATGTTCAAGCAAGCGGGCATCACAGAGCCACCCAACAGCGTTGACGAGTTGCTGAACGACGGCAGTGCCCTGAAGGCCAGCTTCTCCAAGGTCAAGAACTTCTCGCCTTTGTACCTGCCCGGCGAGTACTGGTACGCCGGCCTGCCACTGGTCTGGGCTTACGGGGGCCAGATCGCCATCAAGACCGGCGGCAAGTGGGTCGGTGACCTGACGTCCCCGGGCTCCCTGGCCGGCCTCAAGGAGTGGGAGACCATCCAGAACTTCCTCTCGGTTCCCGCCTCTCGTGATGTCAATACCAACGCCCCCGACCAGGACACCGTCCTGGCCGATGGGCAAGCCGCCATGATCATCGGCGGCGGCTGGGAATTGGGCGCTATCACCAGCACCAACAAGAAGCTGACCGGCCAGCTCGGGACGTTCGTGTTCCCGGGACCCAAAGCCGGTACTCCGTCCCCAGTGTTCATCGGCGGATCCGACATCGGCATCGCCAACGCCAGTCCCAACAAGGCTGAGGCCCTCGCCTGGGTGAAGCTCATGACCGACGCCAAGTACCAGGTCCAGATGGTGAAGGCCGATGGCCTCATGCCCAACGCCACGTCGCTGCTCAGCGTGGGCAAGAGCCTCCCGAACCAGGCCGACTTCTACAAGGCGGCCAACCTCAGCGACTTCACCCCGCCCAGCCCCGGATGGGCAACGGTCGAGAACGACGCCGTGATGGAAACGCTTTTCTCCCAGGTCGCCGAAGGCACCCAGAACGTCGCCCTGATCGCCAAGTCCACTGACAGCAGGCTCGACACCCTCCTGAACGCTCAGCAATAAATGTTGCAGGCGCCGACATGCTGAATTCGGCCCGTGGTAGGACGGAGCAGACCAGTTCTTCTGCTCCGTCCTACCGTCGGCGTCCCCACTCGTGGCGCCGGGCGATACGGCGCCAGCTACTGCCTTTCCTCCTCCTGCTCCCTGCCCTGGTACTGGTCGGCCTCGTCCTGGGCTATCCCATAGGCCAGGTGGTGGCCACCTCGTTCCAACAGCTGGGCGTCTTCCAGCTGTTGAGCCACCAGACGGTCTGGAACGGCCTCAGCAACTACACGGCCCTGTTCTCCAGCAGCCAGTTCTTGGACGTGCTGGAACAGACGCTGTTGTTCGTGGTGGCCACCGTCGGGCTAACGCTGCTCATAGGCACCGGGGTTGCCCTTCTCATGGGCCGGCTGGGCAAGTTCCTGCGCACCGTGGTGTCGGTGGCGATGCTGCTCGCCTGGGCCATGCCGAACACCGCCGCTTCCATCGTGTGGACGTGGCTGTTCGAGACCGAGTACGGGGTCGTCAACTACATGCTCGTCACCCTTGGCCTTCAGGGCTTCAACAACCATGACTGGTTTGCCAGCTCGTTGTCCGCCTACGGCGTGATCACGGCCATGATCGTGTGGCAGGCCGTCCCCTTTGTCGCCCTCACCTTGTACGCGGCCCTGACCATGGTGCCCCGCGAGCTGTTCGAGGCGGCGGCGGTCGACGGAGCCAGCCCGTGGACGATTTTCCGCCGTGTCTCGTTCCCCATCGTGCGCCCTATCTTCGTGCTGTTGACCGTTCTTTCCATCATCTGGGACTCGAACGTGTTCAACCAGGTCTGGTTCCTCACCTCGGGACGGGCCGAAGTGATCAACGTGGTGCCCCTCGGCGTCTGGCAGTACATTGAAGCCTTCAGCTCCCAGCAGTACGGGCTCGGGGCTGCCGTTGCCGTGATCACGGTCCTGCTGCTGCTGATCGTCACCGGCTATTACATCAGGATCATGGTCCGCACAGGGGAAGTCCGGGCATGACTGCCACCGTGGTCGGGAGCCGTACCGCACGCCAACGGCGGCTGACCTGGCTGTGGCGGGCCGTGGCGCTGGTCTTCGTGGTGTTCACTTTGTTCCCCGTCTATTGGATGGTCAACTCGTCGTTCGAACCGAACGGCCAGATCACCTCGTTGACACCCAGCTTCTTCCCGGTGCACTTCACTTTCCATAACTTCGTAGACGCCACCGAGAGACCGTATTTCTTGGTCGATTTACGAAACAGCATGATCGTGGTGTTGTCGACGGTGGTGCTGGTACTGATCGTGGCGTTCCTGGCGGCAACGGCGGTCACCCGTTTCCGTCTGCGGGGGGCAAAGGCGTTCCTGGTGCTCGTCCTGGTCGTGCAGATGGTGCCCACGACGGCGCTGGTGATCCCGCTCTTCTTGATCCTGGAGAAGGCCAAGCTGCTCAACAGCTTCCAAGGGCTGATACTCACCTACGTGGCCCTGACGCTCCCATTCACGATCTGGGTACTGCGCGGTTTCGTCAGGGGAGTCCCCGTCGACCTCGAAGAAGCAGCGCTGGTGGACGGTTGCACCCGGGTAGGCGCTTTCAGGCGGATCCTCCTCCCCCTGGTGCTCCCGGGCCTCATCTCCACGGGCGTCTTTTCTTTCATCACCGCCTGGAACGACTTTCTCTACGCCGACGTCATCATGCAGCAGCAAGGTCACTGGACCTTGCCGGTGTGGCTGTTCGGGTTCGAGACCAATACCCTCACTGACTACGGCGGGCTCATGGCGTCTTGCACGCTCTTTGCTCTGCCGGTCGTGGTCTTCTTCCTGATCGTGCAACGGCGGCTGGTCTCTGGTCTCACTGCGGGAGCTATAAAGGGCTGATCAATGGTTATGGAACGAGTGCAACAAGGTAGAGGGGCCAATCCGATCGGCCGAATAATGCAATCAGAAATGGCGGAGCAGCCCGAGCGCTTGGCGGCCCTGCTGGAGCGCCGGGAAGAAATAGGCGAGCAAATACGCGCCCTCGTGCCCGCCCAGCTGGTCGGCACTGTGCTCGTGGCTCGCGGTTCTTCAGATCACGCCGCGACCTGCGGCGCTTACTTCCTGGAGATGGCCACGGGCCGCCCGGTAGCTTTCGCGTCACCGAGCCTTTGCACCCTCTACCGAGCGTCAACCGACTACGCGGGTTACCTCCTCGTTGCCGTCAGCCAATCAGGGCAGACGCCGGAGATCGTGGAGGTGGTGGACCAGGCTCGCGCCAGAGGCGCCCGCGCCATCGCAATCACCAACGACGCTGCCAGCCCGTTGGCGGGCTCCGCCGACGTGGTCGTCGACCTAGGTGCCGGCCAGGAACGCGCCGTCCCGGCCACTAAGACGGTGACGTCCCAGCTGGCCGCCTTCGCCATCATCGCTCAGGCACTGGGCGACTTGGGCTTGGACGACAGGTCTGCTGCCGAGCTCCCGGGCCAGGTGGACGAGGTGCTCGCCGACCCTGCCCCTGCCATCGCGCTGGCCCAGTGGTTGGAAGGCGCCGACCGCCTGGTGACTGTGGCCAGAGGCCTGTTGTACGGGGCGGCACGTGAGGCAGCGCTCAAGATCGAGGAGACAACCTCTAGGTTCACTGCCGCCTTCTCGGCTGCCGACCTCCGCCACGGGCCTATTGCCATTGCCGCCAGCGGGCCACCGGTCTTGGCGTTCGCCCACCCGGGGCCGGCCAGCGCCGACGTGGCCGACATCGTTGTCGAGTTGCGCTCGAGGGGCGCCGACGCCCGCCTGCTGGGCCCCGTCAAAGGTAGCGACGTCTGCTGGTCGGCGGCAGCACCCGAAATCCTCGCCCCCATCCTGGCCGTCACCCGCGGCCAACAACTGGCGCTGGCGTTGGCCCGCTTGCTCGGGCTCGACCCAGACGCCCCGCCAGGCCTCACGAAGGTCACGATCACGTGAAAGGGTTCGTACTTACCGCGTCCCGGGTCGCCACGCCCACGGAACTGCTGCACGACGGCTTCGTTGTCGTGGAGGGCCGCTCCGTGCGCGAGGTAGGCCAGGGCTCCCCTCCCCAAGACCTCTTCCCCATCGTCGAGCTGGGAGACGCGCTGGTCGCCCCCGGCTTCGTCGACGTGCACGTGCACGGAGGTGGAGGCGCCCAGGTCAACTGTGCCACCAGAGAGGAGGTCGAGTCGTCGGTTCGGAAGATGGCCCAGTTCCACGCCACGCATGGCACGACCGCCCTGGTGGCCACGACTGTGTCCGACAGTCCCGAGACGCTTAGAACGGCAGTGGAGGGAGTGGCTGCCGTCGCCCTCGCCCCGGGCGCGGCTGTCCTCGGGTCCAACCTCGAGGGTCCGTGGATAGCCCGGTCTCGGGCTGGGGCGCAGTTCCCGGGTGCTCTGCGGCCACCGTCCATCGCTGAGTTCCATGACCTGGTTGCCCGCAGCCAGGGCACACTGAGGTTGGTCACCGTGGCGCCCGAGCTCGACGGCGCGCTGCAGCTCATCGCCGCGGCTTGTGCTGCAGGAGTCGTCGTCTCCATAGGCCACACCGATGCCGACTATGAGACTGCGACCGCTGCCTTCGAGGCCGGCGCCAGGCACGCCACGCACTTGTTCAACGCCATGGCCCCGATCCACCATCGCCGGCCCGGCCCGGTGGCGGCAACACTCGCCGACGAACGGGTGTACCTGGAGATCATCGCCGACTGTGTCCACATCCACCCCGCGCTGATCTCCCTCGTGGCAAGGGTGGCACCCGAACGTCTGGTGTTCGTCACTGACGCAATTGGAGCCACAGGGGCCGCGCCCGGGCTGCACCGCCTGGGGCCGCTTGAAGTAGTTGTCAGGGACGGCCGTGCCGTACTGGCGGGCCACGAGGAGACCGTCGCCGGCAGCGTCCTGACAATGGACAGGGCCGTGGCCGTGGCGGTGCAGGTTGCCAGCGTGCCACTGCTGGTAGCGCTTCAAGCCGCTTCGTTACACCCGGCCATGGCCCTTGACGAAAGCCGCAAGGGCCGGCTGGCCCCAGGTGCCGATGCCGACATAGTGTTGCTCGACCAGGACCTTTCCATCATCTCCACGATCATCGGCGGCGAAGTGGTGTACGACCCCACGGGGGTGCTGGTGCGACTGGCTCACGAGGGGGCGCTTCCTGAGGTGCCTGTGCCCGACGTGGCGGCCCCGTGACATCGAGGACGGACGCCGCCTGAAGCCGACGGAGCCCTCGGTCCTTGAGCGCGGTCGTCCGGGACGACCATCCTCTTCAGGTGCCGAGCACCGCGCCCGGAGAACGGGAGGGTCTCCCCGACGAGGCTCTTGACTACTTGCTCGCTCGCCGGCGCGTAATCTCGAGCGGGCGAGACCAAGTCCGCAAGTTCGCGCACCGGCGCGGATGGCGACTGGTGTGTCACGTCAGCTCACGGCTCATAGCCCGATGGGTCAAGCAGCCACGGCGAGGCTGCTGAGCAGGTCCCTCGCGAGCCGGACTGCGTCGTCGAGGTCCAGGGGGCTGGCTTCGCCGACTGTCGCGCGCACCGGGTCGAGCGTGCCGGAGAGCGATGGCGAGGGAAGGCGGTCCCCACCCTCCCGGAGGCGCGTCGCTGTCGCGAGCAGACTGGCGAGGTCGGTGTCGCTCGCCGTGCCTGCGGCAGAGGCGACGAGGCTGGCGGTCTCCAAGCAGATAGCGAGGGGGAACACGATGGCCTTTGCCTGGGCGGCGTCGAAAGCGGCGAGCGCTCGATCGGCCGCGGCGGTGAGGTCGCCCAGGGCAAGTAGGGCCCGCGCAAGCACGGCCCGGATCAGCGGCAGCTCCCGTTCGACGCCCAGTTCGCGCGCCTCGAGGTCGGCCTGCGTGCCGAAATCGATGGCGGCGTCGAGGTCACCGTCGGTCAGTGCAAGGCCGGCCGTGGTGGAGAGCAGCACGACCCGCGCGATTCGCCTCACCCCGGTGTGCATCGGCCGGGCTTCGTCGATGTAAGCGCGGCACTGCTCGTAGGAACCGACCTGCCAACAGACCATCGCCGCCGTCGGCATCGCGAGTGCCAGCTGCTCGGCCGACCCGCCCTGGCGGCAGAGCTCGATCGCATCGTGCGCGTACTCGGCCGCGGCCGGGTCGCCTCGTTCGGCCAGGATGCTGCCCATCCCCATCGCCGCTGATACCTGTAGGTCGATGCCGAACGAAGCTGCGGCCGCGATTGCGCGGCGGACGTACTCGACCGCCTCCGTTCCGCGGTCGAGGTCATCGAGGAGCCCGGCGAGATAGATCAGGGCGCGTGCGGCGTAGGAGTCCTCGACCCCGACGAACGTATCCACCGCTGTGCGCAGCTGCTGCACGGCATTTATCGTGTCGCCCGACCAGTAGCTCAGGTAACCCAGTGCATAGTTGGCATACGGCGTCCACCTGTGAGCAGGCTCAGCGGCGAGCAGCCGCCCCAGCCAGAAGCGGCCTTCCGCGACGTTCGACGCCGCGAAGTAGCGGTGTAACCGGAACGCGAGCTCCAGGCACTGGCCGGCATCGGCGCGACCGTCGAGGGCGGCCCCGAACAGCGACCGGACCGAACCGAGCATCTCCGAGACTTGGTCCTGAAACGGCGCGGGCGCGGCGCGGGCGTCTTCGGGCAGCACTGCGCGCACCGCGTCGGTGAGGCGGTCGAAGGCCGCCCTCTCTTCACCGCCGTCGACCAGCAGCTCCCGCGCATAGCGGTGCAAGTCGTCGTCTTGCTGGTAGCGCCATCGCGGTCCGGAGCGGTCGACAGTGAGCAGCCCGCGGGCAGTGAGCTCACGCAGGATGCGGACAACTCGAACCTCGGCGATCGGCCCACCAGCGACGACCTGCCGCACGAGCGCCAGTCCGACAGGGCCGTCGAGGACGGCGAGCCGTCGGAACACGGCCGCCTCGTCGGCGTCCAGCAGGACGTAGCTGCTGCGCGCCACCGAGCGCAGGTGGTCGTCACCTTCGACGACGACCTCGTTGAGGTGATCGAGGAGGTCGCCGACCGGCATCGCGGCCAGCTGAGCGGCGACGAGCTCCAGCGCGAGCGGCAGTCCGCCGCATCGGCGCACCAGCGTCGCGACGTGCGGCGCGAGGCGGTCGTCGAGGCTCAGCCCGCCACCTCCCTCACGGACGCGGTCCAGCAACAGCCGGACCTGCGCGTTAGCCAGCAGCGAGTCGACGTCGTCGGTCGCCGGCAGTGGAAGCGGCTCGACCATGACGATCCGTTCGCCGTCGATCGCCAGAGGCACCCTGCTCGTCACGACCACGGTGAGGTGTGGGCAGGCGGCGAGCAGCTCGACCGCCAGCGAGGCGACGCCGTCTATGACGGCCTCACACCCGTCTAGGACGAGCAGTACACGGCCGAGCGGAGCGAGGTGATCGGCCAGCGCGCCGCCGGCGTTGTCGGTGCCGATCGCCACTCCGAGCTCGAGCGCGACGGTAGCTGCGACGAGGGTGTCCTGCGGAACCGGAGCGACCGAGATCCAGAGGCGGCGCCCGTCGAAGTCGCCGAGCGCCGCCGCCCGCGCGGCCAGCCTCGATTTGCCGACGCCCCCGCGTCCGGCCACGGTGACTACCCCAGGGCTGGCCAGTATCTCGTCGAGGCGCGCCAGCTCTTCCTCACGCCCGACGAACGTGGACGTGATCGATGGCAGCCGCGCCGCCGATCCGCTCGCCTGCTCGCCCAGTGCCGCCACGTAGACCTCGACGGTCTGAGCGCTCGGGTCGATGCCGAGCTGGTCGCCGAGTACCACGCGACATCGCTCGAAGGCCTGCACAGCGCCGGCCCGATCGCCGGAGCGGTCAAGAGCCCCGATCAGCGCGCGGTGCGCCCGTTCGTCCAAGGGGCCGGACGAGACGAAACGCCGCGCCGCGGCGATCGCTCGGTCGTGCTCACCCAACGCGCCGGCGGCTGCAACGACGAGTTCCAGGCCTCTCAGTCCGAGACCGTCAACAGCCCGCCGGTGCGGGTAGATCCAGTCGGCATCCTCGCCGGGAAGCAGCTGACTGCCTGCCATTCGAGAAACGGGCTCGGCCAAGGCGACCGCCGCCTGGTGCCGCCCCTGAGCGATCAGGTCGCTGGCTTGGCGTAATGCCTCAGCTGCGATGTCGACGTCGATCTCGACGCCGGAAGCGACACGATAGCCGGCCGGTGCGGTAGCGATTAGCTGCTGTTGCCCGCCGCCGAGCGGCGCACACGCTGCGCGCAGCCCGCGGATGACACCGCGCAGCGCGACTCGCCAGGTCGCCGGAAGATCATCGCCCCAGATGATCGACGCCAGCCGATCGGCCGACAATTGCTGACCGGCCAGCGCCAGAGCAACGAGAGCGACGCGGGCGCGTCGCCCTCCGAGTCCCTGCCCCGTCACCGCCAGATCGCAGTTCACGACGCCGACCACGTCGAGGACGTCGACCCGAATGTGCCCAGACATTGGATGTGACGATCCCCCTCTGCGCCGACCCACCAGGGGACATGACCCTATCGGCGTTACCGAGCCGTTACGCCGCTCCGCTGAGCTAATCGCGTCGCCGGACCGGTGATGCCACGCTTTCCATCCTTCTAGTCACACGGAGGCAGATCATGCCTGTTGGACCTTCGCACTCCCGTCTATTGGCCGTCACGCTCGGCGTACTGATGGCTGCTGCGTGCGCGGTTTCGGGTGCCACGACTGCGGGTGCCTCACCCGCAACAAGTCCTGGACCGACGACAAGTCCGGCCACACTGACCACCGGCTACACCCTCTCCGGGTACGACGTCGCGACCAGCAGCTCCGGGACGGCGTACATCGGGTGGATCGCGAACACTTCGAAGTCCAACGGAGCCACCAGGGCGGTTCATTTGTGCGAGGTCGAGCCGGGCACGACGTCATGCTCCGGCGGGGTGCAGGTTGAGGACGCGCTCGGCGACTCCTCCGCCGAGGGATTGCGCGTGTTGGTGCACACCTCGGGCAGGGTCGCTCTTGTGTGGTTCTATGAAGACGTGTCGGGCGGTCACATCGGTTCCGCCTCCACGACTTCGACCGGCAAGCTTCAGTCGGCGATCGATGTCGGCAGCGCTCCCAAGGACGGCCAGTTGCTGGACGCTGAGATCGCCCCCGACGGCAGCGTGTGGACCGTGGCAGGGCCATCTGACGGCAACGGCATCCAGGTCAGTACCGGTGCCGGCACGACGGCGACCAACGTGAGCACGCCTTACCCCGTCGGCTTCGCGGAGCTCGCGTTTACCGGCACAATGCCGGTTATCGCGACACAAGAGGCGGGATACATCACCAAGCCGGCCGGCTACACCTACGAGTCCCATGGGTCGTGGTCAGCCGTCCGCAACGTGGCGCAGACGTGGACTGGAGGAGCACGCGTGGGTCTCGCTGAGACGCGATCAGGTCTACGACTGACCGCGTCCGTCGATAACGCGAACTACCAGCCCGTGGTTGCAGCATGGACCGGAGCCGGGTTTGCAAAGCCGATCGCGACGGGCGACCGCAATCCCTGTGGTCCCCGGAGCCACGATACGGTCGCTGACGCCAGTGGTCGACTGGCCGACATTTCTTACGAGTGCAATGACATCGCGGTAACCAACCTGCCCGATACACGGCAAGCGGCAATCACTCGGTTCTCTGCAGGTGGCGTGATCAACGCGACGGACCCGCGCTTGGCGACGACGCCGAGAGGGCACGCCTTTGCGGTCTGGTCTGTCGCGGCCGGGAGTTCAGACCGGCTCTTGTGGGTGCCGGTCCTGCTGCCGGACCTCAGCACGAGGAGGACCAAGGACTCGTCCGCGGGCTCCGTCACCGTCACTGGCCCGGTCTCGTGTCTGCCTGCCGACGACATCGGCGTCAGTGTCAACGGCAGGGCCGCCGCAAGCTGGCATGTCCTCCAGGAATCGCTCACACTCAATGGCAAGACGGTGCGCTCGGTAGTGAACGGCGCCTCGCTGACCGCAGGCAAGACGTATCCCTTGAGCGGCCACGTGACCTTCACGAAGGGCAATGCACGCCAGTCCGTGACCGCCACGCTCACGTTCCGCGCATGCCCGGCACCCTGACGGCGCGTTGGGCCGCCTTCGGAGCGGGAGGCTATTCAGTGAACGTGAAGCCTTTCTCGCGGATCAGCTCGATGGCGATCTCACAAGTTTCGGAGTCGTAACGGGTGCCGGCGCCGTCCTCGAGCTCGGCAATAGCCACCTCGATCGGCAACGCCGGACGGTAAGGCCGGTGGCTGATCATCGCCTCGACAACGTCGGCGACGGCCAGGATGCGTGCCTCCGGCAGGATCTCATCGTCGTGCAGGCCTGCCGGGTACCCAGAGCCGTCGAGGCGCTCGTGGTGCTGGTGGATCATCTCCGCCACGTTTGACTCGAAGCCGATGGAGCTGACGACCTCTGCGCCGGCGGCGGCGTGCTGGCGGATGAGCTGCATCTCAGTCTCGCTGAGCCGTCCGGGCTTGGCGAGGATCTCGGCCGGCAGGATGATCTTGCCGATGTCATGCAGGCGGGCGGCTATGCGCAGCGACTTGAGACGTGCCTCGTTCCAACCAAGTTCGAGGCCGATCGCGCACGCGAGCTCTGCCACGCGACGCTGGTGGCCAGCGGTGTATGGGTCGCGCAGCTCGGTTGTGGCTCCGAGGGCGGCGACCGACCCCTCGAGGGTGAGCGCCAGTTGGGCGGCGCTGGCGGCGAGCTCCTGCTCGGCCCGGCGGATCTCGGTCAGGTCGAGGTTGACGCCGACGATTCCCGCTGGGTTCCCGGAGACGTCGGAGAAGACAGCCTTGTGGGTTATGAGCCAGTGGTGTGTGCCGTCCGGGTCGGACAACTCGAGTTCCTGCTCCACAGGCCGCTCAGGGTGATTCAGCAGCTCGCGGTCGGAGGCGTCAAAGCTCGCCGCCAGCTCGGCAGGCCAGATGTCGAAAGCGGTCTTACCGATGACCTCACCCTTGGAGTGGCCAGAGGACACCGCATAGGCCTCGTTCTCGTCTATGTAGCGCCGCGTGGCATCCAGGCAGAAGATGGGAACTGGGATCGCCTCGAGGAGCTCCTCGAGGAAGTGGGACCGCTCGGCGGCGGTCTGCTCAGCTTGGTGCAGCTGCGTGATGTCGGTGACGACGTGCACCCCACCCACAACTTGACCGGTGGCGTCGATCTTCGGTGTGAAGGTGACGCGCAGCCAGGCGCTGTCGCGTTCGATGATGTCTGTCTCCACCTGCCCCGTCTCGAACGCGCGCTTTCGTGGGCAATCGCCGTAGTCGCGGTCACAAAAAACCTCTTCGCAATAGTGCCCGACGACGTCGGCGAAGGCGCGACCCGTAAGTCTCACAGTGGCGGCGTTGCAACGCACGATCCGGCCGTCGCAGTCGAACAGGGAGACCGAGTCGCCCATGGCATCGAATGTCTCGCGCCATTCGCCGGCGGCTGCCTCGAGACGTGCCGCTGCCTCGCGCCGGTCAGTGACGTCCTGAAAATAGCCGACGATGGCCACGACTTTGCCGGTCTCATCGCGCTCAGCCGCGCTATCGCCGTGAAGGACGTGCTCGCTGCCATCCCTGTGGATCACGCGAAACTCAACCGTTGGCGCTTTGCCGGTCTCGAGAGCCTCGGCGCGCGCCGTCATGAACCGGTCCACGTCGTCGGCATGGATGCGCGCCTGCAACCCGGACATGACATCGCCGTCGAACTCGCCTCGATCGATGTCGAACAGTTCGAACAGCTCCTCTGACCACGAGAACCCGGTTGGGTCAAGGTCCCACCGCCAGCTGCCGGTCCGAGCGACGTGCTCGGCCACGTTGCGCATGACCTCACTTCGCCGAAGGAGGTCCTCCGCTCTCTTGCGCTCGGTGATGTCGCTTATGAAGGCGATGTTGGCCGGCCCGTCGCGAAGCCCGACAGACCCGACGTTCAGCTGCACGGGGAGCTGTGAGCCATCGGCGCGCAGAAGGACGGATTCATACTCGGAGGGTACGCCGAGCCCAAGTGAGCGGCGCCGCGTCCGTTTCTTGCTTGCTTCTTGCATGCGAGGCGCAAAGCTCTTGTGGATTGGTTCGCCGACCAGGTCATCAACGCTTTCTAGGCCGAGCATCTCGCCGAGTCGTTGGTTCGCGTACAAGCAAATCCCATCACGCGAAACGCATATGGAGACTGGGGCTTGTTCGACGAATGTCCGGAACTGCAGGTCGGTTTCGCGCAGCACTTCTTCCGCGTCCTTGCGCTCGCTTATGTCCTCGACGAAGCCCTCGTAGCAGGCCGCGGCTCCGTCAGGCCGAAGGATCAGCTGGCCGCTGAGCGAAGCCCAAATCCTGCTCCCGTCTTTGCGAAGGAGCTGGCATTCGTAGCCGCGCACGATCCCTATTTCATGAAGCATCCCTACGAAGTGCGTCCGCTCATCAGGTTTCGCCCAGAGCTGATGGCCGGCATCGACAACATCAGCCACCAGGTCAGCGGCTGACCGGTAGCCGAGCATCGCGGCGAAGGCTCTGTTGGCAGCCAGAACATGGCCGTCAGGTGAGATTTGATAGATGCCCTCGATGGCGCCTTCGAACAGGGCTCGAAACTGCTGTTCGCTTTCCCGCAGAGCTTCCTCGATCGCCTGGCGCTTGGTCGCATCGAAGGCACGCACTTCGACGCCGGCGATCTTTCCCGTCGTGTCCTTAAGCGGCTCGTGCACGACGTCGATGTACCGCTCATGTCCCGGCTCACCGGAATAGGCGCTGGCAACGACGCGCTCGCCAGCTAGCGCCCTCATGAGGTTGGCATGCGAGGTTTCGCGGTCGGCCGCCACTGTCTGGCAGTCGGCAAGGCGGGCGCCGAGGGTGATCTCGACGCCGTACATCTCCCTCATGTGGGCAGCGTGGGCGCGATCGAAGGCCGTGTAACGCAAGTCACGGTCGAGCGCGAAAACCGATGCTTGGATTCCTCCCGTAATCGCCAGAAGGTCCTTCTCGTTCACCTATTTGAGTATCGGCCCGCGCGAGGAGGATCCTGAGGATGAGCCGCTCCTAATCACCGTCGCGGAGGTGCCGAGACTCTCGGGGTGTCAACGCTTTACGCCTTGATCACGGCCCGGGCCGGGCCGGGCCGGACTCGACTCCGGCGAGGTGGCCGGTCACTCGCTGCGGAGCGA
>Ga0181521_10006309_pt1 | contig 12892 bp, 9 predicted proteins | sample PEATcosm2014_Bin_32_FD_119764 | JGI IMG/M metagenome (GOLD analysis project Ga0181521, IMG submission 119764) | Peatland microbial communities from MTU Mesocosm Facility, Houghton, MI, USA - PEATcosm2014_Bin02_60_metaG | ecosystem: Environmental > Terrestrial > Soil > Wetlands > Peat | place...
GCGCTCGCCGCGTCGTCTTCCCGTACTTCTCAAAACCAGTCAGCGTCCGCTGCTTCATCGTCACGCTCGCATGACCTCGAATGCTGAATTAAGACACTACAGGTAAATCAGAGTTTCCCTAACGCAGGACAGGGGTGCTCTGGCGCTCGCGTGTCGCAGACGGTCACTCTGGCGAGCATGTGCATCGCGTCGTCGAAATCGTGGTCTGATGGGGTGTGCCGCCAGGCGCGTTGCACCGAGTACAGCGCGTCCTTGCCTTTGATGACCCGGAATGCGGTGGTCTCTGGTTTTCCGGTGCCAGGATTCTTAGGGCAATTCAGTACCAACATTGATACAACATAGCCGTTAACCTGTCCGGTGAAGATGCCTTTGGCGGTCGTTCCGGGGCAAGCGTCCATATATCGCTTCCCGACGCCCTGCAAAAAGGTCGCAGCGTCGACCGTAGCGCCGCGAAACACTTGAACTGTCAGCATCTGGGTCCAGTCTTCCACGGTCTCGGCGGATGGCACCCACTCAGTCATCAAGCGGTTGTTGCGGTTCGACTGGAATCCGACTTTAAAATCCTTAGGTGGCGAGAACAGCAAGTTCTCAGCGTCTATCAAGGATTGCCCCGATGCAACTGTGGCCGTGCATGCGATGAGGATTACCGCGGCCGATTGCAACGCCGCAACCATTTCAAAGTTTCCTTGAATAACCGCGATGCATGCCTGACGGCGCTTTCCCGCGAACGGTCATTCTTGGGTGCGTTTCGCTAGTCGTCAGGGTGCACACATTTCGACTCTACCGCGGACCGCGAATGGCGGCTAATCGCTGTCGAGCGCCGGTCACCAGTGATGGCTCTTGCCGGACGCGGACAAGCACGGCGCGAAATCGCGACGCCCTTATTGCCGTCGCGCTCGCGCGCGGCTAGCGATCGACGTCTCGGTCGAGATCATCAGTCACCGGTACCCGCAATAAGCCATTGCTGCCTGCACATGTTGAAAGCTCGAGCCCGTAGCTTCGGTAGCCTCGAACACGTCGCAATTGAGCGCGATGCATCGCCACGAGTACCACTAAAATCAATATGTTACGCGTCTATTTGGTACAGTGAAAATTGCGTTAAACAAGTGGTCGCGCGAAACTTCACTGCGAGGCCTAAACGTCTTAGGCTCGTGCAAGGAATCAGCGTCCAGCGTGCTCAGCCCTGTGGTCGGGAGGGGCGGCAAGTTACGCTGGAAACGCGGAGAAGACCCAACAAATGACTTTGATATGGTAGCCGGGCGCGTTCGTACGTTGACTCTCAACGGCAGTACCAATCGAACACTCGCTGGCCGTTGTCACCCATGCCTCTGTAACGGGGTAGATCGTCGGATCGAATGACCACGGGAGGTTTGCGTGCCGACTATCGCAGCATTGCCGGGATTCGTTGTGGCAGCCCTCATACTTTTGCTGATTCCAGGGCCCAACGTTCTGTATATCGTCGCCCGCAGCGTAAGCCAGGGACATCGGGCCGGTTTAATATCCGTACTCGGGCTATCAGCTGGTGTGCTTGTACACATTGCGGCGGCGGCGGCGGGAATATCAGCTGTTTTGCTAGCATCGGCAACCGCCTTCGGATTCGTCAAGACATTGGGTGCCGGCTACCTGATCTATCTTGGGATCCGCACGCTATTGACGCGCCCTCCCATGGCAAGCGTGGTCGCGACGCCTCAGCGATCATTCCATCGCCTCTTTACGGATGGAGTGCTCGTTAGTGTTTTCAATCCGAAGATAGCGGTGTTCTTTCTTGCGTTCCTGCCGCAATTCGTACAGCCGAGCCGAGGGCCGATCCCGCAGCAGATTCTGCTGCTCGGGCTCATTTATGTTTTTCTGGCGCTGGTCACCGATAGCGGCTACGCCTTGCTAGCCAGTCACCTACGGCACTGGTTGGGAGGCCAGGTAATGCGTGGGCCGCTGCCGCAGTACGTCAGTGGAAGTCTCTACGTCGGTTTGGGTGTAAGCACGGCACTCATAGGTCGAAGGCATTAGTGTGATGGTGCTGGCGTATCCGCCGGGAGCACTTCGCGTTACCGGTCCCGTCGACGTTTCGAACGAATCCCGCGTGTTAATGCTTCGTGTTTGTAATCAAAGCAAATTTTATTCTCTTACAGCCGATCCGTGACAAGGACTCGACCTCTCGCGCCTGGAGCTTCAGTTGTCCACGGGCGCCGAGAATGCGTCGATCAAAGGCATTCGCGCCCTGAACAACAGCGAGGCGACGCGTGCCGCGAACGGTCGTTTCGTGCGCGGCTGGGCCTGAAGGGGCGCACCGTGCGGCGGCTACCGCGCTTCAAGCAGCGACTGGCAGTGGAGCGAGTAGTACTGCCGCGCCGGTCCGCTAGCACCGGACGAGGCGCCAACCCGTGCCCGTGACGCCGACGTTCTTCAAGCGTTTCCTGCTGCCCGGGTTCGCATTCAAGGCAGTCGTGATCGGCGGCGGTTATGCGACCGGTCGCGAACTCGCGGAATTCTTCCTGCCCGGCGGACCGTGGGGTGGCGTGCTGGGTATGCTTCTGGCGATGGCGTGCTGGAGTTCCGTCTGCGCCGCGACCTTCGTGTTCGCCCGGGCGACGAGCAGCTACGACTATGGTTCGTTCTTCCGAACGCTGCTAGGGCCGGGCTGGTTCCTGTTCGACGGCGCCTATGCGTGCCTGATCGTCATCATGCTATCGGTGTTCGGCGCCGCGGCAGGCGCTATCGGTGCCGCGGTCTTCGGCTGGCAGGAAATCGTCGGCACCCTCGCGCTGGTCGTCGGTATCGCCGCCGTCGCCGCCTTCGGCAACGAGTCGGTCGAGCGCCTCTTTAAGTACGTCACGTACTTCCTCTATTCAGTCTATGCGGCATTCGTCGTGCTCGCGCTCGTGAAGACCTCGGACCGAGTCGTTTCGAACTTTGCCGACGCACCACCGACGGCCGGCTGGGCCATCGGCGGGCTGACCTACGCCGGCTACAACGTAGTCGGGGCCGTCGTCATCCTGCCGGTGCTCCGTCACCTCACGAACCGCAGGGACGCGGTTGTGGCGGGAGTCCTCGCGGGCCCGCTCGGTATGCTGCCGGCGATACTGTTCTATGTCTGCATGATCGCCTACTATCCGGCGATCGGCTCGGCCACGCTGCCTTCCGACTACATGCTGTCGCGCCTCAATGCACCAGTCTTCCACGTCTTCTTCCAGACGATGATTTTCGCCGCGTTGCTCGAGAGCGGCACCGGCGCGGTCCACGCTGTCAACCAGAGAATCGCCGGGGTCCTCGGCGCGCGCGGGCGCACGCTGCCGCCTGCCGTACGGCTCGCGCTCTCGACAAGCGTTCTGGTGCTGTCGATTTTCGTCGCCAATCGATTTGGCCTCGTGATGCTGATCGCTCGAGGCTACCGGGCACTCGCCTACCTGATCATCGCCGTCTACGTGCTGCCGCTCTTCGCGCTCGCCCTCCGGACGCGGGGACGCTTCACACGATCGAATGCGGCACCAATCAGCGCCCCAGCGGACGGCACGCCTTGACACCGTTGTGGGGGCGTGGCGGGTTGTGACTGATCGATACGGTTTCGGCGCGTAGGCAGCTGATTCAATGAGCAATCGCAGTCGACGCCAAGCGGCCAACTCGCGGGGCTTTCTAATTAGTTGAATTCATAGCCGTGCGACGAAGTAATCAACACGATGCCGTTATGATCTGCTCAAATCCTTAAAACCGCCTATGGCTCCTCTATTGGACCCATGCGAGTTCGACCTCGTCTCGCAGGCTTCTTGTCGAAAGTGACGAAGGCCGGTGCATCTGCGGGCGTACTCGCGACGCGCAGCGCTCCGGCAATGTCAACGCCGTCCATAGCCAACGCCAAGGCTTGTTCGACACTCGGCGGCTTCAACGTGGATTTGTGGCAGGCCCAGCACGGTCTCGATCGCTCGCACTATTGCGCTGTCCTGGAACACGTACACGGCGCGAAAGGCCCAAACGGTCTCCAATAGCACGGTCTTTCCGATCCAAATCTCTTATTTTTCAAACAGCGCGCGCCCGGTCGCCCTGGGCACCCTCGTCGCCGACGAGCAGCCTAACGAGCACGTTCGTATCGATGGCAATCACTTAGCGCGACCTCCCCTTCTATCGCCGGTGCGGACGCCTGACTTCGGCCTCGATACCGCGATTGAAGTCGTCCAGCGTCTTGGCCGTGCCTTGTACTGCAACATCCCGGATACCCGCTCACGAGATGCCGGCGAGGCCGGCTTTTTCGTGCGCAGCACCACGCCGTCGGCCGTCGTCTCGACAATGAATTCCGTACCCTCGCGCCAGCTGCGTGCCTCCCGCACCGACTTCGGAACGACTATCTCGCCCTTGGAGGAAAGCTTCGCGGTCCCCATGACGTGTCGGGTAAGACATGGTAAGGCGACGGTCAATGCCATGCAGCCACTATACGGGCCGTGCGAAGACCGCTTGTGCACCGCGTGATGGGTGGAGGCCGCTGTGCTGCCGCGAGTGATAGGGTTGTCTCTCGTTGCCGTCCCGACAATACTGCTGGGCTGATAGACGGGTGCTTCGGCCAACGTTGCTCGGATCAGTCCGTTGTCCCGCCTGTCGGCCGAAACTCCCGGAGGTTCCTCGTTCAGTCAACGGCCAATCGTAGGCCGCGACGGCCCAGCTGACCATGTTGTTAGAATCACGAATGAGGCGTAACAATAGCATTGCGAGTTCGTCAGGGGCGTTCGGCGGCAGACGGCTTTGGGCCCGACGCACAGAGACCATGAACTCCGGGAACTCTGGTGGCGCTTGGGCGCGGTGCCTATGAGGGTGTTCGGATGGGCCCTTTGACAGGCGCCGAAGCTCGACGGTCTCGCTTGGTTGCACCAGCTTTTGCTCTCGCCGCCCTGGCAACTCCCGGCCTAATTGCCCTGCTCACCGAGTCCGCTCCGCAGCACATGCTGTTGGGGGTCGGACTTACGGCGGGTTTGACGAGCAGCCTATTAGTTCTCTACCGCTGGCCGTCAACGCGACTGGCTCTTCACCTAGTACTGCTCTCTGTCCCGCTGGAGCTTTTTTATCGCCTTGTCTATCGCGGTGCGGTGTCACCTGGGATCTTACTCTCGGCCGCAGAAACCAACGTGCGGGAAACGAGCGAGATGCTCGCGGGCCACGCTTTGGCTACGGCTTTCCTTCTCCCGGTGGCGGCATTGGCGCTTTATGGGTTCGTATTCGCATGGCGCGCCGACAACCCATTTTCCCTAAGACACTGCATACGGGTATGCGCCGTCTCCGCGTTGCTCGTGCTCGCATCATGGGCGGCAGGCTGGCAGAGAAGCGCGGTATTTGAGCTGGCTGATCAGCTCAAGCAGACCTTCCCGTTCGACATCGCACATTCCTTTCGCGTCGTGGTCATGGGGTTTATTGACACCCACAACCAGGCTGCGGCCCGCGCCGCCTTCGCTTTCCCTGGCGTCCGCATGGTAGATGCGGCTTCGCGCCGCGACGCCCCGGAAATCTATGTCGTTGTCGTCGGCGAGACGTCACGCAGGGCCAACTGGTCACTTTTCGGCTATCCGCGGGCCACAACACCGCGACTTGACGCAATTCGCGACGACCTGGTGATCGTTGAGCACATGACGGCCAATGCGACGCTGACAGTCTTAAGTGTGCCGCTCGCATTGACGCGCGCTACGCCGGCCACTTGGGAGATCGCCCGCTCGGAGAGGTCAATCATCAGCCTCCTGCGCCAGGCGGGATTTTCTGTGCTGTGGATCTCCAATCAGGAGCATTTCGGTCGACGCGCAAACCCGGTATCGGCGATAGCGCTCGAGGCCAGCAGCGTTTCGTTCCCCGAGGATACACATGCGGGCATCCGGCAGGATTACACACGCGATGGAGTCGGCCCGGGCGGCTTCGACTCAAATCTTCTCGACCGACTGCAGGTTGCGCTAGCGCAAGTCCCGACAAACGGGAAAATCGTGGTTTTCCTCCACATGATCGGGAGCCATTTTGCCTACCACGACCGTTACCCAAAGAATTTTGAAGCGTTTCGAGGCACGGTCAACGCACCGAGGGCCCTTCCAGCGCCGCAGCTGCGCCTGTTGAACGAATACGACAACAGCGTGTATTTCACTGACTACGTTGTCCGCAGTGCGATCGATCAATTGGCCGCGCGCGGCGGCATGGCCGCCCTGCTCTATTTTTCCGACCACGGCGAGCGGTTGTTTGACGACGGCCTGACCGAACATGATCTCGGCCATGGATTTCCCACGGTTTCGCGCCAGGAAATCGAAATTCCTTATTTTCTGTGGCTGTCGAACGGCTATCAGGCGGCGCACCCCGCTCTTGTAGCGAGACTGAGGGCGAACGCACGGTCGCCAGCTGAGCTTGATAGCCTCTTCGAGACGATCGTCGATTTGGCGGGGATCGAGTACGACCGCCGGGATAAGGCCCGAAGCCTTTTGTCCGAGGCGTTCCGGGCGCCGCAGGCGCTGGAGGTGCTCAATACGGAAGAGCAGCCCCTTTTTCTGACGCTCGGCGACGTTGGAGATGCGGAGCAGCATTAGCAGACGGCTGACCCTTCGTCCGTAGCGGCGGGCCGGTGTCGCGACTGCCGCGACGCTAGGTGCATTCGCAAGGCAATGCCGTGTAGCTTGTGCCGGCGCCGGCAGACGGATATGTCGACAAGAAGCTGTCAATCTTGCTTAATCTGTGCGGCTTCTCCAATCAATCGCTGCTGTGAATGCCGTGGCGAGCTCAATGGGTCGGCGCAAAACCATCGACGCTAAGGTAGCAAGCAAGGGTAGCGTTTGCGGAACAAGTCGCTCGATCAGGGCTCTCCGCGGCGAAAACGGCAGAGCCGTGGCGGAGGTGGGAAAGCCGGCAGCTTATGAGCAAGATTGCACGCGCGCTCCGCCCGGATCCATCGTCGGTTCACAATGTGGCTTGCAGCCATGGAGAGCTTGCTCCAGCGATCCGGCGTCGCGTGCGTCTGGCGCTCACGCTCGCTGAGCGCGAGAACAATTCCCGTGACATTGCTGCCGACCGATCGATTCGCAGCATTGCTGAACGTTTTCGTCGATCTCCGTCGACGGTGAGCCGCGCGGTGGGAGTGCGCGTAGCTTTTGTGCGAGCAGTAGCGCCTTCGGCGCTCCGCACGCTATCAGTCATGGTCTTGCGCAGGCGCGTATCGGCCTCTTTCTCAGCCGCCGCAAGTCTCCGAATGTGCCCGGCGCCGATCCGGAAACTGCTACTGTTTGCACGAAGAGCACGTGTGCCCCAACCCGGACGTCATTATCGCGAGTCCGCCCCTTGGGGCTTCACCAACTGACGGCGAACCACGTGTACTACGGCGAAAAGCTGAATGCCGTGACCCACCTCGTCGGGGCCGTCCTGGCGCTCGCAGGCACGGTCGTGCTCGTGGTCCTGGCAGCGGCGCTCCATGATCCGTGGAAAGTGGTCAGTGTCTCGATCTACGGCGCTTCGGTCGTGCTGCTCTATAGCGCCTCTACGCTCTACCACAGCCTGCGCGGTCGCGCGAAGATCATCCTGCGCGAGCTCGACCACCACAGCATTTATCTGCTCATCGCCGGCAGTTACACCCCGTTCTGCCTAGTCACGCTCCGCGGCGTCTGGGGCTGGTCGCTGCTCGTGGCCATCTGGGGCCTCGCAGCGCTCGGCAGCCTGCAGGAACTTCGTCCGCAGAACGAGGCGCGCGTACGGTCGGTAGTGATCTACGTCCTGATGGGCTGGGCGGCGATCGTGGCGCTGGTGCCCCTGTTCCGGGTACTCGGCGGAACCGGGTTCGCCTGGGTCGCAGCTGGCGGGCTGTTCTATACCGTCGGGATCGTCTTCTATGCGCTCGACACCCGGCTCAGGCATGCGCACGGAATATGGCACTTGTTTGTGTTGGGCGGCAGCGTCACTCACTACTTCGTGATTTTGCGCTACGTGTTGTGATTGGGCCGTGGCGCCCACTCTGCGTCTCGTGCGTCGCGGACCCTGCGCCGGGATGACAGCACCCGAACGCAAACGTGCTGCGTTCGCCTGTGAATAGACCTCGCCGTTCAATCGATGCCAAGAGTCCGCGTTTCAAACATTGATTATTGAATTTGCGGCGATTTCCTGCGCTCAATTGCCCGTAATCAGACCCAAATGCCTGTCCGACGAAAACGACAGGATAGGTAGCGATAGATTGCGACTTCGGGACTTTCAGCATGGAGTGCACACGCAGGCCATTCCTGGTCGAACGTTATCTCGACCGGCTGTTGCCGTCCGCGCCGAACCGACAAGCCATGGAAGCGAAGCCACCGGCGGGGCAGGATCGCGGACCAGAAGTAGTTATCAAGAGGAAACCGCACCAATTAGTACGGCTCGGTAAACACTCCCAGCTTGCAAGGCTCTCTTGAGTCTCATGGCCGTGTCGGAAAGCGGTTCAAACAGTGAATTGCACGTCCGGTTGCTGCATTGCCGAAGAGAAAGTGCGACTTCCTGCAAGGACAGTACGCTAGCCCAACGGGGCTCCGTTTATGTCGCGTGCCCAGTCTGCTGCCAGGTGCATTGACCGTCTCGAGTACCTCGTCTTATCAGCACGGGCGACTTCGCCGACGGACCGTCGGGATCTGCTGTCATCATTCCTTTGTACGATCGTGACAGCGGGCTGGCTACCTGCGGGACTCACCCCGTAAATCCGGCTCGCCACATCGGGCGGCTATGTAGGCCCGAGTTGAATCGCGGATCTGCAACGCTGCCACCAGCGGCGCGAGGCCGGGCGGCATGGAGATCGCGGGGCCTACGTCAACGCCGATTGCACCCCGACGTGGAAACCACTGCCCGTCCCGAAGGACGGAACGGGTGCCGCAAATCACCATGGGGATTGTGGGTGCGCCGGTCGCGGCCGCGGCCAGAAACCCGCCAAGATGAAACGGCCGCAGCCCAGGCGCGCGCGTGAAGGTACCCTCGGCGAAAACCACGAGCGCGCCGCCCTCGCGTACGGCGGCGGTCATTGCCTCGGCGCTGGCAACGCTCTCAACGGTCTCATCGCGGGCTACGAACAGGGCGCCGAGGCGTTTCAGGAACAGGCGCGGAATCGGCTGGTCCAGCAGTTCGCGTTTGACGATGAAACAGCAATCGCGCCGCAACACGCTGAGCACAACGAGCCCGTCCAGGTAGCTTGAGTGGTTGGCAATGATGACGCACGGTCCTGAGGCCGGCACGTGTTCGACGCCGTGAACGGCGACACGTAAGCCGACAGCCCGCAGAATGGCGCGCCCGCCCGCCCGGGCGGCCGCCGCCGCCCAAGGCCGGCGCGGCATCGCGGTGACCAGCAGCCAGGTACCGGTTCCGACGCCGTACACGACAGCCCAGAAATATCCCGAGTAGGTTGCGTTGACTGTCGACCGCCAGAGCCTCACGACCATCGGCCGCACCGAGCCGGCGGCAAGCCTCAAGAGCTGCCACCACACGGCGCGCTGTCCCGCGAGATGTGCCCCGGTTTCGTAGGCCTCTCGACTTGCGGCACGGCGGATCTTGCCACTCGATGTCTTGAGGACCGTATGTGGCGGGACAAGGAGCACTTCATCTGGCGGCTCACCGAGCACCTCAACAATACGGGCTATGATCTTCGCGCTCAGCGTGGCGCGGACTGCCGGATCCACCGCGTACGTCTCGGCCATGACCACGAGTCGCTCCGTCGCGACGCTGCCGCTACGGCTGCCGAATACCGCGACGCAGCCCTTGCGCACGCCGTCCACCGTTCCGACCGCTGCCTCGAGCTCGTCTGGATGGATATGCCGGGCGCTGCGGATTACGATGTCCTTGATTCGACCGGTAACGTAGATCTCGCCACGCGCCACGTACGCGCGATCGCCGCTGTCGAGCCAGCCGTCATGGATCAGACGGCCGGTTGCGACGGGATTATCGAAGTATCCCGTGGTCGCTGAGGGCCCTTTGAACTCGAGTCGGCCCTCCTGCCGTTCGCCGACCTCGCGCTGATTTGCGTCGACGATTCGGACTTCGTAGCCCGGCAACGGCAGGCCGCAACCGACGAAGCGTAGTGGATTCGGATCATCCGCTGCCGCCGGCTGCGCTTCTCCGCTGCTCGTGAATGCCTCACGAACAACCCGGTCGATGACTGGTCCGCGTGCAAGCGGGGGGAATGAGAGTCCAACGGCGCATTCCGCGAGCCCATAGACGGGCGTCATCGCCTCACGACGAAACCCATACCGGCCGAAACGGGCGCAAAAGCGTTCAAGGGTCTCCGGCAGCACCGCCTCGGCGCCGTTAAAAGCAACACGCCAGCAACTCAGGTCGAGCCCGGCAATATCGCCGTCCGCAACGCGCTTGACACACAGTTCGTAGGCAAAGTTTGGCCCGGCCGACAGCGTTGCCCGGTGGCGGTGGATCGCCCACAGCCATCGCTCCGGGCGCGACAGGAACGCAAGTGGCGACATCACGACCAGCGGCAATCCGAAGTAGAGGGTACCGAGCCATGCGCCAATCAGGCCCATATCGTGGTAGAGCGGCAGCCAGCTGACGAACAGGTCCGTGTTTATGACGCGAATCGTGTGGCCCATCACGCGGATGTTGGCCAGCAGCTGTGCGTGCGTCAGCATCACGCCTTTCGGCTCGCCGGTACTTCCCGACGTGTATTGCAAGAACGCGAGCGAGTCACCACTCATCGGCGCCACTGCGCCGTGACGACCGGAAGCGGCGAGGTTCGCGACGGTCTCGACGTGGCGCAAGCACGGAACATTCGCCTGCAACAGGCGTCCGAGCCGATGCACGGAGCGGTCTGTCAGCATCGCGACGGCGCGCGCGTTCGTCAGAAGCTTCGCGTGCCGCCGGATGTGCTCCTCCAGCTGCGCAGCCTGCGCCGGAGGGTAGATGGGCACGGGCACACCGCCGCAGAGCAGAACGCCCATGAATGCTGTGAAATAGTCTGTGCCCGTTGGCAGCATCAGCGCGATCGCATCCCCCGGCACGATCCCTCGTGACTGCAAAGCCCCGCAGAGAGCCGCCGCGCCATCCCATAGCTCCGCATACGTAATGGCCCGTTCACCACCCAGCTCGACCACGGTGAGCCCCGCGGCAGAAGGGTGTCGCTCGACGTGCCAGCGCAGCACCTCGATCAGCGTCGTGGCAGTTTCCGGAGCCGGCTCGGCGGTCCCGACCTCGCGCGAGCCGGCGGCAATTTGCGCAACGGCCTGTCGCGTACCTGCGTTCTCCACCGCGACCAGCAAGTCCCGCAGCGTCGCCGCGGACTCGAACGTCTCATCACGGAGTCGAACCTTGAATGCCTGCTCGACGCGGTGCAACAATTCAACGCGAGCGAGGCTATCCAGGCCAAGATCGTTCTGCAGCGAGCTGTCGAGGGACAGCCGCAGACCATACAGATCGCCGCCCCGCAGATCGGCGACCGCCGATCGCGCCACGTCAAGCAGCAGAGACGGGTTGTTGGCGGTCAGCACGGACGTGCGGCCGCAGTCAGCTTATGGGTCCGGGATGGGTGACGACCTTGACCGTAGACGCTTGCGGGCCACGCTCACCGCTTTCCTCGACATACCTGACTTCGGTCCCGGTCGTCAGCCGGTCAAAATCGCTGCCGATAACACTATTGCGGTGAAAGTAGAGTGTTCGCCCATCGCTGGTCTCGATACGCCCGAAGTCCTCCGCAGGAGAGAGCTCCGATATCCAGCCTGCTGGTTCGGGTTCGTGGTGCTTGATGTCCTGGCGACGTTCACGCTCGTAATCCTCCAGCTGCCGCCGCACGGCACGAAAGGCATCGCGCAGTGCCACGTAGACATCCTCGTGGGAACGCCGCTCGCGGTGCTCGCGATTCGCAACGGCTTCGCCACCCGGCGTCGTCAACTGGATGTGAACCTCGTACAGATGCCCCTGATGGCCGCGCTTGTGAGGGGCTTCGACAATTACGTGACAATGAACGATTTGCGCACTGAAACGCTCAAGGCGCTGGGCGAGTTCCCGTATGCGCGCCTCGAGAGCTGCCGAAGGCTCGATGTTTCGGAACGTGATTTGCAGCGGCGGAAGCATTAGCACAACCCTTTCATATAGCGGAACACGCCGGGCACTTCCTTATTTCAATCATCCGCGTCGGCTGACCGACTGCAATACGAGGTTGCCACCCTCAGGGCGGCCGCGCGGCCCTGCGGGCTTTCGTTGCGCGCCATCCTTCGACAGCACCGTCTACACACAGCAAGACAGTCGCGGCGCGAATCTTAATGAAGCGCGGTCCAGCCCGAACGCGCAACCGCACTGGCCGCGGCACGGGAGTACTCCGCGCTCCTTGCTGACTGCTCGCGTATGCGGAATACCCTATTGGCTGGAAAGCCGTCGAATCCCAACCTATATGATGAATTGTCGTCCTATTCATACCCGCACAGGTGAGGTTCAAAGCGACTCAGGCCGATGACCCAGGGCATCAATCCGGGCGTTCCTTTGCCGCCGTATATTCAGCGAATCAACTCCTCGGGAGGGGCGTTGAAGCGCGCCTGGCTGTACGCGCTGCTTCGGCTGGCCTCAAAGCGAACCTCAGTCATCGATGCTGACATTGGCGAGTTGCGCGCGGAGCAGCGCAAGTGGGACGTTCGATTTGCGAACATCGATTCACGTGTGCGTCGGACGCCCGTTGCCGGCAGCGGCTTCGCCGGCGAGTGGATCGATGCTCCTGAAGGCCTGCCTGATCGCGTCATCCTGTATCTGCCCGGCGGCGCCTTTCTGTTCCGCTGGCCTGGCGTCCACGCGGCAATGCTCGCGCGATGGTGCGCTCGACTGAAAGCGCGGGTGCTGATGGTCGACTACCGGCTCGCACCCGAGTATCCATTTCCCGCCGCTCCGGATGACTGCCACGCTGCCTATCGCTGGCTGCTCTCCGAGGGGCACGACCCACGCAACGTTGTGCTTA
>Ga0181521_10006311_pt1 | contig 12890 bp, 12 predicted proteins | sample PEATcosm2014_Bin_32_FD_119764 | JGI IMG/M metagenome (GOLD analysis project Ga0181521, IMG submission 119764) | Peatland microbial communities from MTU Mesocosm Facility, Houghton, MI, USA - PEATcosm2014_Bin02_60_metaG | ecosystem: Environmental > Terrestrial > Soil > Wetlands > Peat | place...
CAGCGTGCCCGTCCACGGCAGCGCGGAACTGACCGTCACCGTGTCGCCGCCGAGGGCTACCCCGTTGAGGTTGTCGTTGGCGCCCGAATTCCCGTTCAGGGCGCCCATGTCGATCGAGGAGTTGTCCACCGAAATCGCGCTGCCTGCCGCGTAGGTGACAGTGTTGTCCTTGACGGTCGGTGTGCCTTCCGCGGAGTAGACGTAGATCCCGTCGCTGCTTGAGTGGCTGACGGTGCTGCTGATGATCGAAGTGGTCGCCCTGTCGGCTTCGATGGCGCGTCCGGCATAGTTGACGGCGGTATGTTCGAAGGTGATGGTCGGAGCAGGGTTGCCTTCGCCTGCGGGGTTGGTGTAGATGCCGGACCAGTCCCCGGCGGCCGGGAGGGTGGCGTTGCCGTCGCCGTTGGTGTCGCCGCCGACGGTGTCGTCACGTAGGGAGGTAAACGTGACCGGCTTTGACGCGGTGCCATTGGCGACCAGGCCGCCTTGGACTTCGATGTAGTGGCCGCCTTCGGTCTTGATGATCGTGCCCGGTTCGACGGTGACGGTCGCGTGGGGCTTGATCCGCCAGTCACAGGCGACGACGTAAACGGCCGCGTATGCCGGCGAGAGGGTTTCGTTGTGGCTCGTTTCGCCGCAGAGTTCGAGGGTGGGTGCTGTGCCGACGGATTTCCAGGTGGCGGTAGCACCGATGGGGTCGGGGATGCCGATCGCGCTGACGGCCCGGACCTTGAATTCATGGCTGCCGGGACCGACGTTCACGACGTGCGGCGAGGTGCAGTACGTGTATTCGCTGCCGTCGAGGCTGCATTGGAAGCTGCCGAGCGGTTCGTTGGATGTGAAGGCGATTTCGGCGTGGCCACTGGGTATTTCGGCGCCGGGCTTGCTCGTGATGGTGGTGATCGGCGGCGTACCGATCGCAAGATTGACGGGATTGGAGGTCGATCCGCTGTATTTGGCGCTCTTTGAGAACATGGCCTGGAGCGTGTAGGAGCCGTTCTTGAGCGCGGTGGCCTTTGGGGAACAGCTGCCGGTGCCGTTGCTGACCGTGAGCGCGCAGATCTTCTTCTTTCCCCACAGGACCGATGCCTTCCCGCTGGGCATTGCGCTGCTTGGCGCGGTGACCGTGGCGCTGAATATGAGGGTCTGCTCGTGGCTGTATTCGGCGTAGCCGACGGACTCGTGCAGCGTGATCGCGGTCGGGACCGGCGGTGTTTTCGCGGCGTACGAGGTGCCGGCTGTGGCCAGCAGCAGCGATGCCACGAGAGCTGTGGCGGCGACGAGCAGATGGATTGTGCGTCCGCTGATTCGTCGCAGCGCCAACTGACCTACGTTCGCCGTAGTACCCATCCCGCCCCCTTTGGATTGCTTGCTCCCTTGCGGCGGGCACCCTAACGCATTGCGGGTGCCGGCGTCTATCTATCCCTTTGTGAGCTCGCCATTACACGGGAGCGGGCGCACGTCTAGCAGAAAGATACGGAATGGTTGACTTCTCTGAATGATTGGAGCATTGGACCATGCGAACTTTTCCAAAATTTCAGCAAACGACTGTTTCAGCGGGGACCGGCATCGGCCCTTAGGAGCGTGATCCTGCGCGTAGGTGTGCGCCGGCTGCGCGGGTCGCAGCGGCACAGCTCAAATGCCGATCAAGCTCAGGTCGTTCAGCCGCTTGAGTGCCGGCGTGGCGTGGACACGCGCGCCCTTGATCGCGACGACGCCGGCCTGCTGGAGGCCCGTGATCGCCGCATCGACGTCAGTGGGCGATCGATCCTGTAGCGCTCGGTACATACGTTCCCGCTCGCGACCGCGGACCCGCCCCACAACCTGCAGGACAACCAAATATTCTGTGCTCTGCATTGGAGCGAGGCCCGTCTCCTGTCTACTCGCGGCCGGTGGTGGAGGCATTAGCCTCGACTACCCGCACCATACGATGCGCGGGAGCGTCGACGAACTCAGCCCAAGAGCCGGCACGGACACCGCGCCCATACTGTCTAGCTCGCAGCTACCCCTGCTCGTCATCCCGTCGATACCCGAGCCGCGCTGAGATCCGATCGGCGGTCGAAACGACGTGCGGCGCGAGCGCGTCGACGAGCTCCTCCAGCGAGATCATCGAGCTGTGCGCAGCCAGCCCTACCGCGGCGACGACGTCGCGCGCCTCGTTGCGAACGGGTACGGCGATCGCGTAGATCTCCGGCGCGAGCTCCTGGTCGTCGACCGCGAAGCCCGCGGACTGGATCTCATCGAGCTCGTCCAGCAGCGCTCTCTTGCCGGTGATCGTGTTGGGTCCGCGTTTCGTCAGCTTCACGTGGGTGATCAGATCCCGCTGCTCGGACTCGGGCAGGTTCGCCAGCAGCAGCTTGCCCATCGACGTGCAGTACGCGGGCACACGCGAGCCCGTGTGCAGGTCCAGGCCGGTCTCGTCCACGCCACGACGGAAGCTCCGCACGCGGTCGACGAACAGCACGTCGGTGCCGTCCAGGACACCGAGGCTCGTCGTGTAGGAGGTGCGCTGGCGCAGCTCCTCGAGGTAGGGATGCGCGTGCTCGCGCAGTCCCGTCGAGTTCAGGGCCGACATCCCCAGGTCTGTCACGCGCAGCCCCAGGCGGTACTTGCGCGAGGCGCCCTGCTCGAGGTAGCCGAGCGCGACGAGCGTGATCACGTAGCGGTGCGTCGTCGAGCGGCTCATGCCGAGGTCATCGGCGATGTCCGCGATCCCGAGCACGGGCCGCTTGGGCGTGAAGCAGCCGAGGATCGCCAGACCGCGCTCCAGCGACTGCGAGTAGCGCGGTTCGCGCAAGCTGGGGACCGACCACGCCGGCTCGCGCGCGACGTCGGCGGTCTTGACGATTGTTGAGCTGGTTCTGGGCATTGGATCTCGCTTCCTGTTTATCTTCGGCGGGCCCCTCTGAGGGAAAGTTCAGCAGGATGATATATGGATCATAGTTCGATATATCCTCTCATGCGCCATGAAGACTGGAGTCTCCAGTTATATGACCCGGCGACGCCCCTCGCAGCGACCACGACGTGTCGGCTGTGGGGCCTTCAGCAGCTGTGCGGACGCAGCAATGCGGGCGCGCGGCCCGACTCCCGTACACCGTCGCGACGGTGCCCTTCGCCGGCGGCGAGCTTGGCCTCGTACAGATGCTTGTCGGCCCGCGCAAGCGGAACGTCCAGCGTCTCGCCTGAGCGCCACTCGCTGATGCCGATCGACCAACCGACCGGATCGTCATCGCTGCGCAGACGCTCGAGCGCCGCCTGCGCGCCGGCGGGCCCGGTGCCGGGGAGCAGCAGCACGAACTCGTCGCCGCCGTGACGGGCGAGGATGTCGCTCGGTCGCATCCGCTCGCGCCACTGTCGGCCGAGGGCCGCGAGCAGCTGGTCGCCGGCGGCGTGACCGGAGCGGTCGTTGACCTGCTTGAAGTCGTCGAGGTCGATCACCGCGATCGTCAGCGCGGCGCCCGTGCGATCGGCGAGCGCCCGCTCGCGCAGCGCCGCCGCCAGGAACCCGCTGCGATTGAGCAGGCCCGTGAGGTAGTCGGTGCCGACTTGGCGGCGCAGGCTCTCGCTGAGGTTGCCCAGCAGGATGCAGATCGACCAGATCGTGACGGTCACGACCAGCCAGTAGATGGTCACGCTCGAGAGCTCGCCGAGCAGCAGGCCCACGCCGAAGCCGACCGAGATCAACAGGCCCTGGACATTCACGGCACGACGGGGGAAGAAGTGGGCGGCGTAGATGGCGATCCACGGGTAGGCGAAGGCGGCGAGCATCATCCCGCCGTGGGTGCTCGCGCGCGTGATCAGGGCGCTCGTCACCAGCGATCCGGTGGCCGCCAGCAGCTCGAAGCCGAGCAGTGAGATGCGGTTCGCCAGCAGCCACACGCCGACAGCCCCCAGGATCGCCAGCACGCCCGCGCCGGCGACGAGCCCCGTCGGCTCGGTGGCGCTGATCGGGAAGACAACGGTCGCAAAGCAGACGAACCCCTTGAACACGTACAACAGCGCCAGCGACCAGGCGATCGCCGGGCGACCGACGGTGATACGCCGCGCAAGCGCGCGCAACAGCGCCGGCCCGCTCGCCGCCAGCGACGGGCTGTCCGCAGCGAGTCTCGCCCCACCGGGGTCCAACGCCTGCGCCTGCAGCTGAGATGATCCCGTGCGCATCTGCTTCCTAGCTCTTCGGACCGGGGCCGCCGGCGCTTGAGCGCGGACACCGCCGACCCGACATACGAAGCCGAGCGCCCTCCCCTCCTCGACTTCAACCGCATGCGCCACGCGGGAATGCAGGCAGCCGCGGGATCTTCCTCGACGTCGTCAACATCTTCCTGTTCTTCCTGAGGCTGTTCGGCGGCGGGCGCGACTGTCGCCCGCGACCTGCGCCGCTCCTGTTGCGCGCCTCAAGTCAGCACCCGCGCGGGCACGAGATGGAAACACGAGCTGCCTTGTTGCCTATGCCGCTTCCACGGCCGCGCCCAGCTCGACCAGGCTCACGTCCAGGGCCGCTGCGATCTCGCGCACGGTCGCCCATGCGGGGCTCGCCTGCCCGAGCTCGATCCGTGCAAGTGAGCCGGTCGTGATCCCTGAACGATACGCGAGTGCTTCCTGAGTGGCGCCCCGTTCCAAGCGCAGGCGCCGCAGAACGGCAGCGAGGGCGGGGTCGGGCGCAAGGTACCTCGGCACGCGGTAAACATCGCACGCCATGCACGTCTAGGTCCATGTGCTTCACGACCCATCGTTGACTCCACATCGTATACCACGGTACGTTGGCGACGAGCTCACCTCGACGCCCGCGCGCCGGCTTGACCAGCGAGCGCCGCCGAACTTCCTTCCGAGCACGCCCGTCATGGTTGCTGCCCGTTGGTCGCGGCCACGTCGGGGGGGGGGCGGCGGTATCGGCGCGAGCGCGGGTGCTGCTCCAGCAGCCCCACGGCCATCCACGTGCCGATGTAGCGATGCGTTGTGCTTGGCGACAGGTCGAGCTGCCTTGCCACGTCCGTCAGCTCGCGCTCGCTGCCGTCGGGGGGGAACGCGCCGAGCACCAGCAGCGCGCGCAACGTCGAGCGCGAGTACGCGGCGTCGTCGAGCAGGGGCAGCACGGCGCCACGCAGCTCCCCGAAATCGTCGAGTCCTGCCGGCAGCGCGGTCAGGCCGGGGGGCACCGACGCCTCGCGCACCACGCGCGCAACCTGCCAGTCGGTGAGCGTGATCGTCACGCCTCGATCGTCGCTCAACGCGGCACCCCGCAACGATACCCGCCCGCCGATCGGGCGGGATTTTTCGCGCTATTCGTCATGACGGAGCGATCATGGCGACTGCCTTCGCGCTTGAATAGTCACGCGTGACGGGTTGTCAATTAGGAAACAGCCAGCCAGGGAAATCCTGTTTCCGGTGTTTCGAATCGCACGAGTCGAGCCGGCATTCCGCTCGGCGAGCCGACCGGGTTTGGCGTATGGTTCCACTGGCCAAGATCGGAGCAGATGAGGAGCGATGTCCGGGAGGAGTGCCGGCAAGGAGCAGTTGAGCGGGTCACCTCTGCAGGGGGTGCTGCTTGCCCTCCTGCTGGGTGAGCAGGAGCAGCAGCTCCACGGTTACATGCTGACCACGCTCGTCGAGCGCCGCCTCGGCCCCGCCTGGGGCGTCACGCGTCAGAGCGTCTACGGCGCGCTCAACCGCCTCGAAGAGGAAGGCCTCGTGTCCTCCGCGTGGAAGACCGCCACCGAGCGCGGCCGAGGTCACGGACAGCGGGTCTACGCCGCAACCGACAGCGCGGAGACGGCGCTCTCGGGATGGATGCGCAGCCCCGTCACCAAGGAGCCCGTGCGCGTCGAGCTGCAGGCGAAGATCGCGATGTCGCGAGCACAGGATGCGCCACAGCTGCTGGGGGCGCTCGACGCGTATGAGCGCGAGTGCTTCGAGATGCTGCGCCAGACCAACGAAGCGGAGGTCCCGATGGGCTCGTGGGCGGGCCTGGCGCTGAACCTGACGCGGATGGCCGTCGACGAGAGCCTGCAGGCCGAGCTCCGCTGGATCGCAACCGCCCGCGCCTGGATCAAGGACTTCCTCAGCGAGATCCCCGCCGAGCCGTTCGCATGAGCCTGCTGTCGCTCGAGCGCATCTCCAAGCGCTATCCCGACGGGCGGCGCGAGCTCACCGTCCTCGACGACATCTCGCTCGAAGTGGACGAGGGCGACTTCGTGGGCATCTGGGGTGTGCGACGCTCGGGCAAGAGCACCCTCCTGCAGATCGCCGCGGGGAAAGAGCGCCCCGACGAGGGCGCCGTGTACTTCGACGGCGACGACGTGACGAGGATGTCGCCCGATCGCCGCGCGCGGCTGCAGCGCCACGCCGGCATCGGCCTGCTGAGCGTGGACTGGTGCCCGGAACGCAACAAGCCGGTACTCGAGCACGTCGCGCTGCCGTTGCTGAGCGACGGCATGAGCCTGCGCGAGGCCCGGGATCCCGCGTGGCGTGCGCTCGAGCGGGTGGGCATCGCCGGCTGCGCGTACATGCCGGCCGACCGCGTCTCGCACGGTGAGCGCGTGCGGGTGGCGCTCGCGCAGACGCTCGTGCACGAGCCGAGGGTGCTGCTGGTCGACGAGCCGGCGGTACCGCTCAGACCGAGCGAAGGAGTCGAGCTCTACGATCTCCTGCGCTCGCTCGGACAGGATTCGCAGCTGGCGATCGTGATCGCCTCGGAAGACATCGCGCCGATTCGCAAGGCGCGACGGATGTTCTCGATCGATGGCGGGCAGCTGCGCTCGATGGACCGCCCGGGGACGCTGGTCCAGTTTCCCGAGCGTCCGCACGCGAGGCAGCGCTCACAGTCGTGAGCGGCCTGCAGCTGCGCAGCGTCGTCAAGCACTACCGCAGCGTCGGCGAGACCGTTCGCGCCGTGGACGGCATCTCGCTGGCCGTCAAGCCGGGCGAGCTGCTCGCCCTGTACGGGCCCAGCGGGTCTGGCAAGACGACGCTGCTGCAGCTGACCGCAGGGCTGCTCGCGCCGGATGCCGGAACCGTCGAGTTCGACGGACGCGACATCGCGCAGCTCTCCACGCAGGACAGCGCGACCTACCGGCTGCGCGAGGTCGGTCTGGTGTTCCAGTCCTTTCACCTGATCGCCGGGGCCTCGGCGCTCGACAACGCGGCCGTCAAGCTGCTCGCCGAAGGCTTCAGCCTGCGCGACGCCAAGCGCCGTGCGCGTCCGTGGCTCGAGCGCGTCGGCCTCGGCGCGCGGGCCGAGCACGTGCCCTCCGAGCTGTCGATGGGCGAGCGCCAACGGGTCGCCATCGCGCGCGCGCTGGTCAACGAGCCGCGCCTGCTGCTGACCGACGAGCCGACGGGCAACCTCGACTCCAAGCGCAGCCGGGAGATCCTCGAGCTGCTGCGCGACATCTGCGATGAGCGTCAGATCCCCGCGCTGCTCGTCACGCACGATCCCCAGGCTGGCGCCTTCGCCTCGAGCGTCTACACGCTTCGCGACGGGCGGGTGCACGAGGGTCTGGACGCGGAGCTGGCCGGCGCAACGACGCAATGAGACGCGGCCGCGCGCCGAGGCTCACGATCATGGGCCTGCGCCTCTCGGCGCTGGTGGATCTGTATCGCTGGCGTCTGAGCAACCGCAAGGCACAGGAGCTGCTGGCGGGGATGGGGATCGCGATCGGCGTGGCGCTGCTGTTCGGCGTGCTCGTCGCGAACACGAGCGTCGTCAGCTCGACGAGCCAGCTGCTGCACGCGGTCACCGGCTCGGCCCGCTTCCAGCTGGTCGCGCGCAGCCCGGAAGGGTTCGAAGAAAGACTCGCCACGCGCGTGAGCAGGCTGCCCGGGGTGGCCGTCGCGGCGCCGCTGCTGCGCGAGAACGCGTGGATCGTCGGGCCGCAGGGACGCGAATCGATCGAGCTCATCGGCGTGACCGGCAGTGAGATCGAATTGCGCGGCGCGGCCACGCGCAACCTCGGCGCCGGCGCACTGCTGCTCTCGGGCGGGCTCGGGCTTCCCTCCGGGGTCGCCGACAAGATCGGCGCGCGCGCCGGCCAGCCGGTGACGCTGCTCACCGACGGAAGCGCCCACTCGGTGCAGGTGCGCGCGGTGCTCGGCAGCCAGACGGTCGGACCGGTCGCCGACAGCCCGATCGTCGTCGCCCTGCTGGGCCTGGCGCAGAACATCACGGACAAGCCGCGACGGGTCACACAGGTGCTCGTCGAGCCGCGGCCGGGGGCCGACCGGCTGGTCGAAGGGGAGCTGCGCCAGCTCGCGGCCGGACGCCTGGACGTCGAGCCCGCGAGCAACGAAGTGGCCGTCCTGCAGGCGACAGCCAGGCCGACGAGCCAGTCGACGGCCCTGTTCGCCGCGATCAGCGCGATGGTCGGGTTCCTGCTCGCGCTGAACGCGATGCTGCTCACCGTGCCCGAGCGCCGGCGCTTTGCGGCGGAGCTGCGCCAGCAGGGCTTCGGCCCGCGCCAGGTGCTGCTCGTCCTGATCTCGCAGGCGACGATGCTCGGTCTCGCCGCCTCGCTCGTCGGCGTGGCCCTCGGCGACCTGCTGTCGCGCTCGCTCTTTCACGAGGTGCCGATCTACCTCACGCTGGCGTTCCCGATCGGCACGCACCCGGTCATCCCCGTCACGACCGTCCTGCTCGCGATCGCATGCGGCGTGCTGGCCACCGTGATCGCGTCGCTGCTGCCGGTGCTCGATCTTCGCCGCGGCCGGCCGGCCGACGCCGTCCTGCACGAGACCGGTGAGGCCGGCCAGAGCATCGGCCCCCGCGCGATCGCGATCTCCGGCGTCGCCGGCGCGCTGCTGGTGGTGGCGGTCAGCGTGCTCGTCCTGCTGGCGCCCGGTCTCAGCGTCGTCGGCGGGGTCATGCTGGCGCTCGCCACGTTCTGCCTGGTGCTGCCGATCTTCACGATCGTCCTGCGATCCATCAAACCGCTCAGCGAACGCCTGCGTGGCAGCATGCTCGCGCTCGCCGTCGTCGAACTCGATGCCACCGCCACCCGCTCGGTCGCGCTCGCCGGTGTCGCGGCGCTCGCCGTCTACGGCATGATCGCGATCCAGGGCGCCCGGCACGACCTCATCACCGGGCTCGACACGGCCGTCGTGCAATATCTGGACACCGCCGACGTCTGGGTGACGACCGACAACAACTTCCTGACGATCGACAGCTTCCAGCCACGAGGCGCCCAGGCGGCGATCGCCCGCAGCCCGGGTGTCGCCTCGGTACGCGAGTATCAGGGCGCGCTGCTGGACGTGGGCACGCGCCGGCTGTGGATCCGCGCCCGGCCTGCCGGCGACGCTTCGCCGATCCAGGCAAGCCAGCTGCTGCACGGGGAGCTCGCGCAGGCCACGCGGCTGATCCGCCGCGGCGGCTGGGCCGCGATCTCGAATGGCTTTGCCGAAGAACGCCATCTGCACGTCGGCGGCGCCTTCACGCTGCCGACGCCATCGGGGCCCGCAAGCCTGCGCGTCGCGGCGATCACCACCAACGTCGGCTGGCCGCCGGGCGCGATCACGCTCAGCGACGCCGACTACCAGCGCTACTGGCAAACCACCGACCCCACCGCGCTGGAGGTCGATCTCGTGTCCGGCGTCAGCCCCCAGGCCGGCAAGCGCGCCGTCGAACGCGCGCTCGGGCATCGACCGGGCCTGCTCGTCGAGACGCTCGCCGAACGCGAGGCCGTCTACGAAAAAAGCGCCCGCCAGGGAATCAGGAGCCTCAGCCAGATCGCGATGCTGCTGCTGATCGCGACCTCGCTGGCGATCGCCTCCGCGCTCAGCGCAGCCATCTGGCAGCGCCGCGCGCGGCTGGCCTCGCTGAAGTCCCAGGGCTTCGACAGCAGGCAGCTGTGGCGCTCGCTGCTGCTGGAAAGCGCGATCCTGCTGTGCATCGGCTGCCTGGACGGGGCGATCCTGGGCATCTACGGCCATGCTCTCGCGAGCCGCTGGCTGGAGGTTTCGGTCGGATTTCCGGCGCCTTTCTCGCTCGGGATCGGCATCGTCTTCCTCACGCTCGCGATCATCAGCGGCGTCGCTCTCGCCGTGATCGCGCTGCCCGGTTTGGGCGCCGCAAGCGTGCTGCCACGCACGAGTTTCCAGGAGTCCAGATGAGCCGCCCGATGCTGTCGCGATGCTGTCGTCATGACAGCCACTTATCCAGCCGGCCGCAAAGCGCTGGCGACCTACTTCCTGAGGGCAGCGCGACGCTACTGGCTTAGCGTCTTTCCGTGCATCCGGCGTGAGACCCGCCACTGGCGGGAGCGCGCCGAAGCGATCCCCGACCCGGTGCTGCGCCGGCTCGCGCTCGAAGCGCAACGCATCAAGCGAGGCAACATCGAGGGCTCCGCGGCATTCGCCGCGTTCGCTCCCGCTGCGCACCGCGACGAGGTCGTGCGGGCGCAGGTCGCATTCCAGTCCGCCTACGACTACGCCGACACGCTCTCCGAGCAGCCGAGCGGCAACCCGGTGACCAACGGCCGCCAACTCCACCAGGCGCTGCTCGCGGCGCTCGACGACGACGCCGGACAACCCGACTACTACGCCCGCAACCCGCGCCGTGGCGACGCCGGCTATCTCGCGGAGATCGTCGACGTATGCCGCTGCGCGCTCAGCGGCCTGCCCTCGCGCCCGTCGATCACGCTGCCGGCACACAGGCTCGCCAACCGCATCGTCGCCTACCAGAGCCTCAACCTCAGCGAGCCGTACGGCGGCCACTGCCTGCTGAAACGCTGGGCGCTGCGGGAAACCCCGCTGGGAACCGGCCTGCGATGGTGGGAGACGGCCGCGTCGGCCGGCTCCTCGCTCGGCCTGTTCGCGCTGATCGCAGCTGCCGCGCGCCCGTCGCTACAGCCATCGCAGGCGATCGCGATCGAGCGCGCCTACTGGCCGTGGGTCGGCGCCCTGCACTCGCTGCTCGACAGCCTGATCGACGAGCCCGAAGACGCGGCCGTCGCGCAGCGCAGCCTGCTCGACTACTACACCTCGCCGCAGGAAGCCGCCGCCCGCGTGCAGGTGCTCGCGCGCGAAGCGCTGCGCAAGGTCCGCTCGTTGCCCAACGCCCACGAGCACGTGTTGATCCTCGCCGGCATGGCGAGCTTCTACCTGACGGCACCCGAGGCGTCCTCGCCGACCGCGCGACTGGTCTCCGAAAAGGTCATCGAGACGCTCGGGCCGGTGATCAGGCCCAGCATGGCGGTGTTCGGCGCGCGGCGCACCGCCAGCCGAATCCCGCGCCCGCATCACACGGGCATGAGGATTTCCTCGCAAGGTGCGCAAAGCGCGTACCCCAGGCTCTTGCGCTCCGGGAGCGATGCCCCTAGGTTTCAGTAGACGCGATTCCGAGCCGTCAAGAGCGAGGCCACTGAGGTGTGAGGCCGCGCCACCCGAACCGGAAGGCCCTCGGGCCGGAAGGGAAAGGTTCCTCAAGCGGCCCGGGATCGCGTCGCTTCGTTGCTGGGCTACTCCTCACCGGCTCGATGCTGGGGCAAGCAGGACGGGCGTGGCGCCGGTTGCCAACCCCGCGCTCTGAGCATCCTGCCATCCACCTCTTAGCGTGACCTTAGCCTCGGGTTAGCGACGCTTCAGCGGTGCTCGCGATGGTGTCCGCACCAGCCATGCACGCGACCTCCGCGAACATCCTCGCCACCGCCGTCGGCCCGCATCTGCTCTGGCTCACCAGCCGCGCCGCCGGCATCGTCGCGCTGCTGCTGTCGAGCCTGTCCGTGTGCGTCGGCCTGCTGATCGGCGGGCGCATCGTCAAGGGCCACCGCCAGGAGCTGCGGGTGACGCACGAGGCGCTGTCGCTGGCGACGCTCGCGGCGCTCGTCGTCCACGGCGTGACGCTGCTCGGCGACGGCTACCTGCACCCGAGCCTCGGCGACATCGCGATCCCGTTCCTGAGCGGCTACAAGACGCTGTGGACGAGCATGGGGATCGTCGCCTTCTGGGCGCTGGCCGTGCTCGGCCTCTCCTACTACGCGCGCACGCGCATCGGCGTGCAGCGCTGGCGCCGGCTGCACCGCTTCGCCGCGCTCGCGTGGATCCTCGGGCTCGCGCACTCCCTCGGCGAGGGCACCGACGCCGGGCAGACCTGGTTCCTGGCGATGATCGCGCTCGCCGTCGTGCCCGCGCTGCTGCTGCTGATCTCGCGCATGCTCGACTCCGCCACCGCCCCGCAGGCCATCCCCGCCCCGCAGGCCGCGCGCTCGGCAACGCCTGCGGGGCGCCCCGGCGCACGCGCGGTGCGCCCGGCTGCCGTCACAAGGGCGGGTGTCGCGCGATGACCTCCAAGCCGCGCACCGCCGAGCAGCTCGACGCCCGCGCGCTCGCCAGGACTCGCCTGGAGGCGATGCGCCGGCGCACGCGGCGTATCCGACGCTCGGTCACCGGGCTCGCGCTGGCGCTGTTCGCGGCCTCGTTCACGATCGTCTACGTGCAGCTCGCCTCCGGGCACGACCCCGCGCTCGTCGCCAGCGCGAGAAAGCGGGCCGCGGCCGCGAGCGCCGCATCGTCCTCGGCCGGTGCCTCCAGCTCGTCCGCCGCCGGCGAATCCACGACGACCGGCGAATCCTTCACGACCGGTGAATCGAGTTCCTCCGAAAGTGGAGAATCGAGCACCGGCGCCTCCGCCGTGACCACCTCCCAGTCATGAGCGGCGCGCGCGAGGCGATCGAGGAGCTCGACTGCTTCGGCTCCCGTTGCGCGGCGCTGGTGATCGGCTCCGGGCACGCGGGCACGGCGCAGGAAGCCGCGGCGCTGGCCAGGCGCACGCTGCTCGTGTGGCATCGGCGCTACTCCCGCTTCCTCCCCGACAGCGAGCTCTCGCGGCTGAACGCCGACCCGCGCGAGACGGTGCCGGTGCGCCCGCTGATGGCGCGCCTGGCGCAGGCGGTGCGCGACGC
>Ga0181521_10006313_pt1 | contig 12889 bp, 10 predicted proteins | sample PEATcosm2014_Bin_32_FD_119764 | JGI IMG/M metagenome (GOLD analysis project Ga0181521, IMG submission 119764) | Peatland microbial communities from MTU Mesocosm Facility, Houghton, MI, USA - PEATcosm2014_Bin02_60_metaG | ecosystem: Environmental > Terrestrial > Soil > Wetlands > Peat | place...
CGGCGAAAAGAATTAAGGTCGCGATACTGAAGGCGCACCCCGGCAGGCGGATCGACCATATTCCCGGATGCCAGAGCTTGAAGATTGGCCAGTAGAGCCAGGATTTGACCGCACCCACGTAGTCCATGAGCATGACCGGAATCTGAATATGACCGGCGCTCCACGAATACAACGTGTGAGCGCCCGGAACATAGGGGAGAACAAACAGGACCTCATCCGCCTGGAGTCCCGGAGAGCCCAGAAAGAGAATCTCGATTCCGGCGAGCGCTGCGGAAGCGAGTATGAGGAAGGCGGCGAACTCCGGAGACTTTTGCAGACGCAATCCGTTTTGCCTCTCCCGGTCAGAAGTTTTCGAGGATCGCGCTGACCACCGTGCGGGCCACGTCGCGGCTTAAACGCTGCAGAGCGGCCTGGCTCTCATCGAAATACTGCTGCGGGTTGACGCTGATCTCATAGCGCTCGCGAAACTCCACGTTCGGCCGGTCGAAAAGTACCTTGCCGTCCTTGTCCGTCAGCCTGACCTGTATCTGAACAATCACCTGTGCGCCGCTGCTGCGGCCCGTCACCGGATCGGCGACGGTTGCGCTGGAGAACATATTCGCGACGGCGCCGGACAGTACCGCATGGGCCTTCGCGGGGTCGGCGACGATCTTGTAGCGCGTGCGCGTGATCATTTCACGGCTCACCGATTCCGTAAGATAGTCGGAAAGTTTGTATTGAACGCTGACGTTTCTAAACGGGGTAATCGCGATGGTGTGGATCTCGGTGGGCAGAAGATTGGCTGTCCCGGCCACGTGATATCCGCAGCCGGCCAGCAGAAGGAAAAGCGTCGGGGCGCTGGCCAAAGGCCTGCTCCAAAATGCCGGCTTCAAACGGCCTCCCCGGCAATCATGGCGGCGCTCTCCGCGGCGAGCCGCAGGTTATCCACCGCGGCCCAGATCCAGAATGCGTTTCCGTTGTTGCGGTCGGGCGAAATGGCGCCGACGGCAATTCCGCTTTGCCCGGCGACCCCAACGTTGTTGGGCGGTTCCTGTTCGCCCGTGCGCACGTCAAAGAGATCGTGACTCATTGCGTCCTCTATGTCGGACGCGGCCGGAGCGTCTTCGAATTCAATCCAGAACGAAAAAGTGTAGCCGTGAAATACCGGCGCCTGAATCAAACGCAGCGAGGGCATCGGAATGCCGTCGAAACGCTCCAGCAGGCTTGCCAGATGCCGCTCGATACGGTCTTCCGCTTCGGCCAGCGGAACAGGCGCCTCGGAACCCAACTGCGTCAGCATGGTATAGGCCAGTTGCGCGTCGAAGACCTTCTTCGGTACCGGCTGGAACGAAAGCAGATTCACGGTCTGCTGCTGCAGCTCCTCGATGCCCGCGGTACCGTATTCGCTCGCAGGCTCGAATATGTGAACAATCGCGCGCGCGATTTGATAGTTGGCGTTGAGGCGCTGCAGGACCATGGCGATGGCGGTAGCCGCCGGATGGGCGACGATCTGGGGCCCGGTGTGATCGATCTCGTAATCCGGGCCTTCCACCTGAGGAGCGCGAATGCGGGCTTCGGGATTGTCTTCCGCGGCGTAGGTCAGGTCGATGACAAGGCCCTGGGGATTCGCCTCCAGCGCGATCTTCGAGGATTCGAGGGAGCCCGCGAGTATCAGCGCCTCCGCGTCTTCCACCGCGTCGGGATCGAGCTTGGCAAGAAAAGCGGCGCTGCCGCCGATTTCCGTCAGCGTGCCGGATTCCTCCTCCGCACCCGCCACCAGGCGAACGTGCTGGCCCAGTGCCGTTTCGCCGAGCACTTCCCGAAGCTCCCGGCCCAGCAGGGTTTCACCACCTACGAGTGCGATCGTTTCAGCCAATCTGTGTCTCCGGATTCGGCTTCGGCGTGTGGGGGAAATGCCGCCTGATGACGCCGCCCAGCCGGATGGCGATGCCGCTCCCGACATAGATCGACGCCAGTATCACGAGCACCGGCTGAGACCAGTAAAAGATCCCGTAAATCACGATGCCCATGACGACCAGAATCAATGGTGTTCGCGGGCGGAGCAGATTCAGGTCTTTGAAACTCCAGTAACGCCACGTGCTGATCATCAGGAACGAAAGCAACCCCAGCAACATCAGCCAGAGAATGGCGGGAACGATGTCGGTGATCGGATAGCTGTCGAGCGCATACACCACCGCGGCGACCATGCCCGCCGCCGCCGGAATCGGCAGCCCCACAAAATATTTCCGGTTCGGTTTGCCCGGGTTCCTCGGCTGCGGGTTCTTCGAGATATTGAAACGCGCCAGACGAGCGGCTCCGCATACCAGAAAAAAGAAGGCGAAAAACGTTCCCGCGCGCCGGAACTGATCGAGAAAAGATGGGCTCAGCGAGCTGTTTACGAACTGCACGCCCCACGTGTAGGCGAGGATGGAGGGGGCGATTCCAAAGCTGATGATATCGGCCAGCGAATCGAGTTCACGGCCGAATTCGCTGGTGGTGTTCGTCAGGCGCGCGATGCCGCCGTCCAGCCAGTCGGACGCCGCCGCGAGTCCTATCGTCTTTGCCGCTACATCGAAATCCTGCGCCGCCTGGCTTGGATCCGTCGCGAAATGCATCACGCCGTGGATCGACCGGATGACGGAGAGAAAGCCCAGGAAAATATTGCCTGCCGTAAACAGAGTCGGCAATGCGTAGGCCGCGCGCGGCGGCCGCTTGCGGGCAATGATTTGTTGTCCGGCTATTTGTTCTACGTCTGACAGAGTGCTGCCTCCTCGATGCTGGCTGCGAGCGGCAGGGGCAACACAATTTCACCGGCCCGGCGCGCCAAAACGCTCGAGCCGGCGCTCACCCGCGCCCCCGGAGAAACCTCCACGCGCCATTCCGGGCCGAAGATAACGTCGACGCGCGAACCGAATTTGATGAGGCCGACGCGTTCTCCGGCCTGTACGAAGTCTCCCACGTGTTTCGTGCATACGATGCGGCGCGCGATTAATCCCGCGATCTGTTTGAAAACGACCTTCGTTCCGTCCGCGGCCCGGACGGTGATGACGTTCTGTTCGTTTTCCGCCGAGGCCGCCGCGCGGCTGGCGACCAGAAACTGGCCCCGTTTATAGGTGATATCCGTGATGACGCCGGAAATCGGGGACCGGTTTACGTGGACGTCGAAAATATTGAGGAAGATACTGATCCGGGTCTGCCGGTCACCTTCCTGGACCACTTGCATAACGCGGCCATCGGCGGGCGACAATGCCACGGGGCCGGCGGGGATGAGGCGTTCCGGATCGCGAAAAAACCAGGCGCAGAACGCGCCCAGCACGAAGAGAGGCATCGCTTTCCACGGTCCGGCAAGCCAAGACACGAGTGCCCCGCCGGCGGTGAAAGCCAGCGCGTAGTAAATCCCGTCGCGAATCATTATGTCCGTCCTATTTTATCTTGAGGTTGGCCGTTTTCATGCGGCGCGGCGGAAGGACGGATTCCAGTTGGCGGATTCGGCGTGTTTGGCGGCCCTGCATGGTTAATCAGGGCGATATCGAAACTGGTCTGGCGATCCGGCTCCGTCGCCGATCCGCCGCCTCAAGTCCGACAGCGAGTACGACCAGGCCGGCGGCCACATACGCCAGAGCGTCAATCCTATATGCCACCATGGCGTAACCCGCTCCCACGACGGCGAGCGCGCCGCAGGCGGCCCCACTGCCGGTCGAGAAGACCTGCCTGATTACGGCCCGGCCGCGGCGCCACGACATGTCGAAAAACGCCTGCCGCCACGGCGCGGTCTTGCTGGGATAGATGGAATTCACCAAACTGACGCTCATCACCGGCCACGTCGACAAAGCGCAGGTGGCGAGCCCGGCCATAACGAGCGTCGGCCAGGAGCGACCGGCCCGGGTGAGGCCATAGACCGTCAAGCCTCGCTGCCGGCGCCACCAGTCGATCGGGACGATGAGCGGGAAACAGCCTGCGTACTGGAGCATCGGCACCACGAACATTTGGCGCGATGCCGTAATCAATCCGGCATCGGTGATACCGGCACTCAGGTTTTCAAGCGGATTCATAACCGGTACGCCGGACCGGCGGACCAGTTCGACCATCGGAAGGCGTCCGGCCAGGTACACGCCGAGCACTTCAAGCAGCGCGGCTGCGCGCCGCCGTGTTTGGCCGTTCATCAGGGAGAGTATAGCTGAATCCGCGAGACGGTTCGGCGCTGCCTGGCATAGACAGATGGCAGGCGAGGCTGCAGCCATAATTGGCCGCGCTGCATGTATACTGGCCAGAGTCCGGAGGTCAAAATGGACATTCGTAATCCGCGGTTTTTCGGCTTCATTCTGGCGGCTGCCCTGGTGACGACGCCGGCCGAGGCGCGCATCACGCGCCTGATGATCGAGCACCGGGACTCGCCGGCCTATAATGGACAGTCATTCGGCGAGGCGGGGCGGTACGAGTGGCTGCGGGGACACGCATACGGCGAGCTCGACCCCAGGGACCCGCTCAACGCCATCATCACCGATCTGCAATTTGCGCCCAGGAACGCCAGTGGCTTCGTGGAATACGTCGCCACGTTTTCCCTGGCGAAGCCGATGGACCTCTCCAAAACCAGCGGGGTCCTGCTCTACGACGTCGCCAACCGCGGGCGGATTGCGCTGGCGGGATCATCCACCGATGCCGGTGCCCTGGCGGATTTTTTCAAGCGCGGCCATGTGGTGCTGTCAAGCGGCTGGCAGGGGGACATCCCGGCGCGTGACGGCATCGAGACGATCGCGGTGCCGGTGGCGAAGAATCCGGATGGCTCGAGCATCACCGGGCCGGTGCTCATTCGCTTCCGCGATATGGCGCGCAACGCGACCACGCTGCCGCTGATGCGCGGCGAAGGAGCGGGGTTTCCGGCGCCGGCCCCGGTGAGCCTCGACAGCTCCAGGGCCACCCTGACGCGCCGTGCCGCGGAGGGCAGCGCCATCGTGCCGATTCGCGCCGCGGACTGGGCCTTCGCCGATTGCGGTAAAGAAGCGTTCCCCGGCACGCCCGATGCGGGGAAGATCTGCCTGAAGGGCGGTTTCGATCCGGCGTTCCTGTACGAACTGGTCTACGCGGCGAAAGATCCGCAGGTGTTGGGAATCGGCTACGCCGCCACGCGCGACCTGAATGCGTTTTTCCGGCACGCGGAACGCGACGATTCGGGCATTGCCAATCCCGTGGCGCAGAAAATTACGTTCGCGGTAGCGCGAGGCAGTTCGCAATCCGGCAATTTCCTGCGCAGCTTCGTCCATCTGGGCTTTAACCAGGCCGAATCGGGAGGTATCGTGTGGGACGGGATCAACCCGAATATCGCGATGCGGCAGCTGGCGATGAACTTCCGGTTTGCGGCGGCGGGCGGCGCCGCGGATCTCTACGAACCGGGCAGCGACGGCGTCGTCTGGTGGAGCGATTACAAAGACGAAGCACGGCGAAGGCCCGAAGCAGGCCTGTTGGATCGCTGCCGGACGAGCGGCACTTGCCCGAAGATCGTCGAAACGCTGGGCTCGTTCGAGTTTTGGGGGCTCCGCGCCTCTGCCGACTTCGTGGGGACCAGCGCGGACCGCGACCTCCCTTTGCCGGCGAACGTGCGTCGTTACTACTTTCCGGGCGTCACGCACGGCGGCGGACGCGGCGGGTTCAGCGCGGCTCCGCCAGCTCCTCCGGCGGCGTGCGAACTGCCCGCCAATCCGAATCCGTCTTCCGACACGATGCGCGCGCTAACGGTGGCGCTGATCGATTGGGTCGCTAAAAACACGCCGCCTCCGCCCAGCCAGTATCCGCGGCTGGATCGGGGTGAACTGGTCGAGCCCACGCAGGCGGCGCTGGGATCGCCCATGATTCCCGGCGTGCCTCTTCCTGACGGCGTCATCAACCCGCTCTACGATTACGACTTCGGCGCAACCTTCCGCTACAACGATTTGAGCGGCGCGATTGCGAGCCAGCCGCCGGCGATCAAGCAGGTTCTTCCGAGCCTGGTGCCGCGGCAGGACGCGGACGGCAACGAGACTGTTGGCGTGGCCAGCACGCTGCATCAGGCGCCGCTCGGTACTTACCTGGGTTGGAACGTAACCGCGCGTGGATTCGCGAAAGGGAGAGAGTGCGGACTGAACGGCGCGTTCGTTCCCTTCGCCCGGAGCAAGGCGGATCGCGTGGCGGCGGGCGATCCACGGCTGTCACTCGAGGAACGCTATGGCTCGCATGAAGGCTACGTGGCTGTAGTGCGGTCGGCGGCGGCGCGGCTGGTGCGCGACCGGTTCCTGCTGCAGGAAGACGCCGACCGGCTCATTGCCGAGGCTGCGGCCAGCGATGTGTTGAAAGTCAAGTAAAGGCACAGGCCAAAGGCCTGCTCCACAAAGTTACGAAGGCCGGGCGAACAGGCGATCGAAGAATGCGCGCGTGTCCTGCCGTATCCGTTTGGATACCGAACTCAGAGTGCCTTCATGCAGATTCGGCGGAGTCCACCGGTGGACCAGATCCGTCAGGATGGCGATGTGCGCGCGGTTGGTCGGGAGCCGGCCTTCCGCATGTCCCGTCAGAATGCGCAGGCCGTGATCGACCGCGCGGTAGAAAAACGCAGCGTCGCGAAGGAATTGGGCCTCCTCGCGGTCGAGATGACCCATTTTTTCCACGATGTCGATGCGCGCCGGAGTGTTCAACACTTTGAAGAAGACACCCGCGCTCTTGAGCCGCAGGTACATCAGGGCGAAATCGATATCGTAATAGCCGCCCGCCGCCGCCTTGAGTGGATTTCGAGCACCCTGCTCGCGCTCCAGACGGATTCGCATCTGGGCGAGTTCGGCGCGCGAACGGCCGCTCTGGCCACAACGCCGCCAGTCGATTTCCTGCACTTCACCGAGGAACTCGGTGGCGCGCTCGATGTTGCCGGCGACGGCGCGGGCCTTCATATAGGTGATTCCCTCCCACGCTTCGGCGTGGTTGGCGAAGTAATCTTTGTAAGCGCCTTCCGTTTGCACCAGCGCGCCCTCGCGCCCGTTGGGCCGCAGGCGCGTGTCGATGGTGAAGACGACGCCGTCGCCGGTATAGGCGCTGATCACGCCGATCATCCGTTCGGCGACTCCCGTCCAGTACAGACTCTCGTGCGCATCGCTGTCCGGAATCACGAAGACCAGGTCGGCATCGGAAGCCAGATCGAACTCGAGCATTCCGAGGCGGCCGAGTGCGATCACCATCATCTGGTTGGACGGGGCGTAGGTCGGACTCGAAGGCGGGGCGCTGTTTCCCGCCACGGCCGATTCGGCGACTGCGATTTCATAGGCCGCATTGACGATCGATTCGGCCAGCTCGGAAGTTCGCTCCAGCGTGCGGAACACGGACACGCGATGATACACGCTGTCGCTTTGGATCCGAACCATCTGCCGGCGAAAGTAGCGCCGCAAGCCGTCCGGATCGCGCGGTGCGTGGAAGCCCGTTCGGCCCTGACGCCTGCCGCACGCGGCACGAACCTCTTCGATCAGGTCCGGGTGGCTGACCAGCTGATCCGCGAAATACTGGCTGTGCCCGAAGAGGTCGATCGTGCATCGTGCCAGCTCGACGTTGTTTTCGAGCGCGTCGAGCCAAACCGGACGGGCGACAGCCTTTTCCAGAAACGATTCGAAGCTTTCGTCCTTCAGCGCGGCCCGCGCGATACCGCTGTCCGCGATCAGCTGGGCAAACTTGGGAGCGCGCTGGTCGAGAAAGCGGCGCAGATTCGCGGAGGGGAACTCGGCGCGCGCGGGTCGGGATTCTTCGGCGGTTTCCACGGCTTCCTGATCTTCAATGGTATCGGGAACCGGAACGGCGTCCGGAGTTGGAACGACATTGGCTACCGATACGGAAACCGAGAGCTGCGAATGGATCACGCGTTCGTAGAGATCCTGCACGCCGGTGAAATGATGATCGAGCTCGCGCTCGAGGGTGCCCGCGCTGGCCAGGCCGGCGGACGGCATCTTGCGCGCCAGCAGATCGAGCTGGTCTTTGGTATCCGGCAGAGTATGCGTCTGCCGGTCATCGTCAAACTGAAGCCGGTGTTCCAGGTGGCGCATGAACTGATACGCCGAAGCGAGCCGCGCGTATTCGATAGGCGATAAAAGCTCCTTGTCGCGCAGCCTCGAAAGGGCCAGCAGAGTGCCGCCGTGCCGGACCCACGGCTCACGGCCTCCGTGCAGACGCTGCAGGCACTGCACCAGAAATTCGATGTCGCGAATGCCGCCTCTCGCAAGCTTCACATCGGCGCCGGGCGGTTTGGCCTGGCGTTCCTTCTCCAGGCGTAATTTCTCGTGAATGCGCGCCCGCGTTTCCGAGACCGCTTCGATGGTGCGGAAATCGGTGGTGGTCCGATAGATGAGCGGCTCGACGAATTCGAGAAGTGCGCGCCCGGGCCGCGAATCTCCCGCCGCGACACGCGCTTTGATCAACATCTGCAGTTCCCAATCGCGTCCGCGGGAAGCGTAGTACTGTTTCGCGCCTTCGAGCGAGTGACAAACTTCGCCGAAGCGGCCGTCGGGGCGCAGCCTCAAATCAACCCGGTAACACGAACCCTCCTCCGTGTAGGCCGAGAGCATGTCGGTCATGCGGTTGGCGGCGGCTTTGAAAAATTCGCCCGACCCCCCTGTATTGTCAAGACACGCGCCGCCGGAATAGACGAATATCAAGTCGATGTCGGAGCTGTAGTTGAGCTCGCGGCCTCCGAGTTTGCCCAGCGCGATGACGGAGAACTCCGCGCCGGCGGGCGCTCCGCGTTCCTCGGCAAGCTCACTGCGGACGGCACGCCAGGTGGCGTTCAAAATGGCGTCGGCCAGATTGGACAGGTCCTCGGTGGTTTCGGATACATCGGCAAACTGCAGGACATCGCGAAGCAGGATCCGAAGCAGCTGCCGGCGGCGGAAAAGCGCCAGATCGACGGGGCGCGGAATACCGTCGGCGGGCAAGGAGAGGCTCAGCAGGTCCTCGTATTGCTCGGCCAGAAAACCGCGATGGAGATCCCGCGCCCGCGCAATTTCGATGAGCCACTGGGGAAAGCGTATGATCGAGTCGGCGAGAAAATGGCTGAAAGAGAAGACTGTCAGAGCGTAACGGAGCGCGCTTGGATCCTCGGTGATCCGGCGGGCGGAATCGGGCGCCTCCACCGTCAACCGATTCAGATAGTGCACGGCGTCGTCCGGATTGGGCAGCGACGGCAGGAGAGCGGTTACGCGGCGGAGGGCAGCCGGCGAAAGTTTTCCGAGGTAAATAAGTTCCGGGCGCGCACGAACGGGGTCGCGGAACTGGATCTCTTCGAGGAGACTCAGCACTACTTAGCATTATAGAGGCAATACGTTCCGGTGTCAGATGTATCTTTGGTTAACTTGGTTAACCGGGGTTAATTGGGTTTAACCCTACCCGTGCTGATTCAGGAACGCCAGCGTCAACGCCCAGGCTTCGGCCGCCGCTTCGGCATCGTAACTCGCGCGGGCATCGCAGAAGAACCCGTGGTCGGCAAATGAAAACTCGACATTGATGTGCGGCTTCTTTGCTTCACGCAAGGCGCTGTTCACGATCTGCACCTGATCCGGCCCGATGTGCTGATCGAGGCCGCCCCAGAAGAACAACACCGGGGCCTGGAGGTCTTTGAAACGGTCGGTCAAGCCGGGGAAGAACGGGCTGGGAGCGATCCCGCCGCCGTAGTAGGAAATGCCGCATGCGAGTGGAAGAATAATCGCGGCATGGCAGGCGCAACGTCCCCCCATGCAGTAGCCGATGGCTGAGATCGAGAGGCCGGGGAAACCGTTGCTGTTTTTCAGCCATTCCCACGCCGCGCGCATGTCGGCTTCGAGGCTGGGGTCCTTGAGCGCCTGCATGTGCGGCATCACCGCGCCGAAATCGGTGTATCCGGCTTCGAGACCCGGCGCGGTGCGATGGAACAGCTCCGGGGCAATGGCGAGATAGCCCTCGCCCGCGAAACGATCCGCCACATCGCGAATGTGGGAATTCACACCGAACGCTTCCTGGAAAACAATCAATCCCGCCTTCGGAGTGCCAGGCGGACGGGCCACGTACGCACGCATCGATGTGCCGTCCGCGACGGACAGAGTGACATATTCTGTTGAAACTTTCATGGATTGGGCCAATTCGATATATTACGCGTGAGGAAGCGATGACTGCAACAGAGAACACCCTCTTGAACGAACAGGACTGGCACGGCAAAGCATTCACGGGCTCGTGGAAGGCAACGGCCGGAGGCACGGTGGACGTTATCGAAAAAGCAACCGGAAAGCGGTTGACCAGCGTGGGGCTGGCGGTGGCAAAGGATGTTGCCGCATCCGCGCGCGCGGCTACCGAAGCACAGGAGCAATGGGCGGCCGCTCCTTACGAAACTCGTGCCGCAATCTTCCGCAAAGCGGCCCGCATCGTCGAAGAGAACGGCCCGGAGTTTGCCGACTGGATTATTCGGGAGACCGGTGCGATAGGGGCGAAGGCGGATGTCGAACTGCATATGGCCGCCGGGATTCTGTACCAGTCGTCCGCCATGCTGACCGAACCGCAGGGCATCGTGCTGCCGAGCAATGCCGGACGGATGAGTATCGCGCGGCGCGTTCCGCACGGCGTCGTGGGCGTGATTTCGCCATTCAATTTTCCGCTGATACTCAGCGTTCGGGCGGTCTCGCCGGCACTGGCGACGGGAAACGCGGTGATCCTGAAGCCCGATCTGCGGACGCCCGTCACCGGCGGATTCCTGATCGCGCGCATCTTCGAAGAAGCGGGGTTGCCTGCCGGATTACTGCACGTTTTGCCGGGCGGAGTGGAAGCGGGCGAAGCGCTGTGCACCGATCCGCGTATTGCCATGATTGCGTTCACGGGGTCCACCGCGAACGGCCGCCGCGTGGGCGCACTGGCGGGAGAGCACCTGAAGCGGGTTTCTCTCGAGCTTGGCGGCAAGAACTCGATCATCATTCTGGACGATGCCGATCTTGACGCAGCGGCATCCAATGCGCGCTTCGGTGCATGGCTTCATCAGGGCCAGATCTGCATGACGGCGGGGCGCATCCTGGTGCAGGAAAAGGTCGCGGGGGCGCTGGTGCAGAAGCTGGTGGATGTGGCCAACGCTCTGCCGGTGGGCGATCCGGCAGGCGGAAACGTGGCGCTCGGCCCCATCATCAACGAAACGCAGTTGCAGCGGGTGCATGGAATTATAAGGGACAGCGTGGCGGCGGGCGCGCGGCTGAAAGCGGGCGGCACCTACGAAGGGTTGTTTTACCGGCCGACGGTGCTCGACGGGGTCAAGCCGGGGATGCGGGTTTTCGATGAGGAGATTTTCGGGCCGGTAGCCTCCGTGACTACGTTTGCGAGCGATGACGAAGCGGTTGCGCTGTCGAATCAGACCGAATATGGCCTGTCGGCAAGCGTCATTTCGGGATCGGTGACGCGGGCGCTGGCGCTCGGAAATCGCTTGAAGACGGGCTTGCTGCACATCAACGATCGGACCGTAGCGGACGAGCCGCACGTGCCGTTCGGCGGGCGTGGAGCGTCGGGCAACGGCACGCGGATCGGCGGCCCGGCCAACTGGGAGGAATTCACACAGTGGCAGTGGCTCACCATAAAGGACAAGGCGCCGACGTATCCATTTTGATGTCCGGAATTACGCGCATTAGTGATACTACAAGTAATGAAACGAAGTTATTTCTGGATTCTGCTGGCAGTCGCTGGCGCCCTGGGCAGTTGTTCCGGTCAGAAAACCGAGCCGGAGAACCAAACCCAAGCCCCCAAAGAGGCCCCAAAGGCCGCCGCACTGCCTGGAATGCCTCCCGTGGAGGACCCTTCCGATCTCTATGCCGCCGACCATGCCGGAAATCTCAGCCCCGTGGTTCGCGACTTCCCGTCGAGAGTTTACGTGCCCAACAGCGGCAGTAACACAGTCGATGTCATCGATCCGGCAACGTACAAGATCATCGGCCACTTCCCCGTCGGCAAGCAGCCGCAGCACGTGGTTCCTTCATACGATCTCAGACGGCTTTGGGTTCTCAACGATCTCGGCGACAGCGTGACGGAGATCGATCCGGCGACTGGCCGCAAAGGCGAGACGCTGCCGGTGGAGGATCCCTACAACATGTATTTCACCCCCGACGGGAAATACGCGATCGTGGTGGCGGAGGCGAAACAACGTCTGGATTTCCGCGATGCGCAGACCATGAAACTGGTTGACTCGGTGAAAGTGGACTGCAAGGGAGTCGATCATATGGACTTCACGTCGGACGGGCGCTTTCTGATCGCCAGTTGCGAGTTCGCCGCGGAGCTGATCAAGGTCGATGTGGCCAATCGGAAAGTTGTTGGGTCGATACATCTTGAAAAAGGCGGCATGCCGCAGGATGTCAAGACGTCGCCCGATGGCAAGGTCTTCTATGTCGCGGACATGATGGCGAACGGCATCTACCTGATCGATCCCGACAGCTTCACGCGCATCGATTTCATTCCGACGGGCAAGGGTACGCATGGCCTCTATGTGAGCCGGGACTCGAAGGTGCTGTACGTCTCGAATCGCGGGGAAGGAAGCATCACGGTTCTCGATCTCGCAACGCGCAAACCGGTGACGAAGTGGGAGATTCCACATGGCGGCAGTCCGGACATGGGCGGCGTATCGGCCGACGGCAAAGTGCTCTGGCTTTCGGGGCGCTACAACGCCGAGGTCTACGCCTTCGATACGTCCGACGGCCATCTGTTGGCGCGGATCAAGGTCGGGAAAGGGCCTCACGGGCTGTGCGTCTATCCGCAACCCGGCAGATATTCGCTGGGGCACACCGGCGTTTTTCGATAAGCACGTGGGGCATCCATGATAAGTACTTGTCAAGGGAAAAGACACTGTGCTCCCTGGGCTTTCCGGAAGGATTTGAAGCGCGTGGATGATGAAGCCGACCGTTAGTTAGCGCGA
>Ga0181521_10006320_pt1 | contig 12882 bp, 10 predicted proteins | sample PEATcosm2014_Bin_32_FD_119764 | JGI IMG/M metagenome (GOLD analysis project Ga0181521, IMG submission 119764) | Peatland microbial communities from MTU Mesocosm Facility, Houghton, MI, USA - PEATcosm2014_Bin02_60_metaG | ecosystem: Environmental > Terrestrial > Soil > Wetlands > Peat | place...
ACAGCACGACCGGAGCGCAGTCGGCCACCATGATCACCAGGGCGGCACCCGGAGTGGTCGTCACGAGGGCATCGATGGAGCCGAGTCGGGCCCGGGCGTCGCGCAGCGAGTCGTGCCCCGCACCCCAATTCGATGGATCGATGACCGCCACGTCCCGCCCGTGCTGCTGATCCGGCACGGTCAGCTTGGTCAAGTCGAGCGCACCACAGATGAGCCGCCGGTTCTCGGTGACGCAGGCGGGATCGTCCCCGACGTGGAAGCCGAGATTCAGGCCGCCGAACGGACCCGTACTGACGCCGCCGACGCGCGTGGTGGTCGCCGCCAACACTTGGGGCGAATCGAAGCCGAATCGCCAGGTCTCGAGCCCGCCGGTGTGCGACTTCACCTCCACTCCGAGGGAGCGTACCGGACGACGCCGAGGAACCGGATGGCATCGCCGCCGCCAAGGGTAGAGTCGCTGCTCGGCCGGCTGGCGAGGGCACAAGAGGATGGACGAGGCGGTGGCATCGAACATTTCGGATGAGCCGACACCTGGTGATGCGTTCGCTGGGCGCTGGCCGCTGTGGTTCCCCACTGCGGACCATGGCGGGTACTCGCACGAATCGGTCCGCGACGTCGCGCGGTACACCTGCGTCCAGGATCTTCAGGACGTCGCCTCCGCGTTCTTGCATCCTCTCGCCCAGACGCCGCGCGGTGCCGTCGGGCAACGGCAGCTCGGCGAAGCCCTCTATCAATGCCTGCTGGACTGGCATCGCCCTTACGACACGGAGCCGTTTCTGCCGGGTCATGGACAACGGATCCGCGATGCCGAATGGATGGCCGTCGATGCCGGTACCTGCATCGACTTCGCGCTGGTCTTCGCCTCTGCGTGCCTGTTCCATCGCCTTCGGCCGCTGATCCTGCTCTCCATGACGTCGAGCAGGTCCGGTCACGCCGTCGTTGCCTGCCCGCTCAGGCCGGATGTCACGCCTGACCGTCTGGGCCTGACGGAGTCCACGGAAGCCGATGCGGTCTGGTTCCTGAGCTCCCGAGCGACTGTGAACGAGCACGCACTCAGCAACGACTACCTCGTCATAGACCCTTCCAAGGGTGCCCGCTTCACCGAGCTCGGCCTGCCGGAGAACGTCGCGATGACGCAGGAATTCCTTGGTCATACGAACAATCTCGTCGGACTCGATCTCGTCAGCGCCCTCGGCAGCGGAGACCTTGCCCCTTTCCCCCGCCCCCCTGCGGAAGCCCGGCCGGCCATCGGACGACGCCTGCCTCCTGCACCACCATGGGAGCGCATTGCGACGAGAGACGCCTTCGTCGACGAGCACGCTGACTGGTCGGGGACGATCGTGTTGGCGGGCGAGCAGGGAGTCGGCAAGAGCCGCCTGGCCCATCGGCTGGCGTCGCTGCGGGATGACGGGTGCGGATGGTTTCTGAGCGGATCTGATGGGTCGACGCTTGTCGCGTCGCTGGCCGAGGCGGAGCAACAGGCGTCCGGTGAGGTGGGCTTCTCTCTGACCCAGCTGGATCGGACCACCTTCGCCCGAGTCGCGCTCCAGCGGCTGAGGACGGCCAGAAGCGGATGGGCGGTCGTGGTCGACAACGCCGAGACGCCGACTCCGGAGCTCAAGCGTTGGCTCCCGGTACCGGATGACTCCCTCCGGCAGCTCGTCCTGGTGACCACGACCGACGAGCACGCCCCCGCCTGGGCCGAGGCCGGGTACCCAGTCGTCCCGATCCACCCGCTCTCGCCGGCGGACGTGCGGGTGTGCCTCTCTGATGCCCCGCAGGACCTGGACACCAGGGTGGAGGGTCGCTACCTCCTGGTGCAAGCGGTCCGTGACTACCACACCGTGTTCGATGACTGGCCGGACGGCGACTCAGGCGGGACCGGCGCCTCGTGGTTCTGGGGCAGTCTTGAGCAGAAGCTGAGTGAACCAGCCAGGGCGGCAGCCACCGCGGCGGCGGTGATGGCACCGACGCCCCTGCCTGCGGATGTCCTGGCGCACGCCGGATTCTCGGCGACGGGCATCCGCACACTCGTCAGGGGTGGCCTGATTGAGCAGGTCCAAGGGTCGAGCTCCTTGGCCATGCACCGCCTCTTCGCCGCCGCGGTGCGCTCCTGGGCCGGTGCTGCCGCGATCTCCGACTCCATCGACGCACTCCTCGGCGATCCGGAGGTGTGCCGGGTTCTCCGACGCCGGACCCTGGCGGAAACGCTCGAGTTCCTCCGAGGCCACATCCGAGCCGTGACCCAGCAGAGCAATGTGAACACGGAGGGGGGGACCGGACTGGCCTATCACGGGTTGGCGCAGATCGAGGAGCTTCACGGGGACACCAAGGACTCGGCGTCTCACTATGCGTTGGCGTCTGCCCTCCTGGATCCCGAACGGTTCCCCATAGCCGCAGCGGACTGCCTCCATGGGCAGGCCCGCTACGCCAACCAACACAACTCAACGGACCGGGAGGCACTCCTCGAGGCGATCGCGCAGGCCCAACGTGCGGAAGCGTTGTACCTTCAGGCCGTCGACCAGCTCCGCGACGCGTCGGCGGCCGTTCCGTGGCAAGTCGAGACCGGTCCCGCACGCTCCAGGGCGATGCTCGGGCTGTTGCGCCACAAGGAGGCCCTGCTGGAGCTCGACCGACGGATCCGGCGCGATCTGCTCGGCGCCGCACTGAACACCATCGAAGAGGCCGATCGGGAGCGGGAGGCGATTCTGGAATCCGGCAGCGACGACCTCTTCGACCGCAGGTTCGAAGCCGCCCGTAGCCGATTCAATTTCGGCGCCCCCCTGATCTCGTTGGCCAAGGACAACGCCGAGGATCCCGATCTCGCAAGGACGTATCTCGACCAGGCGGAGCGGACCTACGCCTTCGTCCTGGAGAAGCGGACGTCACAGAGCGAGCTCGGGCTGTGGCCGGGCCATCCCCATGTCTCCGCATGCGAACACGGACTCGCGATCGTCTCCTATTACCGGGGGCTCCTGCTGACGGACCGATCGATCGAGGACCGCGTCGGCTGGCTGCGCGACGCAACGCGATACTCCTTCCAGGCCCTCGATCACCGGTCCGAGACGGATGGCACCATCGACCAGGACGAGGCAGCGAAGAGCGCCGCGCTCCTCCTGAAGGTAGCCCTCGCCCGCCACGCCGTCGCGGAGAGCACGGCGGAGAACGACGCCCAACGCCGTGAACGCAACACCGGCAGCCTGCTGCAATCCGCCACCGACGAGGTGAGGGCCGCTGGCGTCTCCCCCGGTTGGGACATCGGCCAGCGTGATGCCCGTGGGTGACGAACCTTGGCGTCAGGCAGCGCGCGTTCCGAGCTCCGGCCACATCATGTCGTGCTCGTCGCACCAACCGCTCATCGCACCTTCAAGTTCTGTGGTCCATGCACTGGCGCCCCGGGACGAGCGCACACGGGACCGGACGCCGAGCGCCGTCTTCACGACCATCTGACGCACCGGGCGTTCCACCTGCACGATCCCGGACACGGAGCGGTGGAGCGCGAACGCGGCGTGACAGCCGAGACCGTCTGTGGCAAACCATCGCGCGCCCTCGCCCTTGCCCTTGTTGAGCACCAGCGGGCCGCAGATGCCTTCGGCGTGAGCGACCTGCCGGAGCGTGACCTCCTCCGAAAGGTCCGTGCACTGCTCGGTATCGCCGTCATCGATGATGGCGGCGATGACTCCCAAGGCCACCCGCTGCACGTCGTGCGGGTGCGGGCAACTCTGGCCCATTGCCCGGCACAGCGGGCACTGTGGGTCCAGCTCCGCCAGAAGCGAGGCCGACGATTCCACCAGATCGGCGAGCACACCCGCCGTCTCCGTGAAAGCGGCGTCGGGAAGCTCCGTCTCCCCGGTGGAGTACTCCTTCTGGCCGGGTCCGAAGTCGGTCAGGCTCAGTTGCCCATAGACCCTCTTGTACGTCTTCTTGGCCAAGTTGGCTCCGGTCGTCCGCGCCCAGCCACCGACCGAGCGGTCCCACAGACGTCCGCGCTCGAGGACCGACTGGACGACCCGGCTCGCGATGTCCTCAGGATCGGGATAGCCCGTGGACTGGGCGCCGCGGCGGGCGGACTCCCAAATGAGGACGTACTCCTCGGGGGTGATCTCAGGCATGTGTCTCAACCTTTCGCTTGGTCGAATCGGGAAACACACGCCGTGAGGCCTTGTCAGTATCTCCCGGGCGGTCAGGGAAGTCAATCGTCAGCTTCGAGTCGAAGCCGGACTCCACTCTCGGTGCGACCACCCTCGTCGACACCCCTCCCCGATACCCTTGAGACGTGAGCAGATGCAGGTGATCGCCGATTTCAGCGGTAGCCCGGACAGGGCGCGGACTGACGTCGGTGACGGCGTCGTCGGGCCTGCGGGCGTCGTCACGTTGAGCCTGGACGGCCTCGACCTCGAATTCGACCGCGCCGACGGGCGGATCCTCGCTGTGGAGCTCGACAGCGCGTCCCTGCGGGACAGCCCTCCTCCCCCCTGGCGCCCTATCCTCCCCGACACCGGGGGTCTCGGCGCCGCGGCGTCCCCCGTCGCCATTGAGCTCCCAACGGACGATTTCCTCGTGGCGGCCCACCGCATCGCCCGCATCGACACCGAGCTGCTCGACGCCGAGCCCGAGGGTCGCGCCGTCCTCGTCCGCACCGCGGCGATGTTCGAAGTCGTCCCCCTCATAGCCACCGTCCAGCAGGCGCTCCCGGGCCTCTACGGAGGTCGATCGGGACTCGAGGCGATCGGGCAACGCGCTCAGGAAGCGTTCAGGGCTCTGGACGACGGTCAACAAGGTCGCCTGAACTCTCCCGATCTCAAGGGAGATCTTTTCCGGCTCCTCGTGGACAAGGCCGCCGGGGTGGTCGAGACCATCCGGCCACTCCTCGATCAGCTCGGCGGACGTCCCGAACTGCATCCGGATCTCCTTCCCTCCGCGATGACAAGCACAACGGAGCAACCGCTTCTTGTGACGAGAGGCAGCCAGAGCTCCGGCGAATCCCGGATCGCCGCGGACGGCACGTTCTCGCTGTCGAGTGAGATGTCCCCCGACCTCATTCGAGGTCGGCTCAGTGCAGACCGGGCGGTCTGCCGGGTCCACGTCGACGGGTTCGAGCGAACGGCCGATGACGACCGCGGCCCCGTCTGGGTGCGGGCGTTCGCAGGAGGGCACGTGGTGGCTGGGGGCCCTGTTGCTGTCGGCCCCGACGGCCACGGGTACACGGCGGACTTCCCGATGGCAGGAACCACCCCGCCCGACGCGATCGAAGTCGGTCTGAATCCCTACCGTGTCGGTGACCAGCCTCGTCCGATCTCGTCCTATGCAACTGACGCCTTGGTGCTGGCCCGCACTGCGTTGGCCTGGTCGTGGCCGGCGCCGGACGATCGACGATGGCGTCGGGTCGCTGAAGCCTGGCTGGCCGCCGGTTTCCTGGACCGCGCCGCGCTCGCCTATTCGTACGCGAGCGATCCGCAAAGTGCGGTGTGGGTGCGATCTGCCGCCGCACAGGCGAGACTTGCGAGTCACCCAACCCTCTGGCAACCGGACTCCTTGGCGTGGCTTCGGCCATGAGCCGGGAGAGCAGCGCCTACATCGCTCACTTCCGCCGCCACGGCGAGTTCGACGGATACCGTCGGAGCTATCAGTTCACGATCCCGACGTCGGGACCACGATCCGACCTGCACCTCACCTCCTTCGTGCAGGCCTGGGAGATCGGAACCGAACATCTGTCGCAGAGCCACGGCGAGCGAGAGCTGGACACCGAGTCGCGTGCCGACGCGCTCGCCAGGATGCTCACGTCGATCGTCGCCATCACGCAGCCGGAACTGAAGGAGGAGTGGCTCATTCGAACGACGACGCAGAAGCTGCGGTCCCGGCACGGGTACGTCGTCGTGTCGGTGGGGTGGGACGCCGAGCGTGAGGCGGCTCTCCGCGACTGGGGGAACACCGAGGTGGCGACCAGGCCACCACGTCGCTGGGAGAGTGGCAGCCCGTTTGCCGAGGGTCACTCGGCGAACACCGGGCTGTTCGTGATGGCACTCGAGCAGGGGGGTGTGTTGAAGCAGGGAGTCAAGCTCGATTTCTCGTTCTTCCGTCAGATCATGGGTCTCCCGGCCGAGGCCTTTAGCTACTTCCGCAACGGCCCGCTCGTCGACGACCATCCGGTTCTCCGCTACCGACCCGACCCGCCGACGCTCGAGGTACGAGTAGGCCTCTGCTCCGACCCGGTGGTGCTCACGAGCGATCACGGGGTGAGGATGGAGCCCCTGAAGAACGGCTGTGTCCATCCCACTTCGATCGGACGCGTCATGGACCGCAAGGATCTCTGTCGAGCGCTGAGCGACGCCGGTCGACACAGCCCGACCCTGTGCCCCGAAGGTGCCTGAACCAGTTCCCGGGCCCGTTCGTAAGCCGCTGGCTGCAATTGCGGTCCTCCCACGGACGGCGCTCCCGCCGTCACGAGCAGATAAGGAGGACCTGCCATGGCAACGTCGAAGCCGTCGAAGCCGTCGAAGCCGACCAACCCACCCAAGCCACCGCCGCCACGTATCCCCGGTCAGGGATCAGGCGGCGGAATCCGTCCCAGCCCGCGCGGCAAATAGGTGCTCGGGGGCGGGGCGGGGAGCTCCCCCGCGCCAGCCCTCGCCCCTGATCACCGACGGGAGGCACCCATGACCCGGTTCGATTCGCTGCTCGGCCCACTTCGACACACCTCAGACCCGCCGACCGGTACCGAGCTCCGCGACCAGGTAGAGCGTTGGGTCCTCAGCGACGCGATGCGGCAGCTGGTCACCCTCTCCGGCTGGGCGTGGCCCGACGGCGATCCGCGCTCGGTGCTCGGTCACCTCGAATCCCTCTCGGCCGCGTGGGACTTCCGTTCGGGCTCGGAACGTCATTTGCTGTCCGTCCGGCCGGCTGTGGTCGACGGTCGTGAACTGGACGATGCCCTTGTCGCCGCCGCCGCCGCCGATCTTGGCCTCACGGGCGGCATGGAGGTGCAGGGTCCTTTTGACCACCTCCTCGTGCTGGGCGGTATGGCCCGCGCCTGCCTTCGCCGCGTCCGCCTCGCGCACGACCTGGTCTCCTCCATGCGGATCCCTTCGATCGTGGTCCTCACGGCCCTCCGCCCCTTGCAAGGCCAGGAGCTCCACGATGCCATCGAGGACGCGGGGCGCCCGCTTGCGCTCGAGAGCGAGGCAGCAACGTCCGCAACGCAGCAGGTCTTTCATCTTGCCGAAGAACCCGATCGGTTCGAATCCGATGACCTCCGCACCACCGGCCAGGCGCAAACCATGAGTGGGTCCGCGTCGGCACAGCGGCTCGCGTGGTCCGTCACGCACTGGGACCGCCCCGTGCAGGCCGACGTCCTCGTGGCCCCCTCGAGCGAACCCGGGTCACGTAGGGCCGACACCGTCGATCAGCTGCGCTTCTGGTCCCACCGGACCGCGATCGACCCCGGTGAGCGGGTCTTGATGGTCACCACCGAGCACTACGTGCCGTACCAGCACTTTCAGGGCTTGCGCGTCCTCACGCTGGAGCGTGGCTGCACGCTCGTCACCACCGGAACCGGGTGGAGTCCGGCCGGCGCCTTCCGAGCCGCCGGATACCTCCAAGAGGTCCGGTCGGCCCTCCGATCGGCGCGGGAGCTTTGGGACGCTTCCTCGCCGTTCACAGCCTGATCCACACCGCCCTCGCTCCTCCCAGCCGGAGACGGGAGTTCGTAAGCCCGCCCCGCCCCACCACCTCCTGCGATTGGGTGTGTCGCGACGCATGAGCTGAGACGTCACCTGCGAAGTCCACGTCGAGTTGAGAGGAAGGCAGAGTGCGAAACCAGAGAATCAGCATCGAGGACGGTCGACCGATCACGGTCGCTTCGATCGAGGAGATGATCAACAGGGGAGCGTCCGACGGCGCGGCCGACGCGGCACTCTACGCGACCGGCGCGGCACCCCGCCCCGCGATCGAGGCTGGGGATGTTCCCGCCGTCGCCGGTATCCACCAGAATCGAATCGACCAGGCGGCCGCCATGACCGCCCAGCGCCACCACGCGGGTATCGCCGAGGCCCATGGGGAGGTGGAGGCGGCGAGCAACGAGCTCGCAGCAACGTCCCTGCACCGGACCGAAGCCGAGCAGCGGGTGGCGGCTGCCGAGGCGGCGTGTGTCGGCTTTGAGCAGACGGTCATGGCGAAGGGAGACCCCGACTTCAATCCGACCACGCCGCCGGCGGCTCTCGAGACTCGTTTGGCGGACCGATCGACGCCGCAGGACGAAGGCGACATCGACCCGGAGGATGCGGGGCCTGAGATCCCGGCGGAGGTCCGGGCGTGGCGGTTCCCGCTCCGACGCGATCTGCCACCGTGGGCCGCCATCGGCCTCTTGAGCCTGATCGCCGGGGCCGAGTTCGCCCTCAATGCCCGCGCGTTCCAATCGGTGCGAGAAGTGCAGTGGCTCGTCTTGCTCCTGGCGGCGCTCGTCGGCATTGGCTTGGTCTCCCTCGCTCACCGGATCGGGACCAACGTCCGGGATGTGCTCGATGTCCCCCTCGGCTCCAAGGGCCGATCCCCCGCGAAGCTGGTCGAGCTCAGCGTCGAGGTACCCGCCCTCGTCCTCGGGATTGTGGGGGTCGCCACCATCCGATCCGCGTACTTCAGGTTGGTCGGAATCACGATCCCTACCCTGGGCCTGGTCTGCATCCAAATGGCACTCGCGGTCGCGGCGGTCGGGGTCACCATGGCCTCACGTAACCAGGCGGCGGACGAGAGCAGAGAGCGACACCGCGAGTTGGAGCAGCAGACCCACGAGCGCAATAAGCCCCGCAAGGCCGAGCTGACCGCGCAAGGTCGTCTGGTGAGGGCGGAGCAGACACTGCGTACCGCACTCCAGAGCTACGTCAACGACTACACGATCCAGGTCGCCGAGGTGGCGCTGGGCATGGAGCAGTACGTCCGCTCGTACGCGACGGCCGCCGGGGTCACCGTCAGCGGCGCGCTGCCGTCTCCGGCCAAGCCCCTGCTGATCGTGCAGGCGGAGCGGTGGCTGGCGTCGCACCCGGTGGGCACGCTGGCGTTCCTCGAGCTGCCGTACCGGTCTTCAGAGCCGGACTCCGAGGAGGTGACGGCTCCGGAGACAGCGAGTCCGGACGCGACTGCAGACGTCACTCCTATCGGCAGCAGCCGTGATGACGAATCTGCTGCCTGAAATGGACCCTCGCTCGGGCGCGGTCCACGCGTGGCTGCCGACCTCGCGGGTTCGAGGCGCACAGCCGGGGCTCGGGAGCCATCGGAGACTCGAGCCGTTCCCCAGCGTGGCAGGCCTGGCCGCCCATCCGACGTGGGCCGCCCCGCTCGCCGGGAGGCCCACCGATGCCGCCGCAACGTCTCGCTCGCGATCGGTGTATCCCGTCGTGAACGTCGTCGACGTCGTGAGCCCACCACCACGAGCGGGGATAGCCACGGCGGCGCGACGAGCTCGCTCCCCGCAGCGGGCGAGACGAGCTGATCGACGGCGATGGCGTCGGGCCATCACCGCATCCGTCCTTGTGGGGGCGGCCGCCCTCGGGGTCCACTCGATAGCGACACACCACCACGCGCCAACAGCCGTGCCCGACACGACGGCTGGGGGCCAACCGACGTCACAGGCCACGGGGCAGTCGCTCCACGTGCCCACGCGCCCGGGTCCAATCGGTCTGCCCCCGCCCACCGGCACGGCCCCGCGAACGCAACCGCTCACCACCGAATGGGTCATCGACCCCCCCCTGGTCGACGACCCTGCCTTCGTCGCTGCGTTCCGCTCCGAGGCTCCCGTCGCCATCCGGTACCTCTCGTCGTACGCCCTTCCGTCGGACCGCCTCGGATTCTCACCGCCGGCTCCAGGGCTGCCCGTCGTGACCCAAGAGGCGACGCTGTTGACTCAGGTGAACGATCCGGTCTCGCTACCGACCGTGGCGGCGACCACGACGATCGACCTTCCGCCTCCCACCGCACGGCGGGACCGCGCCATCGTCGTCCTGACCGCGGATCCACAGGCATGGACGATGGCCATCCCGCCGGGTCCAGTTCCCGGTCCTCCCACCGCGCAGCCTCACCCATCCCAGACGCGCTGGTACGTCATTGACGTGGACGCGGCAACCGGACCGCACAGCGACATCAGCCTGCCGAGCCGATCCGAGCCACAGACGTTGACGATCGATCCCGACGTCCGGGGCGACCTCGCCCGCGCCTTGGCCCGTGTCTTCGTAAGCGCCACCGGAGCCGGGTGGTCCTAAGCACAGAGGCACCCGAGCCTCGTGACGAAAGGAGCCCACCATGTCCCCTCGACTCCGTCGCCGCCTGGTGCGCCTCGGTGCGGCCGGCGTCGGCCTGGCGGCCCTCGGGCTGCTGGTGACCGCATTCGCCCTGCCCCATGCCCACGGTCGCGCCAACTTCAACGTGATCGCGATCGAGTCCCGCACGCCCGCCGCCACGACGGACGCGGATGTCACCGCTGAGCTCTCACAGGTCGAGGCCAACGGCGGTCAGCTGCTCCTCACGGCCATCGCCAATCAAACGGCTGCACCGGCACTCGACGTCAGCATGGGATGTCCGGGCGACCTTGACCCCATCAGTTGCGACCAAGTCCGTCAGCGACAAACGAGTAGGGCCCAGGCCGTTGCCTTTCGCCTGTCGAGCGCACTGCACCCGGCCCAGGTAGACCTGTACGCGCTGTTCGCTCAGATCGCCGCCTACCTGGCTGAGGCTGGGAGTGGGAAGACTGAGTCGGTGAACGTCTTCGTCAACACGTTGGGTGATGCGGACATCCCACAGGACCTCGCCGACGCTGACCTGTCCAACGCCACCACGATCGCGTCGCTGACGCGGCAGGCGACAACGGAGGGGGCGTTTCCGGGGTCGGGTGGGTGTGCAGGGTGGAAGGTGCACATGGTGGTGCCTGCCAGCGCCAACCCGCTCCACGATCTGGGTCTTCGAGAACTGTTCTCGCAGCTCATCAGCGGGTGCGACGGCAAGCTCGTCACCTGGACGCCACGTTGGCTCGCCGCCTCGAACGCCTCCCTGGTCCTGCCGGCCATTCCGGGCGTCCACATGCCGACCGAGGCGCAGACGCAACCGACGTTCAGCTTTCCCGACACGTTCTTCAACGTCGGGAGCGCGACGGTGAACCCTGCCGGCGACCTCGCACTCGTCCAGGTGGCTGCCCAGATCCTCGCCCGCTACCCCGGCGAGCAGCTCACCTGCGCCGGCAGCGCGGACGGCACGGGAGGGAGCAGTCCGACCGTCCTCGCATTGGACCGTGAGATCAGCCAGGCCCGGGGCACGGCCGTGTGCGACCAGCTCGTCACGGATGGCGTTCCCGGCGCACTGACCCATGTCGTGGGCCTGGGTCAGACCACGATGGTGCCGGACCCCTCGCAACGGGATGTCCGGATCATCCTGGACGATCCGGCGGCATCGTGACCTGCGCCCCCCGTTACACCCAGGAGTTCCCCTCACTAGTCTCCAGCCTGGGGAAAACGCCGAACGTGTGGCAGGAAGCCGGCGTTCCCGTCGCTGGTGAGGCTGTTGAGTTGGTCAGCAAGCGAACGGTCCAGGAGGACGAATGAGCCTGTTTCGGAGGAGGACTGCATCCGGACGCGGTCACCAGCTGCCGCCGGACATCGTCCAGCGGATGCAGCGCTACGGCCGCCATGACTACGACCCGCAGAGGTACCCCGATGATCCGGGTGCCATTTGGACCGAGACGCAAGAGCCTCTCCTCGATTTCGCATCGAACGACCCGTCTGGCTTCCTCGACGCGCTAGCGCAGGCCGTCCTTCCCGACGGCGGATGGGCCGCCTTCGGTGCCGCGCATACTTCGTGGAATCTCCTCGCTTTAGACAAGCGCCAGGGACCTGCGTACGAGGCTCTCATGGACGCCTCCGTGCAATTCCTGCGAGACAGCGGGGTCCCGCCGATGCGGGTCGCCGGATACGACTGGGACCACTGGTTGCAGAAGGGCGGCACGAATCAGGACTGGCTACCGAGAAAGGCGATCCCCCAGGAAGGCGAAGTGCCGTTGACGCCGCTCGGTCCAGGCGAGGTGCGGAGGGTTGCCCAAATGCTCCCAGAGCACGATTCGAACGTGATCTTCGTCCACCGGCTGGACGACGGTCGAGTGGAGGCGTTGATTGATGCACGTCAGAGTGACGAGGATCCGACGCGGTCACAGTACGGCTGGATCTCGAACACCTCCCAACACGCGCTCTACGTGGACCTCGGACTGGCCCTCCAGTCACCCACGTTCTGGTTCGACCCTGAGCTCGAACCCTTTTTCCCCGTCGGTCGGCCACTGATCTAACGACCCATAGGTCACCCGTAAGCATTCGGAAGGGTTGGCACTCTCCACTGTGGACTCCGAACAGCACAGAGCTGGACTGCAACCGCACCATCCACACACCACACGCAACGACAGGAACGGAAGGAAAATCATGCCTCAGGTAGGACACGAGTTCACGACCACTTTGAGCGTCAATCAATGCAATCAGGTCTTCCAAAATGCCAGTAAGCGCTCGCGAGGACTCTCGGCGAAGATGGGCGGCATGGCCGCGAAGATGACGGGGAACGATCAGGGAGGATTCTTCACCCCCGATTTCTCTAAGTCCTTCGACTACGGGGCCGACGGTCCGCCGACCCTCTCGATTGGAGTATGGATCGAACGGTTCTCGGCCGGGGCGAAGGGTGCCGGCTATTCGGTTCAGATGCACGTGTGGGATCTCGGAGGTTCCCGCCGGGTGAATCTCTTCGCGCCCCACGGGATCACCGCGGTGCACAAGCCGAAACAGCTCGTTCGTAAGTTCACCGAGAGCTTCCATGAGGCTGATCCGAAGGTGCCGCTCAAGTAGCACGACCTGACACGACCTGAGT
>Ga0181521_10006321_pt1 | contig 12879 bp, 7 predicted proteins | sample PEATcosm2014_Bin_32_FD_119764 | JGI IMG/M metagenome (GOLD analysis project Ga0181521, IMG submission 119764) | Peatland microbial communities from MTU Mesocosm Facility, Houghton, MI, USA - PEATcosm2014_Bin02_60_metaG | ecosystem: Environmental > Terrestrial > Soil > Wetlands > Peat | place...
CGGCGGCGCTGGGCAGCATGGTCATGCCATCGGGGCGAAAATCGCCGCGGGCGGGCGATTCCTCGGGCGATCGGCCCCGACGCGGCTGAATGCGCCAGGCCATGCCGGCGACGCGGTCCTTGATGGTATTGATGGCCTTGCGCGCGATGGGGGTTTCGGCAAAGCGGCGCAGATTGGCCGGCGAAGGCTTGGGCATGACTCCGGCACGCGCGAGCGTGGGTGCCCCCGGAGTGAATATGGTGGGTAGCGGCACCGTTCTGCGGGCGGATTCGGCGCTGGTGGCTAGCAGCGCAGACGGGGGCCGGCGAAGCGGCCATTGCAGGTTAAGAAACGACGGTCCGGCGAAGCGGCGCAGGGCGCCGCGCAGAGCATTTGGCATGTTCATGGGTTGATCCAGTCAGTTGTCAGTGGTCAGTGGCTAGTGGTCGGTTGTCAGTTGAGTCCCACATTGTTGGATTGCGGTGCAACGGGATAAGGGCTTGAGCTGTAACTGTTTCGCCCTAGCCAGAAAGAACAAGGAGAAAAGCAGGTCCCTCGACTACGTGAGGCCGCTCGCTGCGCGACCGGCCTCACTTCGCTCGGGATGACACATCATAAAAAAAGGCGCGAGACGGCTTACGCAACATAGGGGTCCCTTCGACAAGCTCAGGGCAGGCTCTGAAGGCTGGCTCTTCCGCCCGCTAGAGTTTCAGTTCGACGCGGGCGCGCTCGGCGATGTGCGGCATTTCGGCAACTCTCGCGACCGTGATTTCGCTGCCTTGCAGCGTCGCCAGCGCGAAGGCGACGGCTTCGTCGTGGGGATCGAGCTCATCTTCGGTGACTGCGGTGAGGTCGCTGACGGCATGTTCCGCCGCCTGAAGATTCTCGCGCATATCGGAATAGCTATAGGCCAGCACCTTGGCCGAATTCACATCGGTGGCCAGCGATACAGCATGAAAAAGATGAAGCACGCCGTTAGGCTTGTAGCCGCAATCGATCTTGAGCGGATCGCCCTTGAGAGTGTACTGGGCAATCTCGATGTCCTTGCGCATGGCCGGCGATTGCCAAACCCCAACCTGCTCGAAGGCATCGCGCATGGCGTTATAGATGACGCGGCGACCCGATTGCGCGCGGTGGGCATGCAGGGTCGATTCCAGATATAGCTGGGCGATTTTGCCGAGCTCGGCTTGCGGCGATTCGGTCAGAACCGCGGTCATGGGCGCCAAATCAAGCGCGCCGGAGAACGATTCCTGCACCTGTGCGAGCAGCCAATCGCGACGCGACATGGGCCCACGATAACTGATGATCTCGCGCTGCCGCGATTGCAACAGGCGGCGAAGCTCGGCTTCGTAGGACTCCAGCAGTTCGATGTCGGCCTCGGGATCGAGGCAGCGGACGCGGCGCCAGTCGCGGGTGAAGCGAACATCGGTGAAGCCGTCGTCGCCCTGCTCCAGCAGCGCGACGCCCACATTGACGAATTCCCCCTTGACCACGTCGGGGACGTAGCGGAGGAGGAAGAATTCGCATTGTTTGTAAGAAGCCATCAGCTATCAGCCGTCAGCAGTTAGCAACTAGCAATTAGCAACGAGCTAGGAGCCAGTCAGTAAAAGACTTATCACCGGTCTGCTCCGGGATCTTTGTATTCGAAGCGTCCAATCTCTCCCTTCACCAATACCCTACTACTAGTTGCTAATTGCTAATTGCTAGTTGCTAAATTCAATTCATCGCCTCGCTCCAGTTCGGGAAGGGGTTTCGGGATGAATTCTTGAAATCCAGAATCAGTTCGCGGACGCGGGAGCGGCGCGCCAGCAGGCGGGTCAACAGCCGTTCCAGTTCATCACTAGCGCCACCGTACCACTCGGGCGGGACCTCTTCCGCCAGCGGCCAGAGCGAACTCTCAGGAAAGTTTTCGATGCGAGTGAGCCAGGGCTCGAAGCTTTCCCACCCGGTGACCGATTCATAAACATCGTTGCGGCCGAAGACGCCGCGCAGAGGCGCATCGGGGAAATTCCATTCGCCGGCATTGAAGCAGTAGCCTTGATCGATGAAGCTGGCGCTCAGCTTGCGCTCGCGCGAGCGCTTCCAGAAGGCCGCCTGGCGGCCGTTGGCGTTGCAGGTCCACTTGTCGAGCACCAGAGCCCCGGCAAAGTCGGGCAGATTGCGCACGCGCCACATCATGCCCTCGGGCAGATAGTCGTAAACCTGACCGTCGAGCGGCGAGATGACGTAACGCGAGCCAAATGACAGGCCCGGAGTGAACATGGTGCGGCGGCCACAGAGCTCGATGCGCAGGTCGGGCGTGTGCTCCAGCAACCAGGAGTTGACGTCGACGACGGCAGCGACGGGGACGGGCAAGCCGATCATCTCGGCCAGGCGCGTGCCCAGCCAGTCGTTGACCAGGACGCGAGTGTGCTGCGGGTTGTTCTGGAACTTGACGACGTAGTAAAAGCCGTCAGCGCAGCGCATAAGATGACTCTGCGCGCCGCCCCGCATCCTGCGCACGTGTTGGACTGCCTGAATGAACATGAGAAGAAGCAATTAGCCATTAGCAACTAGCAATTAGTAAAACCCGTGAGCCCGGAAGGTGCGAAGCGACCGGGCGGTGTACAGCGACTTGCTGGAAACCGCCCGCTACGGTCATCGCGGCCGTACATCACGGCCATCACGTCCGCGTCGCAACGCCCAAACCCGCGCCGCGGGGACGCGAGGTTGGGAGCCCGATAGCGGCAGCTTCCGACAACTCGATGGTAATCGGAAGGCTGCCACGAATTGGTGGCACCGGTCACAGAGGCGTGTGAGGACTGCCGCTGTTCGCTGTTCGCCGTACGGCCCCGCCCTAGCCAAGAGAGTAAGGAGAAAAGCAGGCCCTCGACTCCCCCTCACATTGGGGTCTCTCGGGATGACAAGAACGGGCACCCAGGATGTGAGGACTGCCGCGCGGGCTGAAGCCCGCGCGCGTTGTGCCGTCCCCAAGGGACTCGGCCCCTCAGATTGCTTACCCAGCGCTAAAGCGCTGGGCTATCATCTTTCGTCCCGCAAGCGGGACTCGGATTTCGTGGCGCGAGGCTTAGGGCTTCTTCACAAACAGGCTGGCGAACGCGAAGATTGCCGGCATCAGAGCGGTGGCCAGTTGGGTTGCCGCCGTCGCCTCCTGCTGCTGTTGGGGATTGGTAGTAGCGGACTGGGCGATGGCTCCCGCCGTTTGCACGGCGGCGGTGACCGCACCGACGTGATCGCCCGATCCCCACTGACCGGCGACCGAGGCTGCTTCCGTGGTAGCCGCTTGCACGACTCCCATTATTTTTTGAAATGTTTGCAGGTTGAACGCCATTTTGATTTTCTCCGTTGAGGTTGTAGTAGCAGTCATAGCGGACGCTACAGGGTTGAGTTGTGGTTGGTTATGGATGACGAGTTCGGGATGCCATCACGTTGTCTCGGGCGAGCTGTGGCGGAAGTCGATCCACATGGCCCAAAGGAACTTGCGGTCATCGGCGGTCAGCAGAGAGTCAAACAACAGCGCCCAATCGGGAGCGTCCAGACCGCTGAGCTGTGCGTCGTCCGACTGCTGTGCCTCGTCCTGAGCGACGTGGGGATTGCGCTCGGAAGGAACTGAATTGAGGTTTGCCATCATGTCATCTCCCAAAACACGTCCACGGCTGAAGAGGCTATTGAAAAGTCGAAACAGCAGATTCCTCGCGGGCTGAAGCCCGCTCGGAACGACAAAAAATAAACGGCTTACCAGCACGACTGAAGTCGTGCCCTGATACAAAGCTCGCGAAATCGGAATTTTTCAGCGGCCTGTGAAGCCGTGCCCTTGCAAAGCAGCGTCGCATTTATCCACGAATTTGTGGGACGCCATGCCAGGAGTTCGCTGTGTCTCGTCTGAAGTGCGTTCTGCCGCTCACGCGGGTTGGGCCCAGGCCGCGGCCAGCTCCTGAGCTGACTTTGGAGGCTGGACGACAACTTCGGCGCGGACGGCCTGGGCGATGGCCATGGCCATGACGGTGTCGTCGTGCGCACCAGAGGCGGCCGAGCAATTGCCATCGGGATGACGGATGAAGGTGCGACACTCCTCCAGCAGACGCGGGCTGAGGAACATGAAGGGCGCGACCGAGATGAGTTGGGCCAAATTTTCCAACATGCGAGGCCGGGTGGCGACGTTGGTGAGCCATCCGGGCTGGCCGTCGGCCTGATAAACATTGGTGTAGCCCTGACCCATCATGAGATGGACGAGGACGGCGTGGCCGTGATTGTTGCGCTCGACAGCGACCAGGGCATCGTTGTACTTGCGCGCCAGCACGGCGACGCGGGCGGCCAGGGCCTGCGGCGGAAAATGTCCGTAAAGCTCGGCGCATTGCACCCCGTAAGCCTTCTCGATGACCTGGGCGCAAGAGAAATCGCCGTTCACGCCGCCGCCAGCGGGATCGACACCGATGATGTACTGCTTGGGCTGATAACCTTTGCCGCCGGCGACCGGCGGAAAGAAGGTGAGCAGCTTGCCCTGATCGGCATTCTCGATGATGGGCGCGGCCTGGTGCAGGCGCTTCTCAATAATTTCGTTGTCGAAGACGCAGTCGCCAGAGGCCAGGAAACAGCTCTCGGGATCCTCGGCGTATTCTTCGGGGGCGCGATTGCCGAAGTTGGCGCGCATCTCGCGGCGAAAAGCGATCTGGGCGGCGTCGAGCGAGTGCTTCTGCATGAGCTCCAGCTCCAGTTCGGTGAACTTGACGATCCCAAGCGCTCGACGATAGCTGGGGTCCCACCACCAGGGATAAAAATGGCGCACGTAGCCGGTGTGCGCGGCGTGCTGCCACTCGTTGTAGAAGGTGCCGCCCGCACCGTTGGGCGTGGACTCAAGAAAGATCTCGCCCTCGGGCGGGACGGCGGCGCGCAGCGAGGCGAGCGTCTCGGAAATGTCGCGCGGCCAGCGAGCGACCTCTGAACAATGCAGATTGTGGATGGTCAGCCCACGTCCGGCGTTGGGGTCCGCCGCGGTTTCCACGCGGTATTCGCTGTCGAAGACCGGAAACACGATCTGGCGGACATTGGCGCGCGAGGTCACCAGCACTCCCTGGCGCAACGATGCCGGCAAGTTGTCGAGCATCCGGTGCACGATGCGGAAGATTTCCTCAGCAGAGCGCTGGTCGTGCGCGACCTGCACGGCGAGCGTGCCTTCGCGAGTGATGCAGTTGATGAAGAAGCGCGCGGCGACGTAGGTGGTGACGCCGAGCTGGCGCGCCTTGAGCACGATGTTGCGCTTAGTACTTGTGCGCTCCAGGTCCTGCTGGGCGCGGTTGAGTGTCAGCTTGCGCAGATGGCCGTGCTTGTCGCGGATCCTCAGCATGCCGTACATCAGGTACTCGCGCCAGGTCGTGGGCTGGGGCGAGGTTTTGTACGGACCAACGCGACAAGTGTCCGGAGGCTTTTCGTCGAGATGGCTGCTGCACGCCTTGAGCACTTCGGCGGTAAGCTCGTCCGACATTTTGGGCAGCCCCGGGTTCTCCGGTTGCGATTCAGGTGCGGGTTTTGTAGACATGGAAGTCCAGTACTCAGTGGCCAGTGGCCAGTTGTCAGTTGTCAGTTGTTAGTACCATCCCACAGCGTGGGAGCTGACGACTCTGACTTCATCTTTGGTGTGGCGGGAAGTCCTTCGACACCCCCCTCACGTTGTTCGGGATCGCTCGGGATGACAAACCACAGTTGTCAGTGGCCAGTTGTCAGTTGTCAGTCAAGAGGCAGCCGCCTGGTGGATTTTCCAGCCACTGGCAACCAGCCACTGATCACTTACTGAATGGTTTGGCAGTAGAAGCTGTCGCCGGTCATCTTGTCGGTGCTGGCGACGTTGAAGGTGAAAGAGAGCGTGTCGGCGTTACCGAGATTCTCGCCCCAAGCTAAACCGGTGTAAGGCGATTCGGTCGTACCGCCGAACGCGGCCCATGGGACGTTGACCGTCTCGGCGGTTAGGGACGAGAAGGTAAGAATCTCGATGGAGGCATCGCCGCCATTGTTGCCGGTGGTGTAGGTGGTCGGATAGGTGTAGCTGGTGCTTCCCAACTTCCAGCCAACGGTGACGGTGGCGCTTCCCGTAGTGTGGCGCGCGCGGACGAAGCACCTTATTCCGGTGCCGACGGAGAACGTGCCGGCAGGCAAAGTTACGCTGTAGAGGGCAGCGGTCGAGCCCGTGCCGGTGATCGCTGCGGTTGGGCCTTGGATCGTTCCCGCGACTAGATGAGTGGCCGGGACCGTGCCGCCGAGTTGCGAGTACTGCACCTGGGCGCAAGTGGGCGACGCACCATTGCTGTCGGCAGTTTCATATTGGCCGGAGGCACACGCGCCGGGATTCGGCCAATTCGCGCTGGTGGGGATCGTGGGCTTGCTGGTCAAGTCGTTGTAGCTACCCGACGTGGCAACTGTCGCCGGCGTGCTGCCATTGATCTTGGCTACGGTCGGATTGGGATACGTACCGCTGAGATCGCCGCCTGCCGCGCCACTGGGCGCGCCGCCGCCGGAGCCGCAGCCATTGCAGGTGGTGACGTTCAAGGTGCCGATGGTTGCGGTGGTCGAGTTGACATCGGTTGCGTAGACCTCGGGCCAGCGGACGTTGGGATCGCCAATCCAGCGGACGCTGGTGTCGCCGGTCGCCCAGATGGGAATGAAGGTCCAGGTGGTCGTGTCGTAGCCGGGATTGGTCCAGCGCCAACCCATGCGGGCCTGATATTCCGGCGTCTGCCCGAACTGGGTGCGGTTGAAGGTCCCGAACTTTACGCCGCCGGTGAAGTACTTGGTGTTGTCACCGTTGCCGATGGCGGCGATATCGGTGGAGCTGTCGCTGCCCGCACCCAGCATCTCGGTGGGCGTGCCGTTGGGATTGCCTTGCATGAAGGTGTTGGGCAGGAAGGTGAACGCCTGATTGCCGAAGATGACGCCGTTGCTGAGATAGAAGACCGGCTGCTTGAGCGCGGTGGCAACGTTGGCGATGACATCGCCGCGGACGGTGTCGTTCAGGATGTTGACATAACCGTTGAGGTAGAAGTTTTCCTGCTCGTACTGGATGGCGCCGGGGCCAGTGCTCTCGACGAAGTTCTGCTGGGTGGTGCCGAAGGCATAACCACCATCAACCTTGATGGAGGCCAGGACAGTGCTGTTGGTAGTGGTAACTAGGATGACGGGATCCTGCGCGGGCGGATTGCATACCGTGCTTTCGGCCTCGGCCTTGAGGCCGTGAATGGTGAGCGTGCCGGCGGCGTTGAAGTTGGCATTGATGAGCGCGACCTGGTTGCAGTCGCCGCTGATGCCGTTGAGCACGGCGACACCGGACAAGTTGGTGAAAGCCACGCCTGCGCCGCTGACCGAGCGGTTGGTGGTGATGTTGGCGATGGTCGATTGGGTCGCCGCGTAGCCGATGTCCTCAAGGTTGTTGTTGTAGCAGGCGGAGAACTCGATGTCGTGCACGCTGGCGACTTCGCCCATGTTCTCGATCTCGAGACAATCGCCGGCGGTCTGATTGGCGCCGTTGCCAACGATGCGCAGGTTGCCGATCTCGCCCCAATGCCACCATTGCGGATTGGTGGTTCCGGTGCCGACGGTGGAAGTGGCGATGAGGTCGGCATTGAGAGCGTTGGCGGGCTGAAGAATGGTGCCATGATTTGTGGAGGTGCTGCCGCCGATGAGGCGCGAGCCGGGCAGCGAGACGATTCCGGCGGTGACGTTATTGTTGCCGTTGTTGTAAGTCACCGTGGCGTTGATGGTGTAGGTGGTCGGCGCGAGCTTCAGGGTGACCGAGTCGTACAAGATGAAGCCAGGGCCGGTGTAGGGCGCGGTGCGATCGTCGATCACATCGCCCAGGACGCTGCCATTGTTGTACGCAGCGGTGATGGCGGCCTGAATGCTGGAATACTTGCTGACGAAGTATTCATGGCCGGGAATGTCGCGAGCGGAGAGATCGCCGGCGAAGGAAGCGTTGCCGGTTTGCGGGTTGAGACTCTGGCTGAACAAGCCATAGAGGAGCGTGTAATTGTGGAGGCGCTCGTTCCAGGAGTCGAAGGAGCCGGCAGCCGCGTCGTAGTAAACGTCGGCGGTGGACCAGGCGGAGCGATTGTCGCTGGTGCTGGCGCCGGAGACGCCGCCGCGAATGGCCAGGGCGGCAACCGTGCTGGAGTCCGTGCGGTTATTGCGGGCAATCAATCCGCCGGCCGCGGCCGAGGCGAAGCGGAAGCAAGCCTTATCGTAATCGTTGGCGGGCAAGCCAACCACGGCGAAGGGATTGGTGCAGTAATTATCGCTGAGGTAGGCGGGAGTTACGAAGTCGGCGGCGTAGTTGCCGGGCGAGTCCCACTGATTGCCTCGGACGGTGAGACCGGCGCCAGCATTGAATACTTGTAGCGAGGCCGTACAGGTTCCACCACAGGTGAGCTGGCCGCCAGAAAACTTGTTGGAGCTGATATCGAGTCCCACAATGCCGGAGTTGTTGAGCAGGATATCGGCGTCGCGAGCGATGCCAAAGGTATTGCCGGAGATGATGGAGCGTACCAGCGGGGTGGTGACATAGATGTGGTTCTCAGTGGGATTCCAGAAACCGGTGGAGGTGGCGAAGTTGTTGCCGCTGATGTTGAGCCGGTAGGTGGTGTAGTTCTCGGGGCTGGCAACATAAACACTGAACTGTTTGGAGTACAGGATGTTGTTGTGATGGATCTGCACGCCGCTGGCGCCATCGACCTGGATGGCCGACCACTTATTGGCGAAAAACTGATTGTCGGCGATGAGTATGGAGTGGGAGGGATTGTTGCCGTAATCTTCGCCGTCGCCTCTGACGATGACTCCATTGAAGGTACCAGAGTCGAAGGTATTTCCAATCACACTTCCAATGTTGCCTTGAATGTAAATGGCGATGCCGCACTCGAACCAGTTGTTCTTGATCTCGAAGCCGGAATAGTTCAGCGAATTAATACAAACCTGGCTGCCATTTTCCGGCGTCCCCCATAGGATGCCTTCTGCATCGAGGTTTTGGGTGCCGGAATCTTGCGTGCAGGTATTGCTTCCGGCGCTGGCGTTGGAGCCCAGGCACAGCACATTCAAATTGTTGGCGGCATTGAAGAGGAGTACCTGAGTAGCGGCCTGACCGGCGCCGATGAGGTTGTCGTTGTTGCGGGTGTAGGCGGTGCCGGTGAGGAAGTATGTCCCACGCGGTAGGAGTACGGTGCGGCCCGGCTGGGGCGAATAGATCTGGTTAGGCGTCACGGTGCTGGTGCAATTCATGGCGGCACACCAGGCGGCGGTGTTGTCGGTGCCATACCAGAGCGAGCCGTTGGAGACGCTAGTGGAAGCGGCTGCGGCCAGGGTGACCTGCGTAGGCGACTGATAGCCAGCGATGGTGGTGTTGAGATACGCGCCCGCAGCGCCTGCGCCCTGGAAAAACGCCCCTTTGCTGACATCGTTGGCCGTGAAGGCTGAGCCGGTGCAGGTGACGACGGCTTGTCCGGCGGTGATGTTGCAGGCGGTCAGAAGCAGGCCATCGCCTTTGAGGCCGTAGTTGCGCAGGTCCATGACCGGGAAGTTGGTGGTGCTGAGGTCCTGCGCGGTGGCGACGGTGGCATTGAGCCCGAGATTGTTAAGAGCAGCCATGGCAACGCCGCCAACATTCCACTGAAATTCCGCTGAGGCAGCCACGCCGTAGAGCACGCTGCCGGTTGCGCTGAGCAACTCGTAGGTGGGGACGCCGGTATCGCCAGACGCGACGGCGCCATACTTCTCATTCTTTACCACAATGTGGGAGCCGCTGTTGGATATCCCACGTTGTAGGGGCGCAGTGCGATTGTCGTCGGCTTCCACGCCGTCGAGCAGGACAGCGCGGGAGCCGCTATCGATCTGGACGATGTTGGAGGCTGGGCCGGATGCAGCGCCGCCATCGAAGGAAACGATCTTGGAGGCGACGACGTCAAGACTGCCGATGAACGACAGGCATGGGCCATACGACTGATTGCAGTTGAGGTCGTCGATTTCCAGCAGCGAGGAGTCTTCCACGGCCATGCCGCCGAGGTCAGGCTGCGGAGGAGAACTCAAAGCTCCGCCAGACCACTCCACGTCTTTGATGGAACTGTTGGTCACGTACTTCAGGTGAACGCCATGGGCGGGATAGCTGGGAACGGCGGATTCATGCGGCTTTGCGCCCAGCAGCGAGACCTGCGTGGCCGACTGAGTGGAAGTACCTTCTATGAAAATGTTGTCCCAATCGCCAGCGTTATTACCGTAGTTCGACTCGGAAATGTTGGGCGAGTTGATATTTTCGAAGCTGATGTAGAACTGGTTGAGTCCGAGGCCGTAGAGATTGGCGTTGCCCACGTTGATCCACATGACGCTGCCATCGCGAGTGACGCAGCCGACCGTCTGGCAGAACTGGGACGGCCGGGTGGCGGCGCTGGCGCCGACCTGCTGGGAGTAGTAGGCGTAAGCTCCGGGATTGTTGGAGGCGGGCAGGACAATCTTGGGCTCGAGGTAGGTATGATTGGCGACCCAGTCGCCGCCCTGGTTGCCGTCGAAGTGCATGCCGTAGAGCTTGTTCTCCCACGCTGTGGGACCATCGAAAATATTGCCGCCGGAGACGATATGCCAGCCGTCGCCAGCATTGCCGGTGGAGCGCGAGGCGCCGGAAATGTGGCCGTCCGCGCCCCAGACCACGCCATCGCCGCCGCTGGAGTCGGAGACGGTGTTGTACATATCGCCCTGGCCGCCAATGGCGAGAATGTTTGCGCCGGTGAAGGCGCGAGCGTGCACGCCGCGAATCTTTATGGAATAGACAGCGGGAGCGAAGATGCCGAAGGTGCCGGTGTTGTTGCCGTCGAGGGCGCAGTCCCAAATCTGGGTGCCGTCGGCGGTGTGGTAGTTGCCGCCGTTGACTTCGGCATCGGCAAAGTTGGCGATCAGCGGGGCTGCGGCGCCGGAGGCCAGCGTGGTGGCCGAGGTCTGGAGCGGGGTGGCCGCAGGACAAGCGATGACGACGTTGGGCGCGCTGACATTGATGCCGGGACTACCGTTGAAGGTCCAGTTGCCGGCGCCGAACAGCAAAGTGACCGGCTTGTTGATCTGAAGGATGGCATTGCAGGTCTGTCCGGAAGTGAAGCCGCGCGCGTCAACCGTACCGCCGGCGGCAGGCAGCGCGCCGATGGCGGCGTTGATCTGGGCGCAGGGATCGCTTTGTGGATAGCGGGCGGGATTGGGAATGCCGTTATTGTTCTCGACCGTCAGAGTGGTGAAGTTGCCGGTGTTGGGGGTGACGTTGCCAATAGGCGGAGGCGAAGCGAAATTTCCGCCTCCACCGCCGCCACTGGCATCGACGTAGGCCTTGTTGGCGGCGTCGCTGGGATTCTGCGGAGTGGGAACCGAGGGCGAGCTGGAGAAGGTCTTCACGCCGGCGACAGCTTGGGCGTCGGTGAGATCCATGTAGTGGGCGTCGGCCCACTCACGAGTGAGAAACTGCGCCGCCATGTTGGCTGGGACCAGGATGCTACGAATGGCGCCAATGGTGGTGTTTTGCAGCGCGGGAACGGTCCAATACTCGGAGCCGGTTGAGCCGTCATCGAGCTTGTAGGTGACGCGATAATAGGTGCCAGCGGGCGTGGCGCCGCTGTTGGGCGCGAGGGCGGCGCTGAACTGTCCGCCAGAGCCCAGCGTGACCATGAGATTGCCCGCGGCGACGGGCTGTCCGGCGGCGGTGGTGAAGGCCGACCAGAGAATGATGACATTGCCTTGCGCGGGGGAGCCGTCGGCGCGGTACACGATGTCGGTGATCTGACACAATGTAAGACCCTGGGCCAGGGCAATGCGCGGCAGGAATATGGCGAGGGCGACGGAGATCAGGACAGAAAAAAACCGCCCTGCAAGGCGGCGAGTGTTCGGCATGGCGAATGCCTCTCTGTTGCCGGCATGACACCGGCGCAAAATATTTGGAATATAGTCCCACATTGTGGGAATACCGTTATCGATCACGTGAAAATGCACAGCGCGGGCGGCCTGTGCCCTTGAGCGATTGCTTAAGAATCGTAGCCAGGGCCGGCCCCGCAGTCTCTCCACAGCTTTTCCCAATTCCACAACCCGGAGGTCACGTGGTTGGGCAAAGGGAATCCGAGCTGATGCGCGAGCATACACACCTGCCCGCGATGGTGGGCTTCGTGAGCAAGCATATAACACAGCATTTCCGGGCCAACCGGCCAAGGCCGGGCCCAGCCGTCTCGGCGAAACTTGTCAACGCGGACACCACCGCCAAGCGCTTCCGCCAACATCTCCGCGCAGCGAGCGGCGCTCTGGGCCAATGCCGCACGGGCCTGCTGCGGCGTGCAGTGCGTGCGGTTGAGCTGTGGTGGAAGCTTTAGGTGCGGAGCTGTAAGCCTGACCCACTTGCAGCGAACATTGTGCATGTGGGTGAAGATGGCCGCAATGCTGCGGACCTTGCCGGGCGGCTTGGCTCTCCAGGCGGCAGGGTCAAGCTGTTCGATAAGCACCTGGTTGATGCGATCATTGGCGGCAAAGATCCGGACTGCGGCCCGGCCGAGTTGAGTATGAACCTTGGGCTGACGGGTGGTCACGGCTGCTCCTTGACCTAATAATACTTCTGGACCGTCGGCCATCTGGAAAAGCAGGTCCCTCGACTCCTCGCCCGAAGCGGGCTCGTCGCTCGGGATGACACCCAAGGAACCGGGCCATCGGCCAGGCGGAAGTAATCGGCGTCATCGGCCAGGCAGAAACTGAACTGCCCCGCCCCAGCCAAAAGAAGGCTAGAACGGGGCAACCAGCCTTCGAGTATAGGGGTCCTTCGACTCCGCATTCGCAAAGAGCGCGAATGCTACGCTCAGGATGACACTTGTGGATGCTATTTTTCCGCAGCCCGCTCTATCGGCGCGGCTGCTC
>Ga0181521_10006322_pt1 | contig 12879 bp, 9 predicted proteins | sample PEATcosm2014_Bin_32_FD_119764 | JGI IMG/M metagenome (GOLD analysis project Ga0181521, IMG submission 119764) | Peatland microbial communities from MTU Mesocosm Facility, Houghton, MI, USA - PEATcosm2014_Bin02_60_metaG | ecosystem: Environmental > Terrestrial > Soil > Wetlands > Peat | place...
CGCCAACTCCGTCCGCTGGGGCCTGCGCGGCATTCCGGCGGCCGCCGAAGACGTGATGGCGGCGCGCGATCTGCTGCTGGCCGAGCTCACCGGGGCGCGTTACCACATCGCGCACATTTCCACGCACAACGCCGTCGCCATGGTGGACTACGCGCGCAAGCACGGCCTACCGGTATCGTGCGAAGCCACCCCGCACCACTTCGCGCTGGCGGACCGGGATATGGCGCCTTACGACAGCAATTACAAAATGAAGCCGCCGCTGCGGTCCGTGCGCGATCGCGCCGCGGTAGTCGATGCCATCGCCGCCGGCGCCGTAAGCGCCATCGCCACCGATCACGCCCCGCACCCCGGCAGTGAAAAGATGCAGGAGTTCGAGCGCTGCCCCTTCGGCATCATCGGTCTGGAGACGGCCATCGCGCTGTCGCTCCAGGAATTGGTGCACACCGGCAAGATCACCCTGAACCGCCTGGTGGAATTGTTCACCACCGGCCCGGAATCCGTGATGCGCCTGGGCCGCGGCACCCTGGCCACCGGCGCGATGGGCGACGTCACCGTCTTCAGCACGGAATTGAGTTGGACCTACGATGTCAACCAATCCCACTCGCGCAGCCGGAATTCCCCGTTTGATGGCAAAACCTTCCGCGGCGGGCCGGTAGCGACCGTGGTGGGCGGAGAGATGGTATGGCGGAGAGGCTAGCCCGATGTGGCGGCACGCACTCGTGCGTGTCGCCACATCATCAACCCTCCCCGCCCCTACTGCACGGTGATCATCGCATTCGAATTCGAAGCCACCCCTCCGAACGTAATGACCACGGCATTATTGCCCGAGGGCGTGCCCGCGGGAATCGTCACGTTCACCTGGTAGAGACCCGCGCCCACCAGCCCGCAATAGGTGACCTGCGCCGGCGCGCTCCCCACCATAACCGTTGGCGTGGTGGCGCAGGTCGACGCCGTAGTGACAATCGTGCCGCTCGAAATCGCCGGGTTCGTCTGGCCGAAGCCGGTGCCATAGAGTCCGATGGTCTCGCCGGAAACCGCCGGCGTGCTGAGACCCGCGTAGAGCGTCGTGGCGCCCACAATGGCGCCGTTCGCATGCAGCGCCGCAATCGAGATATTGTCCTTGAGCAGGAAGAACGCCGGCGAAAACGCCTGCATGGTCGCGCTGATGGAATTGCTGGCCAGCCCGTTATCGGTCACCTGCACCTGCACCGGTCCGGTGGTCGTGTCCACCGGCGTTAACACGTCGATCTGCTTCGGGCTTGTGTAGTAGACAAATGCCGCGTTGCCGTTGACCGTGACGCTCACGCCGTCCAGCGACGTCGGCAGTTTGGAGCCCGAAAAGTCGCTGTACGTCCAGTTGCGCGTGATGGGCGCGAGATCCGAACCGTAAATGCTGATGTAACTATTCATCGCGATGCCGCTCTGAATGTCCGCCGCGTTGCTCACCGCGGTGATGGTGGGCGTGGCCTGGATGCTGGCGAGTATGCCGTGCTTCTGGCTCGCGCCGCCCGCGATCAGATAGATGGCGTTCGGGTCACCCCCCGAACCGCCGTTGCCGAGGATCAAACCCCACAAACCCGGGAAGCTGATGATGTTGCCGTTTTGATCCTGCAACGCGCCCAGGGCGTTGCCCGTATTCGGGTCGAACGCATTGATCGTACCGTCGCCGAAGTTGCCGATCAGAACATCGTTGGCAAACGCTCCGAAAGTGGGGGGCGCAATGGCGACGCCCCAGGGCGCGTTCAGCGGGCCATTCGACGCCAGATGCTGGATCAGATTGCCGCTGAGGTCGAAGATGGCCACGTAGCCTAGGCCCGCTCCCGTAATGGCGAAACTCTTCACCCCGTTCTGCTTGGCGTACATCACGTAGAGTTTGCCGCCCAGGTTCTGAATGTTGAATGGCGCGTAGCCCGCCGGCACAGCCGCATCCACGAACCCGGCCGGCAGCACCGCCGGCTTGTAGTTGGTATCGAAAACGTCGATGTTGCCGCTCGCAAAATTCGCCGCGTAGAGCAGCGGAGCCGCGTTGGTGGTGGTGGCGCTGATCGCGAGTCCGTAGTACATGGCTCCGCTGCCGGAGTTATCCACCATCAACTGCGCCTGTGTGGCGCTCACCGAGGAGGCCCATGCGGAAATCGTCCCATCGGCCGTCACGAAAATGAAGCTGGGCGCTTTGCCTTGCACCAGGAAACCGCCGGTGCCGTTGAACACGATGCCGGTCGGCGTCGAGGGCGTTGTGCCTTTGGCGGACGGAGGCACGCTCGGTTTCGTGGCGCTGGGGGCGCCATTGCTGCTGTAAACCGTCGAAAGACCGGTGCCGCCGTCCGCCACCCAAAAGGGGCTCGTGGCCGACGTGGTGATTCCCCAGGGGTTCACCAGGTTGGGGTCGGTGAAATCGGCGATGCCGGGTTGGTCGGCCGTCAGGTTGTGCACCAGGTAAGCGTTGGCGGGAGTGGCGGCGGACGCTAGCCGCACCGCGGTAAGGAACAGAATTGTGCCGCACAGGCTTCGCGGGTAAATCGTCATCGGACCTCCAGAGTGCTTATTGGACCGTATTATATCCTTTCCTTAGGCGCGCGGTGCGAAATGTAAAAATGCGCACCAAACGCGCCCCGCTATAATGAAACGTATGTTCTTTCGCAGAGCGCAGCTGAAGAATCCGACGTTCGCCGACCGCATTGAGTCTCTCCGGAAAGCCGGTTTCACGACAGCTCCGCAGCCAGGCGGCGCGGTGCGCGCCAGCCGGGCGGATTGCGCGGTTGACCTGACAGAGGAGAACGGTACCGTGCATGCCGGCGTCGCCGGCATGGCCATGGGCGGCGAGATCGGCGCGCTGGTGGACGGCGGCTTTCAGAAATTCTTCCGCACGCCCGCGGGGAAGAACCGGCCTGCCCTGGCCGGAGATTTGAAGACCCTTCACGAGTTCGAGGAAGACCTGAAAGAGGCTCTCGGGCAGGAAACTTATTACAACCAGGCCCTGGGCACCGTGTCGACGTTCTATCTCTACGACCGCGTGAAGGATCGCGACCGTGGCGTGCCCAAGCGCGTGTGGGAGTAAGCGTCCGCCCGGCTACTGCTTCTTCGCCGCCACCGGCGGCGTGGCCTGCTTGCGCACCTGCTCGAAATACTGCTGCACGTAAGACTCGATGGCCACGGGAATTTCGTCGCGGCTGATTTCGGCGCCGTTCTGCGAGTGCTCCGCGCCGCGCGGCGCATACGGAGTGTGCAATTGCTGGCTGGTGGCCTGCACTTCCACCGTGGCCTCGCCCGTGATGCTGGCGGAGCGTTTCCCGAATAGCTCGGTGATCTTGCCCATGGCGGCCAGGTCTTCCGCCTGCTTGATGGTCTTGTCGCCGTTCTGATTGCCGATTCCGCTGCCCGGCTGTTTGCTGGCTTGTTGCGAATCGCTCTTGCCGTTTCCCTTGCCTTGCGGGTCCTGCGGGCTTTTGGCTTGCTCGCCGCTCTGCCCCTCTGCGGAATCGCCGGGGTTGCCGTCGTTTTGTTGCTGGCCGTTCTTGCCGTCCTGCTTGCCGGCGTTCTGCTGCCCTTTGCCCGGCTGCTTGTTCGGGTCGGAGTTCTGCTGCTGGTTGCCGGCATTGGTCTGCGGCGGTTTGACGCTGGAGAGCAAGTTTTGGAACAGGTCCTTCACCTTGTTCACCAAGCTGCCGCTCTCGCCGTTGTTGGCTTGCTCCTGTTTGCCCGCGGAGGCCTGCTTGGCATCCTGCTTGTTGTTTCCCTGCCGGCCCGCGTTCTCGCCGCCCTGCGGATCGTTGCCCTGCTCGGCCTGCGCTTCCTGATCCGCGTCGCCGGCCGGGCCCCCCTTTTCCCCTGGCTTGGCTTGCCCCTTGGACGCCGCCGATTTCTCCGCATTGGGATCCCCCGCGCCGTCGGAGTTGTCGTTGGCGGTCGGATCGGGAGCGCCCGCCGGGTCCTGGTCGGGGTTGGCGAGCGTCGCGCCGCCGTCATCCTGCCGGTCCGGAAACTGCGGCGGATGCCGCCCCATATTCTTAGCCGCATCCGAGCGCTCGTGCCACGGCAACTGGTACGGCAGCATGCTGGCCAGCGTCGGCTTCAGGTCGAGACGGCTGCTCAGCCCGTAACGCAAGGCGAAAAGGCTGCCGGCGATTACCATCAGCGCGCCCACCAGGTACACGGCGCGTGGCGCCGCGTATGGGACGGCCGCGCGCACGTCCGCCGATTCGGCCATGCGGCGGGCCCGTTCCATCTGCAACTCGCGAATCTCCGGCGATGGGCCCGCGGGCGCCGGCTCCTGGTTGAAGTAGAGCGCCGTCGAAATCGTATCGGCCAGCCCGAGCCGATGGTCCACCGCCTGGGCTACCGCGTACGGCGAAGGCAGGCGTTTGCCTGCGCGGTAGAGGCCGGCCGCCGCGGCCAGTCCGGCGATCAGCACGATCCAACGCCAGTCGAGAATCTGCGTCCCCAGCAGAAGCAGCAGGATAAAAGCCATCAGGGCGGCGCTCGCGGCATGGGCGCCCTGGGCCATCAGTTCATTGTGCAAAAAACGGCGCCGTGCCCGTCTGACCAGGATTAACAAGATTCTCCCTTGTGCGACACCGTGCCACTGCCCGGCACGGGACTGGATTCGTTTTTCATCCTATCATTTTCCCGAAAGCGGCTGATGGCGGCCGTAATCCTTCGTAAGCTTTCTTCAACGCGGAGACGCGGAGACGCGGAGACGCGGAGAAAACCAAGAGGGGAGAAACAAGCATCTCGATGGTGGATCGGCCGACGCGCTCCGTGGAGGGGGGAACAACTCTCCGATTCCTCAGTTTTCTCCGCTTCTCCGCGCCTCCGCGTTGCAGATTCCGGCTCTTTCTCCCTAACACGCGCGCGGCGTAGAATGGGTATGAATCCTCCACGGAAGGACCCGCCAAAGGTGAAAGTTTTGATCGTAGACGATGAGGCCAACCAGCGCAGCGGGCTGGCGGCCATGGTTGCGGAGTGGGGCATGACCCCGGAAACTGCCGCCGATGGCAACCAAGCCCTGGAGAAGCTGGCCGGGTTTCCAGCCGACGTCATCCTCACCGACCTCAACATGCCCGGATTGGACGGCTTCGGCCTGCTCGAACGCCTGCGCGACGCCGGAGAGATGCCGCCCACCATCGTGCTCACGGCCTTCGGCAGCATCGAAAAGGCCGTCCAGACGGTGCACGAGTTGGGTGCCTACTGGTTCCTCGATAAGCCCTACCAGGCTTCCGTCCTGAAGGTCCTGATCTCCCGCGCCGGCAGCCACGCCGGCTTGCTCGCGGATAAGCGCAATCTGGAGCGGCAACTGAGTTACAAAGGATCGCTTGGCGAACTGGTGGGCACGTCGCCCAAAATGCAGGAGGTTTTCGCTTTCGTGCAGCAGGCCGGCCCGAGCAAGGCCTGTGTCCTGATTACCGGCGAGAGTGGCACCGGCAAGGAACTGGTGGCCCGCACTCTGCATGCGCTCAGTCCGCGGCGGCTCGGGCCGTTCATTGCCGTCAACTGCGCGGCGCTGCCGGAAACCCTGATCGAGAGCGAGCTCTTCGGACACGAGAAAGGCTCGTTCACGGGAGCGTCGGAGCGCCGCGCCGGCTGTTTCGAAGTGGCCCAGCACGGCACGCTGCTGCTGGACGAAATCGGCGAGATGCCCGTCGCCACGCAGGCCAAGCTGTTGCGCATCCTGGAGGATTCCAAGGTGCGGCGGCTGGGCGGCAAGAGCGAGTTCCAGGTGGACGTGCGCGTGCTGGCCGCCACCAATAAGGTGCCCGAAGAGGCCGTTCGCGGCGGCCATTTGCGCGAAGATCTGTATTATCGCCTCAATGTCTTTCAGATCCACATGCCTCCCTTGCGGGACCGCCGGTCGGACATCCCGGCGCTGGCGGAGGCGCTGCTCGCGGAAATGAATCGCAAACATGAGTGCCGCGTCGCGGAGATTTCGCCCGCCGTGGTGGAAGTGCTGGAAGCTCACAACTGGCCCGGCAACGTACGCGAGCTCCGCAATGTCATTGAGCGCGCCGTGATTCTGGCGGGCGAAGGCGTGATCGAACGCAAACACCTGCCGGCCTTTCTGCAGGGCGCCGCTGCCCCCGCAACGGCCGCGGCGGCGGTTGCGGATGCTGGCGACGCCGTCCGCTTTGCCGTCGGCACCACCGTCCAGGAGGCGGAAAAAGGCTTGATTTTGCGAACCCTCGAATACACCCACAACAACAAGACGCGCGCCGCTGAGATTCTGGATATCAGCCTGAAAACGCTTCACAACAAGCTGAAGGAATACGCTGGCCCCAAAGGCGACGGCGCCGCCGGCAAGTAATGTATCCACGCTGCGGAGATTTCGTTGCTCCCGTAGCGCACGCACTCGTGCGTGCCGCGTCGACACTCGTATCGATGCTTTGAGCTATCTCACATTCGTTGCGGCGCTGCTGCTCTGTGGGGCGGCCAATCCTGGCCGCAGCCGCCTTTTTAGGCGGCTCTCCCGCGGACGTTGCACTAGCGGCCTTTCTTACCGGCCCGTGTGCAGGTTGTTGTGGATGGCGTAAAGCGCCAGTTCCAGACGGTCGGAGACGCCCAGCTTATCGAAGATGTTGTGCAGGTGGTTCTTCACCGTCTGCTCGCTGATAAACATCTTCTCGGCCATCTCTTTGTTCTTGAAACCCTGCGCCACCAGCGCCACAATTTCGCGCTCGCGCTGGCTGAGCGGCGAGCGTTCGCGATCGCGAGGAGCCGGTTGCGCCGAAGCAGGCGTTGAATCGTCCGCCGCCACGAACTGGCGAATCACCGCCGCCGTGGTGTGCGAATCCAGCCAGATCTCCCCGGCGTGGACCTTGCGAATGCTCTTGATCAGCAACTCCGTGGCAGTCTGCTTGAGGACAATCCCCGAGGTCCCCAGTTTCATCGCCTGGACGAATTCGTTCTTGTCGTCCGACGCCGTCAGAACGATCACGCGCGTCTTGTTCTTCACCACCTGCAGGCGTTGCAAGGTCGCAAGACCGTCGAGCCCGGGCATCTTGAGGTCCAGCAGGAGAATGTCGGGCTCATACTGCTGCAGCACATCCAGCACCTGCCGCCCGTCCTGGGCTTGCGCCACCACTTCGAAATCCTCTTCCAAGGCGAGCAGCTTGCACAGGCCGTCCCGAAAGATGGGATGGTCGTCCGCCACTACGATGCGGATCTTCGATTTTGATGAAATTCCCGAAGGCGACATGGGCTCACTCTTGGCGGCCGTGTTTTCGGACATACCTGCTCCGCTAGCGTACATTGTAGAGTTCTGTTAGTACTATGTCAAATTGCCTGACCCCTAGCGCAGCATGGTCACAAGAATCATCAGCCGATCTGCTCGATCCAGGTGTACACTAGCGGTGGGACGAACGTCGTCCCGGCGAGTATCCGGGCAGACTCCGGGGCGGCCACACTGCTGACTTCTCCGCGCGGGACCAGTCAGAGCCCGCGCTTCACCGAACCCCTCCGGGACAGGAGGTGGCACAACAGCTAACAACGTTTCCCCGCACAACAAGAAGGATGAACCGTAATGCCGACTTACATCACACTCATGAAGTTCACCGAACAGGGAGCCAAGGACCTGAAAGGGGCGCCCAGGCGCATCGAATCGGCGATCAAGGCCTGGGAACTGACGGGTGGCAAGGTGCTTGCCACCTACTTTGTGATGGGAGACTACGATTATGTAGCCATCACGGAAAGTCCAAATGACGAGGCCGCCGTCAGCGCCAGCCTGGCGGTGTGTACCCGCGAGCATGTCAAGACGGCGACTCTGCGGGCATTTTCGCTGGCGGAGTTTACCCGCGTGGTGGAGCAACTGCCGTAGGCGCAACCTCTTGGCGCTGAATGAGATAAACCGCGCTGAAAAATGGCCTTAACAGGGGCCGTCGTTTGCATTATGATGGTCTTGAAATCGTCACGCCAGCGGGGTGACGATCCGCGCAAAAGGAGGTTCCTTCAGTTGGCGAGCCATCGGTGTCCGGGACGCGGAACTGGTAAGGAACCTGGCATTATGCCGCGATCGGCCGGCTATTCCATTCGCACCCGGCCGGACCTGACGTCTGATCCTGCGTGGCCGATCTCCCCGAAAGAATCGGCAGAATCGGACACGGCATTGATGTGAATTGAACCCGCCTGTCGTCGCGGTTGCACGACGGCAGCACCATCGTGCCGGACGCACGGTGGCAGAGGATGGCGAACCCATGACGTTCCGCCACCCACCACCCCGGGAAGGGGATTATGCCAAAGGAAGCCTTAAGCATTCTCGACCAGCGTACGCAGGCTACCTATGAGATCCCGATTCACGATGGGACCATTCGCGCCATGGACCTGCGTCAGATCAAGACGGGGCCCGACGACTTCGGGCTCATGACTTACGACCCCGCATTCATGAACACGGCAGCGTGCCGAAGTTCCATTACATTTATTGACGGTGATAAGGGCATCCTGCGCTATCGGGGCTACCCCATCGAACAACTCGCGGAGAAGTGTACTTTCCTCGAGGTGGCCTATCTGATCCTGTTTGGAGACTTGCCGACTGAACCGCAACTGAAACAGTGGGTCGCCGAGATTACGCATCACACCATGCTCCACGAGACTACCAAGAAGTTCCTGGAAGGATTCCGCTACGACGCTCATCCCATGGGGATGCTGGCAAGCACGGTGGCGGCACTCTCCACGGTCTACCCCGAAGCCAAGAACGTGCTCGATCCCAACGTGCGCGCTTTGCAGATCAGGCGGCTCATTGGCAAAATGCCGACTATCGCAGCCTACACTTATCGGCACAGCCTGGGCTTTCCCTATGTTTATCCCGACAACGACTTGAGTTACACCGAGAACTTCATGAACATGCTGTGGAAGATGGCGGAGCCCAAATATCGGGCCAACCCCATCCTGGCGCGCGCCCTCGACATCCTGTTCATCTTGCACGCCGACCACGAGCAGAACTGCAGCGCCAACGCCATGCGCGCCGTGGGCAGTTCCCAGGCCGATCCGTTCCTTTCCACCGCTGCCGCTTGCGCCGCCCTTTCCGGTCCGCTCCACGGTGGCGCCAATGAGGAAGTCCTCAAGATGTTGGATGTCATCGGCTCCAAGGACAAGATCCCGGCCTATATGGAGAAGGTGAAGGCAGGCGAGTTCAAGCTGATGGGCTTTGGCCACCGCATTTACAAGAACTACGACCCGCGCGCCCGCATCATCAAGTGGGCTGCCGACAAGGTATTCGAAGTCACCGGCCGCAACCCCAAGCTGGACATTGCGTTGGAACTGGAGCGCATCGCCCTCGAGGATGAGTACTTCGTCAAGCGCAAGCTCTATCCCAACGTGGACTTCTACTCCGGCATCATGTATCAGGCCATGGGCTTCAAACCGGAGATCTTCACGGTGCTGTTTGCCATTCCGCGCACGGCCGGCTGGCTGGCCCAGTGGCAGGAGATGGTGTGCGATCCCGAGCAGAAGATCGCCCGCCCGCGGCAGGTCTATACCGGCCAGGTGACGCGCGATGTTGTGGCGATAGAGAAGCGCGGCGTCACGACCCCCGCCAAGGCGTAGCCGAAGCCGCCCTCGAGGCAGACATCTCTCGGGGGCGGCCCATCTTCGCGGCACGGCTCCCATCCGCGGAGCCGGCGCGACTGCCCCGCCAGGCGCGCCGGTTTCGCTCTCTCTCTCGCATTCGTCGAAGTTGACGGGAGTACGGAATATGACTAGTGTCGAGACGCTGATGGCGATTTTGAGCCGCTATCCGTTTGCCGAGGAACTGCGGCCAGGCGACCTCGCAAAGCTGTGCACGATGGCTTTCGAGATTCCGTTTCGCAAAGATGAGATCATTTTCCGCGAAGGCGACGACTGCAGTGTGTTCTATCTGTTGACGTCGGGGACGGTGATTTTGGAAATTGCGGTGGGCGGCCGCACCCTCGGCATCGAGACGCTGGGAGCGGGGGATGAGCTGGGCTGGTCGTCGATGCTGATGCGCGATCGGAGGCACTTCCAGGCTCGGGCCGTGGAGCCGTCGCATGCGCTGGCGTTTGACGGAGCCGAGTTGAACCGGGCCTGCAAAGAGGACCCCGCTTTTGGTTACGGCCTGCTATACCGGCTCCTTGGGGTAGTGGCGCGGCGCCTTCAGGCTACCCGGATGCGGCTGGCGGATACTTACGCGCCGGCCGCGGGTCAGGCGCCGCCGCCGCATTAAGGGCGCACGCGAGCCCGTCGGGCCAAGTGCTGGTGGTCGGTGTGCAACCTCGTGCGCTCGATTCCCTCAATGCCGCGCCGTTAAAGCAGCGCGCCAGGATTTGCCTGGCAATCGCGCGCCGGGCCCCCTTATAATGCGGCTATGACCGTCGAATGCGCGGCTGGCCCCTTTCAGGTCTGCGGGTCCTGCAGGCGCGCGTGGTCCACGTGGGAGAGCTTCGTCCTGGATCCGGCCGTGCGCCTGCTGGGCCTGCAGTCCGAGATCGCCAATCCAGATGTCAACCTGCTGGTGTTCGAGCACGGTTGCGGCAGCTCGATCTCGATCCTCTCCAGGCGCCTGCGCCACCTTTTGCCCGAACCGGAACCGGGCGATGCGCCTGTCAGGCTGATGGGCACCGACCAATGCCGTGGGCACTGCCTCCACTTGGAGGACCTGGAGGCATGCGACCAGCCCTGCAGCAACACGCGGGACCGTAAGCTGATCCTGCTCGTACAGCGCATGAAAAAAGGGGAATTCGGGCTTTGGCCCGTTCACGAACGCTAGCTGGATCGGCGGAAAGCGTTCCGAATCCTCTCGAACCGGGACCGCTGGAGTGCCGGTGAGTCTTTACGGCCTGGAGAGGCTGAAGACCTGACGCCTCGTTCCCTGTTTTGCGCCCATGCCCCGTCCTACTGTATCGGCAGCGTGGATTGCGCCGACGTTACGCCGCCCACCGTTATGGTTACCGGCACGGTATTGCCCGGCGTGACGCCTTGCGGCACCGCAACGTTGAGTTGATAGAGGCCCTGAAAGCCCGGCCCCAGACCGGCGAATGATGGTGTGGCTGTCTGGCCGCCGAAGTTCACCGTCACCGTTTGCGCGGTGTAGGAAAGCGGTACCGTCGCTGGATCGCCGCTTGCCGGTTGATTGGTCACCGGCCCCAGCCCGTTGGCGAACAGCACGATTGTCTGGCCGCGCTTGGCCGGATTGCTGGTGGTGATCAGCGCGCCAGTCAGGTCCACGGCGTCGGCGACGTTGGTGCCGTTGGTGAAGAACTGCGGAGCGTAATTACTGAGCGGCACCGTTACCACGTTGCCGAACAGGTCGCCATCCAGCACCACCTTCATCTGCGCCGAAGACTGGCCCTGCAGCTCCCACGGCACTTGAATCTGAATCACGGTCGGGCTGACGTAGGTCAGGTGCGCGGGCACGCTGATGCCGGCCGACGGCACATCGAAGGTCACGTTCACGAAATCGATCTGCAGAGGCAGAACGCTGTAGGTGCCGTTGGCGGCCAGGGCATCGGTGGTGGCGTTATCGATGTCCGTGAAGTTGCTCAATCCGGCGCCGTAAATGTTGACGTAAGATCCCGGCGCAACCGGAGACTTGTAAGCCGCCGCATCCACCACGCCGTTCGAAAGAACGCTGGGGGCCGTCTGGATGTTATACGAGAAGCCGCCCGTGATGCTGCCCGCGGCGCTGAAGTCCACCGAAGGCGATGCGATTGCCGCCCCGTTAACCACCTCCACGTATGCAAAGCCGAACTGGTCGCTGTTGCAGACCACGCTGACGGTGGAACTCGCGGGCGAGCAGGCCGGCGCGCCGGAGACGCTCTTGAGCGTCACGGACCCGCTCGGCGAAGCCGAGAAGGTCACGCTGCTGCCGGTCACTGGAACGCCGAATAAATCCGTAAGCTGCACCATGGCCGGACCCACGTCTTCGCCCGGAACTCCCTCTCCGCCGCCCGCCGCGAGCACGTTGTAAACCGTGCCGCTGCCTTCCAGCAGCATGTATGGAATTCTGAGCGTGGTGCTGGAGTTCTGCAGCACCACGTTGCCGGAGTATTCGCCCGCCGCCGGCTTCGATCCGGAAAGCGTCACGGTCAAGTTCGCGGTCGCGCCCGCGGCCAGCGTCACGCTCGTCGGGCTTACCGCAACGGTAGCGCCGGAAAGCGAGCCGGCCAAGCCGTTCACCGCGCAGCACGATACCGACGCGCTCAGCGTCACCGATGCCGCCGAGATGTTCGTCAGGGTAATGGTCTTTGAGATCGGCAGCGTGGCGGAGTTCAGAATTCCGAATGAGACGGTGGAGGGCACGGCCGTTACACTGGCGGTGATGGCTGCGCCGGCATCCAGGTCCCCCGCTCCCATCCACTCGGCGTCCACCGGGTAGCCGAAATCGTCGGTGGTAGTGATCTGCGCGGCGTAATTCACCATCAGCGACTTGATCTGAGTGGGCTGTAGCTTCGGATGCGCCTGCTTCAGCAGGGCCGCCGCGCCCGCCAGCAGCGGCGTCGAAAAGCTGGTCCCGTCCCCCGCCGCATAGCGGTTCGTGCCGAAAACATTGACATCGTAGGCCTGGTTCGGGTCATAGTATTGCGTGGCGCTGTACATCCCTCCCGGCGCGGGCAGGTACGGGTCGTTCGGATCCGGCCCTAGTCCCACGTCGAAGCCGCCGGCCGTCACGATATCGGGCTTCAACTGGCCGTCCGGAGTCGGGCCCATGGACGAGTAGCTGGCGATCTGGTTGGCCGCCACGTTGATCCCCAGGGTTGGGCCATAGGTTGCGTTCCATGTGGTCACGTCCTGTTCCACACCGTTCAAGTCGACGGTGACCATCGCGCCCGGGTTGGCATCCACATAACTTTTCAACGCCTGGCCGGCGGCATTGGAAATCATGACTGCGGGCCCGACTTCATTAATGCCTTCCGGGCTTACGGGAGCGCAGGCAAC
>Ga0181521_10006324_pt1 | contig 12876 bp, 9 predicted proteins | sample PEATcosm2014_Bin_32_FD_119764 | JGI IMG/M metagenome (GOLD analysis project Ga0181521, IMG submission 119764) | Peatland microbial communities from MTU Mesocosm Facility, Houghton, MI, USA - PEATcosm2014_Bin02_60_metaG | ecosystem: Environmental > Terrestrial > Soil > Wetlands > Peat | place...
ACCAAAGAATATCATCGCGCTCAGCAATCCCCACACGAGAACGACTGGCTTCCAGGGAACCAGAATGTACATGGCAGAACCTCCGGGGACGAAGAGCGGCTCGCGATTACCGCCATTATACTGCGAAACCCCCCAGACTTTTCATGATCATCTTGCCAGCGTTTCTTCGCTCAGGAGTTGCAATGCGCGATGAAAGGCAACGCCAGAAAAGACGAGTTGCGCCGCGTCCACAGAAATGTCTTTGTAGAATGGAAAGGAAATGTCTGTGTTGGTTGAGCTGCATAACACCGGAGATGCCACGATCAGGACGGAAGTGCAGGTGATCGTTGAACACGTTCTGAGCGACCGGCCTGGCGAGTGGCGTGTGTCGATTGTTGGATCTCGTGCGAAGGAAGATTGGGAAATGAAGGTCGAAGGTCCCAACGGTTTTGAGCGATCGTACACACTGGTAGGAACTGCAGGAGAGCATCAACCTGTGGCCATCGGGAATCTGCTCCTGAGGCTGCTGCCCTCGAAGACGTCATAAAAACCGTCCGCATCTGGCCGAAAGCTCGTTCAAATCAATGACCAACGGTCAAAACGTGCTAACTGTTTACAACCGTCACTTCCGGGAAGCTCGTAAAGCGTCCGCAACCAATTCAGCTCGCTCGGAAGTCGCGTTGCTGCCGCCACCCTTCGGATGCTCCTGCCTGACTACTCCAATCCTTCTACGATGAATAGCTCAGAGAGCTGGCGATTATAGCAGTACGTGTAAAACTTCCCGTCCGGCGTCACACTGCACAACGCGGTATAGGTTAGACCCGCCTTATCGGATGGCGAGAGGATAGTGAAGAGGCTCCGCTTACCGGTATCGATTTCGACTCGATAAATATTGACAGTGGTTTCACCTGCGGAGGCCACATAGACTGCCTTCGAATTCGACGACCAGTCCGTAACCCGTTCGGGGGCGCGCACTGCAATGGGACGAGGGCTTCCACCACCGATGGGGAACAGCCAAGTCGTTCCGTCAGCTCGTGTGCCTGCGACAAACTTCCCATCCCGCGAGACAGGTCCGGTTAGCCTTACTCCCTCAGGAGTGACCGGCTGCAGGACAGAAGTTTCCAGATCAAAGACGTACCCGCGCGGCGCCTCGCCGGGCGCGGCAGCTCTGAGCAAAAGCTGTTTCCCATTGGGCATCCACGACACCGAGAACGGTTTCTTGTCTTGCAGCTTGAATTCGCGTTCCTGTCCTGCACCTGTCGGAATTATGGAAATGTGATTAGAAAAATCGCTTGGGACCGCGGCCACCCAATTGCCGTCGGGCGACAAGTCACCATACACGCCTTGGCCAAGCCGCAGAGGTGGCGAGCCGTCCGTCTCGCGCAGGTAGATCCAAACCTGGTCGCCGGGCGCATCCCCGGACTCATCGAACAAGAGCCGCTTTCCATCGTCAGATAAACTACGGCATATCGACCAGTCAAGCCATCCCAGCTCGCGCTCGCCGCTTGACCCCGGTACATGGGCCAGGATGCCTGCTCTTATCATCTCGTGCACCAGCAGAATACGCCCGTCTTTCGCCACATCCTGCACTCTCAGCGCTCCCGGCACTCGATAAACCAATCGGTCGTGCCCATACAAATCGACGACGTGAAGGTTACGAGAGGATCCCCCAGAATCAGCGGCCGTGTACCAGATCTTGTCTCCCGCCACAGACCAGGCGAGTCCTTGCACACTGGCAAAGTCCCGTGTGAGTTTCAGGCTGCCTTTCGGGCCAACCACACGCACTACACCGGAGTCGCCGATCGGCTCATCGTGTTCCACGAAGGCCACCATGTCGCCCTTTGGGGAAACTCGAACATCCCCGATGTAGGTGGACGATTCGAAGCGGAGTGTGCCAATGGGAAACTCCAATCGCGCCTTCCCTTGGGAGTGGTAAGTAACCGCCAGCGAGCCGTCTGGAGCCGCGTCGGCTGATTCCACGCGGTCGAGGATTTCCCGCGGTGTGCCTCCGGCGACGGGCACGCGGGCCAGCATGCCGGTGAAACTGAATCCCTCGTTGCGCTGGCGTCGCAGTAGGACGGCCATCTCTCCATTAGGCAAGATGCTCAATACATCGGAGTCGATCAGACCAAGGGGCCGGGCGTCAGGGCTGTCCAGACTGCTGTGGAATATCTCGACCGGGTTGCCCTCCCACGCAGCACCGTAGATAACTGACTTTCCATCAGGAGCGAAGCGGGCGTTCCATACAGTGCCGCGACGAAACGTAATCTGATGCAGCACGGGCACTCGCCCGCGCGCTAACCGTTGCTGGGCAAGCAAGACAATGAGCCCCGCCAAACCAGCGAGGATGACGAGGGCGACGACGATTCCGAGGCTCATTCGCCTGATTCTGCGAGAACGGCTCAGTAAAGTGACCGAATGAGAAGCGGAAGTCTCAGACACCGCCTCCAGATCAAACACCAGGTCATGCGCGGATTGAAAGCGCGCCTCCGGGCTCTTTTCCAAACAATGGCCGACAATACGACTGAGCGCCGGGGATACCTTTTGGTTGATCTCCGTGAGTTCCTGTGGCTCAGAATGAAGGATTGCACTTGCGGAATCGACAGAGGTTTCCCCGTGGAACGCACGCTTGCCCGAGAGCATCTCGTAGAGAACCGCACCCAGGCTGAACAAATCCGACCGATGATCTGCCGTGAGCCCACGCACTTGCTCGGGCGACATGTAGCCGACCGTGCCCATCACCACGCCTGGCTCGGTTTGTGAAGGCAGCGTCGCCGCGTCCGGCATCGGCTCCGGGGTGAGTTTAGCTAAACCGAAGTCCAGAATCTTCACTCGCCCGTCGCGTGTGATGAAAATGTTCTCCGGCTTCAGATCCCGATGGACGATCCCCTTGTCGTGCGCGGCTGCCAAGCCTCTCGCGATTTGCGCCGCTGCATCGGTCGCCTTCCGCGACGGGATAGCGCCCCCGCCCAGCCACCCGCGCAGAGTTTGGCCTTCTAGAAGCTCGGTGACGATGTAAGGCGAGCCTTCGTGCTCGCCAAAATCATGTATGGCCAGAATATTGGGATGATTCAACGCCGCAACTACCTGCGCCTCCTGCTTAAACCGCCGCAGCCTTTCCGGGTCCCGCGAAAACGCGGCGGGCAAAACCTTGATTGCGACATCGCGTCCAAGCCGGGTATCCTTCGCGCGGTACACCTCGCCCATGCCGCCAGCGCCGAGCGGAGACTGAATTTCATAGGGGCCGAGTTTTGTCCCAGGAGTAAGAGCCATCCGTGCGCGCAATTATAGTCTGAGTCAGAACGTTGCAAGCCGAACGGTTTGGTCCGGATGGATTTGGGCTAAACCAGAAACTGTACAACGGATAGTCGACGTTAACATCGCCATAGGGCTCACAGTCCGCATCGGGGTTCTGAGCGGGCAGCGCCGTCTCGGTCGTGCGCTTCCGTTCAAATCGTACTCCAGCCAGGAACGCCGGCTTTCAGTGAAGGTTCCCGCAATTCGTAGAATACAAAAACTTCGTTTGACGGATAGAACACAGAGAGGGCCGAGACGGTCGTAGACTCAGCTTCTTCTCGTACAACTGGCTTGGCTTCGCGTGGTTCTTCGTACACAAACGAACACCCGCCAATGGAGAGCGACAAAGTACCGCCTGGCGTCTCAAACACAACCGTTCCAGCTTTTTTTCCCTTCGTATCAGGATTAACTGAGACCTTCGACACTTTCCCCTGCAGGCCTATCGCCCAATCGATACCTTGCTCAAGGATACCCCGACGCGATTGCTGGAAAGGACTTTCAGAAACTGCGAGGATATGAGCAGAGTCGTCCTTCCACTTGCTCAATATGGCGACAGCGTCCTCTAGACTCAGGACCATCCTCTTTTCTCCCACCTCGTCTTGAACGATGCTCGATCAAGACAGTATCAGACCGGCGCAAGTCGTGCTCACATATGAGGAGGTGTTAAACCGAAAGCCCTCGATCGATTACTCCTCCATAGCGGGCCGCCGCATAGGCGGCCACCGGCAACCACGGGAGTGGTGTTTTCACGAAATCCAAACATTGCTTTCTGACTGGCGCGGATTTTGTGCTTGTGAAATGTTTGGAACCGAACGCCCGCCGATGCCTCATAATGTGGGAAAGACGTGCTGAAAAAATGACCGATGAACGCCTCTCGCATCTGACTAGGTTTTATTCACTCCTCGACAAGCTGGAAAGGAAAATCGGCGGCACACGGACGCTTGCCGCCTGTTCCGGCCGGATGAATTGGCCGAAGCGAGGCGTCTATTTCTTTTGCGAGCCCGGCGAGTTCCGCACGGAAACCGGCCAAGGTCCGCGCATCGTCAGGGTGGGCACACACGCTTTGAAGGAAGCCACACCCCGGACGCTTTGGGATCGGTTGAGCAATCACAAGGGCACGGCGAAGACAGGCGGCGGCAATCACCGGGGTTCAATATTCAGACTCATCGTCGGTACATCGCTGATCTGCCGGGATGGGCACGCGTGCCTCTCATGGGGAAGCAAAAACGCATCGAGGGTCGCCACGAAACAAGACGAAGTCCCTCTTGAGCGCGAGGTCAGCCGTGTCATCGGAAACATGCCCTTCATCTGGCTTGCCGTAGATGACGAGGCCGGTCCGAAGAGTTTGCGCGGCGTCATCGAAAGAAATTCGATAGCCCTGCTGAGCAACTACGAGAAGGCTCCCCTCGATCCGCCGTCGCCGAGGTGGCTGGGTCTTCATTGCCATGGCGAGCGGCTCAGAGATGCCGGCCTGTTCGTAAGAAACTCGGGCCTCTGGAATTCGAACCACGTAGACGAAAGTTACGACCCGGCCTTCCTGGACGAACTTGAGCGGCTGGTTTCAGCAAGGGGCGGCGCATCATGATCGTTGTTATGCGGACGGCTTGCCAAGAAGAACACAAGGCGAACAAAATTTACCGGCAGTTTTACCGGCAGTTGGCCTTGCCTGCGGTGACTATCAGTAACTTACAGCGCCGGGAGGCACCTCTAAGTACTTGCAATCACTGTTAATTTCCTGAAAAGGCTGGCGGCGGCGGTTCAACTCCGTCCCTGGCCACCGTCATTTCAAAGAACTTAGCGGAATCTGGTCTTGCCCGCCCAGTCCGCTCTCAGTCCGCAATTTTTCGACGAGATCCGGTTCGGTTCCTGACTACGATGATGGTGAAGGACTTAAACTCGAATTGCCCCTCGCTCAGTCCGCTTTCAGTCCGCTTCTCTCTGCGGCGTGGCTGAAAATTGCAGTCAGCATTGTCCCTGCCGCAGCCATGCGATCCTCCAGAATGTCGAGGCTGCCGCTCTGTCGAAGGCTCTCGCAGTCAAGTGAGTGCTCGCGTTACGCCGATCGGGAATTTCGTATTCAGAGGTGGCAGCCCTACTTGCGCTTTGACGGTGAGGGCAGTTCAAGCGTCTGGCGACGGAGAGAGATCGATGGACTCCATCCCCGCGACCGGTGATGCAGAAATGCCTTTCCCGTCGTAGAGGGATTCCAGCCCCCGCAAGACCGATTCCAGAGAGCCTGGATTCTTTTCAAAAGGCTGCAGAAACCCAATCATTTCCCGCAATTTCTCCATGGTGATCACCCGGCGGAATATCTGCCTTTGTTTCTGCGGCAGGGTAGTTTGCAACCCGGGATTATCGCGAGTATTCTGGGAAATTTCATGAATGATCTGGCTGCTATAGGAAGCCCATTGCTTACGCAGTTCTTCTACTGCGAGAACTCTCCAAACCTCCGGTTTTTCGGGGTGAGACAAGGAAACAGGCGTCATATGCGACCGGATCTGTCGAATGACAGAGATAAGACCGTGAGCATCGGCCTTGTGCATACCCATGGTGGGGGGATTTGAAGTCGCGCGAAGCAACGCTGCGTAAGGACGGACCAGAAAAAACTGAATGGCCAAGGCAAGTGTGGAATAGTAACCGAACAGCAGAAATATGCTGAATATGTATGCGTGCGTATACCAACGTGGCGGGCCCTGGGCAATGATAGCGACAAAGAAGGAGAGGACAAAGAGCGCGTAGAGACCGAAGTAGAACAATCCCCATGCAAAGGGCGCCGGATGCATTCTCCAATACACGCGTACATCCAGCGGAGTCAGGGTAATGTGGGGATTGAGACCCGAGGCTTTTATGGTCACGCTGTCGCTACGTCTCGCCCTGTACTCTTCCAGTAGCCACGAGACACACCCCAACACCAGGCAGGGTGGAATAATCCAGAGCGGCACGAGGAAGCAGACAATGAGCAACATGAGATATGTTGCGATGCGTTGGTGACGGATCACGGACTGTATCAGGCCGAACAGACGTAAGACGCCATAGTGATCATGCTCCAGCATCCAGCGCAGCACGCCGAGCGCAAGATGGCCCGCGGCGTCCGGATAGACGAACTCGATGCACGAGTACGCAGCCAACACCATCAATGACAGGAACGCCAGCGGCGTCTTGTACCATCCTTTCTTGCCCCGGCGAATCAACGGAAGTCTGCGAAAGAAATGCGCAGGTGCGGTGACAAACGCTCCAAAGGTGGGAATGAGCTCCAGGAGGTTCACGTACTTGATGAGCTTGTAGGCATCGCTGGCCCAGTCAGGGGTTTTGCCCCTGAAGAGGGCGAGTCTTATGCGGCGAGAGTATCGTTTCGGACGCAGGAACCAGGGCGTCCGCCTCTCAGGAGCCAGAGCGAAGATTGTTTTTGCCAGGTCAGAGACGTAAGCACCCATCGAGGCACCACTACAACAAGGAGAAATGCCGGGCCGGAACGACTGTAGCTTACCCTATTTTATGTATTGCAAAAGCGTCTTGACATATTCAGCGCACGCCACCTTTAGTTCGTCCCCTAACTAAGTGTTCTAGTGTGGCTTGGTCTACATTTTAGATCCGACTGCTTCAGCCATTTCGGCGGTCAGCGATAGGGACCTCTTCGCCTTCTCCAATTCTAATTCAGCCATAGCTACATCTATTTTTGTCGGCACAAGGCAGCTCTCTCCACTCTAAGCTATGACGCAAGGCAAATTCAGCCGCCACCATGGAAGATTCATTGAAGATTCATTAATTGAGGATTAATTGAGGATTCATTGATTGACATTCCGGGATCGTTAGTGTACCGTGGCCGTGAATTTTGGCGGGCAGAAGAGTGGAGACTGACGGGCTCCACATCCGAGGGGGCTTCTACTCGCCGACTTTCCCAGGAAGACTCTAAGCTTTGTCCTTGAGCGCCTTTTGTGGGATAACTATCTCTCGGGCCTCCCCTCGACGCCCTGCAGATCCATTCGTACGCCCAAAACTTTTCAGTGCTGCTCAGGTGCCCCGACCTCACGCTCGGCCCTACCAACGCCTGGTACAAGCGCCGATCTCAGATTGTCCAATTAGCCGGCGCAGGCAGGCTGGCGCGAATCAGTTATTTCCGGGTGTTCAAGGCAAAACCATTTCCAATGCCGATGTTCGTGGAAATCGGATAACCGGTTCCGAGATTTATTGGAAAGTCTTCGGAAAATGACAGGGAGTGCCATGAACGCAATTTACTCCATCACCGCCCCTTCAGGCTCAACCCAAGGCGCTCTGAACCGCCGACAATGGCCCCAGGGCGACACGGCGCTCTCTTCGGGCTACACAAGCATGGTGCCCGTTCAAATCAATGGCAAGCTGTTCCTTTTCGCTTTCAATAAAGCGACACAGCAGCTAGACGCCTACATCCTTTCAGGAAGCGACCCGTGGGTTCAGCAAACCAGTTGCAAGGTAAATCTTCCCCACGGCCCCTGGGACACACTGAACTCCTTCGTCCTGGGCAACGTTTCATATCTGTTGACCTACCGTGCCGACACCGGAGGGTTTGGCTTCTTTGCGGTTGCCAGCGACCTCACAGTGTCTCCCCCGTACATTTTTGTCCCATCACACAGTACGCCGTCGAAGGGCTTTACGACGGTGGCAACATATACGTCGCTCGGTGGGCAATATGTGTTGGGCTACGATTCCAAAACCGGAAGAGTGGAGAATTTCAATGTGACGGTAGTGCCCTCTTCTACGGGCGGCAAGCCTCCATTGCTGGCCCTCAATATCTGGTATCACACGTGGGCGCCGAATTGGACTCAGTTTGCGTTTTTCCAACTGGGTGGGTCGACCTTTTTTTTCAAGATCAACATCTCGCACGATACCCAGACCAACAAGCCCAAGTTGAACAACGTCAACATCGACCACATGCAGGATAACCCGGCGATGGGCAGCATCGAGGTGGGAAGCGAGTTGCAGGACCAGTTGCCGGACGCTGTGTCCATTAATGTCGCTGCAATTATTCCCTGGGCGCATGGCGAGCCTTACCTCTTGACCTATATCGCATCTTCGGGAAAGACTGCCATGTACCAAATTCGCTCCGACTGCCTCGGCTGGACCCTCCAGATCTCCACTATCACTATCGCAGGTGCATCAATCGCGGTTCCGTACCGGATCGGCGACACGTCTTACATTCTGTTGTACTCGGGTGAGGCAGTGGAGAAGTCGGGATGACACAAGATTCACCCAACCCGTTGTGCGTGAGCTTTCCTGGATCAAACAGACCTTGCAAAGGCGCACGGAACCGGAGTTAACCGTCTGGCGGCCAGAAACGGCCCGCCTCAGATTAAGACCGGCAATAGAAGGGCATTAGATGAGTAAAAGCGAGCTTCCAACCGAAGTCGAATTGGCGTACGAAGTGATGCCGTGCCAAGCAATGCGTGTTGCGCAGGAGCCAGGCCCAACCTTGCATCCGTGCGCCTATTTCCGCCAATGGGGGACTTACCACAGCTACGGTTACGAGTCGGATCAGCCACCGGTGACACCGGCGATTGTCCAGTTAACGCAGTACCTCGGTCGCGGCCCTCTGGTGGCCGAGATGCTCAGTGGCTGCCGCAAGGCGCCTATTATGACTGTCGGGATCAACCCGAACCTTCCGGGCTGGTGGCCAACCACGATTAACTCGATCAATCCGCTATTTGATACGACCGAACAATATGCCCATTATTTCCGCTATCGCGAAACAGCCAAACTCGACATTCCCCTGGAGAAATACCAACAATATCTTAACGGCCGAACTGATGGCCCGTTTTCCGGAATCGAGCTGAATGTTCCGGTTGATGCCAATGGATTCGAGACGATCCCGGTCGAACTGCAACCGGTGCAAATGTACCTCAATTACCAGTCATTGCTGGCAGATCTCGCAAAGGCGATGGACTGGGACAATCACAATCTCATCGTCGGTGAGGATGTTTCTTATGGAAACATGGTCGCGTGTCCTTCCGCGAAGTGGATTAGCCAATCCGATCCGGCAAATCCAACGATGCCCCCTATGACTGCCGATCAGCAGAAGGGAATCGTGACCGAGTGCTTTCATCACCGTCAATATTTCTTACGCCAGCTTTTTCAGAGCCTCCCCGTGGTGCTAATGATATTCAGCCAGTCCACCACCGACGCATTCCTGGCGGAAATGAACGGCCGGTTCTCCGTCGGCAATCCCAAGGTGGGCGACAGACTTAATGATTTGCTGAATCGCGAGGTGCGCCTGCGATACGGGGTGGATGGCGACGGCCAAGCGATCGAGGCGCGGGTTATCTTCTCGCCGCATATCACCGGTGATCCGGTCCAATTCAAACAGGCGAGGACGAAGGTATTGGCGCAACTGGTCGCGGAAGCGAAAGCCGGCCGGCTGCAATTTAACAAGGATACTGGGCACTTGCTGCGTCCAAAGGGCGCCTGTGTATTTTGCACAATGCTGCAGATCGGACCCTGCGAATACGAAGCTGAACTCCAACCACTCAGCGATGCGCCGAGCCTGACGGCGGAGTCCTCGGTGCCGGAACTGATGGCGGAAAAGCAAGCACAATCGTCGTTGTTGGAAGCATTCCTGAACAAGCAAGGGCGGAGCAAGAAGAGGAGCAGAGGCACAAAATCTCTGGCAACCATGGGCGGAATGCAAGTGGCGAGGGCGGCGCCGTCCGCTGTCGCCTTGGCTGCGGAAGCCGGGGTCCGCCCAGCGTTGCAAGGTTGGCAGCTCTCTGGTGATCCAACTCGGCAGCAGGACCGGGAACCGCCGACGCCGGGAAAGGCCAGGGCCGTGAAGCAAACGCGATCCATGTCCCATGGCACGAGGAGCAAAAAGCATAGGAAAGCTTGAATCGCGCCGTATCTGATCAGAGACCGAGGAACAGGAGATCAACCATGTCTGTTACAGGAATCGAAACTAATTTCAACTCACTTTACACCCTGCTAATGAAGGCGAAGTTCTTGGCGCCCGCGACTCCGGCCTTCGGCACCAAGCCGACCGCAGCCAAAATCAGGACTCTGATTAATCAGGCCGATCCGCTGCTGCCGGTGCCATTTCGCAGCGGTTACGTCACGCCGCTCCTGGATCGGGCGGACAGCCTCTTCGCAAGGGTGGGCCCTTCCGATGCGTTTTCATTGGAGACTCTGACCGGCTGCATCTACCAGCACGCGGACAAGGCGATCCAGCCGCAAATGAATCGCTTCCTGGCGGTCATCTCCGATCTCTATGTGTCGTTCCTGAACAGAAGCACTCGTAGGAATCTGCAAATCAATTTGAGCGAAACACTTCCTCCCCTCGCGGTCTACCAGTCGGTTCCGACTAATGGCCCGTTCACGATTCCCTGCGACATGGTCGCCACTCTGACCGGAGGGACCATCGGCGTCGTGAGCCTGCCCGCAACCTTCGCCGACCATCCTCTTTTTTATGGCAGCCTGGCGCACGAAACCGGCGGCCATGATGTAATCCATGCCGACCATGGCCTCATGCAGCAATTGCGCGAGCAGGTTTATTCACTGTTCCCGGAACCCAACAACCGATGGCTCGCCATACTCTGGGATTACTGGATGGAAGAAGCCGCTGCCGACACTTATGGCGTGCTGAACATGGGCCCGACATTCGGATTCAATCTGGCGATGCTTCTGGCCGTGTTCATCGGTCAATTCGCCAAACCGCCCTCCCGGAAACCCGGGCTGCGCAATGCTTCGGGCGCTGACGACACCAATGCCATGGATGTTCACCCGACCGACCTTCTGCGCCTGGCGCTGGTGCAGGGTGTCATCCAGGCCTTGCCGGCACTTTCGCAAAGCACGCGCGATTCCTATGTAAATCAGATCACGGGGCTGACCAGCTTCCTGGCCAACGGAGCGACCACGATTGAATTGACAGGCCAGGCTACGGGAGTAAACGGTGAGTCAATGAACTTCCAGTCGTCCTACCCGCTCGCCCCGATGCAGGACGCCGCCCGCAAGGTGGGAGGCATGATCGCAACCAGCCAACTTATCGCCTTGGGGGGCCACTCGATTCAAGATATCGAAACCTGGGACAACAGCGACGAGAACACCGCAGTCAAAATCGCCGGGCGTCTGCAGAACAACTTCCCGGTTGTCAACGCGGGCGACGATGCGCAGCTTCTGGCCGGACTGACGCTGGCGGTGCAGGCGCAACCCGGAAAGTATGCCGCGTTCACCAAGTTGATTAGCGACGCGCTCGACAACAGCTTCGCCAACGACCCGATATGGGGACCGATACCGCGCGACATGATGGTGGTCAAACCGACCCGGACGCTGAAGAATCCCGAAGTTCACGTCGATCCGTACGCTGAGAAAATCATCGATTACAACCCGCTTGATGAAGACGCCGCTGCCTCGTTTGGCAGCGGCGTGGTCTCGGTTACGAAGCATGCCATCGCTCAGATTCCCTGGCCCCAAAACCTAGCACCGGAGCCTGACAAATCGTTCACCTACAACGGCCAGGATGCCGTCCTTCCCCAGGCCGATTTCGTCGTCTTCACCTGGACATCGGCTGAAGCCAACGCCATGTCCGCCGCCATGACGCCGGGGTCCTGGGCCATGCCGCCTTCCGGCATGTCCGGGGGTTGGAATGTGTATGCCAACCAGTGGGCTGCCAAGTATGCCGGCCGATTTACGCCCAAATCCCCCGCGGAAAAGGCGCCTTACATTGGCAAATTCATGCCGGTTCTGATAGGAGGCCGGAAGGTTCTCCTGTTCAAGTCGAACTTTCACCTCGCCCGGGACAATGCCTCCATGCCGGTTAAGGACATGTTCAAGCAGGTCATCGAGCAGACCCAGCCCAAACTGGTCATCACTTCCGGAACGGCAGGGGCGATCGGGTCAAAACTGATCCTGGGCGATGTTGTAGTCGCCAATACAACGCGGTTCAAACTGGACGGCACATTCAAAAACATCCCGGCCAATGGCCAGTCGTTTACCAGCGGCTATGTCGTCCCTACCAATGGCCAGTTGGCGAGCATCAGCAATTTGATCGCACCGAATGCGGCCCAAATTAAGGCCGCGGTCACGACCGATCCCAACGCGGTAAAGCCGTTCAAGCGCAATCCTCAGATATTCACTGCGGCCAATCCCGTGTCGCAAATAGGGGAGCCCGCGGTGGTGGTTACCACTGACAAGTTTGAGTTTGACACTGTGCAGAACAAGTTCTCGCTGCAGGGCCTGGGCGCCATGATTGAAATGGACGATGCCGTTCTAGGGTGGGCAGTGCAAGAGATGGGCAACCCGACGAAATGGCTGGCGATCCGCAATGCCAGCGACCCGCAGATGCCCACGACCGACGCCGGTGCTTCCTCGAAGATCTATTTGGAGTATGGGTACTGGACTAGTATCGTGAGCGCGCTGGCGTCGTGGGCCTGTGTCGTGGATTTTGCAGCATGATGGTGACGGCGGTTCTAATTCAACGGCGTCCTTGAAGGGCCTCGATATGCCTCAGAAGTTTTGCACATTCAGCGTGAGCCCGGCCAACCAGGCCAACACGATGGCCGTCCGGCAGGTTGTCAATGGCGCCATCGACAACACCCTGCCAGCCGCCCCAACGGCGATGACCGTTGTCACGTCCGGCAA
>Ga0181521_10006325_pt1 | contig 12875 bp, 7 predicted proteins | sample PEATcosm2014_Bin_32_FD_119764 | JGI IMG/M metagenome (GOLD analysis project Ga0181521, IMG submission 119764) | Peatland microbial communities from MTU Mesocosm Facility, Houghton, MI, USA - PEATcosm2014_Bin02_60_metaG | ecosystem: Environmental > Terrestrial > Soil > Wetlands > Peat | place...
ACTTCAACCCGAAGCGCTACGACCTGGCCAAGGTCGGCCGGTACAAGGTCAACAAGAAGCTTGGCCTGAGCGTGCCGATCGGCCAGGGCACCCTGACCGAGGACGACATCGTCGCCACCATCGACTACCTGGTCCGGCTGCACGCCGGCGAGGAGGAGATGAAGGTCGGCACGGGCACCATCCCGCTCGAGACCGACGACATCGACCACTTCGGCAACCGGCGGCTGCGCACGGTCGGCGAGCTGATCCAGAACCAGGTCCGGCTGGGCCTGGCCCGGATGGAGCGCGTGGTCCGGGAGCGGATGACGACGCAGGACGTCGAGGCGATCACGCCGCAGACCCTGATCAACATCCGGCCGGTCGTCGCGTCCATCAAGGAGTTCTTCGGCACCAGCCAGCTGTCGCAGTTCATGGACCAGACGAACCCGCTGGCCGGGCTGACCCACAAGCGTCGCCTGTCGGCGCTGGGCCCGGGTGGCCTGTCCCGTGAGCGGGCCGGGTTCGAGGTCCGTGACGTGCACCCCAGCCACTACGGCCGGATGTGCCCGATCGAGACGCCGGAAGGGCCCAACATCGGCCTGATCGGCTCGCTGTCCTCGTACGCGCGGGTCAACGCGTTCGGCTTCGTGGAGACGCCCTACCGGAAGATCCGCAACGGCAAGGTGACCGACCAGATCGACTACCTGACTGCCGATGAGGAAGACCGGCACGTTATCGCGCAGGCGAACACGCCGCTCGCGGACGACGGGTCGTTCGCGGAGAATCGCGTCCTGGTCCGCCGGAAGGGCGGCGAGGTCGACCTCATCCGCCCGGACGACGTCGACTACATGGACGTCTCCGCGCGCCAGATGGTGTCGGTGGCTACCGCCATGATCCCGTTCCTCGAGCACGATGACGCCAACCGCGCGCTGATGGGCTCGAACATGCAGCGCCAGTCCGTTCCGCTGCTGCGCAGCGAGGCGCCACTGGTCGGCACGGGCATGGAATACCGCGCCGCGGTCGACGCCGGTGACGTCATCGTCGCCGAGCGGGCGGGTGTGGTCGAGGAGGTCTGTGCCGACTTCGTCACGATCATGCACGACGACGGCACCCGAAAGACCTACCTGGTCTCCAAGTTCCGCCGGTCCAACCAGGGCACCTGCTTCAACCAGAAGCCCATCGTGGACGAGGGCCAGCGGGTCGCCGACGGCCAGGTCCTGGCGGACGGGCCGTGTACCGACAACGGCGAGATGGCGCTGGGCAAGAATCTGCTCGTGGCGTTCATGCCGTGGGAGGGCCACAACTACGAGGACGCGATCATCCTGTCCCAGCGGCTGGTGCAGGACGACGTGCTCTCCTCCATCCACATCGAGGAGCACGAGGTCGACGCGCGGGACACCAAGCTGGGTCCCGAGGAGATCACCCGTGACATCCCGAACGTGTCGGAGGAGGTCCTCGCGGACCTCGACGACCGGGGCATCATCCGGATCGGCGCGGAGGTCGTCAACGGCGACATCCTGGTCGGCAAGGTAACCCCCAAGGGCGAGACCGAGCTGACCCCGGAGGAGCGCCTGCTCCGCGCGATCTTCGGCGAGAAGGCGCGCGAGGTGCGCGACACCTCGCTGAAGGTGCCGCACGGTGAAGAGGGCAAGGTCATCGGCGTCCGGGTGTTCACCCGCGAGGACGGCGACGAGCTGCCCCCGGGTGTGAACGAGCTGGTCCGGGTGTACGTCGCGCAGAAGCGCAAGATCACCGACGGCGACAAGCTCGCGGGCCGGCACGGCAACAAGGGCGTGATTGCCAAGATCAACCCGGTGGAGGACATGCCGTTCCTCGAGGACGGTACGCCGGTGGACATCGTGCTCAACCCGCTCGGTGTGCCGGGCCGGATGAACGTAGGCCAGGTCCTCGAGACGCACCTTGGCTGGGTGGCCCAGACGGGCTGGCAGGTCCAGGGTGACGACCAGGAGTGGAAGACCCGGCTGCGCAGCGTCGGCGTGGACACTGCCCCGGCCGGTACGCCCGTGGCCACGCCGGTGTTCGACGGCGCCCGCGAGGAGGAGATCACCGGCCTGCTCGGCAGCACCCTGCCGAACCGGGACGGCCAGCAGCTGGTCGGCCAGAGCGGTAAGGCGAGGCTGTTCGACGGCCGCACTGGTGAGCCCTTCAAGGACCCGATCGCGGTCGGCTACATCTACATCCTCAAGCTGCTGCATCTGGTGGACGACAAGATCCACGCCCGCTCGACCGGCCCGTACTCGATGATCACCCAGCAGCCGCTGGGCGGCAAGGCCCAGTTCGGCGGGCAGCGGTTCGGTGAGATGGAGGTGTGGGCGCTGGAGGCCTACGGGGCCGCCTACGCCCTGCAGGAGCTGCTGACGATCAAGTCCGACGACGTGCTCGGCCGCGTGAAAGTGTACGAGGCGATCGTCAAGGGCGAGAACGTGCCCGAGCCGGGTATCCCCGAATCCTTCAAGGTCCTCATCAAGGAAATGCAATCGCTCTGCCTCAACGTGGAGGTGCTGTCGAGCGACGGCGCGGCGATTGAGATGCGGGATACCGACGAGGACGTGTTCCGCGCGGCCGAGGAACTCGGCATCGACCTGTCACGGCGTGAGCCAAGCAGCGTTGAAGAGGTCTGAGTGCACCTGGGCAGCCCCGTACGCCGGGGCTGCCCGACCGCGCTCTTAATCCGGATCTACCCAGGGGAAGTGCAAGTGCTGGACGTCAACTTCTTCGACGACCTACGTATCGGCCTCGCCACGGCGGACGACATCAGGCAGTGGTCTCACGGCGAGGTGAAGAAGCCCGAGACCATTAACTACCGCACCCTCAAGCCGGAAAAGGACGGGCTCTTCTGCGAGAAGATCTTTGGCCCGACCCGGGACTGGGAGTGCTACTGCGGTAAGTACAAGCGTGTCCGGTTCAAGGGCATTATCTGTGAGCGTTGTGGCGTGGAGGTTACCCGCGCCAAGGTGCGGCGCGAGCGGATGGGCCACATCGAGCTGGCCGCGCCCGTTACCCATATTTGGTATTTCAAGGGCGTGCCGAGCCGTCTCGGCTATCTCCTTGACCTCGCGCCGAAGGACCTGGAGAAGGTCATCTACTTCGCCGCGTACATGATCACCCTGGTCGACGACGAGGCCCGGGCGCGCGACCTGCCCTCGCTGGAGGCGAAGATCTCCGTCGAGCGCAGCCAGATCGAGCAGCGCCGGGACGCCGACATCGAGGCGCGCCAGGCCAAGCTCGAGGCCGACCTGGCCGAGCTGGAGGCCGCCGGGGCCAAGGGTGATGCGCGCCGCAAGGTGCGGGAGAGCTGCGACCGCGAGTGCAAGCAGCTCCGCGACCGCGCGGGCAAGGAAATCGACCGGCTCGACGAGGTGTGGAGCAGGTTCAAGAGCCTCAAGGTCCAGGACCTCGAGGGCGACGAGATGCTGTACCGGGAAATGCGCGACCGTTTCGGCCGCTACTTCCGCGGCGGCATGGGTGCCCAGGCGATCCAGGACCGGGTGCGCACCTTCGACCTCGACGCGGAGGCCGCGTCGCTGCGCGAGACGATCCGCAGCGGAAAGGGCCAGAAGAAGGCCCGCGCGCTGAAGCGGCTCAAGGTCGTGTCGGCGTTCCTGAACACCACGAACAGCCCGATGGGCATGGTCCTCGACTGCATCCCGGTGATCCCGCCGGACCTGCGGCCGATGGTCCAGCTCGACGGTGGCCGGTTCGCGACCTCGGACCTGAACGACCTGTACCGCCGGGTCATCAACCGGAACAACCGGCTCAAGCGGCTGCTGGACCTGGGCGCGCCCGAGATCATCGTCAACAACGAGAAGCGGATGCTCCAGGAGGCCGTGGACTCGCTGTTCGACAACGGCCGCCGCGGCCGTCCGGTCACCGGACCGGGCAACCGCCCGCTGAAGTCGCTGTCCGACATGCTCAAGGGCAAGCAGGGCCGGTTCCGCCAGAACCTGCTCGGCAAGCGCGTCGACTACTCGGGCCGTAGCGTCATCGTGGTCGGCCCGCAGCTCAAGCTGCACCAGTGCGGCCTGCCCAAGCAGATGGCGCTCGAGCTGTTCAAGCCGTTCGTCATGAAGCGGCTGGTCGACCTGAACCACGCGCAGAACATCAAGTCCGCCAAGCGGATGGTGGAGCGCGCGCGGCCGGTCGTCTGGGACGTGCTCGAGGAGGTCATCACCGAGCACCCGGTGCTGCTGAACCGGGCGCCGACGCTGCACCGGCTCGGCATCCAGGCGTTCGAGCCGCAGCTGGTCGAGGGCAAGGCCATCCAGATCCACCCGCTCGTCTGCACCGCGTTCAACGCGGACTTCGACGGGGACCAGATGGCCGTGCACCTGCCGCTGTCGGCGGAGGCGCAGGCCGAAGCGCGGATCCTGATGCTGTCCACCAACAACATCCTCAAGCCGGCCGACGGCAAGCCGGTGACCATGCCGACCCAGGACATGATCATCGGGCTGTTCTGCCTGACGCAGGAGGCGGCGGGCGCGGCCGGCACCGGGCGCAGCTTCGCGTCGACATCGGAGGCCGTCATGGCCTACGACCGCGGCGAGCTCGACCTGCAGGCGCGGATCCAGATCCGGCTGGAGAACGTCACGCCGCCTCGCGGCCAGGCGATGCCGGAGGACTGGGTCCCGGGTGAGCCGTTCCGGGTGTCCACCACGCTGGGCCGGACGATCTTCAACGAGACGCTGCCCGCCGCCTTCCCGTACATCAACTACGAGGTCGGCAAGAAGCAGCTCTCGGTGATCATCAACGAGCTCGCCGAGCGCTACCCGAAGGTCCAGGTGGCTGCGGCGCTCGACGCGCTCAAGGACGCCGGGTTCCACTGGGCCACGCGGTCCGGCGTGACGATCGGCATCGAGGATGTCGTCGCCCCGCCGAACAAGCAGCACATCCTGGAGGACTACGAGCGCCGCGCCGACAAGGTGCAGCGTGAGTACGAGCGTGGCCTGATCACCGACGACGAGCGCCGTCAGGAGCTCATCGAGATCTGGACGCACGCGACGGCCGACGTGGCCAAGGACATGGAGGAGGCTTTCCCCCCGACCAACCCGGTCTGGATGATGGTCAACTCCGGTGCCCGGGGCAACATGATGCAGGTCCGGCAGATCGCCGGCATGCGGGGCCTGGTCTCCAACCCCAAGGGCGAGACCATCCCGCGGCCGATCAAGTCGAGCTTCCGGGAAGGGCTGTCCGTGGTGGAGTACTTCATCTCCACGCACGGCGCGCGCAAGGGCCTGGCGGACACCGCACTGCGGACCGCCGACTCCGGGTACCTCACCCGGCGCCTGGTGGACGTGGCGCAGGACGTCATCGTCCGCGAGGAGGACTGTGGCACCGACCGGTCGATCGTGATGAAGATCGCCGACCGGGACGCCCAGGGCAACCTGCGCAAGCTGCCGAACATCGAGAACACCGGCACCGGCCGGACGATCGCCGAGGACGTCGTGGTCGATGGCACCACGATCGCCGCGGTCAACGAGGACACCACCGAGACCATGATCGACCGCCTGGTCCAGGCCGGGGTGGATGGCGTCCGGACGTTCAGCGCGATGACGTGTGAGGCCAAGATCGGTGTCTGCGCCAAGTGCTACGGCCGCTCGCTGGCCACCGGCAAGCGGGTGGACGTCGGCGAGGCGGTCGGCATCGTCGCCGCCCAGTCGATCGGTGAGCCCGGTACGCAGCTGACCATGCGCACCTTCCACACCGGTGGTGTGGCGGGCCAGGACATCACCCACGGTCTGCCGCGAATCCAGGAGCTGTTCGAGGCGCGCATCCCCAAGGGGCTCGCACCGATCAGCGAGGTGGAAGGCCGGGTCAAGATCGAGGAGACGGAGAAGGCCCGGAAGATCATCATCGTGCCGGACGACGGCTCGGAGGAGATCGCCTACCAGGTCAGCATGCGCTCCCGGCTGCTGGTGTCCGAGGGTGAGCGGGTGTCCGTCGGGCAGCAGCTCGTCTTCGGCGCGGTGAACCCGCACGAGGTGCTCCGGATCCTGGGCTCGCGGGCCGTGCAGCTGCACCTGGTCCACGAGGTCCAGGAGGTGTACCGGTCGCAGGGTGTCTCGATCCACGACAAGCACATCGAGATCATCATCCGGCAGATGCTCAAGCGGGTGAACGTGCTGGAGTCCGGCGACACCGAACTGCTGCCGGGCGAGCTCGTCGAGCGCCCGCGGTTTGAAGAGCTGAACCGCGCCGTGGTCGGCGAGGGCGGGACTCCCGCGGCTGGCCGGCCGGTCCTGATGGGGATCACCAAGGCGTCGCTGGCCACGGAGTCGTGGCTGTCGGCGGCCTCCTTCCAGGAGACGACGCGGGTGCTCACCGACGCGGCGATCCACGCCAAGTCCGACTCGCTGCTCGGCCTGAAGGAGAACGTGATCATCGGCAAGCTCATCCCGGCCGGTACCGGTATGCAGGTCTACCGGAACGTCAAGGTGGAGCCGACCGAGGATGCGCGTTCATCCGCCTATCCGGCCGGCGCCTACGCCGAGTCGGAGGCGTACGCCTTCGGGCAGGGCTCCGGCGAGGCCGTGCCGCTCGAGGAGTACGACTTCGGCTCCTACAACCGGTAACCACCGGCTCGCACCGCGAAGGGCTCCCGGTACCCCCGGGAGCCTTTTGCGTACCGGCCTAGCGAACCGGGCCTTTGGGCCCGGTGAGTGGCCGGTGCTGTCGGTGAGCGGGTCGTACGGGTTACGGCGAGGCGTTCGTACCGGCCTAGCGAACCGGGCCTTTGGGCCCGGTGAGTGGCCGGTGTGTCGGCGAGTTACCAGCGCGGGGCGCGGAGCGCATGCGGGGGGTTCCGGGGGGTCGCCCCCCGGGCTAACACGGAAATGAAATGGTCGGCGCGTGTGTTGTGTACACTGTCTGAGGCACAAGGGATCTGGTGCCGGGCCTCCATTTTGACCAGCGGGGCCTGGCCTGGGTAACCTGTGTCTTCGTGTCCGTAACAAGGCGGGCACGTATGCGTGTCAGCAGGCAGTACGGTTTCGAACCCGCGACCTCTCGGTCGAATCGGGGTGCGGGCCGGATAGCCCTGACCGCTTGGTTACTCCCCGACCAGCACCGGCTCGTAATGGGCCGGGTGCGCCCTGGGGTCGGCGACACGCCCGACCACGGGGGTCGGGACGGGAGATAAAACCGCAGGTGAGGCCGCGTCTAAAGGGCGCGGATTGGCCACGCGGAGTGGCAGGAAGAGACGCGCCCCGGCGCGAAAGAAGAGACGCGCCCCGGCGCGCCAGCGGAGATACAGGGAAGACGGAGACCCGGTGCCCACGATCCAGCAGCTTGTCCGGAAGGGCCGCCAGGAGAAGGTGGCGAAGACCAAGACCCCGGCGCTGAAGGGAAGCCCCCAGCGCCGCGGCGTGTGCACGCGTGTCTACACGACCACGCCGAAGAAGCCGAACTCGGCGCTCCGCAAGGTGGCGCGTGTCCGGCTGACCAGCCAGATCGAGGTCACCGCCTATATCCCCGGGGTTGGGCACAACCTGCAGGAGCACTCCATCGTGCTCGTCCGCGGCGGCCGCGTGCGTGACCTGCCCGGTGTCCGGTACAAGATCATCCGCGGTTCGCTCGACACCCAGGGTGTCCGCAACCGCAAGCAGGCACGCAGCCGCTACGGCGCGAAGAAGGAGAAGAGCTGACATGCCGCGCAAGGGCCCAGCGACGAAGCGGCAGCTCGTCACCGATCCGGTCTACGGCTCGCCGCTCGTGACCGCGCTGGCCAACAAGGTGCTCAGGGACGGTAAGCGCTCGCTCGCCGAGCGCGTCGTCTACGGCGCCCTGGAAGGCTGCCGGGACAAGACGGGCAATGACCCCGTGGTCACGCTGAAGCGTGCTCTCGACAACGTCAAGCCGACACTGGAAGTCCGCAGCCGCCGGGTTGGCGGTGCGACCTACCAGGTCCCGGTCGAGGTGCGCGCCTCGCGCAGCACCACGCTCGCGCTGCGCTGGATCGTGCAGTACGCACGCGCGCGCCGCGAGAAGACCATGACAGAGCGGCTGATGAACGAGCTCCTGGATGCGAGCAACGGCCTGGGCGCGAGCGTAAAACGCCGCGAGGACACCCACAAGATGGCCGAATCGAACAAGGCGTTCGCCCATTACCGCTGGTGAATTTAGAGCTTAGGGAACGAGGGCAACGAGCAGTGGCCACCAAGACGGCCGTCGACCTCGCCAAGGTCCGCAACATCGGGATCATGGCGCATATTGACGCGGGCAAGACGACGACGACCGAGCGGATTCTCTTTTACACCGGTATCAACTACAAGATCGGTGAGGTCCATGAGGGCGCCGCCACCATGGACTGGATGGAGCAGGAGCAGGAGCGGGGGATCACCATTACCTCCGCCGCCACGACCACGACGTGGCGCGACCACACCATCAACATCATCGACACACCTGGGCACGTCGACTTCACCGTCGAGGTTGAGCGTTCCCTGCGTGTGCTGGACGGCGCGGTTGCCGTCTTCGACGCCGTGGCCGGCGTCGAGCCGCAGTCGGAGACCGTGTGGCGGCAGGCTGACCGCTACAACGTGCCGCGGATCTGTCTCGTCAACAAGATGGACCGGGTCGGCGCGGAGTTCCACCGCTGCGTGGACATGATCGTGGACCGGCTGGGCGCACAGCCCATCGTCGTTCAGCTGCCGTGGGGCGTCGAGTCCGACTTCCGTGGGGTCATCGACCTCATCCGGATGCGCGCACTGCTCTGGCAGACGGAGGGCAAGGGCGACAAGTACGACACCGTGGCCATTCCAGACGACCACGCCGACGCCGCGCGCGAGTGGCGCGACCGGCTGCTGGAGGCCGTCGCCGAGAACGACGAGCAGATGATGGAGCTTTACCTCGAGGGCACCGAGCCCACCGAGGAGCAGCTCGTGGCAGCCATCCGGCGGGTCACCATCGCCGGCGGGGCGACCCCGGTGCTGTGCGGGACCGCGTTCAAGAACAAGGGCATTCAGCCGATGCTGGACGCGATCGTGGACTTCCTGCCCAGTCCGCTAGACATCCCCTCCATCCAGGGGCACGCTGTGGGCGACGAGGAGACCGCGGTCGAGCGGCACTCCGACCCCGAGGAGCCCTTCTCGGCCCTGGCCTTCAAGATCATGGCCGACCAGCATCTGGGCAAGCTCACCTACATCCGGGTGTACTCCGGGACGGTGGAGACCGGCAGCAGCGTGCTGAACGCGATCAAGGGCCGCAAGGAGCGGATCGGCAAGATCTACCAGATGCACGCGAACAAGCGCGAGGAGCGCAACGTCGCGGTGGCTGGCCAGATCGTCGCCGTCATGGGGCTGAAGGACACGAGCACCGGTGACACGCTGTGTGACCAGGCCAAGCCTGTGGTCCTGGAGTCGATGACGTTCCCGGCGCCGGTCATTAACGTCGCGATCGAGCCGAAGACGAAGAGCGACCAGGAGAAGCTGGGCACCGCGATCCAGCGGCTCGCCGAGGAAGACCCAACCTTCCAGGTGCGGACCGACGAGGAGACGGGCCAGACCATCATCTCCGGCATGGGTGAACTGCACCTCGAGGTGCTGGTCGACCGCATGCGGCGTGAGTTCAAGGTCGAGGCCAACATCGGCCGTCCGCAGGTCGCCTACCGGGAGACCGTGCGGAAGAAGGTCGAGAAGATCGAGTACACGCACAAGAAGCAGACCGGTGGTTCCGGCCAGTTCGGCCGGGTGGTGATCAACCTGGAGCCGACCGGCGGCGACGGCGGCGGTTACGAGTTCGAGAACAAGGTGACCGGCGGCCGGATCCCGCGCGAGTACATCCCCTCGGTCGACACGGGGTGCCAGGAGGCGGCCGAGTTCGGCGTGCTGGCTGGCTACCCGATGGTCGACCTGAAGGTCACGCTCACCGACGGTGCCTACCACGAGGTGGACTCCTCTGAGCTTGCCTTCAAGATCGCGGGCTCGATGGCTTTCAAGAAGGCGGCAGCGCAGGCCAACCCCGTGCTGCTCGAGCCGATCATGGCGGTCGAGGTCAGGACTCCCGATGAGTACATGGGTGACGTCATCGGGGATCTCAACAGTCGGCGCGGCCACATCCAGGCCATGGAGGAACGCTCCGCGGGCCGGGTCATCAAGGCTCACGTGCCGCTGTCGGAGATGTTCGGCTACGTGGGGGACCTGCGGAGCCGTACTCAGGGCCGGGCGGACTACAGCATGCAGTTCGACTCGTACGCAGAGGTGCCGCCCAGCATTGCCAAGGAGATCATCGCCAAGGCCCGCGGCGAGTAGGCAGAAGGAACGTTAGGAAATCACGGCGCCCCATGGAGCGCCTGGCCCCACTGCGGTGGGGCGGATCGCAACGAGGAGACACCAGTGGCGAAGGCCAAGTTCGAGCGGACCAAGCCGCACGTAAACATCGGCACCATTGGGCACATCGACCACGGTAAGACAACTCTGACCGCGGCGATCACCCGGGTGCTGCACGACAAGTACCCCGACCTCAACCCCTTCACGCCCTTCGACCAGATCGACAACGCGAAGGAAGAGAAGGAGCGCGGGATCACCATCTCGATCTCGCACGTCGAGTACCAGACCGAGAAGCGCCACTACGCCCACGTGGACTGCCCCGGTCACGCTGACTACATCAAGAACATGATCACGGGTGCGGCCCAGATGGACGGGGCGATCCTCGTCGTGGCGGCCACCGACGGCCCGATGCCGCAGACGCGCGAGCACGTGCTGCTCGCCCGCCAGGTCGGCGTGCCTTACATCGTCGTGGCGCTCAACAAGGCGGACATGGTCGATGACGAGGAGATCCTCGAGCTCGTCGAGCTCGAGGTCCGTGACCTGCTCACCGAGTACGAGTTCCCCGGCGACGACGTCCCGGTGGTCCGGGTGTCCGCGCTCAAGGCGCTTGAGGGCGACGCCGAGTGGGGCGAGAAGGTCGCGGAGCTGCTCGCCGCGTGCGACGAGAGCATCCCGCAGCCGGTGCGCGAGATCGAAAAGCCGTTCCTGATGCCCGTCGAGGACGTCTTCTCCATCACCGGCCGCGGCACGGTGGTGACCGGCCGGGTGGAGCGCGGTGTCATCAAGACCGGTGAGACCGTGGACATCATCGGCATCAAGGAGAAGCCGCAGACGACCACCGTCACCGGCGTGGAAATGTTCCGCAAGATCCTCGACGAGGGCCAGGCGGGCGACAACGTGGGGCTGCTGCTCCGCGGCATCAAGCGCGAGGACGTGGAGCGCGGCCAGGTCGTGATCAAGCCGGGCACCAATACCCCGCATACCTCGTTCGAGGGCCAGGTCTACATCCTGTCCAAGGACGAGGGTGGACGGCACACGCCGTTCTTCAACAACTACCGTCCGCAGTTCTACTTCCGGACCACGGACGTGACCGGCGTTGTCACCCTGCCTGAGGGCACGGAGATGGTGATGCCGGGCGACCGGACCGACATGCACGTTGAGCTGATCCAGCCCATCGCCATGGAGGAAGGACTGCGCTTCGCGATCCGGGAAGGCGGCCGCACCGTGGGCGCCGGCCGGGTCACGAAGATTCTCAAGTAGCGGCTGTCACGGCGGCCGGGCCACCCGGCCCGGCCGCCGTACAGTGCCGGCTCCGGGCTGATCCCGGGACCCGGCAAGCCAGGCATAGCGGCATCGGCACCACCGAAGCGAAGGAACAGGAAAAGGCCAATGGCGGGACAGAAGATCCGCATCCGGCTCAAGGCATATGACCATGAGGTCATCGACAACTCGGCGCGCAAGATCGTCGACACGGTGACCAGGACCGGCGCGCGCGTCGCGGGCCCTGTGCCGCTGCCTACCGAGAAGAACGTGTACTGCGTCATCCGCTCACCGCACAAGTACAAGGACTCGCGCGAGCACTTCGAGATGCGGACGCACAAGCGGCTGATCGACATCATCGATCCGACGCCCAAGACGGTCGACTCGCTCATGCGCCTCGACCTGCCGGCCGGCGTCGACATCGAGATCAAGCTCTGAGGAACGCACCGACATGGCCAAGCAGATGAAAGGCATCCTGGGCACCAAGCTCGGCATGACCCAGGTCTTCGACGAGACCGGGCAGGTGACGCCCGTTACCGTCGTCAAGGCCGGCCCGTGCGTCGTCACCGCCGTGCGCACGCCGGATCGTGACGGCTACGCCGCCGTGCAGTTCGGCTACGGCGAGATCGACCCGCGCAAGGTGACCAAGCCGGTCGCGGGCATCTTTGCCGAGGCGGGCGTGACACCGCGCCGGTTTCTCGCCGAGCTGCGCACCGACGACGCGTCCGAGTACCAGGTCGGCCAGGAGGTTACGGCTGAGGTCTTCGAGGCCGGGCAGCTCGTCGACGCCACCGGCACCAGCAAGGGCAAGGGCACGGCCGGTGTCATGAAGCGGCACGGCTTCAAGGGCCTCAGCTCCTCGCACGGTACCCAGCGCAAGCACCGCTCGCCCGGTTCCATCGGCGGCTGTGCCACGCCCGGGCGGGTCTTCAAGGGCCTGCGCATGGCGGGGCGGATGGGCGCCGTCCGGACCACCGTGCAGAGCCTCACGGTTCACTCGGTCGACTCCGGCCGCGGGCTGCTCCTGATCAAGGGCGCAGTACCGGGAGCCGCGGGCGGCCTCATCCTCGTCCGCAGCGCCGCCAAGGCGCCCGCCGCGAAGGAGGCCTGATGACCGCCATCAACATCGTCGGACCGTCCGCCAGCAAAGGCGAAACCGCCGAGCTGCCCGATGAGATCTTCGACGCCAAGGTCAACATCCCGCTGATGCACCAGGTCGTGGTGGCGCAGCTCGCGGCGGCCCGGCAGGGGACGCACGCGACCAAGACGCGCGGCGAGGTCCGCGGCGGCGGCAAGAAGCCGTACCGCCAGAAGGGCACGGGCCGGGCGCGGCAGGGTTCGCTGCGCGCTCCGCAG
>Ga0181521_10006326_pt1 | contig 12871 bp, 15 predicted proteins | sample PEATcosm2014_Bin_32_FD_119764 | JGI IMG/M metagenome (GOLD analysis project Ga0181521, IMG submission 119764) | Peatland microbial communities from MTU Mesocosm Facility, Houghton, MI, USA - PEATcosm2014_Bin02_60_metaG | ecosystem: Environmental > Terrestrial > Soil > Wetlands > Peat | place...
AGATGGGTGCAACAGGAGTCCGAGGCGGCCGCTTCGGAAATGCGTCAAGACGAAAATCAAGCGAAACCCTGCACGGGTTCAGAGGACGCATTTTGTCCTAATTTTGTCCTGCTGATCTGTAGTTGCTGTAATTCTGGTAGTTCTAGTCTATCGAAGAATCAGTAACTTACGTGCTGTCAACACTAGGGGCGAGTTCGAATCCCACCGCCCACCCCAGCACTCTCACCTAGCATTCAAGAGAGATCCCTCGCTTCGCTCGGGATTTCTGCCTGCCGCTTCAGACACCGCAAAACGCCTCAAGGTCGCGATTGGGCTGGGCTTGCTATGGATGTAAGGTTCCGGTTATCTTCACACCATGAAGCTGCGGCTGCTAGTCGAATTCGATCCACAGAGCAAGCGGTGGTCGGCGGTGTTTCCCGAACTCCCGGGCTGCGCGTCCGCCGGCGATACGGAAGAGGAAGCTGTGCGCAATGCCAAGGAAGCGCTGGCACTGTGGTTTGAACCTTCCGCAATTATCCCCGCCAAGGGAGCGAAGCTGCTCGAAGTATCCTTTCCGTGAGCCCGCACTTTCCTGTTCTGGTCGCGAAGCAAGTTGCCAGCGTATTGAAAGGACACGGCTTCGCGCGGGTCGGCCAAAAGGGCAGTCTCAAGAGCATCATCGAAGGCAGCGGCCTGGATGTCGATGACTTCCGATGAGTAACAAAAAGCCCAACGCGGATTGGGCTCTGGATTTCCCCTCGGCTTCGCTCCCAAAACCGTTTATAAGATAGTCTCCAGATGGCTGCAGCGGACATCCTGAAAACGCCGCTCGGGGGCAGTGTTCCCGGCTTTCCATCCCTCGCCTCCGTCATCGCGCGCATGCATTTCCGCATGATGGACCGGCCCAGCTACGCCATCCAGGAGATGATCCAGCACGAGCGCAATCTCGCCGGGAAGTCCGCGCCGAGCGGGGCGGAAGCGCCTCTACCCAAGGCAATCGGATGACCGGCTGCGCCGACGCCCCTTGCCGGCTTCTGGACTGGGACTCGGAGTTCTTTGGCCGCCGTATGGCTCGCGCCAACGTGAATCGGCTCACCCCGGAATCGCTGCGGCAGATCCAAAGCTGGTGCGATTCTCAGCGCATCGATTGCCTTTATTTCCTGGCCGACTCGGCCGATGCGGAGACGGTGAAATTGGCCGAGGAGGCGCGCTTCCATCTTGCCGATGTGCGCATCACGCTGGGCCGCGACCTGGCAGGTTTAGCGCCCGCTTCCGGTCCAGCCTGCGTGCGGCTGTTCCAGCCAGCGGACCTGCCCGGTTTGCGGGCGATTGCCAGGATGAGCCATCGCGACTCGCGCTTTTACTACGACCAGAACTTGCCGGATTCGTTTTGCGACGCCTTGTATGAAACCTGGATCGAAAACAGCACCCAGGGATGGGCGCAGGCCGTGCTGGTGGGGGAGCACCAATCCCGGCCCGCGGGCTACATCACCTGTCATTTCAGTGCAGCCACCGGCCAGATCGGGATATTTGCCGTTGCCCAAGAAGCGCAGGGACGGGGCTTGGGCCAGCAGCTTGTACTCGCTGCGCTACGCTGGTTCCAGCAGCAGGGGGCTTCCGAAGTGACGGTGGTTACGCAAGGCCGCAACCTGCGCGGACAGCGGCGGTATCAGAAATGTGGGTTCTCGACTCGGTCGGTCGAGCTCTGGTATCACTATTGGCCCGGCTTGCGGGCCTCGAGCGGCGCATGAGCCATCGCATCCCTTTCAACAAGGCCGGACTGGCGGGCAATGAACTCCGCTACCTCGCCGCCGCCATCGAGGGCGATCACATCTCCGGCGATGGTGAGTTCACCAGGAAGTGCAGCCGGCTGTTCGAGCAGGAACTGGGACTGGCCCGCGCCCTGCTCACCACTTCCTGCACGCACGCGCTGGAGATGGCGGCCCTGTTGCTCGACATCCAGCCCGGCGACGAGGTGATCCTGCCGTCGTTCACCTTCGTCTCCTCTGCCAATGCCTTCGTCCTGCGCGGCGCGCGTCCCGTGTTCATCGACATTCGGCCGGACACGCTCAACCTGGACGAGCGCCGGCTGGAGCGCCTGGTTTCGCCGCGCACCCGGGCCATCGTCGCCGTTCACTACGCCGGCGTGGGATGCGAGATGGACGCGATCCTCGACGTGGCTGGACGGCGCAACCTTCCCGTGGTCGAGGACAACGCTCACGGGCTCTTCGGCAAGTACCGTGGCAATCATCTGGGAACATTCGGTTGCATGGCGGCGCAGAGTTTTCACGAGACCAAGAACTTTACCTGCGGCGAAGGCGGCGCGCTGTTCATCAACGATCCCCAGTACATCGCGCGCGCCGAGATCATCCGGGAGAAGGGAACCAACCGCAGCCAGTTCCACCGCGGCCAGGTGGACAAGTACACATGGGTGGACGTGGGCTCGAGTTACCTGCCCTCCGATCTGCTGGCGGCGTTTCTCTACGCGCAACTGGAAGCCCGTGAGCAGATCCAGTCCCAGCGGCGCCGGATATGGGAGTGTTACCGCGAACGGCTGCAGGGGTGGGCGCAACAGCAGGGCGTGCAACTGCCCTTCGTTCCCGAGAGCTGCGAGCAGCCCTATCACATGTTCTATCTGGTGATGCCTTCGCCGGAATGGCGCGACGGGCTCATCGCCCATTTGCAGGCGCGGCAGATCCTCGCCGTGTTTCACTATCTGCCGCTGCACCTTTCGGCCATGGGAAAGCGCTTTGGCGGGAAACCGGGCGATTGTCCGGTTACCGAGACGGTCAGCGAGCGACTGCTTCGCCTGCCCTTCTACAATGGCCTGTCCGCGGCGGATCAGGGCCGGGTCATCGAGGCGGTGCTGGAATTCCACGGGTGAGAAGCGCGGCAGGGCCGCCGGAATCAGCGTGCGGAATGCTTGCGAGCCAGGGTTCGTTCGCGGTCGTGGTAGTGGCGGGCGAAGTATTCGCGATAGGCTGGGCTTCGCATCTCGTCCAGCCACTCGCGGTTTTCGCGGTACCAGCGGACGGTATCGGGCAGGCCGGCTTCGAAGGTCCACTGCTGCCGCCAGCCCAGCTCCGACTTGATCTTGTCGCAGCTCATGGCATAGCGGCGGTCGTGGCCGGGACGATCGCTGACGAATCGTAGGAGCGTTGGGGGCTGCCCTAGCAAGTCTAGGATGCGCCGGGCTACCTCCACGTTCTCGATCTCAAACTCGCCGCCGATGTTGTAGATCTCGCCTTCCCGGCCGTGGTGCAGAACGGCATCCAGCGCTCGGCAGTGGTCTGCGACGTGGAGCCAATCGCGCACGTTCCTGCCATCGCCGTACAACGGCAGCGGCTCGCCGGCCATGGCCTGCGCGATCATCAAGGGGATGAATTTCTCGGGAAACTGGAAGGGCCCGTAATTATTGCTGGAGCGGGTGATGATGGCCGGCACGGCGTGGGTGCGCATGGCCGCCAGCACCAGCAGGTCGGCCGCCGCCTTGGTGGCGGCATAGGGGCTATTGGGAGAGACTGGGGAGCTCTCGTCGAATTTTCCTTCCGGACCCAGGCTGCCGTACACCTCGTCGGTGCTGACCTGCACGAAGCGCCCGACGTGCTGCCGGCGGCAGGCATCCAGCAGGCGGAAGGTGCCCACCACGTTGCTGCGCACGAACACGCTGGCATCTTCGATACTGCGGTCCACGTGGCTCTCGGCGGCCAGGTTCAGCACCACGTCGGCGCCGCGCACCGCTTCGTTCACCTCCGGGTCACAGATATCCAGTTGCCAGAAACGGTAGCGGGGATTCGCTTGCGCGTCCTTCAGGTTGGCCAGACTACCGGCATAGGTCAGCTTGTCCACCACCACGATCTGATAGGCGGGATGCTGTGCCAGCATGTGACGGACAAAGTGCGACCCGATGAATCCCGCCCCGCCCGCGATCAGGATCTTCACCTACCGCCTCCCCATCCCGGCCACCGCCGGGGTTTCGGCCTGGCTGGCTGCTTTTTCCCGCACCAGCGCACTGGCATGCCAAAGCGATTCAAACGTGCCGGCATCGGTCCACCATCCTGCCAACAACTCGTGGTGGAGTTTGTCCTCGGCCAGGTAGGAGTTATTGACGTCGGTGATCTCGTACTCGCCGCGCCCGGAAGGCTGGAGCTTGCGGATGCGGTCGAAAACCGTGCGGTCGTAAAAGTAGATTCCGACCACGGCGTAACGGGACTTGGGGTGCTTCGGCTTCTCTTCAATGCGGACGATGCGGCCATTCTCGAATACCGGGACTCCGAACCGCTCCGGGTCGGGAACCTCCTTGAGCAGGATCTTGGCGCCATCCTGGCGCTCGAAGCTCTGGCGAGCCGCCCCAATCCCGCCTTCGATGATGTTGTCGCCCAGGATCACGCAGATTCTCTCCCCGGCGGCGAATTCCTCCGCCAGTCGCAGGGCGTCGGCGATCCCGCCTTCGCCTTTCTGGCTGGCGAAGGTGAGCCGCTCGAAGCCGAAATCCTCTCCGTTGCGCAACAGGCGCAAGAAGTCGCCAACGCTGGCGCTGCCCGTGACGATCAGGACGTCGCGAATTCCCGCCGCCACCAGCGTTTGCAGCGGGTAGAAGATCATGGGCTTGTCGTATACAGGAAGCAGGTGCTTGTTGGTCACACGGGTAAGCGGGAACAGACGCGACCCGATTCCACCTGCCAGCACAACCCCTCTCATCCTTCCTCCCCAGACTCGAAGCCGGCAGTCTACACTGTTTTGCACCGGCTCAGGAGCTGTAGAGTTCGGTCGTGCCAGCGTCGCCGTTCATTCCACCCTTCGAAATGGGTTGAGGACGCGCCGTGAGCGGCTAGTCGTCGTCGAGAGCGCAGGAGCCGCCGCCCATGCCGCAATTCCCGCAGCCGGGGGCGGGTCCGGAAGCGAACTCGGTGGCGCCGCCGCTGGTGTGGCCGGCTGCGACGGCGAAGGCCGATAACTGCTGTTCCAGCCGTGTGCCGTTGCACTTGGGACAATGCGGCTTCTCCGAACCGCGTATGAGGACCTCGAACTGCTTTCCGCAACCTGCACACAGATACTCGAAGATCGGCATAGGCTCCTTCTCCCAGCACGCGCATCGCGCGCGCCATTGCATGCGCCGGGGTTCGGCAACACAATGATTATAGATGCTTGATGACCAGAGCGGCGGAGACACCTTTAGCCCGCGGCGGTGGCTGCGCGGCGGGCACCGGCAGACGCTGGCAGCGGCATTGCTGCCGCGGCGAAACCTGCTGCCGGCAGCCGAGAAGCGCCTGTTCGAGGTCGAACCCGGCGCCCGCGTACTCGCCTGGTGCAACTGGCAAAGCGATCGTCAAAGCAAGCTGACGGTCGTCATCATCCACGGACTGGAAGGATCGAGCGAATCACAGTACGTGATCGGAACCGCCAACAAGGCCTGGGCCGCAGGCATGAGTGTCGTGCGCATGAACGTGCGCAATTGCGGCAGCAGTGAAGCCCTGTCGCCGACCCTCTACCATTCCGGCCTGTCGCAGGATGTGGGCGTGGTGGTTCGCGACCTGATCTCAGCCGACCAACTGCCGCGCATCGCGCTCGCTGGATTCTCCATGGGCGGGAACATGGCGCTGAAGCTGGCAGGGGAGTGGGGAAGCGATGCGCCTCGCGAGTTGGTCGCGGTGGCCGCGGTCTGTCCCGGCATGGACCTGGCGGCGGCGGCGGATGCACTCCACCTTTGGCGCAACAGGATTTATGAGTGGAACTTCCTCCACTACCTGGAGCGGAGTGTGCGGCGCAAAGCCCGCCTGTTTCCCGAGCGCTACGATGTGGCGTGCCTGCGCGGCGTGCGCAGCGTGCGGGATTTCGACGATGCCGTCACCGCTCCGCATTGGGGATTCACCGGCGCCGACGACTACTACGCCCGCGCCAGCGCCTCTCCGCTCATCGAGCGTATCGCGGTGCCCACCCTGGTGATCCACGCCCAGGACGATCCCTTCGTTCCCATCACGCCCTGGACCCGCGCCCGGCTGCTGGCCAATCGCAACGTGCGGCTCATCGAGACCAGGCACGGCGGCCACTGCGCCTTCCTCGCCGAGCCCGAGGGCTACGACGGCCGCTGGGCGGAGCGGCAGCTCGTCGAATTCCTCGATCGCTACTGAGAAGCTCGCCTTCGTTTTTCTCTCGTTTTCCGGCGGCAGGCGTGGTTTCATAGGCGACTGCGTCTACCAACGCCTATGGATGCGACCGTTTCCGTCGAGTTGGGGGCCGAGGACGCGCACTTGGAGATCCCATGGCAGGCCGGTGATCTGCGCTATTACGACCTGAAGCGCCATCCTGAGCTGCTGCTCGAATTGCCCGAGTCTCACAACCGCGAGATGTCCGAGTTCCTTACTGCCATGAACTCGGCGCTGTCGATGCTGGAAACCGCGAAATGTGACACCTGGCTCAGCGACCAGATGGAGGCGCAGGAGGCGATTTACGCCGCAAGCTGGAAGTTTTGCTCCTACGTGGACCTGATCTTCACCGAACCCAAGACGCGTCCGGGTTTTGCCGGCCACGAGAACTTCGCCAAGCGCATCGCGCGGCTGTTGCGGCGCGCTCCCGATATCCCCTCGGCTGCAGAGTTCATCGTCCGCCGCTGCCGCTACGCTTCGGGGGAGCCCGGCGGCAACTCCGATGCGGCCGAGGGCTTCTATGTGACGTTCTACCTTTTCGGATACGGCGACGACGAAGACGAGGCGCGCCGCCGCTGGGGCATCGGGCTGAAGGTGGTCGAAAATGCCCTGCTGCAATTGTCGGCCATGCATCGCCGCGGCAGTGACCAGACCGAGCCTCCAGCGCCGGAAACCATGCGCGCACTGGGAGATGCTGGCTGAGCCGTTGCTTTCGTCCCGGTGGATGGCCCGTCCAAGGCTGTGAGCTGACAAGATTTCGGAATGTCGAAATGAAGGAGAAGACCTGGATGCCGAAGAAAACCTGCTTCGTCCTGCTGGTAACGGTGGTGGTGATGGCGGCGGTGGCCGCGGGGCAATCCGCCAAGCCGGTCCCAGGCCCTTACACCGCGGTGCTGGATGTTCCGTCCATGGACAAGACTGTGGATCCATGCGTGGACTTCTTCACCTACTCGTGTGGCGGCTGGCTCAAGAATAACCCCATCCCTGCCGACCAGGCTGCGTGGGACGCCTATGGCAAGCTGCTGGAGGAGAACCGGCAGGTGCTGCGCCAGATCCTGGAGGCAGCCGCCGTCCCCAGCCCGAAGCGCAGCGCGGAAGAGCAGAAGATCGGCGACTACTATGCCTCATGCATGGACGAAGCGGCGATCGAGAAGCTCGGCGCCACGCCCCTGAAGGCGGACCTCGACCGCATCGCGCGGCTCAAGTCCAAGGCCGAGCTGCCCGGCGAGTTGGCGCATCTCCATCCCAACGACGTCGGCAGCTTTCTGGGCCGGGCGTCGCTGTTCTCCTTCGGCTCCGACCAGGACTTCAAGAATTCTGCCGAGTACATCGCCGAGGTGGACCAGGGCGGCATCGGGCTGCCCGACCGCGACTACTACTTCAAGGATGACGCCAAGTCGCAGGAGATCCGCAAGCAATACCTAGCGCACGTGCAGAAGATGCTGGAACTGGTGGGCGACAAGCCGGAGCAGGCTGCCGCTGAAGCGCAGACGGTGATGCGCATCGAGACTGCCCTGGCCAAGGCATCACTCACCCGCGTGGAGCGGCGCGATCCCAACAAGGTGTACCACAAGATGACGCGCGAGGAATTGCAAGCGCTGAGCCCGTCTTTCTCCTGGGACCGCTACTTCGCGGAGGTCGGCCTGCCGGGCACGAAGTCGCTCAACGTCGCCGTGCCCGATTTCGTCAAAGGCATGGACGCGGAGCTGAAGTCTGAAGACCTCGCGAGCTGGAAGGTCTATCTTCGCTGGCACCTGGTGCACGCGCAGGCGCGCTATCTCGCCTCGGCATTCGTGAACGAGGACTTCGATTTTTACGACCACATCCTGTCCGGCACCAAGGAGATTCAGCCGCGCTGGAAGCGCTGCGTACGCTTCGTGGACCGCCAGTTGGGCGAGGCGCTGGGCAAGGTATACGTCCAAAAGACTTTCAGCCCTGAGACCAAGCAGCGCGCCCTGGTCATGGTGAAGCAGATCGAAACCGAAATGGGGCAGGAGATCCAGCAGTTACCCTGGATGTCGCCCACAACCAAGGAGCAGGCGCTGACCAAACTGCACACGGTCGCGAACAAGATCGGCTATCCCGACCACTGGCGCGACTACAGCGCGCTCGAAGTGGTGCGCGGCGACGCCCTGGGGAACGGAGAACGCGGCGTGGCGTTCGAGTTCCGGCGCGGGCTGAACAAGATCGGCAAGCCGGTAGACCGCGGCGAGTGGCTCATGACCCCGCCTACCGTCAATGCCTACTACAATCCGCAAATGAACGACATCAATTTTCCTGCCGGCGTGCTGCAGCCGCCGCTCTATGATCCCCGCTCCGACGATGCACCCAACTACGGCAACACCGGGGGCACCGTGGGGCACGAGTTGACCCACGCCTTCGACGATGAAGGCCGCCAGTTCGACGCCCAGGGCAACCTCCGCGACTGGTGGACGGCGGAAGACGCCAGGGAATTCGAGAAGCGCGCCAGTTGCACTTCCGACCAGTACTCGCAGTACGTGATCGTGGACGACATCAAGATCAACGGCAAGCTGACGCTGGGCGAGGACACGGCCGATCTCGGCGGGCTGCTGCTAGCCTACCTGGCTTGGCAAGACGAGACCCGGGGCAAGGACTTGCCGGCGATGGACGGCTTCACCCCCGAGCAACGGTTCTTCATCGGCTACGGCCAGAGCTGGTGCAGCGCGGAGCGGCCCGAGGTGCAGCGCCTGCGCGCCACCGTGGATCCGCATTCGCCGGCCAAATACCGCGCCAACGGTGTGGTTTCCAATATGCCGGAGTTTCAGAAGGCGTTCGCCTGCAAGGCGGGCGCTCCCATGGTACGGGAGAATCGCTGCCGGGTCTGGTGAGCGGAGGTGGGCCGCACCGGGCCGCTGGCTACTTGATGACTTGCGTCAGAACCACCCACACCGCGGCCACGGTCAGAGCCCACAGCGCGGCGGTGGAAACCAGCCGCCGGAAATCTCGCCTGCGGCGGAGTTTCTGCCAGAAGCTTCGACGGTGAGAACTTCTTACCAGCCGCTCACGCGCTGGCGGGGGTGGGGGTGGGACGGGAGCCACGCTCGACATGCCTCCCCATATAACCCCGTTTCCGCGGAATTGGCAAGTGCAGAGTGTGCGTCCGGGGTCCGCGCGGGGATGTGCTAGATTGATGCCAGACGGGCGCGTAGCTCAAGCGGATAGAGCATCGGATTTCTAATCCGAGGGTTGCAGGTTCAAGTCCTGCCGCGCCTACCATCCCCAAGTCAAAATTGAGGAGGCGTAGCCGGCAGCGCGGCGGAGTTGATGCCTTCGCATAGCACGTTGTCGACCGTCAAGTTGCCCGTGCCGTCCAGCGTCACCCTCCAGATGGTGTCGTAGTCGTCGTCCGGCCAATCGGGCGCCGATGGGGCATTGCTGTGATAGCTCGCGATCAGCGCATTTACGGTCGGTGGGATATGATCGTGCTCCCATGCCATAAGCACGGTCTGATTGTTGAATTGGCCGCCGGTGAAGAAAAGATTACTGGCTAACTGGGGCGAGTTCGGAGAGAAGAGTTCGAAGCCTGTGACCAGACCATAGGGCAAATTATTGGCGATGGCGTAGGGTGCGATGGTCAAGGACGGCCTGACGTATGACCAGGCGGAATGAGCCGCGGGAGAACCTGAGCCAGGTCGATCGAATAAACCTGGTTGGGGCTGATTTTGCCCTGCAGTGCGTTCGGAAGGTACAGGGCGCGCCATTGCCCGGTTCCAATATAGTTGCCGTCGTCCCAAAAGCTCGTGGGATGCGCCTCGGCGTGCCGGACCATGTAAAGGGTTTCGTTGGTATTGATATTCGAAGGAATCACGGCGCCACCGCTGCCGCCGGTCACTGCGATGTGGAAAGTGGGCACCTTGCATGCAGTGTTGAACCGCTGCTGCCAGGGCAGCGTAGGGTAGGTGGAAGGCGGGTTCAGATTGGTGTTGTAAGTAACCAGGGTGGCGCCCGAAGGCGCGGCCGCAATCGCATAGATATAGTTGGGGCCCGCGTAGCTCGTGGGAAGAGCCAGGTTATAACCTTTGAGCTGATTGATATTTGTCAGCAGGCTGTTGACGGTCTCCCAAGGCGCCGAGAATACATAAAAGCCCGGGACGCTTCCCCCAGGATAGTGTTTACCAGGATTTCGTTGTCGCCTCCCTGGTCGCCGAAATCGATACCCTGGCAAACCGAGCAGAATAGCAACGGCGGAGAAACTCCGCTGGGCAGGGGCATGCCTGGCAGATACGCTGCATTGAGCGGGTAGCTGTGGGCGGTAGCTTGGCCCAGGCCCACATTCGTGGGCAGAGTGAACTGGTTGAGAACGGCGAACTGCTGAATGGTCTCCAGTGCCACCATATCGGGGTAGAGGCTTGCGGTTTGCAAATGGGTCGTCGGTTCGAGCATATAGATGCCGGATACATTCTGTCTTCCCAGTACCTGCTGTTGCAGGAACGTGGCCGTGAGGAGCGACCGCTGTAAACCCTGACTCGTGAGGTTGGCCGTGTTGGGATTGACGTCCCCGGGAGCCTGGAAAGCCAAATCCTCGCTGACCACGAAGATCAGGTTAGTGTTGCTGGCGCTCAGCGCTGTGGCTGACGGCGCCTGGGTGGTGCTACATCCCCAGGAGAGAAGAAGGATTAGTGCGATCAGAGAAAGACCGAGCCATTGCATCGAGCGCATCGAGAAATCTCCTGTTCCCAGGCGGCCTTATTCCGGCCTGGTCAAAATAGAGGAGGCGCCGCCAATTGCCACCATATCGGGGTAATTGCTTGTGGTCTGCAAATGGGTCATCGGTTCGAGCGCGTAGATGCCGGTTACATTCATCATCCCCAGCACGTTCCGTTGCAGGAACGAGGCCATGAGGAGCGCTCGCTGTAAACCCTGGCTAGTCAGGTTTGCCGTGGTTGGATTGACGTCCCCGGGAGCCTGGTAAGCCAAATCCTCGCTGACCACGAAGATCAGGTTGAGGTTGGCGGCGCTGAGCGGAACGGGATTTGACGGCGCCGGGGTGGTGCTACATCCCCAGGAGAAAAGAAGGAATGCTGCCGTCAGAGAAAGACCAAGCCATTGCATCGAGCGCATCGAGAAATCTCCTGTTCCAGCGTCACCGCCGCCCTGACCGGGCACGGTGTGAGTCGAAAAGTGAAGTCAGAGTGTCCGGAAGTCGCCAACCACAGCATCAGCTCTCAATTGGACGGCCTCGACAAACCCTCCGTCTACTTGTTGGTTGGTCGAGTTCGGTTATATGTGTTGCCCAACCCCGAACTGCCCGAAACAGGCGGTTTTATCCCGGCGCAAGAGGAGCCAACCGTGCGGTAAACTGTTGAGTTCAGGGCGGGCGGGTAGGCGGCGGGACGCGATTCCTGCCGCGCCTGCCAGTTCTCATCCCAGCGCGTCGGCCAGGGCGCGCGAAGGTGGTTTGATGCGTACAGCCGGGAAGCCCACGTCCGAGCAGCTCGTCTTTCGCTGCGCCGGCCCCAACTGCGGCCAATTAAAGGGCCAGACCGATCACTGGTGGCTGATGTGGCCGTCCAAGGAAGGCAACGTTGCGGTGCTTTCTCTCTGCGCCTGGGATGACGATCTTGCCCGGCACGAGGGCGCGGTTTGCGTCTGCGGCGAACTGTGCGCGCAGAAGCTCCAGTCCCAGTTCATGGCCAACATCCTCGAGCACCGGGCCAAGCGGCGCTGATCCCCCTCTCCCAAGGGCACGCCACCCGCCTTATCCGCGATTACCTTGGGTTCGCCGACATTACCAAGGTGCCGTTCCCTTTCGTGCCGCCTTGCCCCACACTGGACATGTCCTAACGGGGGAAGCATGAAACGGCCATTCAAACGTGGAGTCGTCAACAGCGTGCCTTTGATGCAAGCGGTGCTGTGCGCCGACTGCGAATGCATCAGCGAGTCCAGGACTGACGTGTGCGGGGTGTGCGGCGGGGGTTCACTGGTTCACCTGGGGCGCCTGCTGGGCAGCGCCATGCAGGCTGAGGCCGAGGTCGGCCTCAACGACCCGCGGATCAACCGTGAACTGCAGACGCTGGTCGAGTCCGCCATTCCGCGGCAGCCTCGCCAGTTCCCGTAGATCCCATCCCGCGGCGACCGGCGGCCCAACGCGCCTGCAGGCGAGCTTCGCCCGCCCAGCCGAGAGCCTGCCCTGAGCCTAAATAAAAGCCTCGTCAGAGGAATCTGTGGGTCACTGATGCATTCGAATGGCGGCCGGAAGTTGGGCTCGCCCGGCCGCCGAACGCCGGATAGCGCGGACTCAGCTTTTTGTGTGTGTGGCCAGTTGGCTCTGGAACCACCTTGCCTCCCTGGTAAACGCTACGCCGTTTTGCAGGAGTCATCCGCGCCTCGTGCCGATGAACACGCAATCTGGGATACTTTGCGATCCCGCAAGCCTGGTTCTCTACGGCGATGGCAAGCCAGTTCGAGACCTCATGCGCGATCTAGAAAGGGTGAATCGCGGCGAACCTTGAGCGAACCGTTTGCTCCATTCGAATCGAAACTTATGTATAATCCGCCGATGCAAGGAATACCGTGGAGCACAATTGCGCTCGGCTCACTGTTGCTCATCTCGGTCTGCTCAATAGGAGGACAGGAAGTGAAATCTCCGCAACCTGAAAAGACGAAGCCGCCTGTCAAAATGGAGCAGCGCGGGCGCATCCTTGGAATCGGCGGTGTCTTCTTCAAATCCGCTAATCGTGATCAGATGCGCGAATGGTATTCGAAGCATCTTGGACTCGCTGACA
>Ga0181521_10006329_pt1 | contig 12870 bp, 9 predicted proteins | sample PEATcosm2014_Bin_32_FD_119764 | JGI IMG/M metagenome (GOLD analysis project Ga0181521, IMG submission 119764) | Peatland microbial communities from MTU Mesocosm Facility, Houghton, MI, USA - PEATcosm2014_Bin02_60_metaG | ecosystem: Environmental > Terrestrial > Soil > Wetlands > Peat | place...
CTTCAGTTTGCGCACCGCGTGCTTGCCGCCACTCAGCAAGGCGGTGAGTTCTTCGCGCTCTGCCTGGTTCAGGTCCAAGCCGGGTGTGGCGCGCAGCATCGCGGTGCTGGTCGACCGCAAGGATCTACCGGAGCTCGCCATCTCGCAGGACCAACCAGTCAAAACCACTGTGCCGAGGTACTAGCCGGGTGGCGTGGCTCGGCAAGGGGCGGACGTTTCTACCCACGTGGAACAGCGAGGAAGGCTACTATTCCACAGCGAACTTCTCTTGGCGGCGCAATGGGCCCCCTTGGGGGAGAGCAAAAGTGCACCAGCCAGAAGGGATAGTCTGCCAAGCAACTCACGATGCTTACAAGAGATATTGAGATTCTGGATCAGAACGGTCTGATGATAATGGTAAGCCCTGGGAAAGCGGCTACCGCCTTCTAAAGACGAGGTGACAGCATTTTCCTGTCCACCCTTTCCCGGCAGGAATTGGGTCGGGTTCCTACCTATCCCGCGCCATGCAGTGATGGTTCCTTTAGGCGCGCATCGCTGAGGCTACCGTGGTCGCTGCGCGTCTCGCAACGACAGTGTGGGCAGCGCAGATCGGGGCGCGAGACAGGCGTTGAAGTTCCGCGCCCGCGCCGCCAGGATCAGCGGCCATGCCGCACGACGACCGCACCGGTTTGCGCCGCCTGCATCGCGTGCCAGAGCAAGCGGTTCTGGCGCCACTGGTCGCGGCCGCATCATTGCCTTCGGAGCAAGCCGCGGCGGTCCGGACCCGTGCCCGTGCCCTGGTGCGGGCCGCCCGCGCCGCCTGCAAACCCGGCGCCGATGTCAGCGACTTCCTGAAGCAATTCGGCCTCGGCACCGCCGAAGGCGTCGCACTGCTGTGTCTCGCCGAGGCGCTGCTGCGCATCCCCGACGCCGCCACAGCCGACGCACTGATCGAGGACCGCATCGGCGGCGCCGACTGGCAGCAACATCTCGGCCGCGGCGATTCGCTGGCGGTGAACGCCTCAGCCTGGGCGTTCATGTTGACCGGCCGCGTGCTGACGGTTGAGGAAACCGAACACGGCATCGCCGCCGCCATCGCGCGCATGATCCGCCGCATGGGCGAACCGGTGATCCGCACGGCGCTGCGGCGCGGCATGCGCGTGTTGGCGCGGCAGTTCGTCATGGGACGCACGATCGATGAAGCATTGGCGCGCGCCAATACCGCGGAAGGTCGCCGCTGGCGCTACAGTTTCGACATGCTGGGCGAGGCGGCAAAAACCCACGCCGATGCGCAGCGCTACCTGCGCTCCTATACCGATGCGATCGGCGCCATCGGCCGCGCCGCCGCCGGGCGCATGCCAGCCGACGCACCGCAGATTTCCGTCAAGCTATCGGCGTTGCATCCGCGCTACGAGGAATTGCAGCAGGCGCGCTGCGTCCCCGCCCTGATTGGCGCGCTGGGCACGTTGGCCCTGGCGGCGAAGCAACACGCGATCGGCCTGACCGTGGATGCGGAGGAGAGTGACCGGTTGGAGCTCAGCCTGGACATTCTTGCCGCGGTGCTGGCCGATCCGCGCCTGGCCGGCTGGAACGGGCTGGGATTGGCGGTGCAGGCCTACCAGAAGCGCGCCTCGGCCGAGCTGGACTGGATCGCCGCGCTGGGACGCCGCACCGCGCATCGCATCCCGGTGCGACTGGTGAAGGGCGCGTATTGGGACACCGAAATAAAACTCGCGCAGGTGCAAGGCCACGCCGGCTACCCGGTGTTCACGCGCAAGGCGGCGACCGACGTGAGCTGGCTCGCCAATGCGCAGCGCATGCTGGCCGCCGGCGACGCCATCGACCCCGCCTTCGCTACGCATAACGCGCACAGCCTGGCGTTCGTGCTGGAAAACGCCGCGGGGACAAAATTCGAAATGCAGCGCCTGCATGGCATGGGGGAGGCGCTGTATGACGGCGTCGTCGGCCCCGCCTGTCCGGTGCGCGTCTACGCCCCCGTCGGCACGCACGAGGATCTGCTGGCCTACCTGGTGCGGCGTCTGTTGGAGAACGGCGCCAACACCAGTTTCGTGCATCGGCTGGTCGATCCTGCCGTGCCGGAAGACGCGATCATCGACGATCCGGTCGAGCGGATACGCGCGGTCGGGTTGACACCGAATCCTCGCATCCCATTGCCGCGCGATCTGTATCCGGATCGACGGAACAGCGCCGGCGTCGATCTCGCGGATCGCGATGTGCTGGCGACGCTAGCCCTCCCCCTCCCCTTGTGGGCTTGGGCCGCGAAGCGGACCAAGGTTGGGGGGAGGGGTGCTTTCATCCCCGGCCGGCGGCTGTACGCATCCCTCCCCCCAACCCCCTCCGACAAGACAAGGGGGAGGGCCGGCTCGAGCCTCGCACCGACAGAAGGCACCCGCGAAATTCGTAGCCCCGCCGACCGGCGCATCGTGGTCGGCCGGGTCAGCGATGCCGCCCCGGCGGAGATCGATGCGTCGTTGCGCCGGCTGCACGCGGGATGGCGCGATTGGGATGCAGCCGGCGGCGCACAGCGTGCCACGGTGCTGGAGCATGCCGCCGACCTGATCGAAGACGCGCGCGCCGAACTGCTGGCGTTGCTGGCGCGCGAGGCGGGCAAAACCCTCGGCGACGGCATCGCCGAACTTCGCGAGGCGGCCGATTTCTGTCGCTGGTACGCGGCGCGCGCACGCGAACACTTCGCCGGCCCGCGCGAACTGCCCGGCCCGACCGGCGAGCGCAACACCTGGGAACTGGGCGGTCGCGGCGTGTTCGCGGCGATCTCGCCATGGAATTTTCCGCTGTCCATTTTCATCGGCCAGGTCACCGCCGCGCTCGCCGCCGGCAATGCGGTGGCCGCGAAACCGGCCGAGCAAACGCCGCTGATTGCCGCACGCGCGGTGGGGCTGCTGCACCAGGCGGGTGTGCCGCAAACGGTGTTGGCGCTGTTGCAAGGCGACGGCAGCGTCGGCGCGGCGCTGGTGAACGATCCGCGCATCGCCGGCGTGGCGTTCACCGGAGCGACCGCCACCGCGTCGTCGATCGCCCGCGGTCTGGCGCAGCGCGGCGGACCGCTGGTGCCGTTGATCGCCGAGACCGGCGGCATCAATGCAATGATCGTCGATAGCTCGGCACTGCCCGAACAGGTGGTAACCGACGTGCTGTCCGGCGCGTTCGGGGCCGCCGGACAACGTTGCTCGGCGTTGCGTTTATTGTGCCTGCAAGACGACACCGCCGATCGCGTATTGCGCATGCTGCGGGGCGCGGCGGAGGCGCTGGCGATCGGCGATCCGCTCGATCCCGCAACGGATGTCGGTCCGGTGATCGATGCGGCCGCACGCGCGGCGTTGGAGCGTGCCTCGGCCGGCCTCGGCACGCCGCTGTTCGCTCTCGCCCTGCCGCAAGGCACCGAACATGGCACGTTCTTCGCGCCGCGGGCTGTTCTGCTGCACAGCGCCGGCGATCTGCGGACCGAAATCTTCGGGCCAGTGCTGTGCGTCGTGCGTTACGCCGCGGACCGGGTTGACGCGCTGTTAGCGGCGATCGAGGCCACCGGTTACGGCCTCACGCTGGGGATTCACACACGTATCGAAACCACGCAGCGTCGCATTGTCGATCGGCTGCGCATCGGCAATGCCTACATCAATCGCAACCAGGTCGGCGCCGTGGTCGGCGTGCAGCCGTTCGGCGGCCGTGGCCTGTCGGGCACCGGCCCGAAAGCCGGTGGCCCAATCACCTTGTATCGCTTCGCCGAAGAGCGTGTCGTCTCCGTCAATACCGCGGCCGCCGGCGGCAACGCCGTCCTGCTCGCGTCGGACGACGAATAAGGCTAGTACATCGCGCGCAGGCACCTCCCTGCTGTCATTGCGGGGAGCGCAGCGACGCAGCAAGCTCCCGCTTGACGAACGGCTGCTAACCAGCCGGGAGCTTGCTGCGTCGCTACGCTCCTCGCAATGACGCAAGGGGACGGGACGCATTCACGGATACAGGAGACGTCGCAATGATCGGCATCGACTGGGGCACCACCAGCTTTCGTGCGTTCCGCATCGCGCGCGACGGCTCGATCCGCGACCGCCGCGCCAGCCCGCGCGGCATCATGCACGTGCCGGACAACCGCTTCGCGGAGACGTTGCGTGAGGAGATCGGCCCCTGGCTCGCCGCCGGCGAGGATCGCGTCGTGCTGTCCGGCATGATCGGCAGCCGGCAGGGTTGGAAGGAAGCGCCGTACATCCCGTGCCCCGCCGGCGCGGCGGAGCTTGGCAGGGCCTTGGTCGATGTGCCGTTCGACTGGGGCAAGGTGAAGCTGGTGCCGGGCCTGTCCGCCACCGACGACGCCGGCGTCGCGGAAGTGATGCGCGGCGAGGAGACGCAGGTTGTCGGCGCCTCGGCGGTGTTCAACGGCGGCGGCGTGGCGTGCCTGCCCGGAACGCACTCGAAATGGGTGCGCGTCGAGGACGGTCGCATCACCGGCTTTGCCACGCACATGACCGGCGAGGCGTTCGCCGCGCTGCGCGGCCACACCATCCTCAGCCGCATGATGCGCGAGGGACCGCCCGACGGCGCGCCGTTCGATGCAGGTGTGCAGCGTTCGGGCGAACCCGGCGGCTTGCTGCACCACATCTTCGGCGTGCGCGCGCTGACGCTGGCGGGCCGGCTCGCGGAGACCGATGCGCCGGCGTATCTGTCGGGCATCCTGATCGGGCATGAGATCCGCGCCGCGCTGGCCGGCGCGGCTGGCATGGTGGTGCATGTGATCGGCACGCCGGAACTTACCGCGCTCTATGCGCGCGCGATCTCCGCTTGCGGGGCCTACGCCGAACGCCACGATGGCGAGGCCGCCGCGCGCGGGTTGGCGCTGATCGGAGAGCATGCGTCATGGGATTGAACGACTGGCTCTCGCGCTGCCCGCTGATCGCCATCCTGCGCGGGGTGAAGCCCGAGGAGGTGGAGGCGATCGCCGCGGCACTGGAAGCGAACGGCATCGCCATCGTCGAAGTGCCGCTGAACTCGCCGGATCCGTTGGACAGCATCGCGCGGCTGGCACGCGGGTTCGGCGCGCGGTTGCTGATCGGCGCCGGCACGGTGATGACGCCGGCACAGGTGCGGGAAATCGCCGCGGCGGGCGGCCGGCTGATCGTCACGCCGCATGCCGATCCGCGCGTGACGCACGCGGCGAAGCAGCATGGATTGCTGGCGGTACCTGGGTTTTTCACCCCGGCCGAGGCGTTCGCGATGTTGGAGGCCGGCGCCGACGGCTTGAAACTGTTCCCCGCCGAGGCCGCCAGTCCGGCCGTGCTGCGCTCCTTGCGCGCAGTGCTTCCCCCGGGCACCGCGGTGTTGCCGGTGGGCGGCATCGACGCGTCGAACATGGCCGGCTGGCGCGCCGCCGGGGCGGCGGGGTTCGGTATCGGCTCGGCGATCTACAAGACGGGCGACAGCGCCGAAACGGTGGCGGCGAAGGCCCGGGCGCTGGTCGCGGCGTAGGAAACCTCTCCCGCTGCGCGGGAGAGGTCGAGGCACGAAGCGACGAGGGTGAGGGTGAGCGGGTCGGCACGCTGCCCTCGCATGCTGCGGGGCGACCCGATCACCCTCACCCGGCGCTTCGCGCCCCCCCTCCCCCGCTAGGCGGGAGAGGGAATTCTTAACGTACACTCCCCATCGTGGCGGCCGTAGACGAAGAAATCCGCGAACGACGTTGCGTCCGGCTGCTCCCGATCGTAGGGGTAACGGTTCGGCAGGTGCGCGAGAAGCCGCCACTCCGGCCGGCAATCGGCCACGTAATCGGTGAAACGGCGATGCCGCACGTGCGGCGACGACCAGTTGCAGTCCGTGTTGCTGGAATAGACCAGCACAAAGCGCTTCGCATGCGCGAACAGGGCGTGCATGTAGGATACGAACACCGCGTCCTCCACCAGGTGGAAGATCACGTCGATCGACAGCACGAGGTCCGCGCGAAGCGATGCGTCCAGCGCGGCGAACGGCAGGAAGCGGTGGTGCGGAAACCGCGTGACGCAGCATGCCAGCGCCGTGGTGGAAACATCGACGCCGACATATCCGGGCGCCTGCAACAGTTCCAGCAAACGGCCGTCGCCGCAGCCCAGGTCCAGCACATTGCCGATCGCGTTGGCCGCCACGAAACCGTTGATGACGCCGGCCTTGAAAGCCGCCAGACGGCCCTGCGAACCGGCACCCGAGTGGCCGCCGGCGCGATAGCGCCGCTCCCAATAATCGCCGGAGGAAAACGCATTCATCGGGTGCACCGGGCGCGCTTCATGACGCGCACCATGCGCGCCAGGCATGCCGCAACGCGCCGCCGAGGTTGCGGCCGAAGCGCGGCGCATCGCAGAGCGGGCTGGCTTTCACGCGTGGCCGCAGGCCGGCCCGCAATGCCGCCAGCGCCGCAACGTCCATGGCCTTCGCCACCGCCAGGTCAACGTAGTCGGATGCGTCGCGGGCCACCCAGTCGGACAGACCGACATTGCTCAAGTGGCTCATCGAATGCCGGGACGCGAAGATCTCGCCCGGCAGGGTCACGGTGGGCACACCCATCCACAGCGCCTCGCACGTCGTCAGGCCGCCCGAATAGGGAAACGGGTCGAGCACAATGTCGATCTGACCGTATTCCGCCATGAAGGCGCGATGCGGCGACGATCCGCGCAACTCGATCCGAGCCGTGTCGACAGCTTCGCCGGCGAACGCAGCGCGCACGCGATCGGCGGTCGGCCGGTCGTGGAACTGGTGGGTTTTCAGCACCAGCCGCGCGTCCGGCAGGCGACGCAGCACCGCCGCCCAGGTGGCGATGACACGCGGCGTGACCTTCGCGAGATTGTTGAAGCAGCCGAAGGTGATGTGGCGGTTCGCCAGCGCCGGCAATGGACCGACATCCGGCGCGTAGGTCGGCGGACTGTAGCAGACATAGCCGTCGGGCAGCCGCAGCAATTGCTCGGAGTACACATGCTCCAGCTCCGGTGGGGTCTCCCATCGGTCGGTGATGAACCAGTCGATCTCCGGCAGGCCGGTGCTGTGGTTCTGCATGCCGACCCACTTCACCTGCACCGGCGCGAGGCGATGCGCGCAGGCCGGCATGCGTGCGGCGTCGCCATAGCCGCCGAGATCGATCAGCACGTCGATGCCGAGATCGCGCGCGCGCGTCGCCAGGGCAACGTCGTCGAGCGCATCGATGTCGATCCAATCCCGCGCCGCCGCACGGAAACGCCGGGCGATCGGATCGGTGGGCGCGGCATTCTGCGCCAGGCAGACGACAGCGAACCGCGCCGGGTCGAGCGTCTCGATGCCGGCAACGGTCAGCCAGCCCACCGGGTGGGTCTTCAACGAGCCGGACAGCAGACCGACCGTCAACTTCCGCTCCGGATCGCGGTCGTTGGCGCAACTGCCCAACCGGGTGCGCGGCAGGCGCTCGGCGCACGCGCGCAGCGCGGTCAGCAGCGCGGCACCGGTAATGCCGTCGCGATACGGCAGGTTGTTGCACAGCGCGCGGCGCGGCAGGCTGGCATCCGGGTCCAGCTCTATCGCGCGGCGGGCGAAGCCGACCGCCGCCTCCTGAAGGCCAAGGCAGGCCGTTGCGTTGGAGAGGTTGGAAAGGACCAGCGGATCGTCGCCGTGCTGTTCGATCAAGCGCAGGAGCAACGTGCTCGCCTCGGCGTGACGCTGCATACGCATCAGCACGGTGGCGCGGTCGTTGTGCAAGCGTGCGTCGTCGGGATCCAGTTCGCTGGCGCGACGCAGCGCCGCTTCGGCCTCGCGCCGGCGATCGGATCGCGCCAGCACGGCGCCCAGCAGCTTGACGGGCAGCAGCGCATCGGGCGCCAGGGCGGCGGCGACTTCCAGGGCGTCGATCGCCTCGGGCCGCCGGCCAAGCCGTTCCAGCAACACGCCGCGCGCCAGCAACGGCACCGGGTTCAGCGGGTCCGCCTCGCTCGCCAGCGTCAGCCGGGCCAGTTCGGCCTCGGCTGTGCCGGCGACACGGGCCGCCTCGATACCGTGCAGGGCGTATTCCGCCACCGCCGGCTCCAGGCGCTGCGCCTCGATCAGGGCGGTATGCGCCAGCGCCGGCTCGGCGGTCAGCAGCAAGGCGAGACCCAGTGTCGCCCAGGCTTCGGCGCGGTCCGGCGCTATGCCCAGGCATCGCAACAGCAGGACGCGCGCTTCGGCGCCCTCGGCGCGGGCGATCAGCAGTCCCGCGAGGGCCACCAGTGCTTCTTCGCGCCGGGGATTGACCTCCAGGAGCCGACGATAGGCGGCTTCGGCGGCAGCCGGGTCGTTCGCCGCGCGATAGCTTTCCGCCAGCCGCAGCAGCGGCTCATCCCAGTTCGGCAGGACATGCGCCACCGTCTCCATCAGTCCGCGCGCGCGCGCCAGGTTGCCGAGGCGATCTTCGGCGATGGCGAGATTGAGCAAGGTCGGCGGCGAGGTGTCGCCGAGCGACACGGCGGTGCGCAAGGCAAAGCTCGCCGCCTCCGGCTGGTTCATGTCCAGCAGCGTCATGCCGCGCGCGGCGTGGCGAGCCGGGTCCGCGTCGTCGCCCGAAGCGGCGTCCAGCAGATTGAGCGCGCCCTCCGCATCGCCCGCGCGCAACCGCACGAGGGCTGCCTCAGCCGTCATGCCGCACCCGTTGCAGCACGATCAGCAGCCCGGCAACCGGAGCATTGGCTTCGCAGCGCAGCGTTTCGCGATCGAGCCGCAGCACCTGGAAGCCCGCCTGGGTCGCGATGTCACGGATGTAGGCAATACCGTGGGAGTAACGGCCCTGCCGCTGGAGCGCCCAATTGCCGTCGGTATCGCCGGGCACGACACCGTCGCGGTCGGGCAGCAGTTCCTCGGCGGAGCAGATCAGCCAGCCGCCCGGCGTCAGGCTCGCGTGGGCCGCGGCGAACACCGCTGCCAGGTCGCCGAAATAACAGAACACGTCGGCAGCCAGGATGAGGGGGTAACGGGCAACTTCTCCCGCTGGCGAGAGAGGTTCAGCTCCCAGCACGTCCATCACATCGGCTTCGTGCAGTTCCGCATACAGCCCCTTCGCCGCAGCTTGCGCCAGCATCCGGGGGGCGACGTCCACGCCGATCAGCGGCCCCACCGGGAGATCGGCAATCGCCAGAGCCACCAGGCCTGTGCCGCAACCAAGGTCGAGTACCGGTCCGACACGCTCGCCCGCGGCAATCAGCGGGTGCTGCCGCAGCACGGCGCGAAACAGGCCCGGCGCGCGGTAGCCGAGTGAAATCAGATGTGGCTCGAACCGCTCGGCGTAGCCGTCGAATACCGCGCGCAGATATTCGAGCGGAGCGCGCGTCGCCCCGGGCATGACACCCGCCGCTGCGACGAGGTGACGCACATAGGGATCGTGCGGCCCGAGCTTCAGTGCTTCGGCATAGGCGTCTGTCGCTGCCGCATGTTGGCCGAGACTGGACAGCGCGTGACCGAGCAAGCCGAACGAACAGGCGTCGGCGATGCCGACGCGGCGGGTTTCCTCGGCCAGGCGGACGGCCTGACGGAAATCGCGACGGCGCACGCAAAGCAGAATGGCGGCATTGCGCGGATCGAGCCTACCGGGGGCGGCATCGACGCAGCGCAGCAGGGTGGCAAGGGCTGCGTCGGGGTCGCCGGCCGCCTCCTGCGCCGCGGCAAGTCCAGCAGCAAATCCCGGGTTTGCCGGCTCGGTGCCAGACGCTGCGGCGAGGCAGGCAACAGCATCCGCGGTGCGTCCGAGTTCCAACATCAGGACGCCGAGCAGGGCCTTGGCGGCTGAATCGCTACGGTCGAGCACGACGGCTTCGGCGGCATCGCGCGCCGCACCTTCGATGTCGCCGGTTTGGCGGCGCAGCTCGGCGCGGCTCTTGCGTAACCCGGGGTGCTCCGGTGCGACCGCGATGGCCTGGTCAAGCTCGAGCACCGCCTCGTCGGGCGTGTCTGCACGGAGCGCTAGCCGCGCGCCGACATCCGCCACGCCAATGGACCCGGGGGCCAGGCGTCGGGCCGCGGCAAGCAAGGGTCGTGCGGCGCCAATACGACCGGCGGCCACCAGTTGCGCGGCCCGATCGGTCAGTGCTTCAGCGTCGGCGGCAGCGTGCAATTTTTGCATGACGGGCCCCTCCTGGGCCTGGAGTCCGGCGTCGCACCGCGTGCCATCGCGCGACAATCGCCAGCGCTAAGGTTCTCGGTGCGGTGGTTCCCATGATGGCCGCCCGGGTGCCGCGGCTCAGAGGCTGCCGGACAGCCCGACAGCGAAGCTCTCGTTGATCTCGATGAGGAAGGCGAAATCGGGCGAGTCGCGGTCCATCTCGCGTTGCACGGTCAGGCCGACGGAAATGATCGCGGCGCGCAGCTCTGCCGGCAAGCCGTTGTCCGGGTCGCGCATCAGGTCGTGCACCGTCATCCAGAGGCGGCGGTTGTCCGCCAGGGCGCGGACGCGCTGCAGCGCGTTGCCGTTGCGTGCCGCCTTGAGCGCGCCGATGGCACGCCGGAACACGTCCGCTTCCTGCTCGCGCTGGCTGCGGTGCGTCGCCGCAGCCTCATAGGCCCGCACGGCCTGGTTCATCATCATCGACATGGCTCCAGTTGGGTCGAAGTGGGGTTTTGTGCGTCGGCCGCCTTTGCGCCGGGCGCCACGCGCCCCAGCACGGCGTCCTCGTGCCGAATGATACGTCGGATGAGCTTCAGGCCCTGGTAACAGTCGTCGGCCTCCGCCGCGGCCAGCGCATCGTCGAGAATCTCGCGTGCGAGCACCGAGGTTGTTGCGCCTTTGAACGCGGCAATGAGCTGCCGCGCCGTGGCAAGACCGCGCGGACGTTCATCGTCGTCGCCAATATAGGCGGATTGCAGGGCGAAGTAGATGCGCCGCGCCGGGCTGTCCGCCTGGTCCGGCGGCATGATCTGCTTACCGAACAGGAAACGTGCCTTGGCAGTCAGCTCGATCCGCGACTTGGTGCGGAAGCGGATCGGTGCTCCATTGACGATCATTACCTCGCCCTGGCGCAGCTCCAACACCAAATTCGACATGCGCCCCTTCCTGGTTCGCGATAGGAACATGACGCGCAGCCGCGCGTCGCCGCCCGGATATCGCCCGCGCGGTCAGCCAATGATGAAGCCGCAGCCAGCCCCGCGCGCCGCCGTCTCGACGACGGGCTTCGCGAGGGTCTCGTCCGGCTGGTGCGGGTTACGAAACGGGCGTGACGCCCGTCCCGTTCCGCGATTACTTGAACAGGCTCAGCAGCGTCTGCGGAGCCTGGTTGGCCAAGGTCAGCGCCTGGGTGCCGAGCTGCTGCTGGATCTGCAGCGACTGCAACAGGGCGGACTCCTTCGCCAGATCGGCATCGACCAGCGAGCCAAGACCCGTGTTCAGCGCATCGATCTTGTTGTTGTTGTAGCTGATCTGGTTGTTCACGTAGTTGACCGAGGAACCGACGCCGTTGAGTGCAGTGCCGACCGCGTTCTGCTGGTTGAGGAAGGTGCCGGTTGCGGTGATCAGCGCCGCGATCGTCGAGGCACCGTTCATCTGCGTGGTGGTGAAGGCGATCGAGCCGTACAGCTCGGAACCGCCGAAGGTGGCGATGCCGTAGGTTGCGGCGTTCTCATTACGCACCACCGCCACGGCGCCGAAGGTGCCGGCGCTGCCGGTGATATTGCCGATCAGCGTCTTGCCGTTGTAGTTGGCGTCCTCGATGAAGCTCTGCACGTTGCCCAGCAGCGAGGTGTACTGGTCCTCGTACTGCGTCCGCTCATTGCCTTGCACTGTGCTGTCGGACAACTTGATCAGCACGTCGCGCATGCTCATCATGGTATTCGAGATGTCGTTCAGGCCCGACTGGGTGGTCGAGAGCAGTCCCTGGACGCTGCCAAGCTGCTGGTTGGCGCTGGTCAACGCGCCGACGGTCGAACGGACCGACTGCGCCACCGCATAGGCCGCGCCGTCATCGGTGGCATCGGCCACACGATAGCCGGTGGAAACCTGCTTCTGCACGGAATTGAGCGCAGAATTGGTCTTGTCGAGCGACTCGAGCGCGATCATCGCGCCCGAGTTGGTGACAACGGAGTTGAGAGAGCCGGACATGGTATCTTGCCTTTGCCCACAGAGGTTACTGATAGCCCCGCCTTTTGCGGGCATGCCCCATCCTGGGGCGATCGGGTTAACAGCCGGTGAAGCCGCGTGCGGTTTGCATCAGCTCACCGGCAGAAATTTCACCAGCGACAGCCCGCTCATCGCGGCGATCACCTGGTAGGAGGCCTGAAGCTGGGTCTGCACCAGCGACAGGTTCGACATGGCTTGCGCCATGTCCACGTCCTGCACGTCGCCGACCTGGGTGGTGAGTGCGGTCGCGGTGTCGGACATCGTCGTCTGGCTGGTCGTGAGGTTGCTTTGTGTGTTCCCCAGCACACCAACGTCTTCCGCCATGGCGCTGATCGCGCCGGTCAGGCTGGCATTGGTGTCCTGCACCAGTGCCTGGAACCCGCTGTCGCTGACCTGGCCACTGCTCAGCGAGCCCATGGTCGCCAGCGCCCGCATCAGGTCGCGCATATAGGAACCAGTGGTCGAGGTGCCGGTGGACTGCACCGCCGAATTGGCGCTGGCCAGCAGCCCGACCGAGGCGGTCTGACCCTGCCCGATCTGGATCGTCGGGGCCTGTGCAACGCCGGCAGGCTGCGACAGATAGGCCGAGAAGGGCGAGAGGCCCGGCGCGTTGGAACCGGCGATCGCCAGCGTATTGGCGGCGGTCGCCGCGGCACCCTGGGTTCCGAGCAAGCCAACCTGGGCAGCGATCTGCGTATAGAAGCCGCTGCTTAATATAGAGTCAGGATCGGGCACCGGCGGATTTTCGCTGTCCTGGCCAGCGAATACGTATGTATTGCCATCCTGCGTATCGAGCA
>Ga0181521_10006333_pt1 | contig 12859 bp, 9 predicted proteins | sample PEATcosm2014_Bin_32_FD_119764 | JGI IMG/M metagenome (GOLD analysis project Ga0181521, IMG submission 119764) | Peatland microbial communities from MTU Mesocosm Facility, Houghton, MI, USA - PEATcosm2014_Bin02_60_metaG | ecosystem: Environmental > Terrestrial > Soil > Wetlands > Peat | place...
CCCCGAGCACGACCTCGCGTGGTCCACCACCATTCAGCCGGTCCGTGACGGCGTTTATTACCTGGAGTTGGAGCGCGCCGCCCACGGCATGGCGGTTTCGTTTTTCGATTTTGCCGCCAGGCGCAGCGAAGTGGTCTTCCACATCAAGGATTCGAACTCCGGCGGATCGCCGACATTCTCGGTTTCGCCCGATGGCAAGAACGTCCTGTATCCCCGCGTGGACCAGAGCCAGACCAACCTGGTGATCGTGGAGGATTTCCGGTAGGCGAGACTGTCTCTTCACCGCAGAGACGCTGAGACGCGGAGAAGACAGAGGAATTGCCGCGCGCTTCTCTACTAATGGAGAGGAGTCGGGTAGTAACTACTTCGTTTCCATTGTTGTTTTCTCTGCGTCTCCGCGTCTGCGGTGAAGAAGCATGCCATAATGTTGCCATGAAACTTCCTGAGGGCAAATTGAAGCGCATGAAAGCGCTGGCCAACCAGCGCGGCGTCATCGCCGCGGCCGCCATGGATCAACGCGGCAGCTTGCAGAAATCCCTGGCTTCGGCGCGCGGCGTCAGTGTCAAAGAGATCACTCCCGCCATGATGGGCGAATTCAAGACGGTGGTGACGAAAGTTCTGACCCCGCACGCGAGCGCCATTCTGCTCGACCCGGAATTCGGCCTGGAGGCCAGCCACGCGCGCAGTGCCAACGCCGGCCTCCTGCTGGCTTATGAATTGAGCGGCTACGACAACACGCGGCCCGGCCGGCTTCCCGATCTGCTGCCGCACGTTTCCGCCAAGCGCATCGCCGATTGGGGCGCCGACGCGGTCAAGATTCTCATCTACTACACGCCCTATGAAGAGGCCGCCATCAACGATATCAAGCATGCTTTTGTGGAACGCATCGGCGCGGAATGCGAAACCTGGGAAATCCCGTTCTTCCTGGAATTCGTGGGCTACGATCCCAAGGGCGGCGACGAAAAAGGCCTGGAGTATGCCAAAGCCAAGCCCACGGTGGTCAAAAAAAGCATGGAGGAGTTCTCCAAGCCGCAGTACCGCGTGGACGTGTTGAAGGTGGAAGTGCCGGTGAACGCCGAGTTCGTGGAAGGCTCCAGCGTCTACGGAGGACAGAAGGCCTACACCCGCGAGGAAGCGCTCGCCCATTTCCGCGAGGCGGCGGCCCTGGCCTCGCGGCCGTTCATTTATCTGAGCGCCGGCGTGGGCAACGCCCAATTCACCGAATCGCTGAAAATGGCCGGGGAGGCCGGCACGGATTACTCGGGCGTGCTGTGCGGCCGCGCCACCTGGAAGGAAGGCATTCCAGTGTACGCCAAACAGGGCGCCAGGGGACTCGAAGAGTGGCTGCAGCGCGAAGGCGTGCGCAACATCAACGCGGTGAACGAGGCCATCCGCCCGGCCACGCCCTGGTACGCCAAGCTGGGGATGGAAGCGCCGGCCTGATTACGTGCGCGTGTAGAACGACGCCAGCGAGATAGCGGCCACGCCGCCCGCAAACATCAGCAGCATCAGAACCGTGGAGAGCTTCACCCGCGGGTCGCCGCCCTTGTATTCTTTCCAGACCAGCAGGCCGAACAGCGCCGCCAGCAGCGGAGCCGATTGAGACATCAGATCGACGGTCATCTGCGGCAGGTGGGTATCGCCTTTGGGCGTGGCCGCCACCAGAGCGGCCGTGGCTCCGAGGGCCCACAGCCCTCCGCCGATTGCGCCCATGGCGTGCTGCCGCGGGGAGCCCTTGAAGTAGTCGGGAAATTCCAGCGGATCGCCTTCAATCGGCAGATTCATGAAGAACAGGTTGAACACGAAGGTGGAGGCCACCACGGCCAGTCCGAAGAGCACCATTAACGAGAAGGGGCCCAAGCCGATCTCCCCACTCTGCGCCTTTCCGAGCAGCGCCGGAAAACATCCCATCAGAACGCCGCCGAGCGCCGCCAGAATGATTCCCTGCATCGAAGAGGGCCGCCGCGTGCTCTTGGCGGTTCCGGCGCGCGCCTGGTTCTCGTGTTTCAAAACGCCCAGCCGCGAAAAAGCCGAGCAGTTCAGAATGACCGCCAGCGCCAGCAGCGCGCAACCGCCGAAGAGGAATGCCGAGCTGACGCCGGGCCCCGTCGCGTAAGCGATGGCGGACCCGACGATGAAGGCGACGCCGAAACCCACCGGAAAAGTCAGTGCCATCCCGGCGACCGAGATGGCCGCGATCATCAGCATGTTGGCGAAATTGAAAATTACTCCGCCCAGGAACGCGAACAGCCATTGCCGCTTGCCCGCGTTCATCAGGTCGTCGTGGAAATTGAAACCGTCGAAGCCCAGGTTGCCTGTCGTGAGGGCTAGAATCAGGGCCACCGCCAGCAAGCCGAGGGCGAAGTCGAAACAGAAAAGCTCGAAGCGCCACTGGCTGGCCAGTTTGAAGAAGTTGGCCCAGGAGCCCAGGCAGACCAGGCTGAGGATCATCAAATACATCAAAGTGGTGGGACTGTGAGGCAGAATCATGATTTCATCCTGGAAACGTGAGAGTACAATGCCGCGGGTATTGCGGTCAACCCTGCATCATTGGCCCGCCTGGGCCGCGCGGTTAGCGGGCGGCATCAGGCGCGGCGGCTGGCCTTGCACCTGCAGCAGCTCGATCGGCCTGGGGTGGTGCGCGCAATCGGGCAGCGGGACCCCCGAATAATAGTCGAGCGAGTATTGCGTGCCGCGCGGAAGCCAGTCGATGCAGATGTCGCCCGCGCGCGGAGCGATTTCCCGCCACAGCCCCCGGGCCGACGCCGTGCGGTCCAGATCGGGCGCCGCCGCCTGTTTCAGGTAGACGGTTCCGGCCGCGGCCCCGGCGGCGATCGCGAGCACGGCGGCCATGCGGCGGCCGCGGCGTTCCAGCATCCACACTCCGGCAGCCAGCGCCGGCGGAAGCAGCCAGAACCAGCGAAACGGCGGCAGCGTGGCATGCGAAATGCCCGAGGGAACGGCCGAAGGCAGCATGGGAGCGGCGATGGCGAACGTTACCAGCAGGACGGTGCAGCCCGCCAGCCATGGCGCGGCGTCGCCGGCTTCGGCCAGGCCCAATCCCAGCAGAGCGGCGGCGGCCGGCAGCAGCGGAAGGATATACGCCGGCAGCTTGTTGACGGATGCGGAAAAGAAGACCAGCACCAGCAAGAGCCAGCAAATCAGAAACCAGCGGCGCGGGTCGCGGAGGAAGGCGCGGCGCAGGGCCAGCCCTGCCAGGGGAGTCCATGGCAGCAGCGCCGCCAGTACAATCGGCAGGTAGAACCAGAAGGGCTGTCCGTGCTGCAGCGCCGCGGCGGATACAAAACGCTCGACGTGATGCTTCCAGAAGAAATCTTTCAGGAATGCCGGGCCGTTGTGGAGCGTGCATAGGACGTACCAGGGCAGGACCACCACCAGGAACGGCAAGACGACGCGCGGTTGCAGCCAGACCAGGTTGTCGCGCCAGGCCGCGCGCGCGGGACGGCCCCACGGGTACAGCAGAGGCGTGACCAGCACCAGCGGGACCAGGCCCTTGGCCAGCACCGCCAACCCCAGGCACGCGGCGGCCGCGGGCAGCAGTTTGGCGTCGCGTCGCATCGCCCAGGGCAATGCCAGCAGCATGGCGGCTGAATAGGCGGCGGTGAGCGGCAGATCCGGCACGCCGATTTGCGAGCCCACGATCCACCCGGCCGATGTGCCCAGAATCACCGTGGCAAAACTGGCCGGCACGCATCCGAACTCGCGTTTCAGGATCCACCAGTAGAACGCCAGGAATGCGCAGGCTGCCAGCGCCACTGGAAGCCGTGGGGCCACTTCCGGGCCCAGTCCGGCGCGAAACGCGGCGCCTTCCATCCAATAGAGCAGCGCGGGCTTTTCGAACCACGGCTGGCCGTTCAGCCGGGGCGTCACCCAGTCCCCGGACGCTGCCATCGACCGCGCGATGGAGGCGTAGCGCGGCTCGTCGGGTCCGATCAGCCCCACTTTGGCCATGTCGAAAAAAAAGAGGAAGTATGCCAGGGGCGGCAGCAGCCACAGCGCGCGCGGAATTTTCCTGGCCATTTTTCCTATTATAGAGGCGTGGATGCCACGTTCCTGCCGCTCAGCGCCAGCCATCTCGATTGCGTGATCGCCATGATGGCGCAGTTGTATGCGCACGGCGTCGGGGAATTCGATTCCGGCCGCGCCCGCCGAGCCACCGAAAGATTGCTTGCCGAGCCGGAGTTCGGCGGCGTTTGGATGATCGTCGCCGGCGGGCAGCCGGTAGGCTATGTGGCTCTGGTGCTCGGATTCAGCCTGGAGTTCGGCGGGCGATTCGGGCTGTTGGACGAACTGTTCGTCGCGGAGACTTGGCGCGGGCTGGGCCTGGGCAGGCAGGCCCTGGAGTTTGCCGCCGCCCAGTGCCGCGCGCGCCAATGGAGCGCGCTGCGCCTCGAAGTGGCGCGAAAAAACGAACGGGCCCAGGCGCTCTACCGCCGCTCGGGGTTTGCGTCCCGGGACTGCGATCTGATGACATGGTGGATGTGATGCTGTTTGATATTGCGAAACTGCCGACGGCCGAAAACTCGGCTATTCGTCTGCACCCCTCCGATAATGTCGCGATTGCGCGCGTGGCCATCGCGCCGGGAACCGAATTGCTGGTGGATGGCGTGCGCCTGGTGTCCGTGGACGCGATTCCGCCGGGCCACAAAGTGGCCTTGCGCTCCATCGCGCGCGGAGAGATGGTGGAGCGCTACGGGCAAGGCATCGGCCGCGCACGCGTAGCCATCGAGCCCGGACACCACGTCCACACCCACAACCTGGCATTCCAGGATTTGCAGCCGGCCTATGAATTTCCGGCCGGCGATATCGCCCCGCCCGTCCGCAAGGATGCTCCCACTTTTCTGGGATACGTCCGCGAAGACGGCCGGGTGGGGACGCGGAACTATATCGCCGTGGTGGCGGCGAGCAACTGCGCGGCCCACACCGCCGGGTTGATCGCGCAAAGCTACCAAGCGGAAACGCTGCCGCCCAACGTGGATGGCGTAGTGGCTTTCCCGCACGGCGAAGGATGCGGCCACGCCTTCGGGCCGGATGTCGACCAGCTCCGCCGCACGCTGAGCGGCGTCCTGGCGCATCCCAACGTCTCAGCAGCGGTCGTGCTGGGCCTCGGTTGCGAGGTCAACCAGATCGACCACTATCTGGGATCGCAAGCGCCCGCAACCGGCCGGCTGGCCGGCCTGACCCTGCAATCGAGCGGCGGCACGCGCGGCGCCATGGAAGCGGCGCGGCGCGAAATCGGGCAGTTCCTGGAACGGGCGGCCCAGGAACGCCGCACCGCGGCGCCGGCCTCCAAGATCGTCCTGGGGTTGAACTGCGGAGGCTCGGACTCGTTCTCCGGCATCACCGCTAATCCCGCGCTGGGCTATTGCTCGGACCTCCTCGCCGGGATCGGAGGCACAGCGGTGCTCGCCGAGACGCCTGAGATTTTCGGCGCCGAGCATTTGCTGGTGAAGCGCGCGCGAAACCGGGAAGTGGCCCAGAAACTGCTAGATATCATCCGCGATTACAAGCGATACTTGAGCCGGTTTGAGGGCAGCTTCGACGACAATCCCACGCCCGGGAACAAAGCCGGCGGGTTGAGCAACATCCTGGAGAAATCGCTGGGCGCGGTGGCCAAAGGCGGCACCTCGCCGCTGATCGATGTCTACCAATACGCTGAACCGGTGACGGCGCCGGGCTTCGTTTTCATGAACACGCCGGGGTATGACCCGCCATCGCTGGCCGGCCTCGCCGCCGGCGGCTGCAACCTGATCGCGTTCACCACCGGGCGCGGCAGCGCCATCGGCTTCCCGACTATTCCGGTCGTCAAGATCGCCTCCAACAGCGACACCTTCCGCCGCATGCGCGAGAACATGGATGTGAACGCGGGACGCATCGCCGATGGCGAAGCCACCGTGCAAACCGTGGGCCGCGAAATCTTCGACCTGCTGCTCGATGTGGCTTCCGGGCGGCGTACCTGCGCCGAACAGATGGGCCACCAGGAATTCGTACCCTGGCGGATTGGTCCGGTGATGTAATCCGCGAATTCAACGCGGAGGCGCAGAGACGCGGGGAAGACGTAAGTCGAGACCCGAGAGCAGGGAAAGCCGCGGTATCATGAAACCGATCCGGATTTCCAGAGTATGCGAGTGACATCATTATTGACTGGCCTCTTCTGCGCTTCGCTCGGTTGGGCGCAACCGGCGAACCAAGCCGGGATCGCTCACGTCGCCTTCCGCGTCACCTCGCTCGAAGCCGCGCGGGCCTTCTACAACAAGCTGGGCTTCGAGCAGTTCTTTGAGATGAAGCAGGGAGATCGGACCACCGAAGCCTTCCTCAAGGTCAACGACCATCAGTTCATCGAGCTGTATCCGCAAACCGACCCGTCACAGCCCATTGGCCTGATGCACGTCTGCTACGAATCGAGCGACCTCGAGGCGCTGCACGCCGACTACGTCAAGCGCGGGCTGACGGTTTCGGATGTGCGCAAAGCCGGAGCCGGCAACCTCCTGATGACCCTGAAGGATCCCGAGGGCCAGACCATCGAGTACACCGAGTACATGCCCGGGTCGCGGCACTTCGAGGATCGCGGCAAGCACCTCGGTGCCCAACGCGTGGCGCAGTTGATGTTGGGAGCCATAGCGCCGGCGCGCGATCCCGCGGCGGTACGGAATTTCTACCTGGAGAAGCTGGGCTTCACCGAAATCGACCGCGGGAATCCCGCGCGCCTGCGCATGCCCGGCGATTCCGGACAGGAGGTGGATATCGCGCCTGCCGGCCCGGACGTCAAATCCGGCATCCGGTTCGGCGTCGCCGACCTCAAACAGGCCGCCGGGATCCTGACCGGCCTGGGCTTGGCCGCCCAGACCACCCAGACGAATAACTCAACCATGCTGACAGTAGCCGATCCCGACGGCGCGGTGATTTCGTTCGTCAAGACGCTTCCTCGAGCGGCGGCCGCGCGGGAATAGGCCGGTGTATTGCGATCCATGAGTCGGTCGCAGGCCGCGACGACGCTTCCGCAGCCGGGTCCGAAGCCTCCAAAAAAACTCAACTCGCAGGATCAAAGGAAGGCGGCTTCGTGTATACTGATTGCGGCCCTGGGGTCTAATCTGACTGGAGGTTGCGTACATGGTTTCTCGTCTTCTGCCGATCGCTCTGTTTCTTCCGTTGACGCCCTCGCTTTGGGCCCAATGTACCAGCACGCAAGTGCAGCAATGCCTGACTCAATGCGCGCCGTATCAAAACTTAGACAAAGTAAGATTCAACCAATGCCTGAATGCCTGCGAACAACCGTGCAATGGACAAACCTGTGCGAATTTCACCGGGGCTCTGTTCCCGAAGTATTACATTCTTGGCTTGGTATATGCACCGTCTGGCTGCACGAGCACTTCCGCCCTGAAGTGTTCCGCTAGTACCGCGAATTACCAGGCTACCAGTTCGATGGGAACCAAAGTATCGACGGAAAAGTCTTTTAAACAAAGTGCCACCGTCAGTACGGATTTCAAAGTAACTGGCGCGGTTCAACTCGGGGCCACCGCAAGCGGAAGTTATGCCGTCACTTCCACCGATACAACTTCTGAAACCATAACGAAAGCGACGGGCCTTGGCATCGCGGCTACCGGCAGCAAAGACGGGGTTGACCACAGCCAGGACGAATTCATCCTCCTGATCAACCCGGCCGTCGCCATCAACAATCAATGCAGCCAGCAGGCGATTAACTGGTACATGGGCCTATCGGGCTCTTCGGCAACCGAGGATTTGCAGACCCTGCCGGTCGCGTGGTTGACGAATCCCTCTTCCATGCCACTGGCTGTAGCTCAGACTTTCCAGGCTCTCGGGTTTACCAATAGCGATTACCAAACCATACTTTCGGCCGACCCTTTTGCGAACGCGGGCGTGGCTACCACAATAGATACCCTCCGATTCGCACCCATTGCCAGTGGGTCGATAACCACTGCGATTAGATCGACACCCATTGCGAATGGGCCAATAACCTTAGATCCCAAGCGCTTTTTGCCCACGACTTATTCCTTTCCCTACGAACCACCTCTGCAGGAATCGCAATGCAACAACGGAACGTGTAACTGCCTGGCGTTTTCGGGGGTCATCAAGAATGAGCTCCAGACAAGCACTGCAACGGCATCCCAGATTCAGTACTCGGCGGGCCTTAAGGAGCAGCTATCTGCAGCCTCGGGTATTTTGACCGCCGGCGACAGCTCGAGCCAGACATTCACATGGACCACCAGCTCGACAAAAGACGACACTACCGATTCCAGTCAGTCGGCTACCGCCACGATTACCTGTCCCTCCCCGAGCTACCAGGGTCCGACCCTGATGGCCATCTATTGGGACAATCTGTTCGGATCGTTCTTGTTCGTTCCGACCGCGGTGACTTCCCCTCAAATCGTGATTCTCAAACAGGGAACGGCACTGGATGTGTCGGGAAAGCCGCTGCCAGGTGAAGCAGTTACGCTTTCTGTCGCCGGCAAGACCTATCATACATGGACTGACAAGAGTGGCGCTTATGTCTTTTTCAGACAAGCCAGCCTTGGGCAACTGGCCGCCGGAACCGCTGGACAGCTCTCAATCAAGGGTGTAGGCCAGACAGTCACTCTGGGACCCGCGCACTAGCTCCAGGTTCGCGTTCCTGCCGGGGCACGTACCGCTTGACGCCGCAGGTGATCGAGCGGGGCAGTCCCCACTGCTCTGTGGGGCAGCGAATCGTGGCTGCCGCTGGCTTTCAGCCGGCGCCCCGCAACGCCTATGCCTTCACAAACGTCGTCAAACCGCGCCGCGTGCGTTCGCGAAGCTGGCAGTTGCGCAGCGTGTCGGACATCGGCCCCAGATTCGGAACGCCGTAGATGTAAAAGCTGGCGAGTTCCGTGTCCGTCGTGTACAGGTGCAGGGAGGCTTGCCCGAGCAGGCGCATTCCCAGCGGCTTGCGCAACTCGAAGTGGTCGATGCGGAACAGTTCCAGGCTCTCCTGAACCTTGGAAAGCAGGCCCCGTTCCACTTTGATCCGCTGCGTCGTGATTTCGAAGTGGATGCTCCGGCTCCTGGCGTAATACCGTGCGCAGATGATGCCGCACACCAGCACGAAGCCGAGGATCACATACCCGATGTCGATGCCGATGTCGGTATGGAAATAGCCAACCGCTATTGCCACGGCCAACACCACCAGGAATGGCGTGATCTGGCCGATGCTGTAGATCGCGGCCGGGTGGCCGGCAAACAGGTCCTTTTCGGTTTCGGCGTCTTTGGTCGCGGCGAATGCCGAGAGGTCGGTATTGCAGAAACGGCACTTGAGCGCTACCGCCTTAATGGTTTCTCCGCAGACCGGGCAGGGCTTGGTATCTTCGTCCATGATTGCTCCTCCAGCTAGTTAATGATATACACCGTTGGCTGGCCGGAGGCAAACCGGCCAGTGGGACAGACCATCGCCCTTTGTGGTCTGTCCTGCCTCGCTTGGAAACGGCGCCTGACGGACGGCACAACCCGAGGCCCCACTCACCCATCGGATTTCTTGCGGATCTTGATATCCAGCCGCTTGATCTTCTGGTTCAGCGTGCTCAGCGGAACACTCAGGCTTTCGGCGGCTTCGGTCTGGCTCCAGTTGCACTGTTCGAGCCGCTCCAGGATGACGCGCCGCTCGTAGTCGTTGACAATCTCGAATAACGAAGCGTTGGCGGCCAGTGGAGCGCCGTCGCCACGCTGCACCCGGACGCCGTTGGCCGCCAGCAGCGCCTCCGGCAAAACGTCCAGCGGCACTTCCGTGGCCGACGCCAAAACCACTGCGCGCTCCACCACGTTCTCGAGCTCGCGCACGTTGCCCGGCCAGTTGTGCTCCATCAGCACCTGCATGGCGTCGGCGGCGAAATGCAGCATCGACTTTCCGGAAGGGTCCAGGAATTTCCCGTTGTCCCGGCAGTATTGCGTGAAGAAGTGATCGACCAGCGCCGGGATGTCCTCTTTGCGCTCGCGCAACGCCGGCAGCCCGATCTGAATCACGTTCAGACGGTAATAGAGATCTTCGCGAAAACGGCCCACCCGCACCAGCTCGTGGAGGTCGGCATTGGTGGCCGCCAGAATGCGCACGTCCACCTTGATCGGATCGGTCGAGCCCAGCGGCGTGAACTCGCGGTCTTCGAACACGCGCAGCAGCTTGATCTGGGTCTCCGGCCCGATCGTGCCGATCTCGTCGAAGAAAATGGTCCCGCCGTCGGCTACTTCGAAGTAGCCTTTCTTGGTTTGCACGGCGCTGGTGAAAGCGCCCCGCATGTGGCCGAACAGCGTCGATTCCAGCAGCTCCGCCGGCAGCGATCCGCTGTTGACCGCCACGAACATCTTCTCCGACCGCGGAGAGTTGGCGTGGATGGCTTTGGCCACCAGCTCCTTGCCCGTGCCGGTCTCCCCGGTGATCAGGATGGTCGACCGGCTGGTCGCCACCTGGGCCACCAGGTCAAGCATCCGCACCATGCGCTCGCTCTTGCCGATGATGTTGGGAAAGCTGTAGCGCTGCTTGAAAGCCCGCTTTAGGTACGTGTTCTCGTATTCGAGACGCCGCCGCGCGATCATGCGGTCGATTTCGATGACCAGCTTGTCGTTGTCCCAGGGCTTCGAAAAATAATCGTTGGCGCCCAGCTTGAGCGCCTGCACCGCGGCATCCACCGAGCCATAAGCCGTGATCAGGAAGATGGGAGTCTCGCGGTCGCGCTCGCGGACTTCCTGCAATACCTCCATCCCGGAACGGTCCGGCATCATCAGGTCGAGCAGCACCAGGTCGTAGCCGCGGGTCTCCATTTTGTGGAGGCCCTCAGTGCCGTTGTTCGCCAGGTCTACCGCGTAGCCTTCGGAGGCGAGCAGGTCCTCGAGGCCTTCGCGGATGTCGGCTTCGTCGTCGACTACCAGGATGTTGCCTTTGGATTCTTGGGGCTTGGCTAGGGGAACAGTCATTTCAGGCGGCATTCACCGGGGTCCTCGCCGCGGCCCGCGCCACCGGCAATTCCAGGCGGAAGCGGGCGCCGCCGCCCGGCCGGTTGGCAACTTCAATCGAGCCGCCATGCTCTTGAATGATACCGTAGGTCACCGAAAGTCCCAGCCCCGTGCCTTTGCGCGCCGCCTTGGTGGTAAAGAAAGGATCGTAGATGCGATGCAGGTTCTCCGGCGCAATCCCCGGCCCCGAATCGGCCACTTCCGCCTTCACGCCCAAGCCTTCCGACCAGGTGCGCACTTCCAGTGTGCCGCCCGCCGCCATAGCGTCGCGCGCGTTCAGGAACAGGTTGAGAAACACCTGCTGCAGCTTGCCCGTGTTGCCGTGCACCGCCGGCAGGTTCGCCTCCATCTCGGTCTTCACCTGGATGCCTGCCTTCTGCAGCTGGTGGTCCAGCAGCGAAAGCGTCTCCTGGATCACCTTGTTCAGGCTCAAGTCGCCGAAAGACGTGCTCGACGTACGCGAGAAGTTCAGCAGCGAATTCACAATTTCGCTGGCGCGGAAAGTCTGCTTGGCGATCTTGTCGAGAATCACGGTCTTCTGCGAATCTCCCGCCACCTGCTTGGCCAGCATCTGCGCGTAGGTGGAGATCACCGCCAGCGGCGTGTTCACCTCGTGAGCCACGCCCGCCGCCAGCAGGCCGATGCTCGACAGCTTGTCCGCCTGCACCAGCCGCTGCTCCAGCTCGGCGCGGTCCGTCACGTCGTCGAAAATGATCAGCCGGCCGATCTGTTCCTGCTCGCGCGAGACCAGCGGCGCGATCGCCACGTTCAAAGTGGCCTCGCGGAAACGCGCCGGCAGCCCGTTGCCGTTTCCGTTGACCGCCGGCTTCAGCACGAACTTGTAAATATTGTGGATCCCGGTTTGCCCGCGCACCCGGTCGAACTGTTCGGAAAGCTCCGCCGGAAACAGATCCGAGAGCCTCTTTCCCAGGGCATGCTCGCGCGTGATTCCGCTCAACTGCTCGATCTGCGAATTCCAGCTTTCCACCCGGTCTTCCAGGTCGGCCGCCAGGATTCCCACGTTGATCGATTCCACGATGTTCTCGCTGAATTCCTTCAGCCGCTCGTATTCCTCCACTTTGCGCTGCAGCGAATGGTAAAGCGAGGCGTTCTCGATGGCGATGGCCACGTAACCCGTCAGCGTGAGCAGCAACTCCACGTCCACGCTCGAAAGATATTCGCCATCCGTGGTGCGGCTCACCCCCATGTAGGCGATGGTGCGGCCGCGCACCTTGCACGGCAGGTAGTAGGTGAAATCCAGCTCGGCGATGGTGCGCCGCACCGACGCCGGCCACGACCGCGAGACCGCATCCAGCTGGTGCCGCGTCCGCTCGAAGAACAGGTACGATTCCGGAAGCTTCCAGTCCAGAAAGCTGAGGTCCAGGTCGTCTCCCCACGCCCGCGCTTGACGCGGGTTCGAACCCATCACGGTCTTCAGGCGGAATTGCGGGCCCTCCGCGCTTTCCTCGGCCAGGAAAAAGCCCAGTTGCCGGATGGAGAGCGTCTTCAGCAGGCGCTCGCCCACCGACGCCAGCATGGTTTCCAGATCCATCTGCGCGCTCAACTCGCGCGCGAACTCAACCAGCGTGCGGCGGTAGTCGTAGCGGTCGCGGTAAAAATGCTTGTCCAGCCGTTCCTGCATCCAGGTGCGGATGGGCTGGAACAGGAAAGCGGCAATCAGCATCACCAGGATGGATGGCCCGGTGCGGGGCTGGCTGCCGCTCTTCAGGAACAGGGTTCCCAGGAAAAAGGTGACGCCCCAAAAGGCCGCCAGCACGCACACCGTGGCCAGCGTATAGGCGTAGCCGCGGCGAAAGAGAATGTCGACGTCCATCAGCCGGTAGCGCACGATGGCATAGGCCAG
>Ga0181521_10006337_pt1 | contig 12856 bp, 17 predicted proteins | sample PEATcosm2014_Bin_32_FD_119764 | JGI IMG/M metagenome (GOLD analysis project Ga0181521, IMG submission 119764) | Peatland microbial communities from MTU Mesocosm Facility, Houghton, MI, USA - PEATcosm2014_Bin02_60_metaG | ecosystem: Environmental > Terrestrial > Soil > Wetlands > Peat | place...
CGCTCGCGACCGCCGACTATTTCCGGTTGACTTATTGCCGCTTGCATACCTCGGCTTCAGATGGCTCGCCTCTGCCCTCCTATTTCGCCCATGACCCCGCCCCCGTCATTCTGCCTGCCTACCCCGTCATTCTGCCGGCTAACGGCGCATTCGCCCTCGATCTTCTCCAAACGCTCGAGGACCGTGCGAAGGATGTCAACTACTACATCGAGAAACTCAAACAACACCTCGCCGACACTGCGGACACTTTCGAGGACAATATCAAAACAACCGTGAATATTACCCTCAACAAACCCATCACCCTCGCTGACTTCCTCGAATGGGAACCCAAACAACCAATCCGGTACGAATTCGACGGCTCCCATCCCGTCGCTTGCCCCAAACTTACTACCCTCGATCGCGACTGGCCGATCAGAATTAGCCTCGATAATTGGCTTTATGAGTCCCTCCGCAACACGCCATACGAATATTATGGCTACAATGAAAAAATCGCGACATCTGGCAGCATCCGGCGGCCTGACGGCATCGTTGCCCGCCGCGCGGAAAGAGACCCTCACGATTTCGTTACTGATCCCATCATCATCTTCGAAGTCATTAGCTCCTTCACATCGGCCACCGACCGCATCAGTAAAAATCGCGAATACGAGTCAACACCCTCAATCCAACGCTACGTCATTCTCGAGCTGGCCCGCGCCGCAGCGACTGTATTCAGCCGATGCAATGGGGAATGGACCGGTTGGCTACTCCTCCAAGACGAGCTTCTGTCCCTTCCCGAGATCGGACTCAAGATCCCTCTCGCCGAGCTCTACGACGCGTAAGCCGATCTGGCCTTACCTTCTCGCAAGCCCCGCCACCCTATGATAGGATCATGCCATGACCGCCCAAGTCCTCTTCAATCAATTTGCATATGTTGACCGCCTTAAGGCTGGCGGTTTCACCGACGGCCAAGCGCGCGCATCCGCCGACGCTTTAGGCGCCGCCCTATCGGACACGGTCGCGACCTCGAGCGAACTTACCGCGACCGAAACCAGGCTCGGCATCAGATTTGACAAGCTGGAAGCAAAACATGAAGTTCTGGACGGAAAAATTGACGTTTCAGCCGCGCGCCTTGAAGCTACTCTCATCAAATGGTTTGTGGGCATTGCCCTCACGATGACCGGCCTCATTTCCACGGCGGTTTGGGCGATCGTGAAATTCACGCATTGAAATTAGCAAATCATTCTTCGCCCACTTCAAGTTTTCCTTACGGCCTCCCGTTCCCTTGCGCGCTGTATTCTTTCCAATCCGGCCGGACATCTATAGGCCGCGCCCCGCATTCCGTACATTTCAGCATCTTGCGAAGTGCCGGAATTTCCGTCTCTTCAGGCCACCCCGACGCATCAACGACAGCCTCTCGCCCGCACGCGCAGGTCACAAAAATCACGCGCACACCCAAGGCCCGCATATTGGCAAGGGTCATCGCCCGCCCAATAGGATAATCACGCATAGCCCAATATATAGGCCGCCAATGACTGCCGGGGCAACTTGCCAACCGGCCTCATTGACGCTGACGCCAGATCCCGCTTTTCTGCCAATATGTGTAATTTGTACAGCCTTACCCGCGGCCAAGAGGCGATCCGGCACCTGTTCCGGGTGGACCGAGATTTCGCGGGTAACCTCCCATCGCTGCCAGCCATCTTCCCCGATACGATGGCGCCGGTCCTCCGGCTCACCACCGATGGCGGGCGCGAGCTCACCATGATGAGGTGGGGGTTCCCCCCGCCTCCCAATGCCGGCACAGCCCCCGTCACAAACATCCGCAATCTGAAATCCCCCTACTGGCGCGGATGGTTGAAGAAGGAATGGCGCACCCTCGTTCCGGCGACCTCATTCTGCGAATGGACCGATAGCCGCCCGAAGACCACCAATTGGTTCGCGCTTAACGAAACCCGGCCCTTGTTCGCCTTCGCCGGGCTCTGGCGCCCGTGGACCGGAGATCGCAAGGGCGAAACCGGCGAACACCAGCTCTTCGCCTTCTTAACAACCGAGTCAAATGACGTCGTCCGGCCAATCCACGCCAAAGCCATGCCGGTGCTGCTCACAACCCCCGAAGAGTGGAACATCTGGCTCACGGGTTCAGTCGAGGACGCCATCGCGCTTCAAAAGCCATTAGCCAATGATGCCCTTCACATTGTCGCGACCGGCGCAAAATCCGACCGGGCGCCAAGCATCGAATAGGCCGCCGCGCGCCTGTCGAACCCACCGCCGGCTCTCCCTCACGGCGTAGCGGACCCACAAACATAAATGCAGGCGCTCCCGCCTTTCTCGCACCAGTTACTGCAGACCCGCGCTTTGCCTCGCGGCTCCCAGCTCCCCGCGCCCTCACGAACGCCACCGTCTCCCCACGTGATTATTCCAGATGACCCACCCGCCGCCGAACGCCCCTCTTGCATCCCGCCCGAGGCCGGCTCCACGATTGCTATGGCGACCCCCGCAACGGCTGCGCCAAGCGCCATAATGCCGGCGCCCAGCGTCACGATCGATATCACGGCCTTTGCCCCTCGCCGCCCGATCCTAAGCAGCCTCCCAATCCAAACTCTCCGCAATCTCGTACGTCTCGACATACCAATCCTCCGGCTCACCCAACGCGTTTCCCGCGCCTGATGACCCGCACGATCACTCCATATTCCGCGAACAGAAACCGGCGCGCCTTGCAAAACTTCCACAGCGGCCGTCAGCCTGCGTCGTTAAGCCTCGGAGGGCGGGGAGGCTTATGGCCTCCCCCATTATCGCCATGCGGGAATGGCTTCGGCCGTCATCTGGACCGTTTCTATTGTCTTGGCCCGGCGCCCAATCCTTTTTAGGCAAGGTGCTCGATCCGCTCGCGACGCGTCACCCTCGCCCTGCTGCCGCACTCTCCGCGTGCCCGATCGCCGCCCGGGTTTTAACCGCGGACCCTTGCTGATTACATCCTGACAACCCCGCGAGAGGCTCCGGAACGATCGCTATTCCACAGCGTTTCGATCCCTCTCTCCGTGATCCTTTCAGTGAATGTCTTTCTCAGCAGCTAACGCGCCCCTGCGACATGCCTGAGATCTGTCCACGCTGATGATCCTGAAAATTCCAGCGCCAGTCATGATCAGTCCAATCTCGTTTTTTGGCGCCCCGGACGCTCCCGGCCATGCCAGTGCATCCCCCCGGTTCTCTGCGGCTTAGCCAGACCAACCTCGCCAGCAACGGCTCCAGCCAACAATTTTCCCCTTCAGCCTGCGGCCGAATTCCTCGCGAAACAAAATTGCCGTCTTGCGCCGTCCTCCGCTGAGCTACGGCCCACGCTGCCGCCCAAGAGCGGCAGTCGAGGGTGCAAGCGAGGTTTTTTGTCCGGCTCTTTTAGCCGCACCGAGGGGAACACACCGGATGGCCGGAGGCCCCAAGGCGCTAAGAGATAAGGATTACGATCATGACCGGTATCGCAGAATTTAAAATCATCGGCCGCGTTGGAGCGATCAAGGATGTCGGCACAACGGTTCGCGTCAGCATCGCTGCGAATTATTCGTACAAGGACAAACGGGGCGATTGGGTCGACAACGTCAAGTGGAACGAAGTGACGATCTTCAGTGAAGCCACTCAGGGGTTCGTCAAGAGAAATCTGACCAAGGGTGACATGGTCTACGCGGACGGAGTCCTCGGCCAAACCAGCTACGAGCGCGACGGCGAACGGGTCTACGGAATGACCCTGGCGTGCCAGCGGATCGAGCGCCTCGCCAAGGCCGATGGCCGGCAGGAAGCGGCCGAGCAGCAAGCCTCTAGCGCCGCTCAGATGGCGGACGAATCGATCCCGTTTTGAACGGCTAGACGGGGAGGCCATAAGCCTCCCCGCCCTCCGACGCGCGCCCACACAATCTTCAAACCGTGGAGCAACTCCATGACCACTTCCTTTCAGCCCCATATCTACGATCCCGCTCGCAACTTGTGGCTCACGGCTATCGACGAACTGCCACTGCTCGACGAACTCAGAACGATCAATTATTGGCCCCAGCGAATTGCAAAGATCGAAGAAACCCTTTCCGCCGCACGCAAAATACGGCACACGGCGCGGATGCACCTCATGCAGCTGGAAAACAGCGGCGCACTCCCTTCTCAAACGAGTCGTTACGCGGAGGCGTGCGCAATAGTCGATCTATGGGAACAGGAGCTCAACGAGGCCCTCAGCACCCTCAACTAACCTCTTAATGGCGGAGGTGAAAGTCTCCGCTTTTCTCTTCATTACCTCCCCGCAGAGTCATCGAACTACCAGACCGGCAGAGGCTGCGCGGTATTCAAAGCATCGAACAGCAATCGTATCGGCCAGCACGCGTTTCCCGCACGACCCCCCGTAAACGCCGCGCTGCCGGATCGACCGGCCGCACGGCGTCAAAGAGCACACCACCGTCCTACAAACTCTCTCTGACGGCCCATCGTGACATGCGTGGATCAGCCCGCGTCAAGGACGAACGGGCCTCCAATTTTACCGAACGTAGAGCGCGCGCAAGAGCGCGCAGCATTTTTTGTTTTTTCGTTCGACAAAATCGGCTCCCCCATTCGCCGCCTCTGGCGGTCGCTTCGCGATCCCTGACCCGGACCGACCCCGCATAGTCGCGGGGCCTTGTCATCAAGACAAGGAGATTGCATCATGTCGCACACCATCCACCTTCACGCTGTCGCCAACGCCCTGCAAGCAACTTACCCCAACATCCCCTTCCGAGTATCACACGACGCTATCGGCATCTTCATCTACTACACAGCCAATTTGGCGGGCGCGCCACATAAAGAAGCCGTCCGCAAAATGTTGCAAGCGCGCTTCGATGGCGTGATTTTCAAGATCCCCACGCTGATCAACCGCCAGCGCCACTAACGCGTCCGATAGGCGGGGGTGCAAGCCTCCGCTTTTTTCTCCCATCGACCAACTATAGTCCTAGGCACGCGCCACGGATCAGCGGCTGCCCCCCAACACGCTTTCCTCGCTCTTCCCTTGCCGTAAATGCCGCGCCGCCGGATCGACCGGCCGCGCGGCATCAGAATTAGACCGAGGCAGCTGAACCATTTTCGTTCTTTCTGGCTCCCTATCGTACCATGCAGGAATCAGCCCGCGTCAAGGACGAACGATCCTCCAATTTTGCCAAACGTAAAGCGCGCGCAAGAGCGCGCATCATTTTTCGTTTTTTCGTTCGACAAAATCGGCTCCATCATTCGCCGCCTCTGGCGGTCGCTTCGTGATCCCTGACCCAGGCCGATCCCGCATAGTCGCGGACCCTTGTCATCATGACAAGGAGACGAATATGTCCATTAACGCAAAATCTACGCCTTCCAACGTCCTCAAGATCCAGAGGCCAACCCCTGCCAAAAAAGCCAGGAAGCCAAGATCAAGGAAAAACACCGCCTCCCACACAATCGCAGCTACCGGCATCCTCGCCGTCGGTCTCGTCCTCGTTGGTCTCTCGCTTTCCCATCTCGCGGAAGGCGTCCAGGTCGTTACCGGTTCCGGCACCGCAACCGCCTGGTCTATGGCCGCGGGAATCGATCTCGGCTTCGTCGCTCTCGAGATCGCGCTGCTCATCGCACCCGACGATCTCCGCCCGGCCGTCAGCCGTTACGCCGCACCAGCAATCGCCGGAACGCTCGCGACCTCCGCCGCGATGAATGCTTTCGCCTTCGCATCTCATTCGGAAGGGTTGATGATCTACCCGGCGATCGGCCTCGGCTGCGCAATCCCGCTCCTGATCTACGCCCTCACCAAAACCGGAGCGACCCTGGCCTTCCACAAAAAATAAAGACTGAGAGCGGGGAGCCCGACTTCCCGCTCTTTTCCGGCGGCTGACGCCCCCACTCCAGCCGCCACAACTCTCCATCCTTTTACCAAACCCGCCAACATGATAGGATAAGCTATGAGCGCGACTATAATCCTTAAATTACGCGAATCTGGATTTACCGACGAACAAGTCTCCGCCTTGGCCGAGCTTGTCGATACCCAAGCCGCGACAAAATCCGATGTCGAATCAGCCGCTCAACGGCTTGCCCACCAAGCTGCAGAAGACCGCACGGCTGCTAAGGCCGATCTCGAAGCCGCCGAACATCAACTAGCGACAAAAATCGAGGGCGCCGAAAACCGCCTAGTACTCAAAATCGGCGACGCCAGAGCCGACATCAATCTCCTTAGATGGATGACCGGCTTCGTCCTCGCCTTTCAACTCATCATCTTCTCCAAGCTCTTCCTGAAATAGTCCATACTCACTTAAGCTAGGGCCCGGCTCCCGCACCCCAATCAATGAGACAAAGACTTCAGCCACCCCTTCAGGCCACCAGACTCCGAACCGCCGGGACGCGCCGCAAGCTCACTCATCGGGCAGACCGTAATCCTCTGCCCCGACATGGTCGCCATCAAGGGCTGTGCCGCGCATCTTTCAAGAGCTGCCACTGCCCCCTCATCCTCCCAGGCTCGGAATTCATAACCGGCCGCCCCAATCAAAACCGCACAGACGCTGACCGCCCCCGCCAGCCGCCATGCCTGCCGGAGATTGTAACTGGTCTGCTTCAGAATCAACCATTTCTGCGATTCTGAAATCAGCCGGTCCGTCAGCCCTTTCGTTACATTCGCTATCACCGCTTCCTTCGCCACCTCCGCCTGCCGGATCGCAATCACAGCTGCCATATTATATTTGCGCAGCTTTTCCAGCTCTAACTCCGCCAGTTCCTTTGCGTCCGCGACGATCTCCCTTGCGTCCCCAGCGCCCGCAGCGACGATCGCCCCAACTGCCCGGATCGAGCCCAGGATCGCCGCCACAAATTTTCCTTCCATTTGATCTGGCTCCACGCCCCAGTCGCGTGTCGCCCGCTCCGCTTCCCGAATCCGGTCCGACAATTCCGCCATTGCCCGACCGACTCGATCCTTCTCGATCGTTCCTTCCAAACCAGGCGCCCCACGATTCATTTCACCCATCTGCGTCCCCTATTACCCAACCTTGCTCTCACCCTCACGCCACTTGCTCCGCAAGATCCGGCATCTCCGGGAGCCACAACAATGGAACCTCCCCGATAAAGAATGTTACGACCTCCTCGGTCCACCAGCGCTTCACCCGTTGTTTGTTAAAGACAGACAACGGCGACTTGCCATTCTTCGCGATCCCTTTCATCGCCTCGTCGAAAGTCAACCAACGATCCGTCACATCTGCCATGCACGGCAGCTTCGGAAAACTTACACTCAGCGCCCCATTCTTCATCGCTTGCAAAAACGCCGGATGTTTTTTGACCTCGGCAAATGCCGCTTCCGCCGAACGCCCAGACAAAATAAGACCCTCGTTCAAAACCAGCAGTGTGGCGTCTGGCGCCAATCGGCTCCCGTTTAGAAAGTTCGCCAAATAATCCAAATCCGCGGTCTCCGTCCCGAGCACATGCACCAACACCACCCGGATGCCTTCATCTTCCAAGGTCGACACAATCGGCAATTCATCGACCAATCGCGAAAGAGGCGTATCACCACCGCCGACATCCAGAATTGCGTCGTAACGGTTCTCCACCATGTCCACGAACCGCGCCTCAATCCAGGCTTTCACGTCCTCGGCCCTTGCCGACCGCGGTTCCATCACATCGTCATAGAATGACGACAGACTGTGACTCGCGTTCAACGTATCCGCGTTCCAAATCTCAACCTTCGCGCCATGCTTGCGAACAAACTGTACCGCGGTATTCAAAAACACCGTCTTCCCAACTCGCTGCCTGCCCACCGCCATTATCAACACCGGCCGGCGATCGTGTTCCCCACTCACTGTTCTCAACATCGCTATTTCCCTTCCTTCAAGTATTTCTTCCGATATCCAAGATCGAACTCCATTGCGAGCACGTGATATTCCTCTGGACTAAGAACCCGGTCGCTCCTGGTCAGCCATTGGTTTCTCCGGTCCATTTTCTCGTAGTTCTCCTTGATCCGATCCGCTTGTTCCGGTGAAAGATCTTTGTCCTCCCACGGTTTAATTTCTTCCTTCCCCGTCGCGGGAACAGGCGCACGTGAGTTGCTAATCGTTGGTAGCACCGGGATTGGCCGCAGGTCTTTCGGTGCTCTCGACGGATACTGCCGCCGTTTCTCCGCACGCGCTTCCCTCTCGACTTTCTCGACCTCTTCCCGCTCTCTCTCCGCCGCCACATCCCGGCGAACCCGCGACCAAATCCTCCTTACCGATTCGGCATACGGCGCACGGCCCCGCATCCCCTTGACACCATCGCTCGCAATATCCTTTGCGATCGAATCCCAGGTCCTCTCAAGCTTGACAGTATCGTGTATCACCCGATCATGATTCTCCCGCAGCCAGCGATAGATGTCGCCATGCCGGCTGTAAGCCTTAAGTTCGATCAATGATCTCTTTGCATTGGCCATGACGTTCATCAGGCGGCGCGCCAAGCCATTGCCGCCGTCTGGCGTGCATCCAGTCCCGTTTCCTCACCATCGATGAGCACGAATTCTGCCCCCGACACCAAAACCATTTTCGCTCTTTCCCGACGTACTGCCTTAAGCAGCCATTCCTTCTGCGCATCACTCAACTCGGCGCCATCATTGACCACAAGCACATCGGCCGGTTTCAAAAGATCGGTTTTCTTCTTCCAACGGCCCAAAAGGCCATGAACCCCCACCGTTGAAATCCCTGTGACCCGTTCAAAGCGCTTTGCCTGCTCATAAGTGAGGCCGGTACCCCGCACTCTCAATCCTTGGCTCTCCCACTCCCCAACCGCCGCGCGCAACGCCGCATAGGCCTCACGCGCCTCACTCATCGTCCCCTGCGTGGCGTCGAACGCCGCCGGCTGGTCCGCCTCGTTCACAAGATCCGGTTGCCCAGCTTCCCCCGCTACGCCGCGAACTGAAAACAATTCTTCTCCATTATCCGCCCTGCCAAGCTTTATGATTCCCGGCAATGACCGAACGCGGTAGAGCGCCTCGGAATACTGTTTCTCCCCCCACGTCAGTCGTCGTACCAGTGTGTCCAATGCGCTCAACGTAAACCCCTCGCCGCCTTGGACCGCGCGATCAAGTACGAGCCCTGGCTCCGCCAAGACCCTCTCGCCGTTGCGCCATGCGAGCTCAGCCCCGGCCGGCCCCTCCACCTCGACATCCAGTTCCAAACACCGGCCACGAGTCTCGCCTACCTTCGTCCCAGTGAGTGAATCGATCCCGGCGTGGATTAATCGCAGATTTACTAAACGCGCCCAACACGCCCGCCATTTCTTTAGAACGCCACCGCCAGCCCACGGCCGCCGTTTTTCCGACAGTTCATCAGAATCGTACCGCCGTAACGGCACCAGGATATGGACAAATATTCTTGGCAGCCCATCCGCTCCGAGAGCGTGGTGGAGGCTTAAGTCCGAAGGCACACCCCACGCTGAGAAATTTTCAGCCACAAATTCGCGCGCCGCGCTCAATCCGTCTTCAAACGATAATTCGTTAGGAACAACCGCCTCGACTTCCCAAGCCACCACCGTCAAATTGTCGCCTTCTGCCGCCTCAACCTCATTCCAAAAGACAGAACGATCCAGCCAGGCCTCGGGCACGCCCTTTGGCAGCACAAGCTCCGTGTGGATGAGCCCCTCCGCCGCCCGGTAATCATACTCGCGCCGTCCCCTTCCATCATAAAGCTGAGACCGCGAGCAATAAGCAGCTGCCCCAACGGCACTGCGCCCATCGGCCCGATTTACGTTTCTGATTGTCAAATAAAAGATTGTCATGCGGCTCGCCTCCTTGCCCCCGGCAGGATCGAAGCCATTGTCGCGAACACATAATTATTTTTTTGCGGCGAGGCCGCTTTCGCAACACGCTACTGTACTATCGACCATCACTTGAGACGCCAACACACCTTCCTGTCTGGCTCTCGCCCTCACTCTCCCCGCACTGTTGCAACATTCCCACCACACTCCGGAGACACCAAAAAAGAGGACGTATCATACACCATGGCACCCTTGGTGCAGGCGCCCCTCCGGGGCGGCTATGCTCACACCCAAAACCCATACCCGCGGTCCGCGCATGCTGCCGCTTACTCCCGTCTTGCTTGTGTCGTGAAGGGTCTGCGTGAGCGCACGAAGACGCTCGCAAATCTAAAATACGCAGTTCGCGGAAATTGTTCGTAACCTGATTCAAGCCCGCGGAGCGCTAGCGATACAGCGCCAACGGCGGGCTCCGGCGACGGCCTGGATGCCTCGCTAAATCAACGCAATATCAATGGGATGTAAAACAATGCCAACCGAAAACAACGATACTGAAAACGCCCAGCCCGGCACCCTCCCGGTCGAGTTCACATTCGAGAATCACACTATTAGAACCATCATCAAGGACGATGGCGAGCCGTGGTTCGTCGCCGCAGACGTGTGCGAAGTGCTAGGGATCAAGGACGCGAGCGATGCGGTTGAACGTCTTGATGAAGACGAAAAGGGTAAGGTTTCAAACGGGACCCTTGGCGGCAAGCAGGAAATGCTCGCGGTGAACGAATTCGGCCTCTACAACCTGATTCGCGGCAGCCGGAAACCAGCAGCCAAGAGATTCAATCGCTGGGTGAACCACGAGGTCCTGCCATCCATCCGCAAAACAGGCCGGTATGAGGCTTCCCAAAATTCGGAAGGGTCCAACTCGGCCGACGACCAGACGTTCATAAATTCCCGGTCGCCCAACGGAGCCGCCAATATGGTTCTCGCGTGCGCCCTCATGACCATTTCCGCGAACTACTTCAAATTCGTCCATCTCGGTCCCGACGCGGAGCCTCTTGAAATTACAAAGCGCGCCAATATCGTGCCCGACGAAAGCGATAAAGCTATTTCCCGGCTCCACCAAGCGGTCCTCCACGGCGATCATCTCGCAACCCAGTTTCTCCGTCGCTACGAATAATAATCCTGAAAACGCCCTAGCCGCCACCGCACTTCAGCCGCGCCATTCTTCCCGCAGACGAAAACCGGTGGCGGCATAGTAAAAATAATCCTGCAAGCAGCCGAAATAGCAAGCCGTGAAAAGCCGGGCCGCTGTTCGCGGAAACTCGCCATACCCTTTCCACAGGAGCTGCCCGCAAAGCTCCATCTTCATATCGCCAGTTCGCGAAGCCTCCCATCATAAAAAGCGGCGGGGCGGGGGCGATAGGCCAGTCAAGGAGCACCCGATGAAAGACGACGATCGTATCCGCCAGGAAGAGCGCAGGCGCGACGAAGACGCTCGGCGCCGCAGCGAAGAGGAAGACCGTCGCAGGCGTGACGAAGACGCCCGGCGCCGCAGCGAAGACGAAATCAGGAGGCGGCGCGCTGATGAAGACCGCCTGAGACGCTAGCGGTTTGAGTAAGGCGAGGCCGTTCCATTCTTTCTCTTGCCTTGCTCTTTTTGGGAACAATACCCATGACTCCCTCGCAATATCGTGAACTTCGGGCGGCCGTAATTGAAGCCGGTTATGAGCACGATATTGATTGGGCGCAAACCGTTAAGGCCCCGGCGACGCCAGCAGACTTCGCACGGGAGGTCATTTGGGTCATCCTATGCAGCGGCATGAAAGAACAGGTGGCGCGGATCATCCAGAGCCGGGTTTGGGCAACAATTACAGCCGGAAATCCAGTCAAAGGCAATGTGCTTGGGAAAAGCGGCAAAGCGGTCGCTATCGACACAATCTGGCGTGATCGGTACGAGCTGTTTGTGGCATTTCAGATGGCCAGTGACAAGGTTGAATTTGCCCATTCCCTGCCGTGGGTCGGTAACGTCACGAAATGGCACGTTGCCAAGAACCTCGGGGTTGATTGCGCCAAACCGGATATTCACCTCGAGCGCGTCGCGTCGCATTATCAAACGACGCCAGAGGCTCTCTGCGCCGATCTTGCCGCCGCAACCGGCGACCGCATAGCAACAGTCGATGTTGTTATCTGGCGAGCCTGCAATCTTGGTATCGTAAATTCAAACGCACTAAAGGATTAATTCCCCTCTTTTTCACATCCTATTCGCGAAACGCTCTGCGATCCTCTCTTGCTCAAACAGGAGGATAGTATGGTTCAAGACACACCCAGCCGCGATCAAGACAAATTCATGCTGCGCCTGCCAGACGGGCTCCGCGAACGAGTGGCCAAAGCGGCAAAGTCCAACAACCGCTCGATGAACAGCGAAATCGTCACCCTCCTGGAACGCACACTTCTCGGCGATAACGAAAATGTCGAGGCTGGGCTCAATGCCCTCGCAACTTTGATCGAGGGGCAGTCCAGCCAGATCGAAATCATCAATAAACGGCTGAATGAGCTTATTGCCCTCCTCGCCCCAAAAGACCCTGGTGAAAATCCCCTCAGCGATCTCCTCTCCCATCTCGTCATGATCGGGCGCGAGCAACTCACCGTTGCCCACCGGACGATCGACGCACTCGCCGAGATCGGCCAGCAGCTTCCGCTCCCTTCCTCCCCAACTCCGGGGACCACCGCTTCCAACGGAAATCACTCCCGATGATTTCCTTCCGGGCAATTGCCGCGACGATCGATGAGGACAGCACCTCCCGTCATTTTCTCAACAAACAGCGGCCTCTCGAAGACAAAGAGGCGCAGTCAAGTCCCGAGGCTGCTTCCCGCACGGAAACCGGCGGCGATCCACGTAATGAGCTTGTGGATTACCACACCGGCCACAGCGCCGCCGACGTCAGGTGGCGCAAAGACATGGCCTATTCAGCCGCCAAGGCGCTTGGTGTCGATCCCCGCACGGCCCCCACTCCGCAACAACCCGGCCTCCTCTATGAAGGCAAGCGCGCCGATAAAGGACTAGAGCGGTATCCGATCAGGTTGTATCGTATCCACAGGCCACAAAATAGTTTGTGCATTCGGCGGGTTTGAAGATATCGGCGCAGGCTTCGAGGGC
>Ga0181521_10006340_pt1 | contig 12850 bp, 11 predicted proteins | sample PEATcosm2014_Bin_32_FD_119764 | JGI IMG/M metagenome (GOLD analysis project Ga0181521, IMG submission 119764) | Peatland microbial communities from MTU Mesocosm Facility, Houghton, MI, USA - PEATcosm2014_Bin02_60_metaG | ecosystem: Environmental > Terrestrial > Soil > Wetlands > Peat | place...
CCTGTGTAAATCTGTTGCCTTTTTCAGCACCCGCTGAAGCCCGGTTCTTGTGGCGACTGGTTCAGGGGCCTGAAGGCCCCCTGCTCCCTCCGGTAAGACAACAGCAGATTCCTCCGCTACGCTGCGGAATGACAAACAAAACCCTACTCATGCGCAAAGGACGCGTGATGAATGGGCACCCGGTCTCCTGCTCCCTACGGTAAGACAAAGACCCCACCCATTTTCACCCCACCAGCGAAGCTGGCGGGGGCCCCGATTAGCCGCGATGAGACTGCGTCATGAATGGGGCACCCGGCAGATTCCCTTCGGGAATGACAAGCAACAGAATCCCTGCGGGGAAGACAAGCAAAAACGGGAATGAGAAACAAACACTCAGGCCAGGGGAAGGTTGTTGCTGCGTGCTGCGCGGAGGGAGTCGGCGATGCGGGCGGCGAGGACAGGCAGGCCGAAGAGCGCTCCGGCGGTGAGCGCGGTGGAGACCAGATCGTTGCGATAGAAGGGAAGGCCGGCCACGTAGCAGGCGCCGAGCCCGGCGAGCGAGTGGGGGTACATGCCAATGGAGCCTCCAACCCAGACCACGAAGTTGCTGATCAGGAAGAAGGAGGTGGAGGAGGCGAGTACACCGGCCACGACGCGCAGCACGGTGGGCTTCTGCAAGATGCCCATGCCGATGAGGCAGACGGCGGCGTACCAGATCCAGGTGATGGCGTACTCGCGCACCTGGAAGGGATAGCCGTAGGCGAAGACGGTGAGGTAGTAGTCGGTGGCCATGAGGGCGGCGAGTGCGGAGGGGAGCATCCATGCAGCACGCTTGGAGCTGCCCATGCGCGAGCCGAAGAAGAGCAGGCCTCCGCCGAGGGCGGTGAAGTTCCAACTGACGGCGTGAAAGGCGTGGGGAAGGATGCGGCTGAGCACGGCGGCGAGAAGGACGATGTAGGCGAGCATGGAAGACCTCTGGCTGGAATCTGGAGAGCAGGCCCGGAGTGGGAAGGAACGGGAGCGTCTGTCAGATTCGATTCTCAGTCTTCGCGGCTGCGCGGTCAACAGTGGGAGAGGTTCGAGGTTCAAGGTTCGGGGTTCGAGGTGCGGCGTTCTCGCGTTTCCGAGGGAACTATTGTTCCATGCGAGCTGTCAGGCGAGGCCGGAGCCGGAGGCCAGCAGGGAGTGGAGGGTGATGTCGTCTAGGAAGCTGATCTCCAGGCGGATGGAGACGATGTGGCCGAGTTCAGCGGCCAGGGGCATATGTTTGCGCCGGGTGCAGAGTTCGGTGAGGGCCTGATGACCGGAGCGCGTGAGTTCGACCCCGGAGGCGACGATGGCGGCGTAGAGATCGAGGACCGCGAGCAGTTGGATTTCGACGCGGAACTCCATATTGGCGGGGGAGAGGGTCTTGCGCTCGAACACCCATCCGCCGCAGTTGTTGAAGGCCAGCGTAAGATCGGCGAGCAGGCCGTGTCGCTGTTCGTAGGTGAAGCCCTGGATGTTGAGCGAGTGCATGATATGGGTGGCGGTCGCAGACAGGAAGAATATGCCGCTGGAGTGTTCATCGGAGCCATGGCGGCGGCGCGTGATGGGCTATGGGGTACTGGGGTCACGTGACTGTGAACCTTGAACCGCGAACCTCGAAGCTAATCCTCCATGACGACGACGGCGAGGGCGATGTCTTTGCTATGGGTGAGGCTGAGCGAGATATTAGCGACGCCGAGATGGTGGGCGCGCTGGGCTGCGCGGCCGGTCAAGTGGAGGGTGGGCCTGCCACCGGGCTGGCGCGCGACCTCCAGTTCGAGCCAACTGACGCCCTGGCTGATGCCTGTGCCGAGGGCCTTGGCGCCAGCTTCCTTGGCTGCGAAACGGGCGGCGAAACTCTCGGCGGCGTTCTTCTTGCGCTGGCAGTAGATGATCTCGGCGGAGGTGAAGACGCGGCACAGAAAGCGGTCGCCGAAGCGGGCAACGCTCTGTTGAATGCGAGCGATCTCGATTAAATCCGTACCTATGCCAAGTACCATCGCGTCTCTCTCTTTCTACATTTATCTTAATATGCGGCATGAAAAAGCCGGACAGAGGAGGTGCGAAGCTTGGGCGAGGGTGGTACCCTCACATCAAGCCATGAAGCAGCCTGAAGTGTGTGGTATGTGCATGGTACGCCGCGAGGATAGAGGAGGGTTATGCCCAGCCAGCAAGAGGTCCGATGGTCGCAATTGAAGATCGGGGTGATTGTGCTGGTGTCGGTGGTGATCCTGACGACGCTTCTGTTTCTGATGACCAGCGCGTCGGGGCTGGGATTCTTCTCGCGCAAGCTGACGGTGACGACGTACTTTGAAAACTCAGCGGGGTTGAAGGTTGGCGCGGCTGTGAACCTGGAGGGGGTGACGATCGGCACGGTAAAGAGCATCATCGTGACCACGGCTGCGGAGCGTAAGCTGACGCCGGTGCAGGTGGTGATGAAGCTGGACAGCAAATACCAAACCAGCCTGCACAGCGATTCGACAGCGGCACTGACGACGGTGGGTGTACTCGGCGACACGGTGGTGAACATCAACAGCCAGACCGCAACCGGACCCGAGCTTCGCGATGGCGACGAGTTGAAGACACTGGAGACGCCGAGCCTGCAGGACGTGGTGAAGGAGAGCCAGGGAACCTTCGATAACCTTAATGTGATTCTGGCCAAGTTGAACACCGTGGTGGACAACATGGAATCGGGCAAGGGATCGTTCGGGCAGTTGCTGACCAACCCGGAGTTGTATAACAAGTTCACCGCAGCCGCCGACGAGGTGCATACGCTGAGCATGAAGATGAACAGCAACGACAACACGGTGGGCAAGTTCTTCAACGACAACGCGGAGATGTACAACCGGCTGAATGACGCCATTGGCCGGGTGGACGACATCACGAAAGACCTGCAGAGCGGGAAGGGCAGCGCGGGTAAGATGCTGACGGACGAGACGATGTACAACAATCTCAACCAGTCGCTGACGAATCTGAACTCGATCCTGGCGGATGCGGAAGCGGGCAAGGGGAGTGCCGGCATGTTGCTGAAGGACCCGACCTTTGCCAAGAAGCTGAACGATGCGATCACGCAGACGGATGATCTGGTGACGGCGATCAACCAGGGCAAGGGGACGCTGGGCAAGCTGGCGAACGACGATACGTTGTACACGAACGCGAACAAGCTGCTGACCGAGAGTACGAGCTTGGTGACGACGATCCGTCAGGACCCGAAGAAGTATCTGACCATCCAAATGAGGATCTTCTAGGGACAGGTTCGAGGGCAGACGCCTAAGGAAGGTCTGCACAAGCGTTCGAGATTTCCTCGGCGGCTAAAGCCGCATTGGAGATAGGCCGCTTGCGGCGGGACTCAAGTCCCGCCCTTTCAAAACGTGGACTTATCCAGAGATTTCCTTAGGGCTCTGTGCCTTGAACCTTGAACCTCGGACCTCGAACCTCAGAGAACTGTTTCCGGTGAAAGTGGCATAAAGTCGCCGCAGCTTCTACAATTAGCGGAGGAATCGTATCTCCACAGAGTTGCTCGCAGTTGAGGCGCGTCGCAGTCAGGCGGCCGGCGAGGATTAAGGAAGCGCATGACGTTGAGCAGGATTGGCCGGATTTCACGGGCCTTAGTCGTATCCATGGCGGTAGTGCTGGGCATGTCGGCGTGCGGCGGCTACACGGTCGGTTTCATGTGGGTTCTGGGCTCGCAATACAACCAGATTGCCGGCTTCAAGATTGACGACTATACAGGCAACCTCACCACGATGGTGAACTCTCCGTATCCCTCGGCGGGCACCGATCCGGTGTCTCTTGTGGTGCGGCTGGGTGGGAACTACGTGTTTGTGGTGAACAAGGGCACGTTAAACTCCCAGGGAATCAGCAACGGGGATGGCAACATTGCGGTGTTCGCAGTGGGCGAGGACGGCGTTCTAACCTTCCAGAACACGTATACCTCGGCGGGCAATGCGCCGGTGTGGGCGACGACGAACGGGGGAAACTATCTTTATGTCCTGGATTCACAGGCCCCGGACTATGCGACGACGGGCAATGGGGACATTACGGTGTTCCAGATCGACGGCAGCACAGGAAGGCTTCAACTGGTGCCAAACCAGTTGATCAAGAACTCCGCGGGGCAACAGTTGAATTACTTTGAGGTTGGCAAGGCCCCCACGACGTTTCGTGTGGGCGGCACCTGCCTATACACGCTGGATTCAGGCGATCAGACGGTCTACCCGTATGGGCTAGGGGCCAATGGCCAACTGACGATCGAGGTCAACTCGACGATCCCTCTGGGCACGGTGAATGCGAGCTCGCTCAACATATACGGAAACAACGTCTACATCACGGATTCGGGTTCGAAGTTGTCTACTGGAGGAGCGACCATTCCGTATACGACTGGGGCTGCCTGCTCACTGAGCGTGCAGGCCGACGGAGCGGTGGCGAACCTGCCGCTTACGTCCAATCCGGTGTACAGCATGACCGACAGCAAGAACAAGTATCTGTATGTTCTGAACCACGGCGGGACCAACTCGAACAACCCCAACAGTACGATCTCGGCGTATGTGATCGAGTCGACGGGGCAGTTGCAGCCGGTCTCGGACCCCGACAACCCATATCCAGTCGGCAACGGGCCGACATGCATGGTGGAAGATCCGTCGAACCAGTATGTGTATACCTCCAATAGCAACGATGGGACCGTGAGCGGAAAGTTCATCAATCAGAACACGGGGCAACTCTCCGACCTAACGCGCGGATCGTCCTTCTCAGCCTTTACGGCCCAGGCGACGTGCCTTGCCGTAAGCGGTAACGTCGATTAGCGCCAGCAGCATGGGTCATGGCGGGAGCATGGGTTGCGCTGGCGCGCGCAACCGAAAAGTCAGGATGCAGCCGGGCGGGAGGAAGGCGAAGCTTGCCCTTTCCGGACGGGATGAGAGCGGAAACGATATGCCCCCGGAGTTATGGAATCGCATGAGGTTGAGGTTGAAAATGGAGCGGGCCCAGAGTGGAAATCTCCAGGCTAAGCGCGTTGAAGATGGCTTTTACTTCCACCCCGGCGACGAGGACCTATCGCCGGGGGCCCGGTTGAGGAAAAAGCCACTTGCAGGCCTAGCCTCGCGGCGGGCACACTCCGGTCCGCTCAAGATGGGCCGTGCGATAACGGCATCGATGTTGTCCCTGGCGATGGCGCTCGGCGTCACGGCGTGCAGCAACGACTACACGGTGTCGTATCTGTATATGGCGACCTCCAAGCCGCTGCCCCACGGGCTGATCAACGCCTACCAGGTCGATTACCAGTCGGGTTCGCTTCTGCCTCTGGCTGATTCACCGATCGACGCCGGGGGGCGAAACACGGTGGGGCTTGTGGTTGCGCCGAACAACCTGTTTCTTTATACGGTGAATAACTTCGACTCCGATGTGGTGGAGTTTGCGATTGGGACGGACGGAAAGCTATATCCGCAGCACACCTATAACATCTCTGGAAGCCTGCCCACGGCGGCGGCGATCGATGCGGCGGGCAAATTTCTGTATGTGACGTTCACCTACCAGAACACACCGGGCGGCGCGCAGCTGTATACGCCGTCGAATCCAGGGCCTGGTGGAATCAGCATCTTTCCCATCAACCCGGACAATACACTGGGCACGCCGACGACGGTGAACGCAGGTAGAAAGCCGATTGGCATTACGACCAGCGCGGTAGGCAGTTATGTGTATGTGATTGAGCAGGATGCGGCCACGACGTACAACCTGCTCGGTTTTTCGGAGAATGCATCGAGCGGAGCGTTGACGCCGCTGGCCGGGGTCACGATCAATGCGGGCAATGTGCCGTCGACCGGCTTTGTTTCAGGGCCTACCCCGTCCGGCATTCTGGGAGATTCGGCGGCGGCGCATCTGTACGTCACCGACCAGACCCTGGGTCAGGTGGCCACCTACACCCTTTCCAACGGAATCCCGAGCCTGGCGGGCACAGCGCCGACCGATGCGGGGCCCATGGGGATGGCGTTCGATCTCACCGGCAAGTATCTTTATGTCACGGCGTATACGGCGAATGCGCTGGACGGATATACCATAGGCACGGGCGGGCTGCCGGCGCGATCTACTGTGGCGGCGAGCGTGCAAACGGGGACGGGACCGACGTGCGTGGTTATCAGCGGCGCTCCGAACAACGCCAATCCGATCCACGCGATTTACCTGTTTACGTCGAATGCTCTGAGCAACAACATTACGGCCGAGCAATTGAATCCGCAGGACGGCGGCCTGGACCAGGTATTCGGAGAGCCATTTGGAGGCAGCGCACTGCCCACCTGTATGGTGACTGCGCCGGCCTTTCCGTTGAGGAATTACTAGCAGTGCTGGGCAGGCGCGGAATGCGGCCGGCGAAGGATTGAGCGGCAGGAGATTTTCAGCAGGCGGCGCAAGTTGCCGGGATGAAGGAAGCAGATGAATTTGCATAAGATCAGAGCGGTTTCACAGCACCTATGCCTTGGCGTAGCTCGTGCAATGCGGTTTTCCTTGAGGGAAAACCGCGCAAAGGCCATTCGCTTCGGGTCACACCTGCCGTGGAGCCGCTTCGGTCGTACGGCGAAGGTTTCGGCGGTATCGGCGGCGATGGTGCTGGGCCTCGCATCCTGCACCCTGGACTACACGGTGGGGTATGTCTACGTGACGACGAACAAGAGCAATCCGGGCTTGATCGATCAGTATGCCATCGACTTCGACACGGGCGCGGTAAGCCAGATCGGCACACCCGTAGCGGCGGGCAACGACCCGGTGACGCTGGTGGCCTCGGCGAGCGGCAAGTTTGTGTATGTGATCAATCAAGGGGATTCGTCGGTGCAGGAGTTCGCTGTGCAGGGCGACGGAACGCTGGCCTCGAAGAACGTGTACCCGGTGACCGGGACTCGTCCGACGGCGGTGGCGATCGACCCGCAGGGTGCGTTCCTGTATGTGACGTACACCTACCAGGCTGGTTACTCGGCGACGAAGCCGGGGCCGGGCGGGGTGTCGATCTTCCCGGTGAATAAGGACAACTCGCTGGGCACGCCTTCGAACCAGAACGTGGGCAACAATCCGGTGGGCGTTACGGTGAGCTACTTCAACCACTTTATGTATGTATTGGACCAGGAGGCTGAGCCCAATGCGAAGATTCTGGGCTTCTCGCAGAACACGACGACCGGCGCGTTGACCCCGATTGCGGGAACCAGCATCACGGCGACGTCCACAACAGGGTATGCAGCCGGGGTGGTACCCAGCGCAATCGCCGAGGAACCGACCTCGCGCTACGTCTATGTGACGGACCAGGTGGCAAACCAACTGATTGGGTATACGGTGTTGCCGTCGGGCGCGCTACAGGCGATGGTCAATGGACCGTTCGTGACCGGATTGTATCCGGTGAACCTGACCATCGATCCAACCGGCACACTGATCTATGTGGTGAACTATAACGCGAGCACAATGCAGGGCTACATGATCAATGGCGCAACGGGCACTCCTTCGGGCGCGGTCGGCTCGTTTGCCACCGGGACCGGCACAGGCCCGACCTGCGTGGCCATCGATCCCGCGTTGGGGGTCTTCCTGTACACATCAAACAGCCTGGACAACACGATCACGGGGGAGAGAGTGAATCCGAACACTGGCGGATTGCAGACGGTGCAGAACTCGCCGTACAACGCCTCGCCGCAGCCGAGCTGCTTGACGGTAGTGCCCAGTGGGGCGCACGCCACGGAGACCATCTTCCCGTAAGACAGGCACGAGCTACGAGGTTCAAGGTTCGAGGTGTAGAAACAAGATGCGGCTGCCGAATGGGCAGCCGCATTTCTGTTGGAGACTGAACCATACAGAGTCCTCGAACCTGGAGCGGAACCATAGTAGGTATATCCGGGGCCAACGAGTTTAGCGCTGTTTTCTCTCAAGGAAAACCGCCTCGCATACTCTTCGCCAAGTCACGGGAACTTTGGTTTCGCTCTAAGCTGAGTGTGCCGTTCCGCGATGCAATATGGCATTGCGTGCGGGATCTTCCACCAGCTGCAGCGCTGCGAAGGCGAGCAGGATGGTGGCAGCGTAGGAGATCCAGGGGTCGAGCGAGGCGACGTGCAAGCGCTGTGGAAGGTTGTAGATGCGGACCATGTTAATGAAGTTGAAGTGCAACACAAAGAGGCAGTAGCTGGCCTGGCCAAGCCGCACCAGAGGCCGCCAGGAGAAGACAGAGGCGATGGGGCTCGGTCCACTGAGGCCGATCATCAGCGCGGCAAAGAGCGGCATCATCAGGCCGCCATGCATCAGGATGAAAGGCACATGGGAGACGGCGCCGGCGTAGAAGGCGGCCAGAGCGATAAGGCTGGCAGCGGCGACCAGGGTGCGCCGGCGGGTCGTGAGTTTGAGGCCTGCCTGAAGCTTTCCCAACGCGACCCCAAGCAGGAAGGTGCATGCATAGGCCATCGGCGTGTACTTGAGCGCGCGTATCCAGTAGCCAGAACTGTATCGGTTGGCAGGCGCTGTGAGGTGGTCCGGGTTGAGCAGGATGTAGAGCGAATGGGGAACCAGACCGAGAGCCCAGATGGCGATGAGAAGCGCGATCAGACGGACAGGAGACTTTGGCCACGGCAGGCGAATGAGCCAGGGGAAGGTCGCGTAGAGAAGGGCTTCGGCCGAGAGCGTCCAGGCGACCGTGTTCCAGAAGGTGGCTAGCTGGGGGCTCCAACCCTGCAGCAGCAGCGGAGTGAGGACGAGGCCGGCGAAGAAGTCGTGGTGCGAGCGAACGTGCCACTCTGCCTGGAGCATGGTGAAGGAGATGGCCAGCGAGAGCAGAAAGACGGGATAGACGCGGGCGAAGCGTGCGCGCCAGAACTCGCGCTTGATGATCGGCGAGGGCCGGTCGGCGTAGTTGTACGCAAGCACGAAGCCGGAGAGCAGAAAGAAGAAGCCGACGAAGACGTATGCGGAGTCGATGACCGGATAAAGGAGCTGCATGTGCGGCGGGGTGAAGTGGAAGAACAGGATGCCGAGCGCAAGCAGGGCACGCAGGCCGGTGAGCGCAGGCAGATTCGGCCTGCGAGCGGAGGCGCCAGCTGGTGCGGGGGCAGGGGCCACAGCATGGGGGGGATACAGGAAGGAGTTCACTTGCTTCAAGTTTAGATGAGGATGGATGATGCCGGGGCGACGCAGGAGGGAGTTTTCCCTCAGGGGCTGAAGAGGGTACTGAAAAAGGCTTAATTTCCATTCCGGACAGAAAGCCCGGGGCTAAAGCCCCTTGAATTCATTGGACTTATTGAGGGGGCTGAAGCCCCCTGCTCCCTCCAAAATGCAAATACGTGAGTTTTTCAGCACCCTCTGAAGCCCAATTCTTTTGGCGTCGATGTTGGATGGACTAAAGTCCATCCCTATCAAGACCCCGCGCTATCAGTTCTCTTACGGGGTGACGAGGGAGCCGAGGGGTTCGCCCTGGACGACGCGCGCGATGTTACCCGCCTGCTTCATGCTGAAGACCATCATGGGCATGTTGTTGTCGCGGCAGAGCGAGACGGCGGCGGCATCCATCACCTTCAGGTTGAGGCGGAGGATGTCGGCGTAGGTGATTTGCGGGAACTTGGTGGCCTCTGGGTGGGTCTTGGGGTCGGCGGTATAGATGCCGTCGACCGATGTAGCTTTGAGCAGGATGTCGGCCTTGATCTCCATGGCGCGCAGGCTGGCGGCGGTGTCTGTGGAGAAGAAGGGATTGCCGGTGCCGGCAGCGAAGATGACGACGCGGCCTTTTTCCAGGTGGCGCATGGCGCGGCGGCGGATATAAGGCTCTGCGACCTGTCGAATTTCAATGGCCGACATGACGCGGCAGTAGAGCCCGAGTTTCTCGATGGCGTCCTGCAGAGCGATGGCATTGATGACGGTGGAGAGCATGCCCATGTGGTCGGCCGCGACGCGGTCCATGTCGATGGCCTGCTGGGCGACCCCGCGGAAGAAGTTACCGCCTCCAACGACGATTCCGATCTCGCATCCGAGTGCGCGAATGGTTGCGATCTCCGCGGCCACGTTGTGAATGAAGACGGCATCGATACCGAAACCGGTGCCTGCTGCGAGGGCTTCTCCGGAGAGCTTGAGGAGGACTCTTTTATACATGTCAAGACTAAGTATCGCACGTGGCTGGCAGAGCGGTCTGCACGATCGATCTATGGAGACGGCCGAGGGCGTACCAGGAATCCGGACACGCCCTCAAAGTCCCTCTCATAGCGATTCGTATGCAGGTTGGGCCGCTCCGATCGATTACTTCAGCACGTTTCCTGAGACTATCTGGTCCGCGCCGAACAATTTGATGTCGTCGCGGGTGGATTTGAGATCGATGCGGGACTCCTTGCCTGGTTTATCCGGATCGGAGAGGGTGAGGACTGCTTCACTTTTCAGCGTGGAATATAACCTGTTGAGCAATGGATCGAGGGAGCCTGGAGCGAACATACCCTCAACCAGGGCTGTACCGCCAGTGAGCGCATCCATTTGGCTGAAATTATCTGCTGCTTCAACCGCAGAGCCGCTGCTCCGGTTCGGGTCCGCGATAATGTTATCCTGCCAGAAAAAGGGATAGGAGACGATGCCGGCAAGCTCCAGCTTCTGCCCAGCGCTTAGGATGTTGGGATCTATCTGATCGCCACTATTAGACAGGGCGTTATTGCGAATCGTGCCATCGCCGAACATGAGCACGGCGCGCAGCTTACCTGGGTCCGGAGTGGGCCAGTGAGCTGCCAGCCAACCGAGGCATGAATAGGGATTTCCATTATCGTTCTTGGGGTTTGCCGCTTCTGCCCTGGTCTTTGCGACGAGTGCCTTGCCCGCGAGGTCGCGGTCCGTAGTGAACGGCTGGGTCACAACCACTTTGCCCTGCAGCATCCAGCCGACGCCGATCTCGACATTGGGCGGCATGTCCTTGAAGAACTGCTTAATCGCATCGAACTGACCAGGGAGAGAACCGAGCATCTGCCAGGAGTCCAGAAGCACCATCAATTGCAGCCCATGGGTCCCGTTCAGCAGGGGCTGAAAGTCAGTGACGGGGACCTTCTTTCCGCCGATCTTGATGTCGCCGATATCGGCCTTGGTGAGCGGCGGCTGGGGCAGGAAATTCTCGCTAAGCTTGGAATGCACAGGCATGCCCCGCACCACATACAACGTGGAGGTCTGCGCGGCGGCATGCGGAGCGACCGCGAAGAAGAGCAGCACGGCGCCGGCGGCTGCGGCCAACATGCGGGCGGGGCCCAGGGAACGGGATTTGAGCTGTATCGGCAATGGGTTGGTGAATTGCGGGGTCATGGCAGGCTCTCCTATAGCCTCATAGTTCATGGAAGACAACCAAATATAGACGCTCCAAGGAGCGGAAACGATGTCTCCCCCACTATAACCGATTGCATCAATCCCCGGCCAAACGGCAAGGAACACCAGGGCAATCGGTCCGGGTTGGGCAAAGAGGATACGGGTCAGATGCCCTCGCCCATGCTGACGTGGTCGGAGCGTGAGGTCTGTTCGCTGCGATACTGGGCGCGTTCTTCTTCCTCGACCGTGAAGGTGCTGGCCGGTTCCTGGCGCGCGGATTGCAATTCGCCGTCCAACCGCTCGACGCGGGTGGTGAGGCGCTTGACCTCGTCGGCCAGCGCGATGATGACATCGGAGAGCGGGTCGTTGACATCATGCGGGTCGGTGATGAGCACCCGCTTGCCGTTCTGGTAGACGATGTGCGCGGGAACACCGACCACGGTGGAATCGGGCGGGACATCGCGGACCACGACCGAGCCGGCGCCGACGCGCGAGTTTTCGCCAACCGTAATATTGCCCAGGATGTTTGCATTGTTGCCCACAAAGACGCCGTTGCGCAGGGTGGGGTGGCGTTTGCCGACTCCCTTGCCGGTGCCACCCAGGGTGACGCCCTGGTACAGGGTAACGTCGTCGCCGACGATCGCCGTCTCGCCAATGACGACGCCCATTCCGTGGTCGATGAAGACGCGGCGGCCGATGCGCGCTCCGGGGTGGATCTCCACGCCCGTCCAAAAGCGCGAGACCTGCGAGAGGAAGCGCGCGGGCAGGCGCAGATTCTTGCACCAGAGCCAATGATGGATGCGATGCGCCCAAACCGCGTGCAGGCCTGGGTAGCAGAACAACACCATAGCACGCGAAGTGGCGGCCGGATCGCGTTCGAAGACGCAGCGGATGTCTTCGCGAATGGAGGCGAATAGGTTCATGGCGCCAGGGTGGAGGTCGGGGTAGCAAGGGCCTGCTGGCGCAGCTCATCGAAGAGCCCAGTGGAGAGATAGCGCTCGCCGAAGTCGGGAAGGACCACGACGATCAACTTGCCCGCGTGCTTTGGCTGGCGGGCCAGCTCGACCGCCGCGTGGACCGCAGCGCCGGAGGAGATGCCGACCAGCAGGCCCTCCTCACGGGGCAGGCGGCGCGCCATGGCGAAGGCTTCTTCGTTGGTTACCTGAACGATCTCGTCGATCAGGTCCGTCTTCAGCACCTGCGGCACAAAGCCCGCGCCGATGCCCTGAATCTTGTGCGGGCCTGGCGCTCCGCCGGAGAGTACATGGCTTTCCGCCGGCTCGACGGCCACGGTCCAGAAACCGGGCTTGCGCGGCTTGATGTATTCGCTCACTCCGGTGAGCGTGCCGCCAGTGCCGACGCCGGAGACCAGAATGTCGGCCTTGCCATCGGTGTCGTTCCATATCTCGGGGCCGGTGGTATCGAGGTGTATCCTTGGATTTGCAGGGTTGTTGAACTGCTGCAGGATGAAGCTGTTGGGCGTCTGGCGCTGCAGCTCCTCGGCCTTGGCGATGGCGCCCTTCATGCCATTCGGCCCCGGCGTCAGCACGATCTTTGCGCCGTAGGCGAGCAG